>WNGH01000752.1_pt1 | contig 28820 bp, 29 predicted proteins | sample 5400631 | NCBI WGS metagenome assembly WNGH01 (sample SAMN13153373, study PRJNA577476) | soil metagenome | isolation source: 115 cm soil or saprolite under Garry oak tree replicate 1 | place: USA:California | collected 2016-06-15
GGCTGGGTTGTGCTTCGTGTTTGCGAATCCTAGGCTCGATCGAGGTGTGCCGGAGGGGGAGGGAACGGCACGGTGGAGGAAGGGAGGGCCCGAGGTGAGGTGCGAAAAGTTGGGGGAGAGGTCCTTAGCCGACGGCGGCGGCGGCTGTCGCAAGCCAGCTCTCGGCCCACGCCGAGACCGCAGAGAGCACTGGCTCGAGTGCACGCCCGCGTGCGGTCAATCGATAGCTCACCCTGACCGGCGGTCCAGGGTCGACGAGACGCTCGACGATGCCCTCTGTTTCGAGCTCGCGAAGACGTTCGGTCAACACTCGGTCGCTGATGCCCGGGATGCCTGCGAGCAGTTGATTGAAACGAGCAGGCGCCGGGATGAGAGCTTTGACCACCGCCCCGGTCCAGCGTTTCCCTATCAGCTCGATCGCGCGCTGAAAGGACGCGCTGTAGTCAAGGCCCCCTCCGACCATGGGGAGAGATTCTATGCGCTATCGCAAGTCTCGGAAAGGACCCGGCTGGTGTTTTCCACAAGAAAATTTTTCCGGCCACAATCAGGGTCGGTGATTACATGGTCGGATGTCTCAGGAGGGCTTGGAAAACTTCAGGTGAGCCGACTCAGGAGGTGTCGATGGAGCTGAAGAATCGGGTCATCGTGGTGACCGGCGCCGCGCGAGGCATCGGTCGCGCGCTTGCCACCAGGTTCGCCTCGGCGGAGCCCCTGGCCGTCTTCATCGCGGACATCGACGGCCTTCGACTCGCCGAGGTCGCGCGAGAAATCGGGGCGACCGCGATTCAGTGCGACGTGTCTCGCGAGAGCGACATCCACCACCTCATCACGCATGTCGAATCGACTCATGGCCGCATCGACGTTTTCTGTTCGAACGCGGGGATCGCGGTCGGAGGTGGTCCGGAGACACCCAATGATCAGTGGCAACGCATCTGGGACGTCAACGTGATGTCTCATGTCCTGGTCGCGAGGCATCTTCTGCCGGGGATGCTCGCTCGGAAAGAGGGCTACATCGTCGGAACAGTGTCCGCGGCGGGCCTCTTGAACCATTTCTTCGCGGCTCCCTATGGCGTTACCAAGGCGGCCGCCCTTTCCTTCTTCGAATGGCTCGCCATCGTGCACGGAGATGCTGGGATTCGGGTCTCCTGCCTGTGTCCGCAGGGGGTCAAAACGGACATGCTCGCGGCTGAGCAGGCCCAACTCGGGGTGAACTTCCTTACCGAGGGTGCGCTCGAGCCCGAAGCGGTGGCCCAGGCGGTCGTCCAGGGCATCGCAGAAGAGCGATTTCTCATCCTGCCCCATCCCGAGGTCGCCGAATACTTCCGGCGCAAGGCGGACGACTACGATCGGTGGCTGCGCGGCATGCGCCGTCTTCACAAGAGCCTGGTTGTGGCTCCCGGCTGAGTGCGCTGGCTTGCCGTCGTCGCCGGCATGGCGCTGATTGCGATCGCGGTCGCCGCGGTCACTCGCGTATCGGACACGCGAGAGGGCCTGATCGCCGAAGTCATCACGCTCCTCAGCGCCCTCGCCGGGATCAGCCTTGTGATCTATGGATTCGCGGCGAGGCACCGGCCAGGATTGGCACCGACCACTGCCGCAATCTTGGTCGAACCCCAGTCCCGTGCTCGATCGTCGAGGGATCTGAAGCTGGGCAGCGGCGGCATCGCGCTGTCGGTTGTCCTCATGGTCGGGCTTGCCATCAGCGGAGGATTCTTGTGGGCCGCACTTGGCCTGGCCCTTCTGCTGCCCATGATCTCGGGCAGCGTGTACCTCTGCGTGCGCTACCTGCGCGCTAGTCCTTGAGGGACAGGACCTCTCCCACGAGGTAGAGCGATCCGCCGACCAGTACGTTGCCCGACGGGCCCGCGAGCTCGCGTGCCATGTCGATGGCGGCTCTTGCCGAAGGTGCCACATAGGCATCCGGGCCGTAGAGCGTGGCCAGATTTTCGGGGGCGATCGCGTGGCCCTGCGCGCTTGTCGCTTCGGTGAAGACCACCGCGTCCGGGCGCATCGTGCGGAGGGCGCCCAGCAGCTTGACCGGGTCGCGCTCGCTCAACATCCCGAAGACGGCGACAAGTTTCTCCGAGCCGATGAGCCGGCGGAGCGCGGTGCCCGCCTTGACCATGGCAGCCGGGTTGTGGCCCCCATCGACGATCACGCGTGGGTGCTGGCCGATCACCTGCAAGCGTCCCGGCCAATTGGTCGATGCGAGTCCTTCGCGGATCGCGTCGTCTCCCACAACGCCGAGCAGGCGCGCGGCGGCCACGGCGAGCGCTGCGTTTGCCGGCTGATAGTCGCCGACCAAAGGGAGCCGAAGATCGCGGTGCGCGAAATCCGGACCCCGGACGCTCAGCTCGTGTCCCCCCCAGCCGAGTGAGATCGCGTCGACGATGACATCGCGACCAAGGCGCCACACCTGAGCGGCCATCGCGTCCGCCTGCGCCTCGACGATCGCGAGAGCTTCACCTTCGCAGCCCGTGACCACCCGGTTGCCGTGCTTGATGATGGCCGCCTTCTCGCGCGCGATCTCTCCAATTGTGTTGCCGAGGTACTTCTGATGGTCGAGGTCGACGTTGGTGATGACCGCAATCCCGAGGTCGAGCGCGTTCGTCGCGTCGAGCCGTCCTCCCAGACCGACCTCGCACACCAAGAGCTCGATCCGCGGTGCGAGATAGGCGATAGCCATGGCGGTCAGCATCTCGAACTCGGTGGCAGGGCCCATTTCGGACGCCACCTCGTCCAGAGTCGGCATCAGAGCTTCCAGCGTCGCGACGAAATCGCCTTCGCTGATGGGGCTGCCGTTGAGCTCGATTCGCTCCGTGTACGAGACGAGGTGTGGCTTGGGCATGAAGCCCACGCCGTGGCCGGCCGCGCGAAGGATCGACGTCAGGCACGCGCCCGTGGATCCCTTGCCGTTCGTGCCCGCGATCAACGCGCCGCGAAGCTCGCGGTCCGGCGCGCCGAGCCGGTCGAGGATGGCGCGGGTTCGCTCGGTTCCGAGCTTCATCGCAAAGCGCCCTTGCTTCGAGATGAAGTCGAGGGCTTGCTGGTAGGTCAGCTGTGAGCGCCTTGCTTGCACTCCTACCCCTTCCGGCGAACCTCGGCCTCGAAGGTGTTCCGGATCAGCATGGCGCGCGTCATTGGACCGACACCACCCGGGTTGGGGGTGAGCCATCCGGCAACGGTTTCGACGCCCGCGCCAAGGTCGCCCACCTGGCGGCCATCGACCCAGTTGGTGCTGACGTCCACGACTACGGCCCCCGCCTTGACCATCTCCTTGCCCACGAGGTGGGCGCGGCCGGCTGCTGCGACCAGAATGTCGGCGGTCAACGTGTGACTCGCGAGGTCCTTCGTTCGCGTGTGACAAAGGGTCACGGTCGCGTGGCGTTTGAGCAGGAGCAAGGCCGTCGGCTTGCCGACCAGGTTGCTGCGACCGACCACCACCGCATTCGCGCCCTCGATCGCGATGCCAGAGCGCAGCAGCAGTTCGATGATGCCGGCGGGCGTGCAGGGTTCGACGCCTCCGGGCAGCCCGAGGGCCACCAGGCCCGCGTTGAGCGGATGGAAACCGTCGACATCCTTGACGGGATCCAGGGCGAACACGATTTGCCGCATGTCGATCTGTTTGGGGGTGGGCTGCTGGATCAGGATCGCGCTCACGTTTTCGTCGCGGTTCATCTGCTCGACGAGGGAGAGCAGCTCATCGGTGGTCGTGTTCGACGGCAGGCGGTGGTCCTCGGACTCGATGCCCACGCTGTGCGCGTTGCGTTGCTTCAGCTCGACGTATTTCGCGGATGCGGGATCCTCACCCACGAGCACGGTCGCGAGCCGCGGCCGCGAACTGCCTCGAGACACGCGCTCGCTGACGGCCGCGGTGACCTCTTCGTAGATCTGTTTGGCGACGGCTCTGCCGTCGAGCACGCGGGCCGTCATACGAGACCGAGCTCGCGTCTGGCTGCTTCGGTTACGACGCGCATCACGTCGCGCAGGTCAATGCCTCGCTCGTGGGCGATCCGTCGGCAGTCTTCGTACTCCGGCGCGACGTCGAGTGCGCGGCCGCCGAGCTCTTTGACCTTGACGCGTGACGAACCAAGCGGGGTCTCGACTTCGATCACCCGCCGCCCCGCGATGACCCGATCGACGTGGGTGAGCCGCACGCCGAGCGTCGTGCTGTGCCGCAGCAGGTGGTCCGTCAGCGAACCGACCATCTCGGGCGGCGCCATGACGGTCAGCAGGTGTCCCGGCCGGCCTTTTTTCATGACCGCCGGCACGACGGCGACGTCGAGCGCTCCGGCGCTCATCAGGTCTTCGCATAGGGCGGCGATCAGGTTCGGAGCCATATCGTCCAGGTTCGTCTCCACGAGCGTCACAGCGGTTTCGGCGGAGACCTCGTCGCCGAGCCAGACCGCGAGGGCGTTGCCCGGCGCCTCATACGACCCGATGCCGTAACCGACGCGCCGGAGCGACATGCTGGGTCGCTCGAAAGTCGCACACGCGGCGAGGATCGCCGCGCCGGTCGGCGTCACGAGCTCACGAGTCTCATCGGTCGGTTGCAGCACCGCGCCCGTGCCCTCGATGACGCGAAGGCTGGCGGGAGCTGGCAGCGGCATCCCGTGCTTGATTCCCCGCGGGGCGGGCAAAGGCGAGGCGAATACTTTGCGTACGTCAAGCGCATGGAGGAGCCAGAAAGCGCCCACGACGTCGACCAGGGTGTCCGCGCCGCCGAGCTCGTGCAGGTGAACTTGCTCTTCGGGCAGGCCGTGAATCTCGGACTCGGCGCGTGCGAGGCGGTTGATGGCATCGAGGGCCTGCGTCTTGACCGAATCCGGCGCGTCCGCCTGCTCGACGACTTCGCGCAGCGCCGGCACGGTTCGCTCGACGCGGTCGCGCACGCCGACCAGAACGCGGGTGCCTGCCGCGTGGCCTCGGGCCTCGCGACGGACCTCGATCGTGACCTCGTCGCCCAGGCGAAGCGATTCCACGACGGCGTCGAGCAGCGCCCTGTCCGCACCGCAGTCGACAAGCGCACCGAGCGTCATGTCGCCTGAGATTCCGGCGAAGCAGTCGAAATAGGCGATGGTCATGCGCGCGTCCTATTAATGCGCACGGCGGCCGCCTCGATGGGTTGCATGCTCGCCGGACTTTTGGCCACGCGCACTGACACAGCCTTGACCCGCGGCATGGTAAGGATACGCTCGGCGATCGCGGCGGCCAGTGACTCGAGCAGCTTCTTCGATTCCCCTTCGATGACCTCGCGAGCCGCCGCGCGGACTTGCGTGTAGTCGATGGTGTCAGCGAGCCGGTCGGTACGTCCAGGTTCGGCGAGATCGGCGTCAATCTCGATGTCCACCTTGAACTCCTGTGTCTGGTCGCGCTCGGCGTCGCGGACTCCGTGGCGCCCGTGAAAGGACATCCCGCGCAACTCGATGCGATCCATCGTGCCCAATTGTCTGGAAATAGACTGTGCGGCGTGATTCACGCAGGCATGCACGTCCGGGCAGCGACCGAAAAAGACCTGGCGGCGATCAACGACATCTACAACCACTACGTGGTCGAGACGCACTACACGTTCGACCTGGAACCGACGAGCCTGGAGGCTCGCCGCCAGTGGTTCAGCCACTACCACGACACCGGCCGGCACCGACTCTTCGTCGCGGTCGACGCCGGCCAGATCGTGGGTTACGCGTCGAGCAGCCGGTTCAAGTCACGGCCCGCGTATCAGACCTCTGTGGAGACCAGCGTGTACCTCGCTCCCGAGGTGATCGGCAAGGGCGCCGGCTCCCGGCTCTACGAGAGGCTGTTCGACTCCCTCAAAAGAGAGGACGTGCACCGGGCATATGGGGGCATCGCTCTCCCGAACCCGGCGTCAATTGCGCTCCACGAGAAGTTCGGATTCAAACGAGTCGCTCTCTTCACCGAGCAGGGACGGAAGTTTGGCCGCTACTGGGACGTCGCCTGGTACGAGAAACAGCTGAATGCGGAGTCTGTCTTGCCGGAGTAGGGCTCACTGGACTCCGGCCGGAGTACTTGCAGCCGGATATACTCTGGCGTATATTCCATTTGGAATATGCGTGAACTAGAGGCGGAAGTTTCCCCCCTGGCGCTCTCGATCCTTCAGCTACTGGACGAGCGGCCGATGCATCCTTACGAGCTCGCCTCGACGATGCGCGATCGCCACCACGACGAGTTCATTCGGCTCAACTTCGGATCGCTTTATCACACCGTCGAGGTGCTCGAGCGGAATGGCTGGATTGTGCCTACAGAGCGCGAGAAAGAAGGACGGCGGCCCGAGCGGACGATCTACCGGCTCGCCAAGTCAGGTCGTGAGGTCCTGGTCGGCGTGGTCAGTGACATCCTCGCGCGGCCGCGGCGCGAGTACCCGCACTTCGCGGCCGGCCTGATGTTCATGCATCACCTCAGCGCCTCCGAAGCAGCCGAGCATCTACGCAATCGGACGCTCGCGCTGAAGGCCACGACCGAAAAACTCAACGGAATCCTGGCAGAGGTTCGGGCTCAGGGTGTCAGCCGCCTCGCCCTGATCGAGCTCGAACACAAGATCGCGATGCTCGATGCCGAGCGCAGGTGGGTCACCAATCTGGAAAAAGAGATCAACGACGGAAGGCTGGAGTGGAACGTCGGTATCGATCCCGACTATGAAAAGTTGAGGAGGAAACATGGCTCGCGCGCGCACTAACCCGTGGCTCGTGCTTCTGGTTTTGACCACGGGATTTTTTATGATCATGCTCGACACCACGATCGTGAATGTGGCGATCCCGGCCATGAGCACCGGGCTCAACACGACGCTCGACCAGATCCTCTGGGTCCTCAACGCGTATGTGCTCGTCTACGCGGTGCTGCTGATCACGGCCGGCCGCCTCGGTGACCTTTATGGGCAGCGCAGCTTGTTCGCGATCGGACTGTTCATCTTCACGGTCGCTTCGGCGCTATGTGGCCTCTCGCAAGACCCGGCGCAGTTGATCGCCGCTCGCATCCTGCAGGGAGTCGGCGGTGCGCTCCTCACGCCACAGACGCTGGCCATCCTGACATCGATCTTTCCGCCCGAGCGGCGCGGTGCGGCATTTGGAATCTGGGGCGGCGTCGCCGGCCTTGCCACCGTGGCTGGACCAACACTGGGCGGCGCGATCATTACCTACATCGATTGGCGCTGGATCTTCTACATCAACGTGCCGATCGGAATCGCGGCTTTGATCGCCACCTTTGCGATCATCCCGGACCTCCGCCCAGGCCGGCATCACGGCTGGGACGTCATGGGCATCATCGTCGCGACCGCGGGACTGTTCGCGATCGTCTTCGGCCTGATCGAGGGCGAGCGCTACAACTGGGGCCAGATCGGGTCTTACCCGATCACCATCCCAGAGGTCATTGGGGCCGGCGCAGTACTGATGGTCCTGTTCATCATCTGGGAGCGCTACCAGGCCGAGCCGCTAGTCCCTCTCTCCCTGTTTGCAGATCGCAATTTCGCGGTCGCGAACTGGATCTCCGCGGCAATCAGCTTCGGCATGCTGAGCATGTTCCTGCCCTTCACCATCTACCTGCAGTCGGCGCGCGGTTTCTCGGCCCTCGTCGCTGGGTTAACGCTGGCGCCGATGTCGCTCACCTCGATGGTCACAGCGCCGTTCGCGGGCCGCCTTGCGGATCGCGTCGGGGGCAAGTACATCCTGATGGCGGGGATCACGCTGTTCACGATCGGCATGGGCACCATGGCGTTTGTTGCCGGGCCTGACTCGACCTGGATCAACTTTCTCGCACCCGCGATCGTGGCCGGACTTGGCATCGGGATGACCTTCGCGCCGATGACCACAGTCGCGATGCGCAACATCGAGCCCCGCGTGGCCGGCGCCGCGTCAGGCGTGCTCAACACGATCCGGCAGCTAGGGGCTGCCGTCGGCAGCGCCGTGGTCGGCGCGCTTTTGCAGAACCAGCTTGCGACCACGCTTCACAACCAGGCGGTCAGCCACGCCAGTGCGCTGCCGGCGGTGTTCCGCGATCAGTTCGTGGCCGCGTTCACGAATGTTTCCTCGAAGGGATTCGAGATCGGCGCGGGCGAGACTGGTGCGCGCCTCCCCGCCAACATCCCGCCGACGGTGGCCGCACAAGTCGAGGCGATCGCGCACGCGGTCTTCGTGAGCGCGTACATCGACGCGATGAAGGCGACGTTCGTCCTCCCAATTGCATTCCTTGCCTTGACGGCACTGACGACGCTTCTGATCAAGAGGCGCAAGCGCGAAACGGCTGCGCAGCCAGTGGAAGAGAGAGAGGAAGTCAGGACCGCCGCGGGCTAGACGGACGCCTCGCTTTAGAGGCGTCCTCCGGAAACCAGCTTGAGCACCGCCAGCAGCGCGGCGGCGCCGATGAAGGCGACCACGATGCTGCCGAAAAAGCCGACGTTGCCGGTCATACCGAACAGCGAGCTGAGCAGGAACCCACCGATGATCGCGCCGGCCACGCCGACCACGATGTCGGCCAGGCAGCCGAATCCGCGCCCCGCGACGACGCGCGCCGCGATCGCACCCGCGATCAGGCCGACGACGATCCACGCCAGCCAGGAGCCTGGGTCGAGGTTCAAGCGGGAATCGAGCAAACCGGCGGCGATCATGCCCGCAACCAATCGGCGATTGTCGTGAATACCTCATGGCTGCCCAGGTCGTTGAAGGGCTCGTGGTAGCGGCCGTCGAGCAGCCGTAGATCGCTTCGGGCGGATGTTTTCTCGTGCAGCTCCTGGCTGCCGACAGGGTCGATCAGGTGGTCGTCGGTTCCGGCCAGGATGAGAAACCGGAGCTTGATCTCGTCCGCGTGCGCAAGGTTGTCGGCCGCGGCTCGCCGCCACTCCTCGAAGAGGCGGCTCGAGATCTTGCCGTGGACGAGCGGATCGCTCCGGTAGGCGGAGACGACTTCCGGAATTCGCGAGACCGTCCCCGGGTCGACTTCGTTGTCGAGCGCAAGCCTGGGCGCGATCGCGGAGAGGACTCTGGCTCCGCTCGCCTTCCAGGCCGGGACTTTGACGTACAGCTTGAGCGCTGGGCTCGAGAGGACGAATCGTTTTGTGCGCGTCAGCCTGCCCGAGCGCACGGCGCTCAGCATCACCACGCCGCCAAACGAGTGGCCGAGGGGGACGACCTCCCCGGTGGTCTGGCTTTCCACGTAAGCGACGAAAGCCGCCGTGTCATCGACCCATCGCGACCACGAGTCGACGTGGCCCCGTTGCCCTGCGCTTTTGCCGTGTCCGCGGAGGTCGACCGCGTAGGTGGCCATCTGGAACCGCGCCATCCCGCGGGCGAATCGCTCGTACCGCCCGCTGTGCTCGCCCAGGCCATGCACCACCGCGAAAGTGATTTGTGCGGTCGGCTCCGGCCACGCTCTTACTGCGAGTCGGGTGCCATCGGTCGAGTTGACTGAGCCCTCCGCGGCGACGGTGGTCTCAGGTGGCAAGGTGCCCGAACCCTCGCAAGATCTTGAGCGCCTCCTGCTCGGCTTCCAGCAGCGTGGGCGCGTAGGCGCGGATTCCACACAGGGCGTACGCCCACTCGGGACTGGGCGGGCTCATCGAGTGCAGCCGGAACGTCGGCGGATAGAAGAGGATGCGCTCGCCTTCGACCTTCTTGATCACAGGGCGCTTGGCGAGCACCTCCTCGAGCGATTGGCCACGCGGTAGACGACCGGCGTCGAAGTCGAGGCGTCTTAGCTTCAAAAGGGGGTGGTCTTCGTCGCGGATCGAGGTGCGGATTCGGTACTCGGCGCTGAGGTCGCGCAGAAAGATCGTGATGATCAGCGCGTCGGTTTCGTCGCCGGCCATCTTCACGAAGCCGGCGGCGCTCAACTCCCGGCTCTCTTCACTCTTGAGGTGGCGGAAGAACTCCATCTCGAAGAGGCCGCGCGATTCGGAGCTGGCGATCCACGGCTTGCCGCAGCGCCACGCGCGGGCGTTCGCGAGTAGGTCGAACTGCTCGTGGAGACGGTCGACTCGGTGCTCGGCCAGCCCGTACAGCCGGTAATGCAGGACCCGCGCCATTTCGGGAGGTAAGCCTACGCGTCAGGGCGGCGGCCGCGCCGCTGTTCGAGCGAGCTGCATCGCGTCTTCCTGCCAGGGCGGCGCCTGGATGTGGACGGCGAGTCGATCCGTGCCGGCGGCGAGGAGGAAATCGCCACGCTGAGCGACCTCGAGGGCGCCCCGCTGTTGCGGGCTCAGGTGGTAAACCTCTTGTAGCTTGGCGGCTTCGCCTGGGCGCTGGGCGCCGAGAAAGAGGACTGCTGGATTGGTCGCGACCACCGAGCCCTGGTCGGATGACAGCAGGTCGCCTGGATTCTGCGTCGCAAAGACCAATGCGCCGTCGTACTTGCGGATCCGCCTTGCGAGACTGACCACGAAACGACGCATGGTCGGATCTTCGAAAAGCAGTCCGAGCTCGTCGATGAGAAGCATTCGCCGGCGGTCGCGCCGTTTGATCCGCGTCCACAATGCCTCAGCGAGCAGGAAATGGACGGGCGCGATCATCTCGTCGCGCAGCTCGCGCATGCCGAAGGCCACGATCGGCGCTTCGAGGTCGACGTTGGTCGGCGCGCTGAACATCTCGCCCAGGCTGCCGCGCACCCAGCGATGGAGAATCAACGTAACTCGCGATTTCGGCGGTAGGCGCTGGGCGACGTCACGCAGGACCGGCTGCGCGACTTCGTCGTACGCCAGGCGGACGGCCGCCTCGAGCTGCGCACGCTCGGACTCATCGAGCCGGCCACATAGACACGCGCAGAGATCGATCGCGTCGGCCGCGGCAGGACCGATCCAGGCTTCGTCTCGACGATCGGACGGCCGCAGGTCGAGGACATTGAGCGCGTGTCCCGATCCGAGGGCCAGCTGGATGTTGGCGCCTCCCAGCTCGCTCGCGAGGCGGCCGTACTCGTGCTCGGGGTCGACGATGTAGACCTGGATGCCGCGGCCGAGGGCGCCCATGGCAAGCGTCGACAAGAGGTATGTCTTGCCGGCACCTGAATGTCCGAAGATGCCGATGTTGGCGTTCGCGTACCGGCGCTGATCGAATGGATCGACAAGGACCGGGGCCCCGGTGGCCCGGCCGCGGCCGATGAAAAGTCCGTCGGGTTGCTGCAGGTCGGGTTCCCACCAGGGAAAGAAGGTGGTGAGAGCAGTCGAGTCGAGCACCCGTTTTCGCTGCAGCCGATCGGCTCCTCCGGGCCGCGTGGCCAGGAAGCCATCGAGCATGCGGAAGGTGCAGGGCTGGAGGTCGCACAGGATCGCGCGACCGGCGGACTCGATTCGGCGCGAGCCGATGTCCAGGTCGGTGGCCGTGGGCGAGGTCAGGGTCAGGTAGACCGCGACGTGGAACGCTTTGTCCTGGCTCGAGGCCAGTCTGCGTTGCAGGTCCTCGGCGTTCGGAAGCGCCCCGGCGAGCGTCGGATCGGAGATGCCTGCGTTGCCATCCAGCAGACGGGTGGCGCGCATGCTGACCAGCTGACGCTGCAGGTAGTGGACGATCCAGGCGGCGGGCAGGGGAACGGCGTGCCACGCGAGGCTGACGGCCAGACCCGGCGGACAGAGCATGAAGAGCCAGCCCGGCTCGATCTCGGTGCCGGGCAGACGGTCGATGTACCAGCTGCGGCTGAAGCCGCCGACATGCTGGAATCGCGACGCGAGCTCGCGGCCGAAGGCGAAGTTGGCAATTGGTGCGACGGGGTTGGTGCTGATGCCGATTTCCGTAAGCGCGGCCTGTATACGAGCCGCATATTTTTCCGCGATGACAAGTCGGGTTGTTGTCGAGTGAGCCGTCGAGGACCGCCTCACGGCGGCCGCGAACTCGATGTCCGCGCCCCGCATGTCGTCGAGGTCGCGCGGAACCGGATGCGACGTGTTGGTTTTGTGGTCTGGGCCGGGCACGACGTCGATCACGACCTGAAGCGGCGCGTCGAGGCCGTCGAGCATGCGGCGGAACGAGATGAGCCAACGGCGGCGATCGTCCTCGGCTGCACCCGCGAAGCCGATCGGAGACGTTTCGAGTATGGTGAGTCCGGGCGCGCTGTTCGCGATGTTCGCGATGAGCATCGGCTCTCGTCGCGCGAGGCGGATCATGGTCGAGAGCGCGGCCGGCTGAACAGGCGCGGCGCGTTCCATCTGAGTTGATACGTAGCTGCACAGAAGGCGGCGAAGTCGATCACCCAACTGTCGAGCGCTCGCCCCCGCCAGCGGCCCCATGCCGCGGTCACGGCGACTGCTCCGACCACAATGGCGCAGGCTGCGCGAACGGGCAATGGCGCCCAGTGCGTTGACCAGATGGAAAATGCAGCAAGCAAACCGATCACGAGGTAGGCAAGCCTGGTCGGCGTCAGCCCGTAGAGAAGTTTGTCTTCGAGGTCGACGTCGAGCGGGACGCGAGCGGACACCACGTCAACCTATGTCGCCTTTGCGTGAAATGGCACCCAGGCTGTTAATCGCCCGAGACCCTTAGAATCGAGGCGCGATCCCTTCTAACGCGCTCGCGTAGCTCAACTGGCAGAGCAGGGGACTCTTAATCCCAAGGTTCAGGGTTCGATTCCCTGCGCGAGCACCAATATGTTGTGCCTGCGCCGGGCCTCCGATCTACATGTTGTGGTCCCATTGCCGCGTTGCGTCACATTCGCGGCATTTGACAGCTTCGTTTGACAGCTTCGTTGGGCCGATACGATCAACGAGACGCAGGGGCTTCCTCTGGACTCATGCCGAAAGGCCAGGGACGCGAATCCTTTCAGTCGATGCGAGGGGGGGTCACCGAACAGCTCTTTGTCGTGACCGCAGCGTTGTCATCGCCTCAGACCAGTCAGCGTTACGGCAACCAGTCGATTCGTGGCAGCTTCGGAGGGCAGGCTGCTCGCCGCTGCGAGCGCGAACAGACAGTAGCTCGCTAGCTCATCAGCTGTTACATCAGTCCTGACGTCGCCGGCCGTCTGGCCTTCTGTAACCAGATCACGGATGAGATTGTGAAGATGCTTCTGTGCTCGCGCGACATGTTCATCCCGATGCAGGAGCGCCCCAACCGCTGTGGCGTGGCGCTTTTGTTGAATGAGCGCATAGGCAGCGAGGACTGCCTCCAGGCGTTCAAAGGAACTGCCGAGTCCATCTCGAAGCGCTTCGAGCTCTTGTAAGTGACCGACGACATGACGCTCGTGCCATGCGACCAAGATCGCCTCGACGTCAGGAAAGTACTTGTACAAGGTCGCACGCCCAATTCCTGTTTCTTCGGCGATCTGCGACATCGTCACCGACCGAGGCCCGTGCTGAGCTACCAAGGCTGCAGCGGTGTCAACAATCGCCTTGCGAACCCCGACGCGGTGCGCCTCTACGGTCTCGTTCCAGTTCGGCATCCCACCTAAGGATAGCGTGGCGTAGACACTCTGTCTCTAGGTACGACACGCTGTCTGCTATGCTAGCTCGTCATGACCTCACAGAGCCCGCATCTAGGTACACCTGACCCGCGCGCGCCGGTCGACGCCAACTCTGCTCCGTGGACTGGTCGCGCGAGAAAACCCCCACCGCGACCGCGCTGGGTGAACGCCTTCGTGATCGCCCTAGTGGTGGTGATCGTGCTGTTCATGGTGCTGCACCTCGCAGGCGTCGCCCCGATGCACCGATGACGATGACACCGGGTATCCGCCGTTTCATGCTCACGGCGCACGTCCTGTCGTCGGTCGGCTGGTTGGGCGCTGTCGCCGTCTTCCTCGCCCTCTCGGTTGCGGGCCTGGCCAGCAATGACGCTCAGATGGCGCGGGCTTCGTACCAGGTGATGGACATGATCGCCTGGTTCGTCATTGTTCCGTTGTGCCTCGCCTCGGTGCTCACCGGTTTCGCGTCATCACTGGGCACGACACTTGGCTTGTTTCGCCATTACTGGATCGTGGTCAAGCTCGTGATCACAATACCCGCCACCATCGTCCTCTTCGTGCACGTGCGCCCAATCAGCCAGGTTTCGCAAATTGCGTCGGAGCGGACGCTAGCGGGTTCCGATCTCGGCCTCCAGGTCCAGATGTTGGCCGCCGCCGGCGCCGCGTTGCTGGCGTTACTGGTAGCTACGGTGGTATCGACTTACAAACCGCGCGGCCTGACTCGATATGGCTGGCGCAAGCAGCAGGAGCGGCTGCAGTCACAGTCTTAGCCGCGCGCTAGTCGCTCTGCCGTCCAGTCCCAAGTTTCAGCCGCTTGAGAAGCAACGCGTTGATCGCGACCAGCAGGCTCGAACCTGACATGGAGAGCGCCGCGATCTCCGGTCGAAGCACCAGTCCGAATCTAGGTTCAAAAATGCCGGCGGCGATCGGAATGGCAATCGCGTTGTAGCCCACCGCCCAACCCAGGTTCTGCCGCATCTTGCGAAGGGTGGCCCGTCCGATGGTGACCGCCGTCGCGACGTCGAGCGGATCCGAACGCATCAGAACGATGTCGGCCGTCTCGATCGCCACGTCGGTGCCGGCGCCGATCGCGATCCCAACATCGGCCTGGGCCAACGCAGGCGCGTCGTTGACCCCGTCGCCGACCATCGCCACCTTGTTGCCGGCCCGCTGTAGCTCGCCGATCTTGCTTGCCTTGTCGGCAGGGAGGACCTCGGCGATTACCTGTCGGATACCGAGCTCGCGGGCAATCCGTTCCGCGGTGGCGCGGTTGTCGCCGGTGAGCATCATGACTTCGACTCCCTGCTCTTGGATCGCATCAACCGCCGCCCTGGCTGTTGGGCGAGGAGCGTCACTGATGCCGATCACGGCCGAAGCACGGCCGTCGACAGCAACGACAACGACGGTTCGTCCCTCCGCCGCCATCTCGTCGCGCGTGTTGACCAGTCCGTTAAGGCTGATCGTCTCGCGCGCCATCAGCCTCGCGTTGCCTACAGCCACACGGCGGCCACCGACGGTTGCCAGGGCGCCATGGCCTGGCACGTTCTCGAAGTCAGTCGCTGAGAGCTGGGCCGCACCGACCTGCTCGGCGCGGCGGACGATTGCCTCGGCCAGCGGGTGTTCGGAGTCCCGTTCGACGGCTGCTGCAAGGGCAAGGACTTCCTTCTCTGACAAGCCGTCGGCGGTAAGCTCGGTGACTTCGGGTTCGCCTTTGGTCAGCGTTCCGGTTTTGTCCATCACGACGACCTGGACTCGGGCGGCTGCCTCGATTGCAGCTGCGTTTTTGAAAAGGATTCCGCGCTTGGCACCAAGCCCCGTCCCGACCATGATGGCGGTCGGCGTGGCCAGGCCAAGAGCATCGGGACAGGTGATAACGACGACGGTGATGGCAAACAGAATTGCCTGGCTGAAGCTCCGGCCCGCGAGCAACCAGACCATCAATGTCAGCGTCCCGCCGATCAGCGCCACCAGCACGAGCCAGAAGGCGGCCCGATCCGCGAGCTGCTGCCCAGGTGCTTTCGAGCTCTGGGCTTCCTGCACGAGTCTCACGATGTGGGCGAGAGCCGTATCTGAACCTACCTTTGTGGCGCGGGCACGGAGCGTCCCGTTCTTGTTGATCGAGCCACCGATCAACTGTGCGTTTGGTGCCTTCGAGACCGGCAGGCTCTCGCCAGTGACGACTGATTCGTCCACTTCGCTAATGCCGTCCTCGACGACCGCGTCCACTGGGACCTTGGAGCCTGGCTTGATGAGAACGACGTCGCCGACCTGCAGTTCCGACGTCGGTACCTCGACCTGTTCGTCGTCTTTGATGACGATCGCCATCGGTGGGGCAAGATTCAAAAGGGCGCGGACCGCATCGTTGGCGCCGCCCCGCGCTCGCATCTCGAGCCAGTGGCCGAGGAGCACAAAGGCGGCCAGAACCGTCGATGCCTCGTAGAAGACGTCCCCGCCGCCGCGGACTGTGACGACCACCGAGTAGGTCCAGCCGGCGGCGATGGCAACCGCGACCAGGACCATCATGTCCAGGGTCCGCGCTTTGAGGGCGCGCACGGCTCCGTCGAAGAAGATCCAGCCCGAGTAGCCGATCACGGGCAGGCTCAGGATCAGCTGGAAGACATCGTCGCGCATGGCAAACGGCGCGGGGACGCTGAAATGCAGTACCTGGCGACCGATCGCCGACCAGAGCAGGATCGGCACCGACAGCACCGCGGCGACCAGAAACCTGTTGCGCATGTCCTGGACCATGGCGTTCATCGAGGTCTCCGCATGCCCTCCGTGGCCCATCACATCGTGCGGGGAGTGCATCGCCATGTCGTGGCCGCTCATAAGACCACTATACCTCCGGGGGGTATTATTGATGGATGGCAGGCTACACCAAGGACAAGCAGAGGATCGAGACAAGGTTGCGGCGCATCGAGGGGCAGGTGCGCGGCATCCAGAAGATGGTGGCGGAGGATCGCTACTGCATCGACGTCCTGACTCAGGTCAACGCGACCCGGGCCGCACTCGAAAGCGTGGCGCTCCAACTCCTGGCCGATCACACCGAGCATTGCGTGACGGAGGCGATCCGGTCTGGCGGCGGAAGCAAGAAGGTGAGAGAACTCAATGACGCGGTCGAGCGCCTGGTGAGGAGCTAGGTCGAATTGTTTGTAGTCAGCGCGATCGTGCATGCTCTGCAACTTTCCGTCTTCATGCTCTGGGAGGTCCTCTGGCCGCTCGCCTTTGGCTTCCTGCTCTCCGCAATGGTCCAAACCATCGTTTCCAAGCGGGCCGTGGCCGGCGCGCTTGGCAGACCGGACCTCAAGGGCTTCGTTCTCGCTTGCGGCCTCGGCGCCGCCAGCTCGTCCTGCTCTTATGCGGCAGTTGCGGTGGCCAGGGCGCTCTTCCGCAGAGGAGCCAGTTTCGTCAACGCGATCATCTTCGAGTTCGCTTCAACCAACCTGGTCTTCGAGCTGGGCCTCGTCCTCCTCATTCTTTTGGGCTGGCAGTTCGTGGCCGCCGAGTTCGCCGGCGGCCTGCTCATGGCGGTGCTCCTGTGGATCCTGTTCAAGGTCACGCTGCGTAAGCGGATGGTCGACGAGGCCAGTCGCCAGGCCGAGCGCGGAGTCTTCGGCTCGACCCATGAGGCACATGGGGAGATGGACATGTCCATCACCGACGGTCCGTTTCTATCCCGGCTCTTCTCGCCGCGAGCGTTCACCGCCATCTCGCATTCCTTCTTCATGGACCTGAATGCCCTGTATGTGGACCTGGGGCTGGGATTCCTCATCGCAGGCGCGCTCGCCGCCTGGGTGCCAAACAGCTGGTGGCAGGCGTTTTTTCTGACCGACCATCCGACGCTCAACGAGTTCTGGAGCCCGCTCATCGGCCCGGTTATCTCGATGCTCAGCTTCGTCTGCTCGGTGGGCAACGTACCCCTGGCGGCAGTGCTCTGGAACGGCGGCATCAGTTTCGGCGGCGTGATCAGCTTCATCTTTGCCGACCTGATCATCCTGCCGATCCTGAACATCTATCGGAAGTACTACGGAGGCCGCATGTCGCTCTACCTGCTCGCGGTCTCATATGCCGCGATGGCGCTGGCCGGGTTTCTTGTTGGAGGCGCCTTCCAGCTCCTTGGCCTGGCCCCGACCAATCACCACCTCACGATCTTCGAAACCCAGCCGACCTGGAACTACACGACGTTTTTGGATATCGCATGTCTACTGCTGATGGCAGTGTTGGCTTGGCGCTTCGTCACTACCGGCGGAATCGAAATGCTGAGGGCACACGCCCGTCGGCCGCAGCCGGGTGCACAGTTGGTCCGAGACCCGGTGTGCGGGATGAGCGTTGACCCCGCCACCGCCACCCAACAGGCTGACTTCGGCGGCGAGACGTACTACTTCTGCTCCGCTGGCTGTCGCTCGGTCTTCGAGGGCGATCCCTCTAGGTACGCGGTTCGGGGAGGGGCGCTGGTCGGTCAAGCAATGCACGGCGGACATCAGGCCTTTACTGGGCAAGGAGACGATATGGAAAGCACTGGGACGGCGATCGATCCGGTCTGCGGAATGATGGTCAACACGCGGACGGCCGAATACCGCTCGTTTCGTGGCGACGAGACCTATTACTTCTGCTCGGCCGGCTGCAAAGAGAGGTTCGACAAGGATCCGGACAAGTACCTCGCCCGTGATGAAGGTGGCCACCGAGCGCACTGATTCGGTGCACTCGCATCATCACGATCCGAGCCTGCCGCGGTTCGTTCCTGCCCTCGGCCATCGGTTCCTGACCCCTCTCTACGACCCGCTCCTACGCCTGCACTTCCGCGAACGGGAGCTGAGGAGCCGACTCGTCGACCAGATGCGGATCGAGCCCGGACACCATGTCCTAGACGTGGGCTCTGGCACCGGCACATTGGTCCTCCTTATCAAGGAGAGATGCCTGAGCGCCGACGTAGTGGGTATCGATCCAGACGCGCAGATCCTGGCTATCGCGAGGCGAAAAGCCTGGCGGACCGGCGCCGCGGTGCGGTTCGAACTCGGTTACGCAGACCGGCTTTCTTACCCAGACTCAACCTTTGATCGCGTTGTCTCGAGCTTGGTCTTCCACCACTTGGCGCATGAAACGAAGGTGCTCGCTCTAAGCGAAGCATGGCGGGTGCTTCGGCCAGGCGGCGAACTCCACATCGCCGACTTTGGGCGCCCCCAGAGCGCGCTGATGCGCATCGCCCTCACGCCGCTCAGGCTGTTCGACGGCTTCGGCGCTACAGAAGACAATCTGGCCGGTCGTCTGCCAAATCTGATCGCCGGCGCCGGCTTCTCCGAGGTCATGGAGACGGACCGAGTACTGCTGGGTGTCCTGTGCCTATATCGCGCAGCGAAGCCGAGCGTTACCTAATCGCCGGCGCCAGCGTCCAGTAAGCAATGGCTCGCTTTACGATGGCGATCGCGTTGCTGCTGCTGACTGCTTGTCAGCTCCCAGGCTCAGCCAAAGACTGCAGCACCGTCCAGATCGAATGGGTTGACTTCATTCAAATTGGCTCGACTCAATACGTTGCAGGACCGGAAGCGCCGACGACACTTCAAGAAAGCGACCTCGGCCCAGTCGTGGGGCACGTGAAGTCCAAGGTCGCCGGCAACGTCTGCGATCCCAACTACCGTCCCAAGGATGGCGATGCGGCCTTTCTCGAACCTGGATCTCCGATTTACCAGGTCAATGGTCGGCCGGCGAGTCAAGCGGTGGCAGCCAGGCGAAACGGCCAGATCCTCGGTTACGAGGCAAAAGCTCCCTAACCTTGACAGGTGCGTCATAACTCCCTGCTCGAATTGCGCTCGCTGACGCTCCTGTCACTACGTGCCGGCGGCCCCTCCGACGGGGCCTGAGCCACGCAAACATCTGGCGTTGACCTCCAGAACGACCCGCATGCTGAAATTCTTGGGGTCGATTTGACAGCTTCGTTGACAGCTTCGCCGGGAGACTCTGTGAGGCATCGGGAGACGCACTGAGACGACTGCGTCATACCGCGAATACTGATGAGACGCCGTAACGTGCTCTGAGATGCCCTAACACTATTTGTCGGGAGTCTCTTAATCCCAAGGTTCAGGGTTCGACTCCCTGCGCGAGCACCATGAGTTTGTGCAAGTTCGGCTCACAGGTCTCAAAAGGCCTTCGGCTGATGCGTTACACACCTTCTGCTGATTTGTTAGAGCTACTTCGGCTGATCGGTGACACTCCCGCCCGTGAGGGAGATGAGCCTGGCTGAGCGAAGGTAAAAGGGCGTTTCTGCCGGTAATTGACGAGCCTCAGACGGTGACCCACCGCCTTTGCGAGAAGCCACCCGTCGCGGGCACAACGATAAAGCGCGCACTTTCGGTCAAACGCCGCCAAAAGCGTGCGACAAAAAGCGGCTAGCATACGGCCGTTCGAGCCACTTGCTGGGCACTGGCATGGAGGGGTTGCCATGAATGCGGACGAGCGCGCAACGAAAGCGACTGGCATCTCGCGCCGAAGCTTCATCAAGGCGGGCGGCGCGGTCATAGGCGGCGCCGCTATCACAGGACTGAATCTTGAAACCGAGGCGCTGGAGGCCTTCGCTGCCGATGGCGGTCGCGCTCTTCGTGAGGGCGGTGCGGCAGATGTCGGCATGTCGCAAGCCCGGCTCCACGACGTCGCGGCGCGCGTCCAGAACCGCATCGACCGCGGTTTGATGCCCGGCGCGGTCGTCCTCGTCGCTCGGCACGGCCGGGTCGTGCTCCACCAGGCGATGGGCGCCAAGGAATCAGGCAAAGACGCGATGACGAAAGAAACGCTCTTCGATCTCGAGTCGAACACCAAGGTTCTCGCCACCGCGATCTCCTACATGCTCCTCGTCGAGCGGCGCGTCGTCAGCCTTAGTGATCCGATCGCGAAGTTCCTACCGAACTTCGCCACCAATGGCAAGGAGCACGTAACGCTGCGCGACATGCTGCGGTATTCGTCGGGCCTGCCGATCGACATCAACCTGCCCGGAGCGCCGAACCTCGCCGATGTGCCTAGCCCAAGCGCCCTCTGGACGCTGATGGAAGAGACGCCGCTCGAGTATCCGACCGGCACGAAAGTTGAGTACTCCGACCTGACGTACAGGCTCCTCGGCCACACCTTCGAGGCGATCACAGGCCAGAACCTGCAGCAGTTCGCGAAGGCCAACGTCTGGTCGAAGCTCGGGATGACACGCACGACGTACAACCCGCTCGATAACGGGTTCACTGTGTCCGACACCGCAGCCACCGGGCCGGGCTCGTGGAACCTGCGCATCGGGACCATCCGCGGCGTCGTTGAGGACGACTTCGACTGGGTCATGGGCGGCATCGTCGGCTGCGACGGCCTCTTCTCGACCGCACGCGACATCGCCGTCTTCCTGCAGATGATCCTCAACGACGGTTCGTACGGGGGCGCGAAGATCGTCAGCCCGTCAACCGTCCGCATGATGACCGCCGACCAGACGGCGCAGGTGAACGAGACAGTCGACGTCGACCCCATCTCGAACCTGCTGTTCACGCACAAGGGTTACGGCTGGGAGCTGTGGACGCACCGGTTCTCCAGTGGCGGCATGCGGCTGACGCCGGGCTCTTTCGGCAAGGCGGGCGGCGCCGGCACCTTCTTTTGGGTAGACCGCCGACGCGACCTGTTCGGCGTCTTTCTCACCAACCACGGCCTGCCGGTTCCGTTCGACGGGCCTGGCTGGGCGGCCATGCTCGACAACATCGGGGTCTACGAGTTCTACGACGGGGTGATTAACTCACTCAACGGCGAGCGGCGCGACTAGCGACGGCGAAGCCGGCTCGACCATGGATTCGGCTGCACACTCGGCCTCGACCGAGGGAACGTGCCCAAGGCGTGCGTAGCTCGAAGCTGAGCGCGTCTGGGCGGGTAAACCGCATGCTGGCACCTTGATTGACACCTTCACGCGGACACTCCCTGACACTCCCTGACGTTCTGTGGAATTAGCCAAAAGAACGAACCCGCGGTAGCCTAGTTCTGGCCCGCGCATGAGCAGCACGAGGTTCGTGGGACGGCAAGTCGAACTCGGTCTGCTCGATAGCGTCTGCTCAAAAGCCAAAGCGGACGAAATGCCCGCCGCCGCTGTTGTTTCAGGTCCTCCGGGATCGGGGAAATCACGGCTACTGTCCGAGCTCGGCCGCCGGAATCCCTCCGCCCGCCAGCTGCGCGTAGCCGGGTTCGAAGCCGGCATGCATGTTCCGCTGGCGGCCGCGGGCGACATGCTGCGCGATCTTGGCAAGGTCTTGGGGGCGGGCGCGATGTTGAACGAGCTCCTCTTCGAGCCAAGGGCTTCCAAAGATCGTTCGCTTGAACCTCTTCGAGTCTTTGAAGCCGCACGACAGGCTCTCCTTGGCATTGCAGACCTGGTGCTGCTCGCGATCGACGACATCCAGTGGATCGATGAGCTCTCGGCGGCTCTCTGTTTCTACCTCGTCCGCTCAGCTGTTGCCGAGCAGAAGGCACTTGCCGTGATCGCAGCGAGCCGCCCGTCGACCGAAGCGATGGTGTTCCGTGAATCCTTGACCAGAGAGCTCGGCGACGACCGCGTGACGACCGTGGAGCTCAATCCACTCGACAAGGAACACGGCCTTCAGCTGATCCGACAGCTCGCTCCACGTTTGAGCCAGGACGAGGCTGTCGAGATCTGGTCTCAGGCGAAAGGGTCGCCCTTCTGGCTTGGCATGCTGGCACGTGGCAAGGCGGGAGCCGACGTCGCGGACTACATGGCGTCACGCCTCCGTGCACTCCGCGGCGATGGCGCCTCGTTGCTGACGGTTCTGGCGGTCATCACGCGTCCCCTCGCTGTATCGGAGCTCGCCGCAGTGTTGTCGTGGGATGAACCTCGCTGCCAAAGTGCGGCGAGCGAACTGGAGCGCTCTGGCTTGGCGGTCAGAGAGGGCCAGTCGCTGAGGCTCGCCCACGACCTTATACGCGCGTCAGTTATGGCCGAGATGCCGGAAACACGACTTCGAGAGCTGCATTCCGCGCTCGCCAGCTGGTTCGAACAGCAGGCGGAGGCTGATGTTGAACTGCTGCATGAGGCACTTGTCCACCGTCGCGAGGCGGGACTGGATATCACTAATCTCGCCCTTCGCGTTCTTCAATCGCCGCGTCGAAGACTCCTTGGGCGCGCTGGATTGCAAGAGCTGGCAACGGTTGCAGACTCCGAAAGACTCGTCGAGCCTGTGGCAGTAGCGCTGCGTCTATCGGTGGCACAACTTGCAGGCGATGTGGGTGAGCAGGAGGTTGCGCTCGACCGGTGGACTGCATTGGCGTCCAATGCCACCGATCCGACGCTTCGCGCCACGGCCTACCTCGCGGCCTCTCGCGCGGCCGTGCACATCCTGGAGCGCCAACAGGAGGCACCTCGGTTTCTTGAGCTCGCTCAGAGCCAGTTGGCCGATGACGCGGTGTTGGCCGTCGAAATCGAATCGCATCGCGCCAACCTGCTTCAGGTGGTCATGCGCCAGGCGGAGGAAGGCCGCCGCGCTGCCTTCCGCGCCGCGGAGACGGCCCGACAACTCTGGGGCCAACCTCCGGTCGAGTTAACGGCGCGCGAGCGCGACGCATATGTGGGCGCACTGCAGGTCGCTTTCAATGCCGCGGTGGTCGAAGAGGATGGCGCCGAACAGGTCCGCATCGCTGATGAGCTCGGTCGGGTGGCGCGGGGTTCAGAAGAAGGAGCCGTCTGGGCAGACCATGACCGCGCGGCCGCATTGATGTTCGCCGGCCGTATCGGTGAAGCGCTGGACAGCGGGCGGAGGGCATGGAAGCGAGCGCGTGAGCGAATGCTCCCAATGCTTGTACTCACATCGGGTACAAATTTGCTGAGCAAGCTGCTCGAGGCAAGTCGACTCGACGAGGCGGATGAGGTGATCACCGAATGTCTCGAGCTGGAGCGGCGCCTGGCGGGCGAGAGTGATCGCTTCGCCATGAGCAAGGTGGGCGACTGGTCGATTCACAGCCTCCGCCACGAGGCCTGGCTGTCTCGTGGCGACTGGCGCGACGCGATCAGCAGTCTCGAGCGCGAAATCACTCGCCAACGGGAGCCCCATTTCCGGATGCACCTCCACCAGAGCATTTTTGTCTGGCTGGCCAGGTGCGCTAACCAGACCCGGAGCCAGGAGATAGAACTGCACGTCGCTGCCAGCCGCCAGGACTCGATTGCCGCTGGCTGCCGGCGATGCTCCCGCGAGCACACGCTCAAGGCGGGTGAGGCATTCGCGCGCCTCGGTCGAATCGAAGAGGCCGAAGGTCAGCTCGAAAGCTGGGACGAAGACGGACGCGACGCGGTCTTGAACGACGCGCTGTGGCGTCGCCACGTGGCGGCTCTCCTTGCAGTCGCCAGGCATGACCTGTCCGGAATTGCCGAGCTCGAGGCTCTCGTTGCAGAGCGGAGGCGGCTCGGCCTGGTGGCTTCGCTCCTGTGGACGAGGCTGGACCTTGCCGCGGCACTCCAAACGCGTGACAGCCGCCGGGCGGCGGAAGAGTTTCGTCAGGCCGGCGAGCTGGCCGCTGCCGTGGGTGCGTCCACCGAGCAGCAGATGGCGGATCTCGGGCTGCGGCGCCTGGGCGTGCGGACCTGGCGCAGAGGACAGGCCAAGCGCGGCGAGCGGCCATTGGACACGCTGAGCGAAAGAGAAAGGCAGATCGCCACGCTCATAGGCGAAGGTCACAGCAACCCTGAGATCGCCAGCAGGCTCTTCTTATCGCGGAAAACGGTCGAACGGCACGTCTCGAACATCCTCGCCCGTACCGGCACCCGCAACCGCACAGAGCTGGCCCGGTTTCTGAGTACGCAAGAGCTGAGTTCGCCCGCCGGCTGACCGGACGGCGGGTCTGTCTGCGAGAAATGAGGGAGCTCACCGATGAAGGGTGGGATCTGGTCGACGAAGCTGGCTTCATCAAGACCGCGGCCCGAGTGCCCGGCCAATAACCAGGAGGTCCAAACCAATGCAGAACGTCAACACGATGATCAGGCGACCGGTTCCCGTCGGGACCGCAGCGGCCGGCGGCTTGCTCGCCTTCCTGGCCGGGGCGGTCATAGCACTGGCCGTGCCAGCTGTCGGGACTGGAGTTTCCCTGAGCAACAACTCCAGCGCGCCGGCGTCAACGGCGGCAGTGGGCTCAGAGCAGATCACCCACAATCGGTCTGAGCAGGGACTGGGCGGGCCGGCTGCAGTGGGCGGCGAGCAGATCGCTCACAACCGTTCCGAGAGGGGTTACGCCAAGTAGTTGCGTTTCGACCCGGCGGTGGCGAAGGTGCGTGTCTTTGCCACCGCCTCATCAATCCTCGCGGTCATCGCCGATGGCCGGACATAAGAGCAACCCTTTCGAATCGCTCGAGCGCGTTTGTTCTCGCGCCATGCCCAGCGTACGATTTCGATCGCAGCGGCCCGGAATAAGGAGGTTCGTAAAATGCGAAAGCGGAGTTCTGTTGCTGCAGCGACCCTTTTGGCAGGCACCGCCCTGCTCGGCATCACACCCACGGTTTCGGCAAGCAACTCGAGCTGCACTGCGAGGTTCACCAGCACGCTGGGACCGTTGGCGATCCCGTTTGGGACTAACTTCGTGGTTCCAGAGGTGCGCGCCCTGACTCTTGGCGGACCGAACCTTGGTCAGGAAGTCAAGGTCTTTTTCGCGACGGCTGATAGGAGCTCCTGTCCGGTCCTGCCAGGCTGAACTCGCGACCATAAGAGGCCAGGAGTGATTCGACCAGCTTTCCAAAACGACGGCCTGACACCCTAACTGACACGTTCACGCAGACACTCTCTGATAATCCCTGACACTCGGTGACACTGGTGCGTCAGGGGCGGGTGCTCTTTTGGCACTCCCTGGCACTCGCTGACATTCTCTGACACAGGGTGCCTGCAGCCTCTTAATCCCAAGGTTCAGGGTTCGACTCCCTGCGCGAGCACCATCGTGGTGTGCTAGTTCGGCTGCCAGGCGACAAAGCGCCTTCGGCTGCCGTGCGACAAAGCGCCTTTGGCTGCCGTGCGACTGACCTTCGGAAGGTTCGCTATAGCTACTTCGGCATCTTCGTGACACTCCCCATGCTCGCACGACGTCTCGATTTCGCGCGCAGCCTCGACGCCGAAGGCGCGTCTTGCCGATGCCGCCGGGGCCTGTGAGCGTGAGAAGCCGCACATCGCCGCCCAGCAGGGCGCCTTTGATGGCTTCCAGCTCCTTGAATCGGCCGAGGCACGGGGTCAGCCGAGTCGGCAACCCGGACGGCGTTGGGAGAGGTGGCCGGCCAGGCGGGCCGCCGCGCGCAAGCACCTCAAACCCCAGGCGTTGCTCATCGCCCAGGCCGAGCGCAGATGTGAGCCGCCGGGCCGTGTCGTGGTGGACCAGCGTCCGCAGACCGCGTTCGACGTCGCTTACGGTTCGCGCGCTGATTCCCGCTCGTTCCGCGAGCTCCTCTTGCGTCATCCCGGCTGCCAGGCGCAGGCGCTTCAGCGTCCGACCCAGAGCCTGGTTGATGTCACTCAAATCGGTGACTCAAACGGTGACTTAGTTTCATGGCGCCGGCCGCCGCTTCGCAACATGATCAATCGAGCACAACGGCCAGATGCGCCTAGGCCTCGAGATAAGGAGAAGAGCCATGCCCGAGCGAGAAATCACGAACAAACAGACGATTCGGACCCTCTATGAAGAGGTCATGAACGAGGGACGCCTGGAACTCCTCGATCAGATTGCCTGGCCAGAGCATGTAGAGCACAACCCCTTCCCGCATCAGAGCCAGGGGGCGGAGGGCCTCAAGCAGCGCGCCAGCATGGTCCGCGCGGCCTTCAACCCCCATTTCACGATCGAGCACGTGATTGCCGAGGGCGACAAAGTCGCGATCATGTGGTCGAACCAAGGCACGCATGTCGGCGATTGGTTCGGTTTCGCACCGACCGGCAAAAACGTGGCCGCCCACGGTGTGGACATCTTCCTGCTTCGAGACGGTCGGCTGGCCGAGCATTGGGACGTCGTCGACACAACCGACTTTCTCGTCAAAGTCGGCCTGTTGCCCGATCCGGCGGCATCCACAGAGAGCCGACGATGATCAGCGTGGCCGGCGGCACCGGCCGCCTCGGGACCAAAGTCGTCGGTCTGCTCCAGGCGCGGGGATTCCAGGTTCGCGTGCTGACGCGTGATCGCGGCCGAGCAGCCCACCTCGAAGGTACGGGCGTCGAGATCGTCGAAGGCGACGTCCGCGACCTGACCGCCGTCAGGCGGGCCGTCGAGGGAGCTCAAACGGTGGTCTCGGCGATTCAGGGATTCGTGGGGACCAAGGACGCCAGCCCAGCCACCATCGATCGAGACGGCAATCGCAACCTCATCCGGGCCGCGCGCGAGGCGAATGTAGATCGCTTCGTGCTGACCTCGGTCAAAGACGCGGCTCCTGATCACCCGATGGACCTCATGAGAATGAAGTACGTGGCTGAGCAGGACCTGAAGGCCAGCGGACTGGCCTGGACCATCCTCCGGCCGACCTCCTACATGGAGACCTGGTGTGAAGTGCTGGGCCGTCCGCTGCTCGAGAAAGGCAGGACTCAGGTCTTTGGCCGCGGTCGTAATCCGATCAACTGGGTGTCAGCGTCAGACGTCGGTCGCTTCGTCGAGCTGGCAATCATCGACCCGGGTATGCGCGGTGAGGTGATCGAGGTCGGTGGCCCTGAGAACGTGAGCATGACGGCGTTCCTTGACGTTTTCCGACAGGAGGCAGGACTGGGCGGCACAGTTAGCCACATACCACCACTCGCGATGAGGCTGACAGCAATATTGATGGGCCGGCTGAATCCGAGCCTGGCAAGACAGATCCAGGCGGGAATCGTCATGGATACCACGCCAATGGCGTTTGACGCGTCAGAAGTGCGCCGTCGCTATCCGTCGGTTCCAGTGACCAGCCTTGCAGATGTTGTTAGGCGCGACTTCGTAGGTGGGCGCAACGTGGATCGAAATGTGCCACGTGTCGTGACACCTTAATGGACACCTTCACGCAGGCACTCTCGGATACTCCCTGACGCGCAGTGCCCGCAGCCTCTTAATCCCAAGGTTCAGGGTTCGACTTCGTGCGCGAGCACCACCGTGCTGTGCAAGTTCGGCTGATGGGCGAGAAAGCCGTCCGCCGATGCTGATCAGTACTTCGGTTGAGTCTTAACACCTGGTTCGGCTGATGCTTGAACTCCTGCGCATGGGAGAGATGAGCGCGGCTGAGCTGAGGTACCAAGCGGCCCTGGCAATGATGGCGGACGGACGATGTTCAAGTTGCGCAAAGCAAGGGGGCATAGGCGTCAGGCGACCGTGGTTCGCCGCTGTAACTCACACCTTCTGGATTGACGACAAATCCACTGCACGTGTCGCTCGTGGGGCAGAGCTAGATGCCGAGGGTCCCCACCAGCCCGAGAAGCGCGAGAAGCAGCGCGCTGGTTCCGGCCCCGACCACGACCACGCTCGCAATGACCCCTGCTCGCCGTCGAATCGTGGCGCTCGATTGGGGAACCGACATCCGCAAATCGAATGACCAGTAGCTCAACTCGGCCAATCCGAGCAGGGCACCGCCGAACAGCGGAGCAGCAAGAGCGGGAATCGAGCCCTGGAGAATCTCGATCACAGCGATAAGGCACAGGGCGCCAAGAGCTGCGGTGAATAGCGCACTTGAAGCCCGCAATAAGGCCGTCAGAACAACCACCACGCACACCCAAGAGATCGCCGCCGGCCAGCGAGAGCCAGACGCGCCCAGCGCTGCCGCAATTCCGCCAGCGGTTAGTGCGGCAATGGTCGCGACAATCAGCCGTTGACGCGCCGCGAAGTTCTTCTGAATCTTTGAAGCTCCATCAGTGGCATTTGGAATGATTGACCTGGTTTCCAAGCTGAAACGGCCAGGCCAATTTGCCGAAGGCGGTGACGCTGGGCTTCACGGTGTAGGACCCAAAGTCGACGCGCCAGGTCTTCGCGCTGATTTGAGGGAGGCGGCAAGACTGCGGGGGCGGAGATCTCGACCACGGCGATATCGTGTCCGCGGGAAAGGAGATCACCAAGGATGGCTGGCATGCGCCGGTCTATCAATGGTGTGAGGGCGATTACGAGCGCGCCGGCCGGTATCACACGCTTGGGTATTGCGTCAGTGCTGGGCCAGGAGTAAGTGAACGCCAGCCGAGTCTGCATGACCGAGTCGACGATTTGATAGAGCTGACGGGTCCCCAGCCCAGGCAACAGCCAGTTGATCTCACGGCCGACCACGAGCAAACCGATCCGATCGCGTCGGCCAATGCACGCGATGGCCGCAGACGTGGCTGCGCGAACCGTGAGGTCGAGGCTTGAAACCTCATCTCCAGCGACATCAGAGAAGGTGTCGAGGAGGATGACTATGTCGGAGCTCCATTCCGGATGGAAAAGATTGACGTGGATGCGGCGGTGCCGGGCGGTTGCCT
>WNGH01016295.1_pt1 | contig 28814 bp, 26 predicted proteins | sample 5400631 | NCBI WGS metagenome assembly WNGH01 (sample SAMN13153373, study PRJNA577476) | soil metagenome | isolation source: 115 cm soil or saprolite under Garry oak tree replicate 1 | place: USA:California | collected 2016-06-15
ACGGCCTCGTCGATAAGGGCATCAAGCTCTGATTCGGGCACGTTGGCGACGCGAGCAGCCGTTTTGTCGATGCGCTCTAGTAGCCGGCGCCACGCCTCGTCACGCTCACTGCCCGTTGGTGCTTCATGAGTGGGGTATGTTTGAACGCTAATGGTTTCTTCCTCTTGAAGTGCACGGCCAAGGAGCCTTTCGAGCGCATCGCGGACGTCCGAGGAAAGGTCTCGGGCTTTGCGCAGGGCGCTGTTTGACATTGCGGGTGTCCTCCCCGTAATCATCGTTCCGTTCTTTTTACTATAGCAAACTGATACTGCGGGTGGAGCATGGTGCACTGGAATGGGGAAGGATAGCGCATGACAAACTACCGCGGGTGCGGTACTTTTGAGCTATGGAAACCGTGGATGTGAAGCTGCCTTCGGAACTTCTGAGGGTCGCAAATTTGGAGGGAAGCAGCCTCTCCCAGGAAGCCGCTCGATTGCTGGCCCTCGAACTTTATCGCGAGGATAAGGTCTCGCTGGGACGCGCTGCTGAGCTGTGTCAGACGCCGTTGGCGGCTTTCATGGATTTTGCGGCGAAGCACGGTGTCCCCCCGCTACGGTACAGCTTTGAGGACCTAGAAGAAGAACGTCAGACTGCTGACCGTCTCAAAGCGTGACCGTCGTATCAGATTCATCACCGCTTGTTATTCTGACCAAGCTTGGCTGTTTTGACCTCCTCAATCGACTCTTTCCACATCTTTATATCTCCGCTGAAGTTCACGATGAAGTTGTCGTTGCCGGTGCTGGGCTACCGGGAGCATCGGAGGTTTCGAAAGCAGAATGGATTGAAGTGAAGGCGCTTCAGAATGCAGCCGGTCTGTACTCGGCCCAACGAAAATATGGTCTGGGCCCCGGCGAGATGAGCTCAATCCTCTTAGCGAAAGAACTCGGTGCGAATCCTGTGCTGCTCGACGATTACAGGGCGCGCAAGTTGGCCTCCCAGATGCATCGAGTTCACGTCTCCTCTACGAAGTGCGTCTTGAAGGCATCTCCGTGCCTGCTCTCTCCGGAATCCTCTCGCCCTGTGCGCTGATCCCAGATCTCTTCGAGCTGCGCTTTCTTGATCTGGATGCCGTTGGCATGGGGCGCGCCTACGTTGCTCGTGTCTGGGCCACGCGCCCCGATTCGGGCAAGCCGGTCTCCGGCGTATCGCTCACCGCCTCATTCGGTGATAAGGACGAGGAGGACACTCCAAAGGGTCTGAAATCCCAGGCCCGCACCAACTCCCGAGGGGAAGCGCTCTTAACCTTCCGCCTTCCCGAAATGCCGGGCGCGTCTGAAAAGGATCTGCCGAACTTGCTCCACGGTAAAATGCCGGGCTTCATACGGAGCCTCGCGTTGTGGCAGCCGGAGGTTGTCGATGTGGATCTGTTCACAGTTGTATCCCCAATTTCGGGCCGTTGTTAAGATGCTTGAGAGCGTCCCGATCACATTCAGGACGGTCTTGTGAGACACGATCTTGTTGGTAGCTCTATCCGGCAATTCCTGGCCTATTGGATTGACCCTTTACGTCATTTGGCCTAGATTGAATCAATTTCTTAGTTCTCATTCGGGGGTTAGTTAGCCATGGCGTTACGCCCCCTTTCGCAAGTGTCCTGCGTTGTTTGCATTGTCTTGCTGCCCGTTCTGGTGCAAGCTCAGCAGCCCACGGGGACAATCACCGGCGTGGTGAGGGACCCTTCGGGAGCAATCGTTCCCGGAGCCAGCATTACCATCGTTCACGAAGGCACGCAGTCCACGACGCGAGCAACCACTTCCAACGCGGGTGTCTACAGTGCTCCCGGACTTCTGCCGGGTCTCTATAAAGTCTGCGTGGAGGCAACAGGATTCAAACAAACGGTTGTTGAACTCGAGGCCGAAGTCGGTCGAGTGAAAACGGCTGACGTGAGTCTGCAAGTCGGAGATGTGACGCAAACCGTAACGGTCGTAGCTTACGGTGTGCATGTGAATCCGACGCAGACCAGTCTGGAAGGTATCGTCACGGAGGAATTGATCCATAACCTGCCCCTGAATGGGCGCAACTTCCTTGATCTTGGCCAGCTCGAACCAGGCGTGCAAGTGGTTCCAGACGACATCATCACCCGGAGCGGCTTCGCCCGGCTGTCTGTCGCGGGGCAGACGGGAGTTACCACGCGAGTGACGGTGGACGGACTGGATGTGAGTGATGAACACGCGGGCTCCGTCGCGCTTAACCTCTCAGCAGACTCGATCAAGGAGTTCCAAATCAGCCGGTCGACGTTTGATGTTTCCACAGGGCTGACCGGCAGCGGGGCCGTCAACATTGTGACCAAGAGTGGCAGCAACGAGTTGCACGGCAGCGCGTTCTTGTTATGGCGCGACGATGCATTTGCCGCCCGCATCGGCCAGGAGCCTACCGCGTTCGACCGCGAGCAAGCCGGCTTTGATGTCGGCGGGCCTTTCATCCGGAATCGTCTGTTCTGGTTCCTGAACTACGAACGCAACAACCAGGACGCTGCCGTGGTAACCAATATTCCTCTGTTCCCGCAATTCAGCCGCACCTGGCCTTCTCCTTCCGACGAACGCATGGCCACGGCACGACTGGACTGGAACGTGACCGGCAATCTGCGGGCTTTCTTCCGCTTCACGTATGACGGGCATGAGGAAATTCCGGGATCAACATTCGGTGGCGTGAGGCTGGCTCCCATCGCAGTAGCAACCAATGCGAGACAGACCGCCTTGGGGCTGGACGCGACCGTGGGCCGCTTCACCCATTCCGTGCGCCTGGGTTACACCAACTACGACAATACCGCCGACCCCGCGGGACAGAACGTTCCTGGGGTGCCGGAAACAGTGGATCCCGCCGGGCGGCTTCTGACGGTGACGCAAGCTCAGGGCCCCATCCTAATTGGGACGCATCCAAATTCCTCGATTCGTCGTTACCAGGATACCCATGAGATGCGCTACGACGCCGGCTTTAGCGTTGGCCGTCACGGGTTCCGCGGCGGCGTCCTGGTCAACATCGTCCGCATCAACTGGTTCGATTCCGCCTTCGGAAATGCGCCGCAGGTCAACCTGAACTTCAGCCCAGCTTCCGTCAGCGCTTGCCGCAGCGACATCCTATGCTATCCGGTTCAGAATGCTCTTTTCGGCAATGGCCTGGGCTACTTCAGCGAGGTGCCATCTCTGAGTCAGCCCTATGGAGGAGCAAGGAACAATCGCGTCCATTGGTACGTGGGTGATAGTTGGCGCGCGCACCCCCGACTAACGCTGAACCTCGGGCTGCGCTGGGTTTATGAACCTGGTCCGAGCAATCCTGGCCTTCAGAGACCGAAGATTCTGGACGATTTCTTGCCTGGACTGTCACGGGCAAACCGCAGCGACACCAACAATTTTGCTCCGCAATTTGGGATTGCGTGGGCGCCGTCGGCAAGCGGCAAATGGTTGATACGAACCGGGGCGGGCGTCTTTTACGACGTGAACAGACTTCAAAATGCGCTGTTCGGCGAACGCGCCAACCTGCTTCCACTTGGAGTCACGTGGGAATTGCAAGGGCGGATGCTGCGTGATCCGATCACCCATCGCGTAATCTTCGATCTCCAGGGGCGCAATTGGCTCCCGCAGGACGGCGGTCCGGCCCTGATTACTCCAGGCGTGAACTGGATGGGACGACCTCTGGGGACTCCCGGCCTGCTGGATGCCGTGTTTGCGGCGCATGAGGCATTCAAAGCGGCTTACCAAGTGGCGTTCGCCAATTTCCCGGCGGGGCTGTCGGCCTGCGAGGTGAGCCGAAACTGCACAACGCTGGCGCCCGGTTACGAGACTCCGTACTCCTTTCAATTCAATATCGGCGTGCAGCGCGAACTCCGGCCTGGCCTTGTCCTCTCGGTGGACTATGTCCGCAATCGCAGCCTGCATTTCCTGATGCGACACAACGCAAATCGCACCGGGGCGGCCGACACCCTGGACATCACCAGAGCCCTGTCGGCGATGAATGCCGTCCACGCCTCCATCCGGCCGGATTGCGCGGTCGCCGCCGGGGCTAGGCTAACCACGTACACAAACGCCGGCCTCGGGTCGACGGCCACGGCTAGCATTTCCGGCCCCAGCAACTCCGCGTTTCCGGGGATAAACCCGAATTTCAACGGCCTCTTCCTGCTTTCGATGAACGGCTTCTCGAATTACAATGCGCTCCAGGTAAACCTCCGTGGCAGGCTGCCGAGTGTGGGCCGTCTCGTCAAGGAACCATCGGTGGTCGCCTCCTATGCCCTCAGCCGGCTGGAGGGAACGGCAGAAGATCAGGCCGTACTCAACGTGTCCGACCGCGTGGATAACGACAACCCGCTGGGCTTTCGGGGACCAACCAGCCTGGATCGCAAACACATCCTGAGCTTGGCCAGCCTGTTCACCATCCCCGGTGGGGTGCGGCTGAACAGCATTTGGAGGGTGTTTAGTGCTCTGCCTCAGACATTATCAGTGCCACAGGTCTCCGGCGCAGGCGCTGAGATTTTTCTTACCGACTTCAACGGCGACGGCAACGCCCTGGATGTGCTGCCGGGGACCAACCGCGGGAGCTACGGGCGCAAGGTCGGCTGCGGGAGCGCGGCGTTGAATCGCGTGATTGACGCTTACAACAGCAAGCAGGCCGGCAACCTAACGCCTGCCGGGCAAGCCCTGGTGAATGCGGGACTCTTCACGGAATCTCAGTTGAAAGCGCTGGGTGCCGTGAGCCCGACCGTGCACCGTGCACCTGACGGCCAAGTGTGCCTCGATTCTTTCATCACTACCGACATGCGTATCGCGCGCCCGTTCAAGCTCCGTCGCGAACGAATTACGATCGAGCCGGCACTCGAATGGTTCAACCTTTTCAACGTCGCGAATTACGACCTGCCAGACAACAAGCTCAGAGGGGCGCTGGACACATCCGTGGGCTCGTTGAATGGAACGACCGCTTCCAATCGACCCAACCGGGCCGGTGGAACCGGAAGCTTTGTCCTGGGCGCCCCTCGCTCGTGGCAACTGGCGCTTCGGATTTCCTTCTAAAAGTAAAGGAGGCAAGGTCCTTTGGAGAAAGCCGTGACCTCCAGGACGTGAGCCGGAGTTTCTGCTATGGAGTCGGCGGAGATGTCCCGCTCAACGGGAGGCCGATGCGGCGCACAAGATCCTGGAAGCGCGGGTCGGCGCGTAGTGGGGCGTACAAGGGTTGCGAGTTGAGTTCGAACAATGCGCCACGCCTCCGCTCGTAAGCTGTTTCGAGAACGGCGAAGGCCTTATCTTTGTCTCCCAAGCCGCTGTAGGCAATTGCCAGCGGCCTCCACGGCGGCACGTGTTCACCATTCGGCCGATGCAGTAATTCGCTTACCAGCTTCAGTGCTTCCTGACGTCGCCCGGCCTTGCCGTAAGCATGCGCCAGCACTCCAAGACTCAAAGAGTCTCGCCCGCCCAAGGCCATGGCTTTTTCCAGTTCCTCGATCGCCTGCTGATACATCCCCTTTTCGATATAGGCCCGAGCGAGACTATGATGCGCAATGTGATAGTTCGGTTCCAGCTCCAGCACCTTTCGATAGGATTCGATTGCTTCATCAACGCGCCCGGCATCTAGGTAGGGTTCTGCAGAATGAACGCTGGTGTCCGGCGACACGGGGTCGAGTCGACGTGCGATTTCTGCTTGGGCGAGAGACTCCTCGAAGCGGCGCATGCAGCTGAGAAACTGGGCATACCAAGTACGAGCTACGGGCAAGTTGGGGTTCAGCTCAATGGCCCGCCGGAATTCCTGCTCCGCGCCTATCCAATTCCAATCCATCATTGCAATCCAAGCTAGTGCGGCATGGGGTTCAGCTAGCGTGTCGTCCAGTTCCACCGCCTTCTGAGCCCACTCCCGAGTCTGAGTACGGTCCTCTAAGGGTCCTGCTCCTGCGCGGAAGAAACCGCCATGGGCACGCAAGACAGCAAGGTTCGCATAAGCAAGTGCAAAGTTCGGGTCCTTTTCAATTGCCTTCTCAAAATATTCATGAGCCTTGGCCCTGTCTGCGTCCGTTCCCTTCCTAAAGTGATAATTACCCCTCAGATAGGCTTCGTTGGCTTCCGGAGTCGTCTCCCGCGACCTTGAGAGGCGGGACTTTTCTTCGGGCGTTACTTGCACGTTCATTGCTTCAAGAATTTCGGCCGCCACCGCGGGGAGCAGCGCCTGAACGTTCTTGGGTTCAACCTCATAGGACTTGGCCCATAGATGCCGATCCGTTTGCGCGTGAATGAGCTGGACGTTGACCAGCAACCGGTCCCCAGAGCGTTGCACACTGGGCTCGACCATGGCCTCCACGCTCAATTCCCGCGCGATCTCGGAAAGCTTCTTGCGCTCGCCTTTAAAGTACATCGAAGAGGTCACAGAAGGCACAATCAGTGATTTGACTTGTGCCAAATGGGTCGTCAGAACATCAGTTAAGCCATCCGCAAGGAAATCTTGTTCAGGGTCCCCCGTCAGGTTCTTGCAGGGCAGAACGGCGACCGAATCAATCGGCCCGACGCCCGTCCGGCCCGTGATTCGATCGCGCAGACCACCGACGTTTGATAGCAGCGCTGCAGCAAGCAGTGCGGTCAGTGCCAACAGACCAGCGGCCCAACGCCGCCGCCACCAGGTCATCGGTAGAACCTGCACGTCTGCTGGGGCGCGCGCTCCATTCACCGGATAAATGAAGCGGTAGCCGCGGCGCGGAAGCGTCTCAATAAAGCGCGGACTATCCGCGGAGTCACCCAGGGTGTCGCGCAACTTTTTGATGGCAGTGTTTAGGCCGTCGTCGAAATCGACAAATGTATCAGCGGGCCACAACTTTTGCTGTAACTCTTCGCGTGTGATCACCTCACCTGGCTTCTCCAGCAGCATAGTGAGAATTTGGAAGGGTTGCTCCTGAAGTCTGATTCGTGCGCCACTCTTGCGCAAGTCGCCCGCACGCAAATCCACCTCGAATGTGCCGAACTGCAAGACCCGGCTGGCCCGTACGTGAGGTGCCATTACCGCCTCGGGTGATTGCGCGAAGTCTAACACCCAGTCAGGAGAGGTTCAACGATTTCGACGTGGTACGTACAGACAGGCGCCCAAGTTCTTTCCACTCAAGCGATTGCCACTCCAGAAGCATTCCGGCAAGAGATCAGGTTCCGTTCATTGACGGTTCTGAGAAATTCAAGGATCGTTGGCGCGTTTGCACGATTCCCATCCGCGGATGTGCATGAGGGAGGCGACATGGAAAAGCGATTTACTGAGAAGGTTAGCGACCGTCTGCCACTACTTTCCCTAGCCATGTTCCTGACCGCCTGCGGCGGCGCGCCAACGCCAGCGCCAGCACCGACGCCGGTGCCGATCCCGTCAAACCCCGTCCCGGCCATCACTTCGATTTCACCGACTGGCGCCACCGCCGGGGGAGCGACTTTTACCCTGACGGTGAGCGGTACAGGTTTCATTTCCACATCTGTGGTGCGTTGGAACGGAAATGATCGTCCCACGGCATTTCAAGACAGTACGCACATGACCGCGCAGATCCCAGCGAGTGACATTGCCACTGTTGCCGCGGCCAGTGTGGCGGTGTTCAACCCGGTGCCGGGGGGAGGCACCTCCAGTGCGATACCTTTCGCGATTATCGCTACCGTGGGCGGTTTTAACCCTGCCGGGAGTATGAGCGTGCCGCGCCGAAACCATACCGCTACCCTTCTGCCCAATGGCGAGGTGCTGGTAGCCGGCGGCGTTTCCCTGGTCTGCTGTGATCCGGTGCCGGTCTCAGAAATATTCGACCCCAAGACGAACCAATTTCGTAACACCGGCAGTATGTCCGCTCCGCGCTACGCTCACACTGCTACTTTACTCCCTGACGGAAGAGTGTTGCTTGCTGGAGGCTTAGCCCCGCCAGGCCCGAACCTCGCAGTTCAGGCCCTCTCGAGTGCGGAATTGTACGATCCAGCGACCGGGACTTTCACGCCGACCGGCTCGATGGTAGACGCGCGCTCAGCCCACACCGGCACACTATTGCCGAATGGAAAAGTGCTTGTAACCGGCGGGCGGCAGAATGAAAGCTTCAACGTCCTACAGCGAGCTGAAATCTACGACCCAGCAACTGGAGGTTTCACTCTCACGGGGAATATGACAGAACGGCGAGCCTCCCATACAGCCGTGTTGCTGAAGGATGGCAGGGTCCTCGTGGGTGGAGGCTTTGGGGATCGCTGTGATCCAGACGGCTGTGATTCATCGGCCTCCGCGGAGATTTTCGACCCGGCTAGCGGGACCTTTACGTCTACGGGAAGCATGGCCAACGCGCGCGATTCGCACAGCGCTACCCTGCTAAGCGACGGGCGCGTACTGGCGGCGGGCGGCGAGGTCCAAGCGCTAGGCCTTGGCGCCGTTGGCTCCCATGCCAGCGTTGAGGCCTTCGATCCCGCCACGGGCATTTTCAGCTCGCCAGCGGCCAGGATGACGACCTCACGCTTTGCCCATATAGCTATCCTGTTGCCGAATGGACAGGTGTTGCTGGCAGGTGGCACCAACTGTTTTAGCGACATGGCAGACTGCCACGCCTCGATCCTATCAAGCGCAGAACTGTTTGATCCAGCCAGTCCCACATTTTTCGTCACGGGCAACATGGTGAAGAAGCGCAGCGGCCACCAGGCCACTCTGTTGCTGGATGGTAGGGTATTGATCACAGGAGGTTCCGACGACAATTCCGCCGAGTTGTATGAATAGAGTGATTAGCATAGGAGGACGCCATGAAGAAGTTATTTGGAAAGAATATAGCGGTAGGGCTGATGTGTGCGCTGTTAATCATGTTGGTTTCCCTACCGCCAGCATCCGCTTGGAAAAACGATGACGGCGAGGATGGGAAGTTTGGTCCCTGGTCCGCGCCGGTCAACCTCGGTCCACCGGTGAATACGGTCCTTGCTGATTACCAGCCGTTCATCTCCAAGGACGGGCTCAGCCTGTACTTTTCCGTTTTGGAAGGTCCCACGCCGAATTCACCGCAAGACATTTGGGTAGCAAAACGCAACTCCAGGTCCGAAAACTGGGGAACGCCACAAAGACTCGGCCCGGAGATCAACACGCCCGCGACCGAAGGCCAGCCGTTCGTCACCGTCGACGGGCACTGGATGTACTTCAACAGTAACCGAAAGACGCCCGACGCAAACGGCGTTCTGCCGTCGGCCCTGGTGGCTGGCAGGAAGCGGTAAATATTGGCGCTGGAGTTAATACGAGCTTCGGAGAGACCTCTCCATTCGTCTTCGAGGATGAGATGACCGGGGTCACCACGCTGTACTTTCACTCGAGTCGCCCAGGCTTGGGTGCTGGTACCGACATTTACGCCAGCACGCTGCAACCGGACGGAACATTCGGCCCACCTCAGTTGGTTTTCGAAGTCAGCAGCACATACAACGACCAGAATCCCTCGATCAGCCGCGACGGCCTGGAGATGTACTTTGCCTCCGACCGACCCGGTTCGACGCCGAATCCCGATAGCGGCATGTCTGGCCCGCCAGGCCAGCCCTCCGTGGACATCTGGGTCTCGACTCGGGCAAGTACCTCGGATCCATGGGGAACGCCGGCTAACTTGGACGCGGTGAATCAAGCGCAGGGCGGCCCCGTAATCAACAGCCCATTTTTCGACGGGAAACCGTCCCTCTCGTTTGACGGCACGGAGCTGTACTTCCACTCCGCGTTCCGGCAAGGCAGCCAGTCTGTATTCTTCGACATCTGGAAGACCACACGCACCAAGCTCAAGCAACCGGAGTAGAACAGGGCGGCGCTTGCGAAGGTAGAAATCTCAGCGTCGGGGGGGGCCGAACCGCACAACAAAATGCGTTTGGCCCCTCGCATTTGCGGGAAGGCCTATCGCTCCCCGTACAGTCCCAGAACAGTTTCACTGTGGCCGGTCCGTTCTCCATTGATGTTAGATGTATATACATCTACTTGGTCACAAAAAAATTTAGGCCGACGTGGCGGCCTCGGTCATCCGAATGGCTGCCCGTTTCATGCTCTTCCAGCGGGCTTCCCCAAGTTCCTGCCGCAGCCTATGTTTTTTGAGTCGCCTCCCCGGTCGGAGAGATGCTCACAGAAACGTCGATTCTTCTCCCGTCTTTTCGGACACGCACTGTCCCCGTCATCCGCTCGCAATCGCGATGCCGGTCCCCGTCCCCTGGTCCGTCCAGAAGAGCTATCCTTCACTAATCCCGATCCGTAACGCGCCCCTGAAGGGGCAGAATCATTCCTTATCTTTCGTTCTGAAAACAATTCGCCGAACGACCTCGCGAATCTCGCGAACCGGCCTGCTTGCGGGTCCGTCGGGCTCAAGTTTGAGGTACGCGTCCAGGTCGTGGAGTTGCATCCCGTATTCGCCCCTGCGTGCGTGGACGTCTGCCAGCATAAGGTAAGCCCAGGCAAAACCGGGCTTCCTCAAGAGAGCCTCACGAGCACTTTTCTCTGCCTCCTCAAGACGGTTCAGATGAAAAAGGGCAACACTCAAAAAGAGATGGCCCGTGGCTGGACTCCCATCTACGTCCAGTCCTTTGCGGATGACAGTCTCTGCTTCGGTGTATTCCCCTCGTCGGCAAAGCAGCAAACCCCTGGCGAACTGAGCCCAGGCGTAGCGCCCTCCGCTTAGATCAATCGCTTTTTGAAAAGCTTGTGCGGCTTCCTCTTCTTGGCCGAGCCTGAAGTCCGCCACACCGATGTGGTAGTACGCCTCGTAGTAGTCCGGGAATGCTGTGATAGCTCGCTCGAACTGCGTCCGGCTGCCGACCGCATCGTTCTTTGCCAGACGCTGCAATCCCTTCTCGAATGCATTGCGCGCCTTGCCGGGTATTCTCAGTTCCCGCACAGAAACCGTGTAATCTGTCCGCCCCGCAGGCGAAGGGTTGCTCACCCTGAGATGAAGCTCTAAAGGCGGTGAAGGTCCACGAAGAAGTTGAAGAGTCACCCGACTTGGCTCGTAGCCTGGTTCTTCCACTGCAATCTCGTACATCCCAGGATCGAGCCCCGGCACCCGAAAGCGCCCACTCCAGTCCGTCAGAACGCTGATGAAAGGTCCTCCGGGAAGCGACCGGATACTCACGATAACGCCGTCTATAGGACGGTTACCTGCCTCCACAAATACAGTCCCGAAAATCTCGACGGCCTGTCTGTCGAAATCGGCAATTTGCGCGCGGACCATCGGCGTAAAAACCGACAAGCCCAACAACAGCCAAGGCAGACCGCTTTGTTTCGTCCATCGCAGCACCTTGTAGAGTCTGTCCGCTATCGGGAACGGAGCATTGTGGCGCTGCTTGCAAGAGAGATGCGCGCGAAGAATGTGCCGGGTCACTACGCCGATGATCTGCGGCTGTTCGTGGAGTTTGCCTCGATCTGCTAGTCGCAGCTTCCGCTGCCAGAGAGGATTCCAATGCTTAAGACGTTGCGGCACGAGGGTACTGAAATCTCTGTCGGATAGAGCTGCGATGGAGGGGCGGCCAATCGTTCGGCGTTGGCGGAGGCTACAGCGCGGGCCGTTCGTCCTACATTCATGGCCCTTCTCCCTCAAACTATACGCGCTGTGGCAGGGCTTTCAATCCAGTAAAGACAGGAATTGTTGTGCCGGAAGAATTTGAATTCCAAGGCCAGGTAAAGCCCTGAGACCATAAAGCCTACTCAGGATTCTCCCGAAATCCGCGCGTGATTGCCAAGCAACGCGAGATCCCTCTGATGGAATCTAGTCGTATGTATCATAAATAGATAGACATATTGTGGCCAGTATGATATGTGTGTACGCATGGCCAGAATCAGCCCGCTTGTAAGCTTAGCCGCCGACGATCTGGAGCAAGTGGTCCGGTGGGAAGCGGCGCCCAGCACGCCGCAGCAGGTGGCCTTGCGCTGCCGCTTGGTCCTGGCGGCGGCCTCCGGCAAGCAGGATCTGGAAATTGCTTCCATCTATGACGTCAATCGCCATACCGCTGCCGCCGCGACTCTGGAAACCAAACCCAAAGGCATGACGCACTGGAGCTGCCGGACCCTGGCGAAAGCCCAGGGAGTAAGCCACAGCACCGTGAATCGGCTTTGGCAATTGCACAATCTCAAGCCGCACCTGAGCCGCACCTTCAAGTTGTCGCGCGATTCCAAGTTCATCGAGAAGTTGACCGATGTGGTGGGTTTGTACCTGAATCCGCCGCAAAAGGCGATCGTGTTATGCGTAGATGAAAAGAGTCAGATTCAAGCCTTGGACCGAACCCAGCCGAGCCTGCCGCTGAAAAAGGGGCGATGCGGCACGATGACGCACGACTATAAGCGCAACGGAACGACGACCCTGTTCGCGGCGCTGAGCATGTTGGATGGCAAGGTCATTGGGCAGTGCCAGAGTCGGCACCGGCATCAAGAATTCCTCAAGTTCTTGCGCCGCCTAGACCGAGAGTTTCCCGGGGATTGGGAATTGCATCTGGTGCTGGACAACTACGGCACCCACAAAACTCCGGAAGTACAGAAGTGGCTGAAACGCCATGGGCGCTTTGTACTGCACTTTATTCCCACCAGTTCCAGTTGGCTGAATTTAGTCGAGCGCTGGTTTCGCGAACTGACGCAAAAGGCGGTGCGGCGTGGGGCGTTTTTCAGCGTGCCGGATCTGATCGCGGCCATCGAGGCGTTCTTGGCAGGGTGGAACGAGAATCCTCGTCCCTTTGTGCTTCTGCCGTTCCTCCAGGAGTGATTTGCCTTCACGCGCGTCGTAGATGGTTAGCGAAAAACAAGCTGACACAGCTAAGTCTGATAAAACGCGGAAACTGCGCATCTCAATGTCCCGTTATCGGGAGTTGTGGGTAGCAGAGAGGAAGCATTTGCACAACTTTTGCACAACTTTAGCAGACTCCTGCCCTTACTAGAAAAATAGACGCTGAGAGACTAAGTATCGGTTTCGACCGTATGTACCACCGCATCTTGAGGTTAGCTCGGCCTTGGAACCCTGAGTTTGTGCTCCGCGCTTGGCATGAAATGTGCATGTCTACTCATGGCGGGCTACTTGGTCGGACCCCCAATTGCCTCCCAGTGCCCTGATTCCGCAAGGAATTCCGTGAACTGGACCCGGTAGCCCGCGCTATGTCGTCCGAATCGAGCCAGTCTGCTTGTTCGCCAGTGAGGAGAGCAGCCATGAGTCCGGATAATGCGATAGAACGAATACTCGAACTGTCAGCCGAAGCCCAAATCAAGAGACGCGAAGCCGCTGAGGATTCCCCGGCATTTCAAAACTTGACCGGCGCAATAGTAGCCTATGGCAAGGCACTTGGTCTTCTGTCAAAGCTCAAAGAAGTCCAGCCGGAACGCTGCTTAAACGACTAGTCGCATTCGAAACGTCGTAGCCTCATTTTAGATTTAGACATGGGAGAAACATTTGTCCGCCGCTGCCCAATAAGCGTCCCGGTGGGTTTCGTATGTCAGGGGCGTCGAGAAATCGGCAACCCCGTTCGATGGCGGAATTTGAACTCGCGCCGGTCAATGCATTTTCGGAGGCACAGCCATGAAGGCACCCTATACAAAAACACTAATCATGGCAGTTTTGGCTTTGACGATTTCAAGCGTAGCGATGGCCCAGAAAACTTCGGACATCATAAACAGCGGCGAGGACTTTTTGGCGGTCTGCCAATATGACAACAATCGTCCGCCTGACGTTTGCCTCGCCTACGTTGCTGGTGTGGCCGGCACGCTCGCGCTCAATTGGTCCGACACCGGTCAGCGCATTTGTCTCCCCGATAACGCGACACTCAGAACTACCCTTGACTTGGTTCTCCAATACATCAAGGACAACCCGGAAAAGCGCAACCAAAAACCAATTTTTTTGATTGCGCAAGTAACAATCAAAAAATATGTGTGTGAGGCGCGGAAACCGCAAGCCGCATCGGCTCCTGCGCCGGTCTCGAAGGTGAGCCCGTGAGCATGCAAATCCTCGTCAAACTTTCAGGCAATACCCCATGCTCTGGACAAAAATAGAAGCAGGCTCGCCGACGACCCTGCGAGAGACACCCATTCACATCATCAATAGATAATTGAAGAAATCGCTTTACTGTTTATCGTAAACGACGACGTTATTTACGTCCTGTCCCTGCGCGTCCTTGCCCTTGAATGTCGAGGTCCGCGTCTTTCCGTTTTTAGAGATCACCGATGTCACGGTCATCACAACCTGGTCGCCTTTCTTCAAAGTGGACCGGATCGTGCTGGCGTCGGGCCGTTCTAACGCTACGGTATCAGCGTTTGGCAAGCCGCTAATCGGGTAGTCCTTACCGTCGAATTTTGCGGTGTACTCGACGTGAGTCGGATTCCCGGCGGCGTCGATTCCATCTGAACTGAGCTTCATGTTATCTGCGTCAGAGTCGATCTTTAACATGTTACTCTTCGGTGCTGGTCCGGGGCTGTACTTCGACTTGGCAGGGTTCATCTTCCAGGTCCCAGAGTGCTGATCGGCTGCCGCGGCGGCGGCAACATTCAGAACAAGTGCCACGAGCAGCAGTGTCGTTGCGAAAGCGGCAAACGTCTTGATTCGCATAATCCAATCTCCTTGGGGGAGTCGGGGATGGGCATGTTTCAGACTTATAGACGGGAATTCGCAGAAAGTCCAGGGGATTCTTGCAGGTTTCCATAGAGGCTCTCGTGCACGCGAGAGAAGTTTCTCGATTGATCCTGCGTCCCGAGAAGTCGGCTCCCCTCAAATCAGCGCCGCTCACCGGGTGGCAGTATAACGGTTACCGAAGAAGTGAAATCGGTAGTGAAAGCCGGCGGGCAGATGTCCGATTATGCGACGGGCGTTAGCCTCAATCGTTTATGCGCAAAGAGCAATTCGGATGAGGCTATTGATTGTGCAGAGTGGGGTGGACCCCTCTGTTGAGACAGTTTCATGATGCACAGTTTTGCGGTAGCTCACGAGGTGTCCCTTTTGATTTTGACCGGATTGCGATGAGGTCTAACAGCTGGAGCGCCATCGTCATAGCGTTCTCTTCCGCTAATGATTTCAGGGTGTAACAAAGACTTTTAATCTGAAAGGTCGATGGCCGGTCCCCCCAGCCCTTTCTAATCCTCGCAGCCGTTCGGGCCAGACGGGTGGCTTTTGGGAATTGATTCGGCTTCCGGGGGAGAGAAAATCTTTTTGTGTCACGGTTGGCCAAGTTGGCCAATTCCACCTTCTCCGAATTTCGCACCTGACGCCAAAGCCATGACTTAGAGATTTTGTCTTACGGTTCGGGACCAGGAGGTCGGTGGTTCAAATCCATTCGCCCCGACCAATCTTTTAGAATCAGCAACTTACAAAATGCGGAAGTCTATTGAGCGCCTAGTGCAGGGCCAAGATGTCACTGGTTGAAACATATTTGCCTCAACCAGTGTTTGTTTTTTCAATTCAATGCGTTACACAGCGCTCTCGACTACGAGTTCTACTTCATTTTGCGGACAACACGTACAGCTTCGGTGTTTTTGTATCGGTTTGGCAAACTGCTATGTCGCCGGTACTGAACCTCATCGCCGCTCAGCAGGCGGTTTTCGAACCGCCTTTCCCGCCCAAGACTGCAACGTCGCGGCTCGTGCGGTTCTCGGCGGCCTCCATCACGAATACCGGTGGGAAAGGATCGCCGCGTGAAGGACGGGGAGAACTCAGCGGACACTACGCCTTGATTGCGTCTCCCCCATTTCTAATGCCTGTACAGGTGGGAAGGCCTGTGCCTATCGCTTGCGACGAGACGAACGGGTCGGGGTAAGAACTCTTTGGTTCCTATTTGACCCAAGTTCTCCAGCACGAGCTCGAATCCTTTAATTACGCCCGCTCCTGTCAGACAACGATGTGTATATATATAAGGTTGAGCGGATGTTTTGTCTCTCGGATCGGTCAGGCTTCAGACCTGGCGTCAAGCTAAGATCCTCAAGCAGCCGACCGAAGGCCTTCTATCGATCCAATTGCTTACGCGAACCGAACCCAATTTGTCCAGGGCGAGCATTTCCGGTTTTGTTTGCTGGCTAACATTCGGCGGCCTTCTTGCAATTCGCGGTTCTTTTCGTCCACTGCGGATTCGATCTCCCCATTAGTGTCGGTGCAGTCGCCATGAGCCTGTCCACTATTATTGTGGCTGCAAACGCGCAACTGCTTCGCCGACTGAAGCTTGCGGCGCGGTCGAGCCCGGTTGGCCTTGGTCATTCTTTGACCAAGGAATCGACGAGGAGGTTCCTGCGGTTTTCGATTCCGAATTTCCTGAGAACGTTGGAGACATGGAATTTTGCCGTGCGCTCGCATATGTTCAGCTGGTGCGCAATTTCCTTGTTTGTGAGGTGCCTGAAAAGCAGTTGGAGCACTTGACCTTCCCGTGCTGTCAGTGATTGACCTGCCAGAAGCTGCCTATCGAGCAGTGTCTTCATCTGCTTGACGAATGCCAGCAGCACTTCCGAAGGCACCCAAAGCCCGCCCCGGAGTACAACGAGGGCCGCTCTTGAAAGTTCCGTCTTCCACTTCTTGTGCAGAGTCACGAAACCGTAGATTCCCCAATGAAACAGGAGCATCATCTCGCTTTCACCGCTCCTATCCGGAGGAAGAAGCGCCAGAAATTTGCTACCCGGCGAATTGGCGCGTAATCGGCCACTCAAAGGCCCCAAAGGCAATTTCAGAGAACAGCCGTCCAGCAGGAAGAGGCGTGGGCAGTTAGGTCGTTTAAGTGTCTCGGCTTCACTTGCGGCGTGTGGCAGGAGGTGCTTGACAAGAACTTCTGTAGCAGAAAGCGCCTGCTCAATGTCCAGGGCGCCCAGGTGGTGAGAGCTAACCACTTGAAGGGCGAGAGCCATCTTGGCCTCCGCCGCCTCGTTGCGAAACACGCTGCCCAATAACGCCTGAACCGCACTAGCCGCTGCCTTACGCAAAGCACGAGGGGGACGACTCTGCAGCAGGGCCAAGCGAACTAAGCGAAGGCATAGCATACTTTTTTGCCGGACATTTGCAACCAGAATTTAATCCGGCTAAAAGCCTCCCTGCGCTTTCTGCAAACCATCTGCAGCGTCTCGTATGTCTTGTCCTTTCTGTTCTCCTTTTCTTTGCTGACCTCGGCGCGACCAGTGAGGGACAGGACGAACTGCCCCAATCATTTTAATCTGGGACGTGGTAATTGCCAGAAAACGAGATGATCATCTGCCTTCGACAGAGGAATTTGCTGGACGAGGCCATGTGGCAATTTTCAATGAATTTGGGCGAGTCCCTTCCGCTAACCCAATCCAGTGCCACAGAGATGGGATCTGTGCAGACAATTACCTTGGTTGGCTGCCAGGTCGGTTTGAGATTTTCCGCGGACCGCGAGATTCTCGACAGACTATTCGAATCCGTCGGTCCCTCCATGATTCGGGAATACGTCCTCCTCTGCAGTCCAACCACAAACCCTGACTCCGTTTCTTGCCAAACTGAGCCGTGCGTAAGCCAACGAATGACGCCTCGCATGAAGTCCGCAGTAGGTCCATCCGGCGCGCCATCCATCGTATCCCTTCCAAACGATAAATCACGAAAGGATAGCGTCATGAACCGAAGAAAATTAATAGCATTATCGGCGGTCTTCGTCACGGCCGTCGCCGCTTTGCTCATCTCTTCTCAAACCGTCCTCGTTTCGGCACGAAACGGAGGCGCACGAGGACAGAATGGTGATCGCGAGGAGCCGCCACCACCGTTTTACAATCCATACCCGACCGGTATTTTGCCGGCCGATTTGAATTCAGAGATAGCACGGGTCCTGCGTGAAGTTGACAATATCGAATTCGAAGCGCTGGCGCAGTTGCGAGCGCTGCCGTCGCCTACGCTGACAAATCAACCGCCAATATTGGCCCACACAGGACAAAGGTTAAACGTCTTACTGGGCAAGGTCATGAATTTCGACAAGAATATATCCCCTTTCAAGGACAGGGCTTGCGGGTTCTGCCATATGCCGTACGTCGGCTTTAGCGGACCGATTCCGTCCGTCAACCTGACGATGGTCGCGTATCCCGGATCGTTCCAGTTTCGGGCCGGTAAGCGGACAGCGCAAAGATACACTTATTCACCCAGTTTCCCCGTTCTCAATTACAACGAGACGCAAGCCGCTTTTTTTGGCGGAAACTTCTGGGATTCACGGGCGACCGGCTATAAGCTTGGGAGTCCCGACGAAGAACAGGCGCAGGGCCCTCCGGTCGATACGCAAGAACACATGTTGCCGGACACGGCTTGCATCGCGTTCCGGCTTCAGACCGCCGTGTATAAGCCTTTCTTTATCGAAGTATGGGGCGATGCCATAGATACAATCAAGTTCCCACACAACACCGAGGAAATTTGCGGAACCCCAGGAGGGGCTAGCGTGTTCGGAACGAACACCATGCCGATCAAGCTATCTTCTGCGGACCGCTCCATCGCAAACGATGTCTATGACCACTGGGCACAATCGATTGATCAATATGAAACTTCACCGGATGTCAGCGCTTTCTCGTCGAAGTTCGACGCCTTCCTGCATGACCCTGCGACCAATCCGTTGACTGCAGACGAGATGGCGGGCTACAACCTGTTCCGTGGCAAAGCGAACTGCAACTCCTGCCATCTAGACGGCAGATCCACAGCGCCAACGCCTGCAACAGGCACAGCGCCGAACGGCGAAGATACTGGCGCTGCGGCAGACACGCGACCGGTGTTCACCTGCTTCGGCTCGGCTAATCTCGGCTTGCCGTTGAATCCCAGGGATGCCATCTATTATCAGGACAAACCAGATTTCTTCGGCTTTACCGCGAATCCATTTGGCTTCGGCTTCCGAGATTTGGGATTGGGAGCTTTCCTGCGAAGCGGTCCCGGCTCTTGGGCAAGCCCGAATGATACATGGACACAATTTGCGCCAACTTCGGATGGCCAAATGCAGACGTCTTCGGCGCGCAACGTCGCCCTGGTGCCACCACAGTGTCCGACCACGGAGGCTCCAGGACCGTACTTCCAGAAGGAGTTCTTCCACAATGGCTACATCAAGAGCCTGAAGCAACTCGTGCACTTCTACAACACGCGCGACGTTGTCGCATTTCAGTTCAACGTCACTTCCGGGCACTGCCCGACAGGAACAACGGAAAAGGTAGACTGCTGGCCTATGCCCGAAGTTCCCAACAACATTGACATGACGATTGGTAAGCTGGGCTTGAGCGATACGGAGGAGAACCAGATCGTGGCCTTCCTCCAAACGCTCTCCGACGGGTTCACAAGACCGTATCCCGACATCAATACGTTCACCGGGATGTGCACGACGTGCAATCCTGCCACGGATCCGAATTGTTCGTCTTCGAGACAAGGTAACAACTTCCTGATACCAACGCCGTCGCCGCTTCCACCCTGCGCATCGGTCATCTGCGGTGTTGCGCCTTTGCCTGGACCTAAACCTATTCCGTAGGGCAGACTCTAAACGGCGGATGTTAAAACCAATGGCCTCTCTTCTCTGGCTCGTTCGTCTCGCAACCGCCCGGATGCGGGCGGACTAGCCAGAGCGGGAGATGGCGGAAGCCGGTTGGCTGTGGCTCCGTCCCTTTTGATCATCTTGCTTTGAGTAATTTTCTTTGACGCGTGAATATGAATAGACTACTCCCGACACTGGCAATCACGGTTTTGACCGGCGGCTTGCTCCTCTCAAATCCAATCTCGGCTCAATTCGTTCCTTCCGCCAAGAAAGCCGCGCATGTCCGTATCCTCAAAGGACCGGAGCTCGAATCAGCCACAGAAAATTTGACCATTATCAGGTGGACCTCTGACAACCCTGGCGGCTCGCCGGAGCACTTTGGAGTTGTGCACTACGGCACGGATCCCAAGAACCTGAGCCAGACCGCGAAGTCGCACATCCGGCTGAACCCGACCCATTCCTATACGGTGTTCCGCGTGCGCATGGACAACCTGAAGCCTCGGACGAGATACTATTACACGGTGGACTCGATGGAGCCCAACGGCAGGAGCGACGGCGTGACCAGCCCGATAAAAACCTTTACCACACCTTAGTGGATCAGGAGTAAGCACTTCCGTACGTACTGAAGTGGGTAAACTCGTCGTGGTCCCATACACTTCCCAGAACCCCGTTTTCTGGATAGCTTCCGCGGAGCCGATTATCGTCCAGAACCGGTAGTCCGTGCTAGGCTTTGCTCCAGAGGGACGCAAAAAATATATAAGGATGTGTCTTCCCTGAGAGTCTCGCGCAGTGAATTCCTAGTCTTTGCGCTAGGTGGCAAGATGGTACGCACTATTTGCATTCTCTTGCTCTCTTTGCTTCTGGAAGGTTGTACGAGGGCATCTGTTCAGGAACCGGTTACGTTAACCTTTCTAGAGGAGTGGTCGAACAAGACGTTCAGTGAGGCACGCGAGCAGGAGTTGCGGCAATTCACTCAGGAAACAGGAATCCGAGTCAGTCTGCTTCCGTCTCCGGAGTCCGCGCGGCAAAAGCTAGTTTTGTGGAGAGAGTTACTCGGGACAGGTGCCTCGGGTCCTGACGTATACGGCGTGGATGTGATCTGGCCTGGGATTCTGGCCGAATATTTCGTTGATTTAAAGCCATATTTCGCCACCGAAGTCTCCCTCCAATTCCCGACCATAGCCGCCGGCTACGTCGTGGATAACAAGCTAGTGGCCATGGCGTATCGTCCCGACATCGGACTTCTGTATTACCGCACCGATCTTCTGCGACAGTACGGATATCGTGAGCCACCCAGGACATGGGATGAGCTGGAAATTATGGCGTCTCGAATTCAGGCTGGAGAACGAGCCAAAGGTAAGAAACAGTTTTGGGGATTTGTGTGGCAAGGGGCGGCTGACGAAGGGTTGACCTGCGACGCGCTGGAATGGCAGGCAGCCGAAGGTGGGGGGCGGATCATCGAGGAGGACCAGACGATCAGCGTGAATAATCCGGAGGCGATACGGGCGTGGCAAAGGGCGGCGCGCTGGGTTGGTTCCATCTCACCCCCAGGTGTAGTCGGGTATAGAGAGTGGGATTCACTAAACGTTTGGGTCGCGGGCGACGCAGCATTCATGCGGAATTGGCCGTCGGCTTACGCCGATAGCCAAGCGGCCGAGTCGCCAATCCGAAATAAGTTCGATATAGCCCTGCTACCAGGTGGTAAGGCAGGCCGAGTCGGTACCTTGGGAGGCTGGGGCTTGGGAATTTCCCGGTTCTCGGCTCATCCCCGTGAAGCCTTAGAGCTCGTTCGGTACCTCATCCGTAGAGACGTCCAGGTGAAGCGGTCCCGCGCGCTTTCGCAGCCACCCACTTTACCGGAACTGTACAACCTGCTTGAAGTACTTGAACTAAATCCCCGTTTTGACCTTTTGAGTCAAGCGTTCCGTACAGGCATCGTCTTGCGTCCTTCCAACGTCACTGGCAAAAAATACCAGGAGGTGAGCGACGCTTACATCGAGGCAATTCACTCCGTGCTTACTGGCGAGAGGAGTGCGCCGGAAGCTGCCAAAGCCCTGCAGAATGAGTTGGTTCATATAACCGGTTTCCAAACGAGACGGCCCTCAGGCATCATCAGTGGAACCGCGAGGGGAGGTTCTGAATCTGTCCACTAAGCTCGGCTCACTCCCGGCTCACTCCGCTGATCAAGGTTTTTTGTGCGAAGAGTGAAAGGCACGGGCGCGAGTTCGAGGCCAGCGATAGCTCGATAGGAACAACCGATGGGGCTGCACACCGCAACAGGATTGAATCGTTGGGTCAAAAGCGCCAAAGCGAAGACTCTTTACGCCCGTCGGCTCAACATCGGCCCCCGTCTGGTACTGGGTTTCGTATTCATCGTCCTTTCGATGTTAGCTGCGGATGCCGCTATCCTCTGGCAATTCCACCTTGTCCGGACCCAGGCCGAGCGCCTGAATGGTATCGACCAGGAACTCGTTGCCGTCCAACGCGTCCATACCAGCCTGTTGGCGTTTCACGACCGGCTAGAAGATCTAGCTGACTCCCAAGACGCCGGTCGACTCGTGACGGAAGGCGGACCCTCCATGCCGTTCAGAGCGCGCTGTCATGGCAACCGGAGGCAATCACCACACTGGCCACCTCGGGCGACTGGCGGGCCGTGCACTTGCGCCTGGCGAACCAAGTACGGCCACTGGAATCGCTGACCTCGGAGCTCGTCGAAAAAGTCGACCACGAGGCCGGCGAACAGCAGGCTCAGGCCGTGCTGAACGTTAGGCGCGTGGAGCGTCTAGTTTTTTGGGTTGTACCGCTGACCGCCGTTTTGACATTGCTGATTGCCACTACCCTCGGCCTTGCCATAACCCGCAGCATCACGCAGCCACTGGCGCGATTGGTGGAAGGCTCCAAGGCATTGGCGCGGGGCGAGTTTCAGCATCAAGTGTCTGTTACCGGGAGAGACGAACTCGCTCACCTCGGGCAGGTATTCAACGACACAGCCCGGCGCTTGCACGATCTCTACGCGACTCTGCAGAGCAGCGAAGATCGCCTCCGCCTTGTCATCGATACGATTCCAGCGTACGCCTGGAGCTCTCGGCCTGACGGCTCGGTTGATTTCATCAATCAGCGCTTCCTGGAATTTACGGGTCGATCTATGGAGGACATACTGGGCCGGGGTTGGGAGTCCTTAGTTCATCCCGATGACCTCGCGAGGTACGTCGGCGGGTGGCAGGCAGCCGTGGCAACTGGGGAACCGATGGAGAATGAAGCACGGGTGCGGCGGGCGGACGGGGACTATCGCTGGTTGCTGATCCGCAACGTGCCGCTGCGCGATGAGCTGGACAACATCGTTAAGTGGTATGGAACCTCGGTCGACATCGAGGAACGCCACCGAGCCGAAGAGGCCCTGCGGCGGAGCGAGGCCTCTTTGCATGAGGCCCAACGAGTAAGTCGCACCGGCAGCTTCGGCTGGAGCGTTTCGACCGGTGAGATCAGCTGGTCCGAGGAAGCCTCTCGGATCTTCCAATATGACCGAACGACGAAACCGACGGTGGAACTTATTCTCAAACGCGTTCATCCAGAAGACGCGGTCCACGTGAAGCAAACGATCGAGAGTGCGTCGGTGAATGGGAAGGACTTTGAACATGAATGTCGCTTGGTGATGCCGGATAATTCAGTCAAATATGTTCATGTTGTGGCTCATGCGTTGAGCGATAAATCGGGGAGAACCGAGTTTGTTGGAGCGGTGATGGACGCGACGGAACGCAAGTGTGCCGAGGAAGCGCTGCGCGAGGCGCAGGCGAATCTAGCACGCGTCAGCCGGATGACCACCATGGGAGAACTGACTGCCTCTGTCGCGCACGAGATCAAACAGCCGATTAGCGCAGCATTAATAAACGCTAAGACCTGCTTGCGGTGGCTTGGGCGCGATCAGCCTGATGTGGCAGAGGCACGCGAAGCAGCCGCGAGAAACATCAAAGACGTGACCCGCGCATCTGACATCATTAGCGGCATCAGCTTGCTGTTCAAAAAGGGAGCTCTGCGGCGGGAGCTGCTTGATGTAAATGAGCTCATTCGAGAAATGATTGTTCTGCTGCACAGCGAGGCGAGCCGCTACTCGATCTCCATCCGCACCGAGCTTGCCGAGGACCTTCCCAAGGTGATGGCAGACCGTGTGCAACTGCAGCAGGTTTTCATGAACCTCATGCTCAACGGCATCGATGCTATGAAGGAAACGACGGGCGGACGTGAGCTTACCATCAAGTCGGAAGCCGGCGATGGTCAACTGCTGATCTCGGTCAGGGATACCGGAGTGGGATTGCCCCCGGAGCAGGCGGACCAGATCTTCAGGACATTCTTTACAACCAAGGATAAGGGGACCGGTATGGGGCTGCCCATTAGTCGGTCGATCATTGAGTCGCATGGCGGCCGCTTGTGGGTCACCGACAACTCCGGCCGAGGCGCAACATTTCAGTTCACACTTCCTAGAACAGTTGCGGCGCACGCATGACCTTTCCATCGCGGAAATGAGAAGTCTGTAGGGCTGCCGCTGATCTTGGGCGAGTCCTCTCTTGCCGATCTGCATGTATCCTAGGCGGAGACGCTGTTTCGTGTTGGCGGCGCCATGAATTCGGGACCGATCGGATTGGCGATCGTCTCCCGCAGAATCTGATCGACCGCCGCGCGCGTATCTGCGTCGAGGTTCCAGTCGACGGCTCCCGCCACAGCTTCCAGTTCTGCAGGATGGCGCGCGCCCCACAGCGCCGCGGTGATTCCGGGCTGGTCTAGCACCCAACGGACGGCAAGATCCATCACGTGTTTTCCGTATCTCTTGTGCGCCAGATCATCCAGTTGCTGAACCGCATTCAGATATTGCGCGAAGCGTGGCGGCTGGAATTTCGGATCGGACTGGCGGAGATCGTCGCCGGTGAACTTCGTGTCCGGCTGCATTGTCCCCGTCAAGAGCCCCCGGCAGAGAGGCCCGTAAGCCAAAACGCTTAGATTCTTTTCGCGCACGTAAGGCAGCACGTCGCGATCAATTTGCCGCTCAAAGAGGTTATAAGGCGGCTGGACGGTGTGCAACTCAGAGGCGGACATGAACTGGTTCATCTGCTCCGGTGAATAATTGCTCACACCGATCGCACGGATCAGGCCCTCCTTAAAGAGGGCTTGCATGGTCCGGGCGGTTTCTTCGATCGGGACGGCCGAATCCGGCCAATGGACTTGATAGATGTCGATGTAGTCCATGCGAAGTCGACGGAGCGAATCTTGGACCTCCTTCCGGATGCGATCGCGCGAGGAATTTCGCGAAACCGAGCCGTTGTGCCACTCGAGTCCAACTTTGGTCGCGATGAAAACCTTGTCCCGATGTCCTCTCTCCTCAATTGCCTTTCCGACGATTTCTTCGGAAACTCCGAAACCGTAAACCGGCGCCGTGTCGATCAGATTGATCCCTTTGTCAAGGGCGGTGTGAATCGTTCGAATCGATTCTCTTTCGTCTGTGCCGCCCCACATCCAACCACCGATAGCCCACGTGCCTTGCGCAATTCGCGAAACATTCATTTCCGTGCCGGAGATTACTGTGTATTCCATCTGCTTTATCCTTTCCAATGAAATGAGATCTGCAAATATCTAGTTCACCTTCGCGGTTGAGTTTTCGGCTGTCGAGCTGCCTTCAATTCGCGAAACACGTTGACTCCTATGTCCAACTCGTTCGTCGACACCTAGGTCGGCGATGCGAACAAGGGCGCACGATTCACAGTTCCTCTTAACTCCCGGCGACCTGTAGGCTTCACGTTTCCATGATTCCGTATCTCCTCGCCATTTGTTCAAACAGAACCCAACTGTGAAAGGAGCAATGGCGATGCCAGAGCCTGCACATGACGATGAGGCTATGGAAGTGGCTGGCAGAATGGGGAATGCGCCAAGTCGCGGGCGTCTCGGCGACGTGAGTGCTGTCGCATATCTGTCGGAGTGTAGGCACGATGTCTATTCGGCTGGACGAGGCAAGTCCGGGGAAAGGTTAATTTACGCCGGCGACCCGAAACGCGGTATCGCCGCATGTGCCTCCTGCCATGGTCCTGGCGGCTATCCGGCGCTTCCTCGTCGTGTATAAGTGCCGCCGTTCCAGCGATTAAGGTTCACTAGAGGAAGCTTGGGAAGCTTGCAATTTAACTCAAAAAGCGCTGGATTGGCGGCATTTTTGCGATTTTCGGAACGCCTTAATTGGAAAATGATGGAAAATGGAACCCCTCGTGTTGATAGGCGCAGGTGATCCACTCTCAACTAGTCTTGTACTCTATCTCTACGCGGACCTGTCCACACTACACATGCTAGTGCGTACGACGGTTTAGCAAACGGGTGATTGCGCTCTGGCTCGCTGGTAAGTTGCTGAAAACTAAAGACGCCGTTCGGCTGACCCTGGACGGTTTGGGCACGGTTGGCAGGTTATTGGGATAAATTGGGATAAAGGCTATTGCACCGCACGCTGATCCAAAACTGCGAACTACTCCTATGAAAATAGCTGCCTATCGCGTTGAAAACAAAGCATAGGTGCCTGGGTCCATTTTCATCCTTCGTTGTGGCTCTCCGAGAGCCATGAGTTACTCGTAACGCAAGGCCACTATGGGGTCGACACGCGTCGCACGGCGCGCGGGGATGTAGCACGCCACGAACGCAACACCGCAAAGCACAAGGCTCACGGTTCCGAACGTCAAGGGATCGGTGGGCTTTACGCCGAAGAGCAGTCCTGCCAGAAGCCGAGTCAGGCCGACCGCAGCAACAATTCCGATAGCAAGACCGATGAATGTCATTCGCAATCCGTTAGTGACAACTAAGCGGACGACCTCAGTCCGGTTTGCACCGAGGGCCATTCGGACACCTATTTCGTGCGTGCGCTGCGCGACGAGATAGGACAGGACGCCGTAAAGGCCGACTCCTCCCAATGCAAGCGCCAGTCCGGCAAACAGCGCGAGAAGCAGCATGTTAAACCGCTGTTGTGCGATGGACGCGCTCAATACATCCTCCATGGTTCGGAAATTATCCGGCGCCTCTTGAGTCGCAACACCTTGCAGGCTTTGCTGTACAGTCTTAGCGAGCAAACGTGGGTCGCCGGCGGTGCGTACGACCCAGACCAGCGGCATGGCCTGATTGACGAGTTTCGTAAGGCCATCCTGTACCCGAGCCGCAGGGACAAAGAGTGTCGGCGGTGCGGGCCGAGCCACACCAAATTCCTTGGTATTGCCTACGATGCCGACGATTTCGCGCACGCGATCAGCCAGCCCCATGGCCTCAGCACCGGCTCCAATTACAACGTGCTGCCCGAGTGGATCTTGACCGGGGAAAAAGCGCTCCGCGACCGCCTGGTTGATAAGCACCACGGGCGCTCCCGAGGCATTGTCCCGGTCTGTGAGGCCCCGTCCTCGCAAAACGGGGATACGCATCACCTGCAAGTAATGCGGAGTGATTGCGCGCCACTCGGTGCTTCCGCTGGGATCGCCTCCCGATGGGTTTTCTTGAATCGCGAAATTCATATCTGCGCCCGGCTCAAAAGGCAAATTCGAGACCGTCGCGGCGGCCTGGACTCCTGGTAGTGATTCCAGACCGGTCAAAGCTTGGTCTTCAAGTCGCGCAACGGCTGCGGTCTTGCTAAATCGCTGGTCATCCAGAGTCATTTGCGCAGTAAGCACATCGCGGGCGTCAAAGCCAGGGCTCTCGTGCCGCAGCCGCCAAAAGGTCTGAATCAAAAGCGCAGCTCCAATAAGCAAAACGCCCGAGAGCGCAACTTCCGCGATAACCAGCAGTCGCTGCAATCGCGCAGTCGCTCGGCCGGCGCTTGCCCGCCCGACACTTTCATGCAAAGCGTCTCGAAGCTCAGCCTTGGGACCCTGCACAGCGGGCGCCAGACCAAAGACAATGCCGGTAACGAATGCAACGGCAAACGCGAAGGTCCACACGTGCCAATCTACGCGCACCTCACCAAGTCGGGGCAGGTCCTGAGGACTGAGCCTCAACAACAAAGGCAACAGGCCAGAGGCTGCAGCCAACCCGAGGCCGCCGCCCGCCACAGAAAGAAGGCTGCTCTCGATCAAGAGCTGGCGGGTCAAGCGAAGGCGGTCTGCACCCAGAGCCAGTCGAACCGCCATCTCTTTGCGTCGCGCTGTCGCACGGCTCAGTAGGAGATTGGCAAGATTCGCGCACGCAATGAGCAGCACAAACCCTACAGCTCCCAGAAGGAGCAATAGAGCCGGACGCACGTCCCCCACAATGGCATCTTGATAGCTTCGTATCGCGACTGTTTCGTGCGGAGCCATGAGATTTGGAATTTCGCGCCGCAGTTCTTCTCCTACCGCGCGGACATCTTGATTGACTTGCGCGTAGCTGGCTCCCGGGTGAAGCCGCCCGAGAACGTTACAAACGTTGGTTTGATCGTTGGGGTTAGGTTGCGCTCGGAGCGGTATCCAAACGTCAGCCGTCGGAGTGAAAGTGAATTCCTTACTCGCGATGCCGACCACGGTCCACAATTGGCCGCCAAGCCTGATGGGGCGGCCGACAATTCCGCTATCTCCTCCAAAGCGCCTTTGCCAAAGCGCGTAGCTGAGCACAACAGCGTTGGGTCCGCCAGGGCGATCTTCGTCCTCCGTAAAGCTGCGGCCGAGCACGGGCTGTACCCCCAGAGTGCGGAAAAAGTCCGCACTGACACGGAGGGAATGAAGGTGCTCCGGCTCTCCCGCGCCCGTGAGATTGACGCCGACGCCCGAAAAAGCAAAGCCGTACGCGGTCATTGATTCGAAGTCCCGCGAATGCTCGCGCCAGAAAAGGAATTTTGTGACGGTTGTAGTAGGAAACGTGATCTCCGGGAAATGCCGCTGAACGAGCACAAGACGTTCGGAATTCGGATACGGCAGAGGCCGCAAGAGCACGGCGTTCACTACAGTGAAGATGGCGCAGTTGATGCCAAGGCCGAGAGTGAGTGTGAGGAGCGCGATTAAGGTAAAGGTGGGACTTTTGCGGAGCACACGCAACCCGTAGCGGAAATCTCGCCAGCACGTCTCCACGAAGGATTCCCAGCCGCCGCCAGAGCGAACGACTTCCTTTGCAATTTCGAGACTGCCTCGCTCCAAGCGGACTGCGCGAAGGGCATCCTTTGGGCTCATCCCCTGCTTCGTCTTTTCTTCGGCTGCCATCCTCAAAAAGTCGGTTAGCTCTTCGTCAAACTCCCTTTCGACCCGTTCCTTGCTGAACAGCGATCGCAATCCGTGTGATAGGTTTCGCAGCAGTGACATGGACCCTCACTCCTATGAAAATACCGCTCAGGCGGTCTGAGCGAGTGGCTCTAGGGTCACTTTGTGGCCCAGGCGTTCCAGCCGCCTGACCAAGGAGCGGCGGGTTCGATTCATGTCGATTCGGTCAAAGTGATCGGCACCAAGTTCC
>WNGH01003919.1_pt1 | contig 28779 bp, 25 predicted proteins | sample 5400631 | NCBI WGS metagenome assembly WNGH01 (sample SAMN13153373, study PRJNA577476) | soil metagenome | isolation source: 115 cm soil or saprolite under Garry oak tree replicate 1 | place: USA:California | collected 2016-06-15
TATGCCGTCCACTGGAATAAACGGCACTACGTCTGTCGCCCCAACGCGCGGGTGAGCCCCCTTGTGCTCATTCATATCGATCAATTCCATCGCTTTGCCAGTGCCGAGAATCGCGGCTTCCGCCACCGCGTCGGGCTCTCCCGCCAGCGTAATCACGCAGCGGTTGTGGTCCGCGTCCATCTCGTGATCCAGCACCCACACTCCGGGCACCTTGCTCATCGTCTGGATCAGCGCATCCACTTTCGATTTATCGCGCCCTTCGCTGAAATTCGGCACGCACTCAATCAGTCGTCTCATGGATCAGTCACACCGCCTCGTGAATTCTTCTCGGGCCTTACAATTGATTTTGTAGAGGCCGGTCTTTAGGCCGGTTCTTTTCGTTGCTCTTCGTGGCGGCTACCTCTAGCTGGCCATCTTTCGCCGAAGCCCCTTTATCACGCATTTCCTAACCTAATCCCTCAAATACACCATCTCCCCACGCTTCATCGTCATCCAACAATGGTTCACTCCAAAATAGTAGGGAATTTCCCGATAGTCCGCCACTTCGAACACGACCATATCGGCCTGCTTGCCCGTCTCTATCGAGCCAATCCGCTTTTCTCGGCCCAACGAATACGCCGCGTTGATGGTCGCCGCAGTTATCGCTTCCGCTGGTGTCATCCGCAATTGCGTGCACGCCAGGGACAAAATCATCGGCATGCTCAACGTCGGGCTCGTGCCCGGATTAAAATCCGTCGCCAGCGCCACAATCGCTCCTGCATCAATCAACTTCCGCGCGGGAGCGTAGCGCTCCAGCCCCAGGTGAAAATCACAGCCTGGCAACAAAGTCGCGACCGTCTTCGATTTCGCAATCGCTCGAACATCCGCGGGCTTCAAATATTCCAGGTGGTCGCAACTCGCCGCGCCCAATTCAATTCCCATCTGCGTCGCGCCAGTATTTGAAAGCTGCTCGGCATGTATCCGCGGTGCCAGCCCCCAAGCTTTGCCTGCTTCCAATACGCCCCGCGATTCGCTGAGTGAAAATGCGCTTCGTTCGCAAAATACGTCGCAAAATTCCGCGAGTCCGTTTTGCGCAACCTCCGGAATCAGCCGCTTTTCCAAAAGCTCCAGATATTGCCGTCTTCCCTCGGAAGTTCCGCGATACTCTAGGGGCACCGTGTGCGCGCCCAAAAAAGTGGAAACAATTTCGAGAGGTTGCTCGGCATCCAATTCTTTGTGCAGCGATAGAATGCGTAGTTCGCTCGTTACCTCCAGCCCATAACCACTCTTTGCCTCAATGGTTGTCGTTCCATGTTCCGCGAACTGTTCCAGAAATCCGCGCGCTCGGCCCTTCAACTCTTCCGCAGACGCCGCGCGCACCTTCTTCACTGAATTCAGAATTCCGCCGCCCTTGCGCGCAATCTCTTCGTAACTCGCTCCGCGAATCCGCAATTCGTATTCTTCCGCGCGGCTTGCCGCATGGATCAAATGCGTATGCGCATCCACGAATCCCGGCAGCACCACGCGTCCGCCCGCATCCACTTTCTCTGCCTTTTTGCTGTCTGCAAGTTTTTCGACCTTCGCGGAAGGACCAACTGCGGCAATCAATCCATTACGAACCAGAATCGCGCCATCATGAATCACACCAATCTGCGAAAGAGCCGCGCCACGCCGCGGCCCGCGCCCACGCACCGTCACAATCTGTGAAGCGCCGCTAATAAGAAGGGAATTGCTCACCGCGCGGTATTATGCCCAATCGCCAATCACTTTGCACAAAACAGAACAACGACGAGCCAGAAACTTTCTTCGATGCAGGCGACGGCGGCAAACGCTGCCACCTACGGTCGTCATTCCGAACACAGCGCAGCGGAGTGAGCAATCTCTCTTCGGCGCATGATCCGTGCGCGAAACCGTCCATTCGCCGAGTCCGTACTACTCACGCGCTCGCTGCCTTCGCGTTATACGCCGGCACAAACACTTCCTGCACCCACGTTTCAATCGATGTCGGCGTCGTATTCCTATCCGACCTTGGCTCCTGCGGCTTTAGCAGTCCATCGTTCGCCGCCTCATTCATCTCGCTCATCAGCGAAGCTGTCTTCCCCGGAATCCCCATCTGCTTCATCCCTTGCTCCACCAGAAACGACGGAAATTTCTGGTACGACAACTTCGGCTTCCCGATTCCTGCCCCGATCACGGTCGCTACCTCGTCATGCGACAAATCACGCTGCCCATGAAGCTCTCGTGTCGAAAATCCCGAAAAATCCAGTTTTTGCAACGCCTCTGCCGCTGCCGTTCCAATATCTCTCGTGGCAATCATCGACATCTTCAGGGCGCCCTTGATTCCACCGGCCAGAAATCCCATCGAGTGCACCAGCGGAATCAACATCAGAAAATTTTCCATGAACGGTCCCGGCCGCAGAAAAAGGGCATTCAGATTCGGCACTTGCTTCAGTTTCTCCTCGAAGTGATGGAGCCCCTGAATCGGTCCTGTCTTCTTCTCATGTTGCGCGCCAATACTGCTCAGCAACACCACGTGCGAAATTCCCGAAGTCTTAATCGCTTCAGTGATCGCTGAGCTCATCTTGTCTCCAGTCGCGAGAAGGTCCGGGTCCTTCGCCCGCGGCGGCAGCAAAATATAAGCCGCCTTGGCGCCTTCGAATATTCTTGTCAGTGCCGCAGCGTCACTTGCATCCGCAGCCGCGCCCTCCCCTCCCGATTGCGCTCCTAATGGAAAAAGTTGTGCCAGCTTCGCCGCGTCCCGCCCAACGGCGCGCACTTTCTCGCCACGCACCAGTAGTTTCTTCGCGACAACTGAACCCACATTTCCCGTGGCTCCCAGCACTACGTACATGTCATCTCCCCCAATATTCTTTGATATCTTTTCTAACCGCGACGCGGTCAAGAAATGTAGTGCCAGGCTTCAGCTCAGCTCTTCGCCGTTATAGTGGCCGCCTGCCTGCCGTGGGCAGGGTCTTGCCCTCTTACAACATCGGCACCTTCACATCTTTTTTCTTCGCAATGACCGACCCCGTATTTCCCGTTGCTCCCAGCACTACGTACATGTCATCTCCCCTTGTCTTTTTGCTTCTTCGTCTTTGCTCCACCGTCGGCTGGCCATCTTGGGTTGGCAATTACAATGGCTGACATTCATTCTGGGGCCGTCCGCTACCGTCACCTGCCCCGAATGTTGCGAATACCCAATTCCCACGCCACCGCCATTGTGGATCGAAACCCACGACGCTCCGCTCGCCGTGTTTATCAGCGCATTCAGGAGCGGCCAATCCGCGATCGCGTCCGATCCATCCAACATCGATTCCGTCTCGCGATAGGGCGAAGCCACCGATCCGCAATCCAGATGATCGCGCCCAATCACCACCGGTGCCTTCAATTCACCTTTCGCAACCAGATCGTTCAGTGCCAACCCAAACTTGTCCCGCTCCCCATAACCCAGCCAGCAAATTCGCGAAGGCAGCCCCTGAAACTTCACGCGCTTCTGCGCCATCGTAATCCATCGCTTCAAATGCTCGTTCTCCGGAAACATTTCCAGCACCAATCGATCCGTGCGCGCGATATCTGAAGATTCTCCTGAAAGCGCCGCCCAGCGAAACGGTCCTTTGCCCTCGCAAAACAGCGGCCGAATGTAGGCGGGCACAAAACCCGGAAAGTTGTATGCGTCCTTCACGCCCTGCTGAAACGCAAACGTCCGAATATTGTTTCCGTAGTCGAACGTCACCGCGCCCAGCTTCTGCAAATCCAGCATTCCCTGAACGTGCTCCGCCATCGCTTGCATCGAATGTTTCTTGTACTCGTCGGGATCTTTTTTTCGCAGTTCGAGCGCCGCTTCGAGCGTCATCCCGTTCGGCACGTATCCGCCGATCGGATCGTGCGCGCTCGTCTGATCCGTTACTAAGTCTGGCACCACGCCACGTTTCGCAAGTTCAGGAATCAAGTCCGCGCAATTTCCAACCAACCCAACCGACGTTGCTTCGCCCTTGCGCACCGCGTTCTTCAGAATCCGCAACGCCTCGTCCAGGCTCGTCACCATCACATCGATGTAGCCCGTCTTCAATCGTTTTTTGATTCGCTCGGGATCGACATCAATCCCCAAAAACGCCGCGCCATTCATCGTCGCTGCCAGCGGTTGCGCTCCGCCCATCCCGCCAATTCCGCCGCTAACCACTAATCTTCCCTTCAAATCTCCGCCAAAATGTTTTTTTGCTGCGGCCGCGAATGTTTCGTACGTGCCCTGCAAAATTCCTTGCGTGCCGATGTAAATCCAGCTTCCCGCCGTCATCTGCCCGTACATAATCAAACCGGCGCGGTCGAACTCGTGAAAGTTGTCCCAAGTATTCCAGTGACCCACCAAATTTGAATTGCAAAGCAAAACGCGTGGCGCGTATTCGTGCGTACGAAAAATTCCGACGGGTTTTCCCGATTGCACCAAAAGCGTTTCGTCGTTTGCGAGCTCGCGCAACGATTTCACAATTGCGTGAAAACTTTCCCAGTTGCGCGCGGCTTTTCCCGTTCCGCCGTAAACCACCAGTTCTTCGGGTTTTTCCGCAACTTCCGGATCCAAATTGTTCATCAGCATGCGCAGCGCTGCTTCCTGTTGCCAGCCCTTGCACGAAATCTCCGTGCCCCTCGCCGCGCGAAACGGCCCCTTCGAAAGCTGTGTCTCCGACATCGTTTTCGCCGTGCTCATCGGCATTTCTCCATGCATGCCCGCATCGCCATCTTAGCGCACCGCTCCCTTTTCTGCCGAGAATGGCGCCCGGGCGAAACTCGCGCACTCTACTTCACGCCGTACTGGTGCTGCGGCTCCATTGCGGCTGCGCCTCTTATACGCTACAGTTTCGCTTGGATCATGAACTACGGGACGCTTCCCTCAAAATTCCTGCACGCGATGGACACGTGGCCGAATCCACGTGCCCAGATGTACCTCACGTCCGCCGGTTGGCAGAACATTTCCAGTGATGAATTCCTTCGCCGCACCGCCGGTTTGGCGCAAGCACTTTTCGAGCTTGGCGTGAAACCTGGCGATCGCGTTGGTCTGCTCGCAGCCAACCGTCCCGAATGGCACACCGCGGATTTTGCCATCAACGGAAGCGGCGCTGTCACTGTTCCTGTGTATTTCAAGGAGTCGCCGGAACGCATGGCGTACATCCTGAAACATGCCGAAGCGCGCGTGGTCTTCGTCGCCGGAAGGGACCAAGTGATTTCACTTCTGGCGATACGAAGCGAGCTTCCGCATCTCGAGCACGTCGTCGTCGCGGACGCCGGGAACGACCTTCCTGCAGAGTGTCTTCGTTACGAAACTCTGATTGCGTTGGCTGGCGGAGCGGAAGTTGCCGCGTATCGCATGCGCGCTTCGCAGGTTCTTCCAGGTCAACTTGCCTCGATTATCTACACGTCTGGAACAACCGGTGAGCCGAAAGGAGTGATGCTCTCGCACACAAACTTCTGTTCAAACACGACGGATGTGGGCTGCGATTTCGCGCTACGCTCAAGCGAGGACGTGGCGATTTCGTTTCTTCCGCTTGCGCATGTGTATGGCCGGACGCTCGATTACATTTATTTGTTTCAGGGCGTGCCGATTGCTTACGTCGATGCAGTTGAAAACGTTGCGAAAGCTTTGATAGAAATTCGGCCATCGGTGATGGCTGCGGTGCCGCGCGTCTTTGAAAAAATTTATGCGCGACTGATGGAGCAGGGAAGCGCCAACACCGGCGTGAAGAAGAAAATATTTAGGTGGGCGATTCAAGTGGCCGAACGCGCGGCTCCGTGGCGTTGCGGCGACGCTTCCGCGAGCCCACTTTTGAAAATGCAATGGGCGCTGGCGGACAAACTTGTGTATTCAAAAATACGTGAAGGCACAGGCGGGCGATTGCGAATTGTTTCCTCAGGCGGCGCGCCGCTTTCAAAATCACTGGCGGAATTTTTCTGGAGCGTCGGCATTCCGATTTACCAGGGGTATGGACTGACGGAAACTTCACCCATTGTCTCCAGTAATTTTCCGCGCAATCGCGTCGGAAGTTCCGGCCTGCCGATTCCGCATTGCGAAGTCAAAGCCGCCGACGACGGCGAAATTCTGGTGCGCGGCCCGATGATCATGCAGGGCTACTACAAACGACCGGAAGCGACCCGCGAAGTCGTCGATGAAGATGGATGGTTTCACACCGGCGACGTCGGCTATCTTGACGAGGACAACTATCTATTCATCACCGACCGCAAAAAGGATTTGCTGAAAACTTCCGCTGGAAAATTTGTCGCTCCACAGCCGATTGAAAACGCACTAAAAACAAGTCCGTATGTTCTGAATGCCATGGTTGTCGGCGACCGGCGTAAATTTATCGTGGCGCTGGTGGTGCCGAACTGCAAGACGGTTTCAACGAAAGCCGCGGAGCACGGCGTGACAATTTCCACCGGCGAAGAAGTTGTTGCCCATCCCTTCACGCGAACATTGATCCACGCGGAAATTCAGCGGCTCACTGCCAATCTTGCGCAATACGAAACCATCAAGCGTTTTGCGCTGCTACCCGCCGATTTTACTTTTGACAATGGCGCGCTGACTTTTACCATGAAACTGAAACGCCGCGTCGTTGAAGATCAATATCGCGAGGTCATCGAATCTCTTTACGCCGATGTCGCCGAACCGCGCCCTGTTATTCAAGACTGAAGCGACGGCCGAAAAGCGAAATTCGAGAATCGAAAATCGAAATCTGAAAATAGATCTTCTGGTTCTGCGTGACTGATCCAGTTCTTGTTACCTCCTTTTCTGAATTTGTTCTCTGCGTCGCTGCGTTCTACAATTTCCTTAGCACTTCTTTTGGTACGTCGGTTGAGGTCAAAAAATGTCTGACCAGCTCGTCATTGCGGGCCGCGCATTTACGTCGCGGCTCATTGTCGGCACCGGGAAATACCGCAGCTTTCAGGAAATGGCGCGCGCTCACGCCGCCTCCGGCGCGGATATGGTTACGGTTGCGGTGCGCCGCGTAAATCTCACCGACAAAAGTAAAGAGTCACTGCTCGATTTTATTCCTCGCGACAAAATGTTCATTTTGCCGAACACCGCCGCCTGTTATACGGCCGACGAAGCGATTCGCACCGCGCGGCTTGGTCGCGAAGTCGGTCTTTCCAACTGGGTGAAGCTCGAGGTTATTGGCGACCAGCAAACTCTGTATCCCGATACCGAACAACTGATTGAAGCCACGCGCGTGCTTGTGAAAGAAGGGTTCGTTGTTCTTCCTTACACCAATGATGATTTGATCGCCGCGCGAAAATTGATTGATGCCGGCGCCTCCGCCGTGATGCCTCTCGCTGCGCCGATCGGTTCCGGTTTGGGTATTCAGAATCCAGCGGCGCTGCGAATTTTGCGCGAACGAATCACCGAAGTTCCGCTGATCGTCGATGCCGGCGTTGGCACCGCTTCCGATGCGGCCGTCGCGATGGAATTGGGCGCCGACGGCATTCTGATGAATACTGCTATTGCCGAAGCCGAGGATGCCGTACTGATGGCGGAAGCCATGCGCGACGCGACCCTCGCCGGCCGCAAAGCATTTCTTGCCGGCCGCATGGCGAAGAAACTTTACGCTTCCGCGTCGTCTCCTCTCACTGGCGTTGTTCGTTAGATCCTCCGGCGGGTCTTCCAATGGCTTGAATAATCTGCGTCCTTGCGGTGCATTTGGGTGGTTTGTTCAGGCTAGCGCTCGTAGCCTACGCTACGTACAAAGTGGACGATAGCCTGACGCGAAATTATCTTGTGTTCCTCCTTTTGATGCTTGGCCTGGTGATGTTGGTCGCTCTTCTGTTGCTGGGGCTAAGACCCATCTTCGACCGATTCATGAATGCTGCTTTCGACAAATTAGGCCTCAAAGAAACTATCGATTTCAAATTGACATCGGGACCAATTGTCACCAAAACGCGCGAGATTCACGATCTGAGCGAATTGCCTCCGGAACTTGCGAACAACCCGAAGTGCAAAAACTCTTCCAGAGCGACGCAGTACAAAAGCTGTTCGAGAAGACAACAATGGTCACCGTGGAACACCCGATGGTCGACTCAGGCAGCCACAGTGCCGCTGACGACGCTGGAGTTTCACTGCCGCCCGAAACGCACTCCGATTCAGAGAGCGCAACGCCGGAAACTCGCGTATTCGATAGTCTCGCCGATCTGCCGCATCGAACTGGCGAATAATCCTCAGATAAAAAGTCTCCTCGCTCGCAGTAAGGGCGTCGTGGTGCCTCGCGAGAAATTCACTCCGAGCGTAGACTCGTTGTCGGATTCATCATCGTGGTGCTCAGTTTTCTAACGCTCTTCGCGTACTTTCACCCGCCAGCGCGCTAGCCACGCAGCGACATTAGACCCAGCTGATTCTCCTTACGCCTGCGCTTGGGCGGCTTTTTTGGCTAAGGCGGAGTCGTAGCTTTCGCCGTAGATGGCTGGAACTTTGCTGCCCATGGGTCGGAGATACGTAGAGAGTTGGCCGCGATGGTGAATGGCGTGAACAAGGCCGAATTGCAGGAAGAGGATGGCGGGCTGCTGGAAGAGTCCGCGAAAGTCGATGATCTTGATGAGTTGATCTCCAGTGGCTTTCGTGAGGGCGTCGAAATTTTTCGCGTAAGTCTGTTCGTACCAAGTCGCGATTTCGGCGGGCGTTTTGACGTTCTCGGGAATGGTCACGCTGCCGGGATTGAATGCGCCATTGAGTACGGACTCGATGAAGAAATTATCGGCGACTGCGATGTGGCGAGCGAGTTCGATGGCGGACTTGGCGCAAGCATCGGGCTGGTAGGAAGCCTTGTCGGCCGGGACCGCTTCGAGGATTTTCTTGGTGGTGCGGCTTTCATTCTTCATGGTGCCCAGAAAAAAGTTGTGAAGTAGTGCGTGAGCTTGTTCGGCGGTCATTTCGGCCATGGCGAGTCTCCTTGTCGTGTTTACCCTGAAGCCCTGCATTCTACCTCCAAAGGGAGTCAGGCAGGAGCTGTAGTCGTGGTGGGCGACGGACTGCATGAGGGCGCCGGCGCAGAAAGGTTGAGGTGTGCCCGTTCGCGATCGGGACGGGGAATGCCTTCCCAGTCGATCTGGAGCGTTTCAGGTTCCTGTCAGCAGTAACCTGCCTTGCCTGTGACAGTTCTTGCCTCGCTTTTGCGCAATGCATAGTGAGGTGAGGCTTGATTGGTATTGTCCGTTGAGGTCCGTCGGGATCCGTCGGGCAGGTACGATTAGCTTCCTTCACTTGATATGGCTGGCCGTTCATATGGCTGGCAAATCCAGAATCAGAACTACAGAAGACCGTTGAGGTTGTTTCCAATTCCTATCGCAACTCCTATCCCAACCCAAGGAAATTGACATGACTGACCAATTGCGGCACAGCAATTCTGTTCGTGGAAGCGATTTTCGCCAGAGATTATTTTTTGCAGTTGTGGCGGTCACTCTACTTCTCGGAATACTCCCGGGTAAGGCCTCCGGGCAAACACTGTCGCTCAGTCAGACCAGTGGTGCGGCCGGAATCACAGTGACGGCGACGGCGGCCGGATTTGCGGCAGATATCCCAGCGGGCCTCAAGCCTAACACTGGGTTTTACGTCTGTGCCGACGGGTGTCCGTTCGGACCGGGGTTCCTTGGCGCCTGCCCTGCTCCGGTGGGGGTAGACGGATGGGCAAATTGCTCCATCCAACTGACAATCCCCACTGACGTGGGGCAATACACGATGTCGGCTAGGAATAGTGCTGGTGAATACGCATCGCAAGTATTCACGGCACTACCGCCTACGCTCAACATCAGTCCGACCTGTGGCAGCTCGGGAACGACGATAGCCGCAACAGGCAGCAACTGGTCAGTGGGGCTCGACGCCGGGATTTACGTGGATGGAAGCCTGCTGCAAAACATCCTTAACTATCCAAGTTCTTCCGGTACATTCTCGCAGAGCTTCACACTGCCATCTTCTGTAGACGGTCCCCACACGATTCGAGTGGCAAACAGTGCGCGTGAGGACCTGTCCATGGCGTTTACAACGCCGGTGTGCCCCGTGGTGGGCACAGTGACGGAGTTAACCGGAACGGCGATGGACGGCACAGTACAACTCCAACCAGGTAGCACGGTGTATCTTAACGACACCATCTCGACAAAGCCCAATAGCTCAGTTTTGATTACATTTACCGATGGCATGGAGTTGCGGGTAAGCCAAAATAGTAATTTTGCACTTAACGAGTACGCCTTTGATTCAGCCAGCCATCAGGGGAATTCCTTCTTCTCAGCTTTGCAGGGCGCTTTTCAGTATACAAGCGGGCTCATCGCCCCGACGCTGCCTGACAACAAGACGATACGCATTGACTGCGGGATTGGAGAGACGTGTGCGTACATCGGTATTCGGGGGACACAATTTATTACCAGGCCGAGTGCGGCAAATAGTGAAGAGATTGACTTGATTTCCGGAACGGTAGCACTTACCCCCAGTCAAACTGGAACGACCACGGCGTTTACCGGGCCGATCACGATCGTGTTCAACGGCACGGGGACGACCACGTCCACGCTGACACAAGACCAGTACAATGCGATCCTGGCGGCGCTGTTTCCCTCGCCAGCAACCGACGCGGCGCCGCCGATCGTAAACGTGAGCTTTGGAGTTGCTCCCAGCGGACAAGCGGGCTTCTACAATGCCAGCCAGACGCCAGTGCTGGGGAACGTAAGCGCGTCCGACCGCTCGAACGTGGCGGCAATTTCCTGCGTTGACAGCCTGGGGGGCCTGACGGCTGGCGCTCTGACGGGTGGCGGCACTGGGAGCGCGAGCGAGACTCTCAGCGTGAACGGAAATGGCAGTCACAGCCTGAGTTGCACGGCTACAGATGGCACGAATAACATCGGTGCCGCCACAGGTTCGAGCAACACCGCGGTCATCCATATCGACAACACACCGCCAACCATTAGCGGCGGAGCGACGCCGGCGGCTAATTCCTATGGTTGGAATAACACGAATGTGACCGTCAACTTCAGCTGCTCCGATGCGCTGTCGGGCATCGCTGCATGTTCTGGAGCCACGACGCTCACGGCACAGGGAGCCGGCGCGAGTGTGACTGGAACGGCGGTGGATGGCGCGGGGAATACGGCGCAAACCCAGGTGACGGTTAACATCGACCAAACCAATCCTGTCGTTACCTATACGGGCGGCGGAACCTACACCGTAGAGCAGACTGTAAACATCAGTTGCGCGGCGAGCGATGCGCTGTCTGGGATTGCGTCCGCGACGTGCGGTCCGAATGTCACCGGCCCAGCCTATTCCTACGCTCTGGGAACGGTATACAACTACAGCGCAACAGCGACAGACAAGGCGGGCAATGTAGGGAAGGGTTCCACGAGCTTCACGGTCACTGTGGGAACGGCGCTAAATCTGGCGAACCTGGTGCGTAAGTTTGAACTCAAAACGACGATCGCGGCCACAATGGTATCCACGCTGCAAAGCGCGTACACGGCTTTCGCGAGCGGCAACGTGAAGTCGGGGGACAACCAACTGAGTGCGTTCATCAGCCAAGTCATTGCGCAGCAAGGCAAGTCGTTGACTGTGACGCAGGCCAATTTGCTGATTCAATACGCTAAGGCCCTTATGGAGTAGGCAGGAAGGATTCTGCAAATCGAAGAATTGCAGGCGCAACGCAGCGGCGACCCTGGCCGCCGCTGCGAACTACCCGCACAGTGGTGCGGTTAACCTGCTCCCCTTAATCAAAGGAAAGTGTAGATTAGCGATTGATGCAATCTGCGAGGTGAGCTACAAAACTTCTGGCATGAATCTGAAAGAAATGTTCAGCACTGTTCAGACAATCCTGGTGATCGACTGGCCGAGCAGGGAGGTGCCGGAAACGCTGGCGCGCGCGGGCTTTCACGTCGTGGTGCGCGGAGGCCCGGGGCCTGAAGACTACTCGGCGTATGAGTTTGATAGTTCACAGGACCTTTCACAGAACCTCGCGCAGAACCCTGGCGCAGTGGTGGTCCGCCACATTGGCCGCTCGCCAGAGCGTGCCGACCTGATTTACTCCTATCGGCCCTTGAATGAACTGTCAGGAATCATCACCACGGCCAAGAGGCTTGGTGCGCACACGATATGGACGCAATCGGGCCTATCGGCTGCGGGAGTAAATGATCCGAAAGGCTGCTGGGTGGCGGAGGCGGAACTGCGGCTGGCGCAAAACCTCGTGGAATCGGCGGGCTTGCGCTACATCACCGGGCCATATATCGGAGGCGTGGCTCAGAGGTGACGGAGAAGGTAGCGGACGGTTTTTGCGCCGTTGTAGATGACGGCACGGCCGACTTCAGAGAAATCGAGGCTGGCGTGGAAGGCGTCAGAGACAGGATTTGGCGGATCGAGATTGACTTCGCAGACCACGCAGTCGTGTCCGGCGGCCTTGGCGTGCTGAAAGAGATCCATGTAAAGAGCGTGCGCATAGCCCTTGCCGCGTGCGGCGGCTGAAGTAACGACGCGGTCAACGTAGACGAACTTGTCGTGGCGTTCCTTTTCGAAGTAAGCGCGGAACCAGAGAAAATTCGTGTGGTCGTAACGCGAAGATTGGTCGAACGCGATGATCAGGGCGTCGCCTTCGTTGATCATGGCGGCGTAAAAGGATTCGCCGATGAGTTGGTCAAACTCGGCTAGCGTGAGCGGGGAGAGTTCGATAGCGTGGTCGCTGTTGAGGGCGAGAAGCGGCTCGGTGGCGGAGTGGAGCCGGCGGATATGCGGGTGAGCTGGGGAAGCAGTGGTCATGCGACTGGATCTTTTGGTGTGGTCGCAAATAGGATAGCAGTAATTGGCAAGGCTCGAAATGCGAAAACCGAATTGGAAATTGGGTAATACGAAATACGGGAAGTACGAAAATACGGTGAGGCTGCGGGATGGGGCGGGCTCGGCGCAAAGAGGCTTCAAATTGAGCCTCAACCGCCTACTGCGTTCCCTGCTCGGTTTCTACCCTTGTAACTGTATGGGAACGGTCGGGTACGAAGACTAACATTCCGAAACGAATCATCGCACGGGCCAGATTGATGCATTCAATTCAGAGCGCCCGCATCCACCTCAAAATCAAGACAATGGACGGGCGAAAGGACGGAAAATGCGTTTTGTGAGATTAGTTCGTCTTTTGGTGATCACGATAGCGATGGTGATGAGCTTTGCGGCGTCACAGGCCGCGTTTTCGCAAGTGGCCATCGGCGTGTCGGTCAACTTTGCTCCGCCGGAGTTGCCGGTTTACGAGCAGCCGATCTGCCCGGGCGAGGGGTACATCTGGACGCCGGGCTATTGGGCGTGGGATGACGAGGATGGCGACTACTACTGGGTGCCGGGAACGTGGGTATTGGCACCGGAGCCTGGTTTCCTGTGGACTCCCGGCTACTGGGGCTGGGGAGGTACCGCGTTTATCTTCCACGAAGGCTATTGGGGGCCGCGCGTGGGGTTTTATGGCGGGATTAACTACGGCTACGGATACTTTGGCCACGGGTATGAGGGTGGACGTTGGGATGGCGGACGTTTTTATTACAACCGCGCGGTGACCAACGTCAACGTGACCGTAATTCACAACGTGTACGAGACGCGAGTGACCAACGTCAACGTTACGCGTGTGAGTTACAACGGACCGAACGGCGGAATCAACGAGCGTCCGAGACCTGACGAGGAAGCAGCGGCGCGGCAACGGCACTTGCCCCCGGTACCGGTGCAGCATCAACACATACAAGCAGCGCGAACCAACCGCGAGCTGCACGCTTCTGAAAATCGTGGCAAGCCGCCAATCGCTGCGACACAGCGACCGGGAACATTTACCGGCGGAGCCGCGGTGCCCGCGAAAGAAGGAGGCAGGTATAATCCGCCGCCAAATCGCGGTGGAAGGAATGAAAACCGGGCGACGAACAATCCGAATCGACCCGAGAATAATGCCAACCAGCCATCAAACGCGAACCGCCCGCCAAGCACGAATCGTCCAGACAGCAACGCGAACCGGCCGAACTACGTACATCCGAACGACTTGCCAAAGGACAACCGCCCAGATCGGCCACCGAGCACCGGCAATTCCAAATCGGACCAGAAATACCAGCAGCAGCAGAACAAGATGTACCAGAAGCAGGAACAGGAACGGCAGAAGCTTCAACAGAAGCAGGACCAGGAACATCAGCGCGTGACGCAGCAAAAAGCTAATCCGTCGAGACCGCAGCAGGCGGAGCAGAAGCAACAGCAGATCGAGCAACGGCACCAACAACAGACGCAGCAGATGCAACAAAAACATCAGCAGCAACAGCAGAAAATGGAGCAGCGTCAGCAACCGCGGCAGCAGGCGCCTCCCCATCAGAACCAGCAGAAGCCGCCAAACGACAAACGTCCGTAAGAGCTGATTCGGAAGACACGATAGTCAGTTATGGCGGCCGGGCGAAAGCTCTGCCGCGTTTATTTGTATGCCGAGCATGTTCATCAGCTAGGAGGTGCAAGTCCTTTTCAAAACGTGATGGACGTGAAGTGATGGCGAAGCGCAAGGCGTCACCGTGAGTGAGTCTGAAGGAAGCGTGGAGCAAAGGCGCGAGCCGATGTACAAAAACCGGATCTGAGGCATACGGTGCTGGACGAGCGGGCAAATGACCGCGAAGTCCATATCCATCAAGGGCCCTGGTCTGCCGCTAGTCTCGGGATCGAGACTGAGGATCGAGCGATCGGTCCTGACCGGGCGGCAGAAGTCAGCAGAGGCATCATCACAAAGCTCAAGCTTAAGGTGAACGAACAAAAGAGTGCGGTGGCACGGCCATGGGAACGGAAGTTTCTAGGGTTCAGCTGCACGAGTGCGAACCCACCAAAGCGGCGAATTGCGCCGAAAGCGGTGATGCGCTTCAAAGAGCGAATCCGGGAGCTGACGAGTCGGACGAGAGGTGTGAGCATCGAGCGGATGGCCGAGGAACTGGCTCGCTATCTACGGGGCTGGACCGGCTACTTCGGTAACTGTGAAACCGAGCGTGTTGCAGAGCCTTGAGGAATGGACCAGGCGCCGACTGCGATCGGCGATCTGGACGCAGTGGAAGCGCGGGACGAAACGATTTGCCGAACTCCGCAAACGGGGAGTGGGCAAAGACCTTGCCGCTACCGCGGCGAGCAGCGCCCACGGTCCGTGGTCGTTGGCAAGCAGTCCGGCCCTCGCTATCGCGCTGCCCAACGCTTACTTTGCCTCGCTTGGGATTCCGTCTTTGACCGGACGCCGGTAGCTCAACCCACCGAATCGCCGTATACGGACCCGTACGTACGGTGATGTGACAGGGACAGCGGGCGACCGCTTACCTATGTCGATTGACCTTCTTGACTTTTTCACTACGGCGGCCTTCTATCTGTGATTGGCCATTGATCTTAGGCAGAGGCTTGACTGCGCGTATCGTTTTTGTGGACGATGGTCCATAGACGATCATGTGGGACAGGCCATGACACGGACATTTTTGAGCGCACTTTTTATTGCGGCTTTGAGTGCGACATGGCTGTTGGTACCGGGCGTAAACGCGCGTCGCCAGGTGCAGGACAATGCGCAGTCTAATGCCGCGCAGTCTGACACGAAGAAAAGCGAGACACAGGACGGTGCGAAGCAGAAGGATTCAACGGCAGAGACAGCGTCTCCGGCGAGCAAAAGGCTGACCGTTGAAGTGACCGGCGGAGAGAAAAATGTTTCAGTCGAGAACGCCAGCGTTTATTTGAAGTTCAGCGAAGGGAGAATGCTTCGCAAGGACCGGAAGTACGAGCTGAACGTGAAAACGAACCGGGACGGAACAGCGCACATTCCAGATCCACCCTTGGGGCGAGTGTTGATTCAGATTGTTGCGGATGGATGGAAAACGTATGGAAAGTACTACGAGCTGACCGAACCGGGAGCGGTGATCAAAATACATTTGGATCGGCCACCCAAGTGGTACTAATCGTAGGCTGCATCGAGAACTTGAGTGCGGTCGACAAAAATTTTTTGCGTACAAATGCCCTGGAATAGTGCAAACCGCATCAGCTTGTTGGAATACTGGAAGTTAGGTACGGGAAACGTAGGTTTTTGCACAGAGTTATCCACACGAATGTTGAAAACTTTACCGGAGAGAAATATTTGCGGCGAAGTTCGGCAGAGCTAATGCACTGCGGTCGAACGAAAAAAACTTTGCATCTGCTGAGAAATCAGAACTTAAGAATCCGATAAGGACATTTTGGAATGGATGAGACGTTCGAAGGACGATTCGCACAGGCGCAGTTGCTGTGGGGCAACATCGCGGCGCGTCCGATGCGGGCGTTTCTGAGTATTCTGGCCATTACGATTCAGGTTTTTCTCGTTCTGATGATCGTTGGGCTGACTACGGGTGTGGTTTCAGAGTGGGGTAAGCGCGTGGAGGGCGTTGGCGCGGATATTCTGGTTCAACCGCCGAACTCATCGATGTTTTTGGCATTCTCCCGCGCGGTGCTGCCCGAGTCACTAACGGAAAAAGTGGCAAAGCTGCCGGGTGTCGACGAAGTTGCTCCGACGCTGACTTTGATGGACCAGAAAAATTTTGTTCTGGTGTATGGGATTGACTACCAAAGGTTTAACGCACTGAGCCGGGGATTTTTGTTTCGCGCCGGGAAACCGTTCGAAGGTCCGAACGAGGCGATCGCAGACGATATTGTGGCGCAATCGAAGCATTTGAAGGTCGGCGACAAGGTGATGCTGCTGAGTCACGAGTTCACGATCTGTGGAATCGTGGCTCACGGCAAGGGCGCCAGGTATTTTATCCCGCTGAGGGCGGCGCAGGATATTGCGGGAGCAGATCAGCGCGTTTCGATGCTGTACGTACGAAGCAAGGGCGATATCGAAGCGACGCGTGAGCAAATTCTGAGCGTTGCGCCAGGCAACGGCGTGAAATCGATGGCCGAATACACGACGCTGATGAATTCGTCTAACTTGCCGGAATTAAAGCCGTTTATTCGCACGATGGTGGGAATCGGGATGGTCATCAGCTTCCTGGTGGTGCTGATGAACATGCACACGATGGTGATGGAACGAACACGGGAGATCGGGATTCTGAAGGCGTTGGGGAGCTCGCGTCTGGATATTGTGAAGTTGCTGCTGGGAGAGACTTTATTCCTGGCATTGCTTGGCGGAGTCATGGGGATTGGAATCACTTTCCTGGTGGAAGCGATCTTGAAGGAGACGACTCCGACGCTGCAAATCTTGATTACTCCAGGTTGGCTGGGCGGAGCGCTTTTGCTGGCGTTTGCCGGCGCGGCGGCTGGGGCGGTGTATCCGGCGCTGAGAGCAGCGAGTTACGACCCGGTAGTGGCGTTGGCGTACGAGTGAAGCTCTTCAGGAGTTCGCGGCGCCAGAGCACGAACAGGATTGCCAGTTTCGAATCAACCTGCTATTACGTTGAACCCGCAGAGGCCGCAGGTGTCTCCCCATCACGAAAAAGGTCAACTCGAAGTGGACCTACGCCGGCGGCCGAAAAAGCAGAGCAATAAGGAGAGAACGATGAAGCGCAAAGTTTTGGTGCTGCTGGCGGCCGTGGTTTGTACGGTCGGGGCTTCCACAGTGTACGGGCAGTTCGGATTTAGTCCAATCAAGAGGCCGAATATTGCAAATATTTTTCATCCGGTCGTCGGTGCGGGCGCTGCTTACGAGCGGGTGGACCATGAAGGAAACAAGTCCACGATGGAAATGTCCATTGTCGGAACCGAATTGATTGGTACCCAGCAAGGATATTGGATGGAGGTCGGGCACACGGGAAAAAATTCCCAGGAACCGGCCTATGCAAAGATGCTGGTTACGCCGGCAGATTTTGCGTTTCATAAAATGGTGTTCGTGATGCCGGGCTCCAACCAACCGATGGAGATGGATATCGATGGTACAAAAGGCCATCGCGACACGATGAACAAGGATTTGGACAAATGGCATTCCGTGGGAACCGAGACCATCACTGTTCCGGCGGGCACTTTTTCCTGTGAGCACTGGACGAAGGATGAAGGCCAAGGCGATGTGTGGGTAAGCTCAAAGGTATCGCCCATGGGAATGGTTAAGTCCGTGGACAATGGCGAAACGATGGTTCTGACGAAAGTCATTACCGACGTAAAGAGCCATATAAACGGCACACCGGTGAAGTTCGACCCTCAGATGATGAGACAGCAGATGGAAAAGAAACCTTGAATGGCTGTGCTTAAGAGAAAAGCAGAGCGAGTGCGATAGAATTTGGGCGGGGCGCAGGATGCTCCGCCCACAGTTTTTGTGGTTGAGCGAGAGAGGGATGGATGAGCGAAGTTCGCATGGCGCCAACGGGTGAGAAGCACTACGAAGCCACGATTTTAGAGCGGCGGGAACTGTCCGAAGATCTGTGGCTGGTGAAGGTTGACCCGGGAGGGCCGTTCAAATTTTTGGCCGGACAATACGCGACGTTGGGCGTGGACCACGAGGGAAAAAGAATCGAGCGGGCGTACTCGATTGTGTCCTCGCCCTATGAAGAGGGATTGGAGTTCTTTCTGGAGCTGGTGCCACAGGGCGAATTAACGCCGAAGCTCTACAAACTGCAGGTAGGCGAGAAGCTGTACTGCCGCAAGATCGCTAAAGGGAGATTCACTCTCGATTTACGCAGCGGAAGGGCGAATCACCTGTTGCTTGCGACGGTGACTGGTCTTGCTCCATTTGTGAGCTACGCCAGAACACTTTATAAGGACTGGAAGTCCGGCGATTCGCCGATGCCGGGAAATCACAAGCTCTACTGCCTACAAGGTGGAAGCCGGTCCTGGGAATTCGGGTATCGCGACGAGATGGAAAGGTATGCGGCAGAGGCTCCATGGCTGAAATACGTGACGACGGTGAGCCGTCCGTGGGAGGACGCCCAGTGGCGCGGCGAAACCGGGCGTGTGGATGACCTGATTCGCAAGTACACGGATTTGTGGGGATTGACGCCGCAGGATACGACTGTGTACCTTTGCGGGCATCCGAGCATGGTGGAAAACGGGAGAGGGATTTTGCAGCGGGCGGGATGGCAGAAGAACTCGATGTTTGAGGAGATTTACTTTCAGCCGGCGAAGGAAGAGTGAAACCGAAGTAGTCGAAATACGAAATTCGAAACACGGAACACGAAGTAAAAAACAGGGAAGCATTAGCTTCCGTGTTTTTTTTGCTTTCGTGAACGAGAGGTATGTTCTGTTGAACTAGATTCCGGGCGCGTTGGCCGCAAGTTGTGCGGCAACGTCGTTTACGGTCGTTAAGGGCACCGCGACGTGCACGTTTTCTTTCGGATTTACGACGTCGATTTGCAGCTTGGTGCCCACGGTACTGACGCGCACGTGATCGTCACCGTCTTCGACGTCGACGAAAGTGGTGTCGGGATAGCGGCGAAGTTCTTTCGTCACAATCTGAACGAGTGGCATAAACTCCGAGGCATGGCTGGCGGCCTTGCGTAGATGTTCCCTCGGCACAAAGTGCATGGCCATGGGAACGGCGGCTGCAGGAACCCAGAAGTGAACGTGGGAGCCGCCGTCGCGATGTTCGTCGACATCGACGCGGATCACGCCTTCGCGGAAAGTGTAGACGCTTGCGAATACAACAGTGCTGGCGACGCCAAAACCAAGTTTAGCGAGTATCATCATCTGCTTTTCCTCTCTGCCGCTTAGTCGGAAATGTTCTTGGAATCGAGCCAAACGCGAACTGTGTTTTCGTCGCTCTTGACGGAGACGAGTTCGGTGTCGCCGCCGTGAGCGGAGAGGGCGCGGAGGGCTGCAACGATGTCGAGTTCATCTTTGCCCGCGGAGAAAAGGGCGTCCACAACCTTCATCGGGATTTTCACTTCTACGCGCGACTTTTCAGAAGGCTTCCCATTCTTGTCGGTGTACGAATGTTTTTCGGTGACATGCACGAACATATAGCCGCCTTGCTTTGCGACGCGAACATCGGAGTCGTTACCCTGAATGGTGACGTATTCGCCGTCTTTCGAGGTGCGAACCGCGTCCAAAAGTGCTTTCACGTCGACACCGTTCATTTCGTGGTCGTCGAATCTAACTTTGCCGTTGTGAAGGCGGTCCTTGTTGATGGCGGGAAGAACTTTTTCCGCCATTTCGAGCGGGACATTCACGCGGACAGTTTCGCCCTTGGATTCGGTGCTGATCACGCGAACGTGCAGCCAACGGTCCGAACTGCTTGAAGCGGTTGAACTGGTCGAACTGGTTTGGCCGAAGAGAACAGCGGGGGAAGCCAAAAGTGTGGCGAGTGAGAGCAAGGCCGGGCCGGTAAAACGCAACGAGCGAGCGTGCATGATGTAATATCCCCGTTTCCTCGGTGAAGCTAGTGGTCACCGATTCTTGTGAATAACTACGGGCGAGAACCGTGAAAAGTTCCAGAAGCCGGGCAGAAATGATGAGTTACGGAATACTTGAGCGGCAGAGCGCGGGACCGCATGCCGGAATCCTCGGAGCTAAACACTTTAGATTCAATGCGATGAGAAAGATCGGCAGGCTGCGATGGCTGGCGGCCGTGCTGTGCTGCTGTGTTTGGCCCTTGCTCTGTGACCCCGCGACAACGCCGGCGCAAATGACCCCCGTAGTGATTCAGGTTGATGCGCGGGCAAGCGAGGGCGAGCTGCGGCCGGTGTGGAGCTCCTTCGGATACGACGAGCCAAACTATACCTATGCAGAAAACGGCAGAAGGCTGTTGGGAGAGCTTCGGCAGTTAAGTCCGGCGCCTGTTTATGTGCGCGTGCACAACCTATTGACGAGCGGAGACGGGTCCGCATCCCTGAAATGGGGATCAACCAACGCGTACACCGAGGATGCTGCGGGAAAGCCGGTTTACGACTGGAAAATCGTGGACCGGATTTTTGACACGTTTCGGCAAAAAGGCGTGACGCCCCTGGTGGAGGTGGGATTCATGCCGGAGGCGCTTTCCATTCATCCGCAACCCTATCGACACGACTTTCCGGAGGGTTCGGTTTTCACGGGCTGGACGTATCCGCCGAAAGATTATGCAAAGTGGGAAGAACTCGTTTACCAGTTTACGAAACACCTGCGAGAGCGTTACGGGGAAGTGGAAGTACAGAGCTGGCTTTGGGAAGTGTGGAACGAGCCAGACATCGATTATTGGAGAGGAAGCAGAGAAGAATTTCTCAAGCTGTACGATTATGCAGCTGCAGGAATTTTGAGAGGCGCACCCGGAGCCAAAATTGGCGGCCCGGATACTACTGGCGCTGCCGGAAAGAATGCCGAGGAATTTCTTCGTGCGTTTCTGGAGCACTGCGCGGGAGGGAGTAATGAAGCGACAGGGAAGAAAGGGGCGCCGCTTAGCTTCATCAGTTTTCATCCCAAAGGCGCTCCCAAGTGGAAAGGGGACCACGTGCAGATGGGACTGGGCCGGCAACTCCTATCCGTTCAAAAAGGATTCCAAGTGATGGCGGAATTTCCAGAATGGCGCGCGACGCCGGTGATTTTGGGCGAGTGGGATCCAGAGGGGTGCGCGGCGTGTTCGGCAAGGAATCATCCGGAAAATGCATACCGGAATGGTGAGCTGTACGCGGCTTATACCGCGGAAGCGCTGAACGATACGCTGGCGCTGGCAAAAAAGCGCGGCGTGAATTTGGTGGGATTGGTGACCTGGTCGTTTGAGTTCGAAGATCAGCCGTACTTTGAAGGATTTCGGGAATTGGCGACCAATGGGATTGATAAACCCGTGCTGAACGCATTCCGGATGTTTGGGATGCTAGGAAATGAGCGCGTGAAGCTGACGAGTAGCGCAGCTTCGCCCAGCGAAAATGTGCTAAATCCGGGAAACGCGAAGATCGAAGGGGTGAACGGGATTGCCACTCGCAAAGAGCGAGAAGTGGAAGTGCTGGTTTGGAACTATCTAGAGGAGGATGTTAGAGGGCCATCTGCCACGGTGAGCTTGAGTATTGCGGGACTACCTGAAACGGCGAAGAAAGCAAAGATGGAACGATTTCGTGTCGACCGGGAAAACAGCAACGCGTATACGGCATGGCAGAAGATGGGGCGTCCGGAGAAACCGAGCGCGGCACAATACGCCCAGTTGGAAGTGGCGGGAAAACTGAAGATAGACAGATCGCCCGAATGGGTGGAACTGGGCAAAGGGAAGTACGAGCTGAGATTGGAACTGCCGCGCCAGGGCCTCGCGTTGGTCCGGCTGATCTGGTAGAGGCTGGAGCGAGGCGGGCGACTGGAGTTCTTCAGACGGCTCGGTAACCTTTCAGGAGGAACGCACTCCTAGAGCTTGGGGCGGTGTGCGAGCGCAGCGGGGAACAATTGGAGAGCGGCGAAGCAGTGGCGACTACGGAACGCGATGAGGCGGGATTAATCGCGCGCATTTTGGCGGGGCAGAAGGAGCTGTTTCACGAGCTGATCCGGCCGTACGAGCGAATGGTGTATATGACGGTGCTTTCGATCGTGAGGAATGAGACGGACGCGGAAGATTGCGCGCAGGACACGATGGTGAATGCTTACCGGCACTTGGGCAAGTTTCGCGGAGAGGCGAAGTTCAGCACATGGTTGGCGACCATCGCCGTAAACGAGGGACGGCAAAAATTGCGGAAGGCGAAGCGCGCCAAGGAAGATTCGCTGGACGAGCCGGTTGAAGGAGACGATCAAGAGTTTACTCCCGCGCCGCTGACGGACTGGAGAGAGATTCCGCTGGAAGCGCTGGAGCGCAAGGAACTGCGTGAGGCACTGCGAACTGCGGTTGCGGAATTGCCGGGAATTTATCGCCAGATTTTTACGCTTCGCGATTTGGAGGAGCTGAATGTGGCGGAGACGGCGGCAGCGCTGCACATCAACGAGAACATGGTGAAGGTGAGGCTGCACCGGGCGCGGATGATGCTGCAGAAGCGGCTGGCACCCTATTTGAAGAGGAAGGCTCCAGCGAAAAAGGGATTTTGGAGGAGGATGCCATGGAACTGAACTGCAAACACGTTTGGGCATACCTCTCCGACTACATTGACGACAGCGTGCCGCCGGAACTGCGCGAAGAGATTGAACGTCACCTGGAGCATTGCGAGATTTGTTCGGCGATTCTGGATTCGACGCGAAATATTCTGGTGTTGACGGCGGATGACCGCACATTTGAATTGCCTGTTGGGTATAGCGAGAGACTACACGAGCGATTAGCGAGGGAATTGGCGAACGAAGCGAATGCACCGACGCAGAGCTAATCAAAAATCAAAAATCTTGAGGCCTAAGAGAGGCGAAGGAATTACGTTCAGGGGACGCGGTGGACCATGGGGTGAGTGATCCATTCGGCGGCGAGTAGGATGAGAGTGACAATTGAGAGCACGATTTGAATGCGCTCGGAATTTAGTTTTCTTGATGGGATTGGTTTTTGGCGCCACTGCGACGCCGGCTTGCTTCGCAAGTTGCGAATTTTCCAAATCACAAAGAGATTGAGCAGAGAGCCGACGAGCGCGACGATCATCATCGGTATGCGGATGGCGTCCTGATGAAAACCCTTGGCGGGGGCGTGAATGCCTGCCGCCGCCGCGAGCGCGCTGAGACCGATGGCTACGCGAACTCCGCTGATGGCGATGACTGCCGTGCAGGCGCTTTGCAGGATCGCGAAAAGAATTCCCGACCAACCTAATAATTTCAGGCGCGAAGAGAACGATTCGACGCGGTCCGGCTCAGGAATGTGCTCCGTGTCGCGGAGATTCTGTTCGGCCGTGGAGTTTTCAGGCACCGCCCATTCAGTTTAACGAAGCGGGGAATTCGCGTCCAATCGGAGATGTGTGCGGAAAAGCTTAAGAGCGCTTCGGGGATTTGGATGGTTCGGAAACTTTGATTCGCCAGGGCAGCTTTCCGGAATCCATGGTGCAAATGCCGACCTGGTTCGACTCAGAGGTGCCGATCTGGCCGATCCACGCGACGCGGAAGCGCGCTTTACCGTGCCAGCGGCGTTTTACTTCAATGACTTCGCCTGGTGTAGTGAGATAGGCGACGCCATCGAGGCGGGCTCCGTCTTCGCTAATGTCCAACGTGTAGGAGCTTTGGGTAAAGGGATTGCCGCTGCGGTCTTTGCCGCGAACAAAAACGCGGAGTGCCTCGCGGGCGCGCTGGCTGCGCCGCGTCTTCCGCCAAAAGTTCGGGACGGGCTTAGAGAACGCGAGACCTACCTCGTAACCGCTTGGTAGATGAGGCTCCTTGAAGACGACGCGGACCTCCTGCTCCTCGCGAGTGAGCTTGCTGACGAGAAAAAGACTTTCTCCGAGATCGACGGGAGTGGCGAGCCTGACCAACGCGCCACTGGCGTTGAAAAGGATCGTGGTGGTGTCCTCGTGGAAGGAACCTAAGGCTTTGCTCCAGCCATAAACGACAACCGGTACGTAGAAGGCTTTGCGGTCGCTCGACCGCCTGGGCTTTTTTGATGCTCCTGGAGAAAACAGAGGCGAGCGCTTTTGAGGTCCAGAAGACGACGGTGGTTTTTCGACACCTTCAAGAGGGTACTCCATCTGAACGCCATGGGTGGGGCATTCAAAAGCGCAGGGAGCGGCGAGAAGTTGCTCGAGCGTTTCAAGACGGCCCTGCAGAATGATCCAGTCATCGTGGTCGCCGTAGGGACAGCGGACGTGTAGGGAGAAGGATTTGGAGGTACCGGAGACCATGAGCATTTCCTAATCTTATGTTACGCGCGCGGTGAGGAGAATGTGCGCGAGAGCAGCGGTTGGTTGCGGGAGAGTTAATCCCGTCGTTGTAGTTGGAGGGTGGTGACCCGTGACTGGTGAGACCTCTAAAAATCGAAAGGGAAGAAGGGCACGATCGTGCCCCTACAGGAGAAAGCGGATTATGGGGAAGGGGTCCATTTAAGGTAGAGGACGGCTAGCGGGGGGAGCGTTAGGCAAAGGGAAAAGGGGCGGCCTTGGCGGGGATCGTTGGCGGCGGCTTGGCCGCCGATGTTGCCGAGGTTGGAGCCGCCGTAGTGGGCGGCGTCGGTGTTTAGGATTTCTTTGTAGAAGCCGGCGCGGGGGACGCCGACGATATAGCCTTCGCGGACGACAGGAGTGGCGTTCATGACGACGACAATGAGGTCGTCCTGTGATTTGCCATAGCGAATGAAGGAGAGGACGCTGTTGTCGCCGTCATTGCAATCGATCCATTCAAAGCCTTGCCAGTGGAAATCGACTTGATGGAGGGCGGGTTCGGAGGCGAAAACGTGATTGAGATCGGTGATGAGCTTCTGGATGCCGCGGTGCGAGTCCCACTGAAGAAGATGCCAATCGAGGCTGCGCGCTTCGCTCCACTCATCGCGCTGGGCAAATTCCTGACCCATGAAGAGGAGTTTTTTGCCGGGGTGCGCATAGTGATATCCGTAGAGCAGGCGAAGATTGGCGAACTGCTGCCACATATCGCCGGGCATTTTGTGGATCAGAGAGTTCTTGCCGTGGACGACTTCGTCATGGGAAAAGGGAAGAACAAAGTTTTCGCTGAACGCGTAGACCAGCGAAAAGGTGATTTTGTTGTGTTCGTACTTGCGGTAGATAGGATTGGCTGAAAAATATTTCAGCGTGTCGTTCATCCAGCCCATGTTCCATTTGAGACTGAAGCCGAGCCCGCCAAGATATGTGGGGCGAGAGACGCCGGGCCATGCTGTGGATTCTTCGGCGACGGTGAGAATGCCGGGGAAGCGATCGTGAGCGACGGCGTTCAGAGTCTTAAAGAAATCGACAGCTTCAAGATTTTCGCGGCCGCCATAGCGATTTGGGACCCACTGGCCTTCTTTGCGTGAATAGTCGAGGTAGAGCATGGAGGCTACAGCATCCACGCGAAGACCGTCGATGTGATACTTGTCGAGCCAGAAGAGCGCGTTGGAGATGAGGTAGTTGCGGACTTCGTTGCGGCCGTAATTGTAAACAAGTGTGCCCCAATCGGGATGGGCGCCCTGGCGCGGATCGGCATGTTCGAACAGATGAGTGCCGTCGAATTGCGCGAGCCCGTGCGAATCGCGCGGGAAATGGGCGGGAGTCCAATCCAGAAGAACGCCCATACCTTCCTGGTGGCAGCGGTCGACGAAGTACATGAAATCGGCGGGAGTTCCGAAACGGCTGGTGGCGGCGTAGTAGCCGAGCGTTTGGTAGCCCCAGGAGCCATCAAAAGGATGCTCCATGATAGGGAGAAGTTCGATGTGCGTATAGCCGAGCTGTTTGACGTAGGGGATGAGCTGTTCGGCGAGTTCGCGATATGTGAGCCAGCGATTGTGTTCTTCAGGAACGCGGCGCCATGAGCCGAGATGGACTTCGTAGATGGAAATTGGCGATTCGAGCCAATTTGTTTGTTGGCGGTGCTCAAGCCAGGCGGAGTCGTTCCACTGATGCGATTCGAGATTGCCGACGACGGAGCCGGTGTTGGGGCGCAACTCGGAGCGGAAGGCGTACGGGTCGGCTTTGAGGGGCAGAAGATTTCCGTTGGGGCCGAGGATTTCATATTTGTAGACGGCACCCTCGCCGACTTCGGGAAGAAAAAGTTCCCAGATGCCGGAAGACCCGCGAGGACGCATAGGGTGGACGCGGCCGTCCCAGTGATTCATATCGCCAACGATGCTGACGCGACGCGCGGCAGGCGCCCAGACGGCGAAGCTCGTTCCGGCAACGCCGGCGACCGTGTGGAGGTGCGCGCCAAGTTTTTGGTAGGTGTCGTAGTGGCGGCCCTCGCCGATGAGGTGGAGGTCGAAGTCCGTCAGGAAAAAAGGAAACGCGTATGGGTCGAAGACTTCGAAGCTTTCGCCATAATGAGTGCGCCCTTGGATTTTGTAGCTGCCGGGTTCGGGTGCGGTGGGCTGGTTGGAAGGCCAAACGGCTTCGAAGAATCCTTCGGGGCGGAGCTTCAGGGCATCGGCGATTTTTGCGGGTGCGATCGCGGGGTTCTTGAAGACGATGCTGGCCTCGGCAGCCCAGGGAATAAAAAAGCGGATAGCCCAACCCGAGCTGACAGGGTGAGGGCCGAGAATGCCGAAGGGGTCTGAGTTCTGACCGGTGAGGAGTGCGTTAATTCGAGCATCGAACTCCGATGGCGTTTTTCGTTCGGCCAAGGACGAAGCGGCGGACGACTTGGAGCTTTCAGGCGACAAGGGTGAATTCTCCGTCAGGAAACGGGCGAACGCAAGGGCGGGAAGCTCGCTGGGGCTGAATGTAATCATCTTAACCGCCAGGAAAGAAAAAGAGAATTGCTCGTTGTATAGTTCGGGAGCTGCTGCGGGCCAAAGGGGGAGCTGAATGGCGACTTTGAGAGTAATAGCGAATCGTGGTCTGAGGACGGGCCTCGCGCTTTGCGTAGCTGGACTGCTAACGCAAACCGCGAGTGGGCAGGACCGCAACCAGGGGCGGTCGATGGTGATTTCGAAGAATGGGATTGTGGCGGCGGAGTCGCCGTTGGCGGCACAAGCGGGAGTACGAATTTTGGAGAGCGGCGGGAACGCGGTGGATGCCGCGATTGCGACGAACGCGATGATGGGCGTGGTTGAACCGATGATGAATGGAATTGGCGGAGATTTATTTGCGATTGTCTACGACGCGAAGGCGAACAAACTTTATGGATTGAATGCGAGCGGATGGGCGCCCGCGGGATTGACGATTGAATTCTTGCAGAAGCAAGGATTGCGAGACATGCCACAGAAGGGAATCAACAGCATTACGGTTCCCGGTGCGGTCGATGGTTGGCAAAAGCTGGCGGAAAAATTCGGCCGCAAAAAACTCTCCGAGAATTTAAGCGCGGCAATTGCGACGGCGCGGAACGGGTTTCCCGTGCCGGAGATGGCGGCGGCATATTGGGCGGGGGATGTGGATTTGCTGCGGTCGAATGAGGCGGCGAGCAAGTTGTATCTGCCAGGCGACCGTGCGCCGAAGACGGGAGAAGTTTTCCGGAACGAAGATCTGGCTTGGTCCTTACAGCAGATCGCCGAGCATGGGAGAGACGCGTACTACAAAGGGGAGATTGCGCGGAAGGTGCTCGCAGCGGAGAAGATGCACGGCGGAAGGATGAACGAAGAGGATTTGAGCAAATACTCGGCGGAGTGGGTGGAACCGATTTCAACCACGTACCGCGAGTGGAAAGTATATGAGTTGCCGCCCAACGGGCAGGGACTGGCGGCACTGGAGATGCTGAATATTCTGGAGGCAACGCCGCTAGGACAGAAGGGCTATGAGTTTGGTTCGCCGAAAGCGTTGCACTTGATGATCGAGGCCAAGAAGCTGGCCTACGCGGATTTGAAAAGGTATATCGGGGAGCCCCGCGGACAGAAACTACCAGTAGAGAAATTGTTGTCGAAGGAATGGGCGGCGGCACGCGCGAAGCAGATTGATGAACAGCACGCGAACTGCGACACGACAGCGGGCGAAATCGCGGGCGGAAGCGATACGACTTATTTGACGGTGGTGGATCGCGAAGGGAATATGGTGTCGCTGATCCAGAGCAACTATTCGTCGTTTGGGTCGGGGGTTGTGGCGCCGGGGACGGGATTTGTGCTGCATAACCGCGGCGGACTGTTCACGCTGGATGCAAAGTCGCCAAATGCGCTGGCGGGGCGGAAGCGGCCGCTACACACGATTATCCCGGCGTTTGCCGAAAAGGGTGCCGAGCCGGGACCGACGCGGGTAGCGTTTGGGATTATGGGCGGATGGAATCAATCGCAAGCGCACTCGCAATTTGTGGCGGATTTGGCGGACTACAAAATGAGTCTTCAAGCGGCGATGGAGGCACCGCGGTTTACGAAGATAACGTTTGCGGGATGCGACGTGAAAATGGAGAACCGGTTTTCGCAGAAGACGCGGGATGAATTGAAGGCAAAGGGGCATCAGATTGAAGGGTTGGGG
>WNGH01002519.1_pt1 | contig 28763 bp, 24 predicted proteins | sample 5400631 | NCBI WGS metagenome assembly WNGH01 (sample SAMN13153373, study PRJNA577476) | soil metagenome | isolation source: 115 cm soil or saprolite under Garry oak tree replicate 1 | place: USA:California | collected 2016-06-15
CAGAACCAGCGCCCGTGCCTCCTCCCCCTGGCCCTCATACAGCACATAGGCCTGAGAGGAGGACGACCAGGTGAGCGTATAGTCTGCGCTTTTTGGCATCGCATGCTCCTTCACGTGCGTTTACGTGCGTTGGCAGGACCGTGTTACCCAACAGGGTGTTACCTACTGCGGTGGCCCTCGTCTCTCGTACCCTTTGGGTAACATGGCTACACAAGGAGAACCGTTCGCGCCGGTTCAGTCTGAAAAACGATAGGACCCCTTCTTTCGGGAGTAGCTGGAACGTACACGCCAACTTCCCGCTCGTACACGTTTCAATATCTTTAATGGAAAGAACTTCGTCATTACAAATATATTGTAAACGATTACAATATATTTGTCAAGGATTTTCAAGTAAAGTTTGCTTTTCAGCAAAATCTCACAATAACAAGGCTGAATCTTGCATAATGAAGGAATTTTAGCACGGTCATATGTGAAATCGTTTGCAATAACTATAACATACTTGACGGAAATGTGCGATACTCTGATCGTATCGTTTACAACGATCTACTCTGGTACCTCTGTTTTGAACGAGTCTGTCCTTGGGAAGGAAGCAGAGGGAGGTGAAGAGCGTTGCCGATCCCTGCCCTGGCCCTCCCTTCAAGGGTAGGTATTTTGTGAAACGAGCAGGGAAGCGGCTTCGCCTCGTAGGGGCGGGGGTGGCAGGGAGGAAGGGTGGGGACCCTTGGGTCGCCCTGCGTCCTGTTCCCCTACCGCTTCGCACCTGCCTACCATCGGCGAAGCCAGGGCGACGCAAGCGTCCCCACTCCACTCTGCCCCTCTCCCGCCCCTACGACTGTGACAATCTGCCCCAAAAACCTACTGTTGAAAGCCCTGGCTCTCCCCCTCTCCTGCAAAAGAGTGTTTGCTGCTAAGATTTTTCTATTATTTAGGAGGAGAGGAATTTGTATGGTCAGCAACAAAGCTGTCGCCGCAGCCGCGGGTTATCAACTGCTACGGTGTCGCGGGTACTCTCTCATGGCCTGCATTTGCGCCCCGAGGTGCGCGAGCGTGTGATGGCGGCGGTGGAACGATGAGGGTATCGGCCGAACCTGGTGGCGCGCAGCTTGCGCCCCCCAACTATCCCATCCCATTGGCCTGGACGCATCCGCTATTCGCAACCCGTTCTTTCCCCTCGATCAGCGGAGCCGTCGAAGATGTCGCCTATGAGCAGGGGTTCAGCGTCTACCTGTGCCACACGGATGACAAGCCTGAGAAGGAAGCGATCTCCCTCAACCTGCTGCGGGATGAACATGTCGCAGAGGTGATTTGCTCGCCGACACGACAACCCTTGCCAACTTCACCGCTGCTCACCTCAACTTTCCTCTCGTGGTCATTGACCGCTCTCTCCCGATCAGCGATGTCGACGTCGTGGTGCTTGATAACGTCGATTCCGCGTATCGCCTCACCACGCATCTCGTCGAGCATGGTTCCCAATGGATTGCGGCCCTCTGTGGGGAGATGAGGACTCCTGGGCCTGAACGGCGAGCGGGGAATGAAAAGGAAAAGGCCTTGCGGGCACATGGCCTTGCTCCACTCGCCGAACAGGTGAAGTATGTCCAACCCCTCTCACCCTCATAACCCAACCGACCGATGAGAGCGGCAAGACCGCGACCGAGTTGCTCCTGCAACGCGTTGCCGATCCCAATCGTCCCAATTGTCAGAATATCCTGAAGGGGCTGTTACTGGTGCGAGGAGCCAGTACCCCTCGGTGGTGAAGAAACAGGGGTATGTTGCAACAACGTGTCACGGAACGCAGCGAGCATGCCGTAGTTGTTACTGTTCAGTTTAGGCCGCCACGCCAAATAGACGGGCTTTGCAACACCACCCGTCCTCCCAGGTGCCTGGGTAAAAATCACCCCGGAATTACTCCTTTTGGGTACTGTCTTGTCCCCTTGTGGTAAGCTACACTCCTTAGAGACATCAGCGTGAGAGACATCAACGTGATACTCCGTCTAGCAGTGAGTAAGGAATTGGAGATGAATACTGCACCTGTTCCTGTTGATCTGACTCTTTTCAAAGCCTATGATGTGCGCGGCATCGCTGGCGAGAATCTCACGGACGAAGTCGCCTATCGTATAGGCCGTGCTGCCGCTCACTACTTGAACGTGCCGGAGATTGCCGTGGGCCGCGATATGCGGCTTTCATCACCCCAATTGGCCGCCTCCCTGCTCCGCGGTATCATTGATCAGGGCACGAACGCGATAGACCTGGGCATGGTCACGACCGATGGACTGTACTTTGCGGTGGGGGCATTCGACTATCCTGCCGGGGTGATGATCACCGCCTCACACAATCCCGGGCAGTATAATGGCATGAAGTTCTGCCGTGCCAAGGCCTTCCCTATCAGCCTGGACTCCGGCCTGGCTGCTATCGGCGACCTGGCGGTCCGAGGAGACTTCCCCACACCTGTTCACACCGGGCAGGTGACGAAACACGATATCGCTGATGCCTATGTCAAGCATGTCCTCTCGTTCATTGACGTGAACAAGATCAAACCACTCAAGGTGGTGATCGATGCGGGCAATGGCATGGCCGGGCTGGTGGTGCCTCGCGTGTTTACGCATCTGCCCTGCGAGCTCGTGCCGCTCTACTTTGAACTGGACGGTAGCTTCCCCCATCATCCTGCCAGTCCCATCGAGCCTGAGAACATGATTGACGTACAACAGAAGGTCCGCGAGGTTGGGGCCGATCTGGGAGCTGCCTTCGATGGTGATGCTGATCGCATGTTTCCGGTGGATGAACATGGCGATCTGGTGGATGGCTCTATGGTGACGGCGATCGTCGCCAATAGCCTGCTACACAAGTACCCCGGGTCAACCATCCTCTACAACCTGATCGTTTCTAAGAGCGTGCCGACGCTCATCGAACAACTGGGTGGCCAAGCGGTGCGTACTCGCGTCGGGCATTCCTATATCAAGGCCGACATGCGCCAACGGAATGCCATCTTCGGCGGTGAACACTCCGGTCACTTCTACTTCCGTGACAATTGGTATGCCGATTCGGGTCTGATTGCCTTGCTCCTCACGCTGGAACTCGTTTCTATGGCAGATCAGCCCCTCTCTGAGTTGCTCAAACCCCTCGATCAATGGGTGCGTAGTGGTGAAATCAACAGCAGGGTGAGCGATGTGCAGGGCAAGCTCCATGCGTTAGAGGAGCGGTATAGCAGGGAGGCAGAATCTGTCGATCACCTGGATGGCCTGACGTTCGACTATGGTGACTGGTGGTTCAATGTGCGGCCATCCAATACAGAACCCCTCCTGCGAGTGAACGTGGAGGCAAGGACGAGGACCTTGATGGAGCAGAAGCGTGACGATATCTTAGCCTTGATTCGTGGATAGTACCCTGGTTTGCAGTCTAAAAGAAAACAAGCATGAGCGGATTGAAAGGAGAATTTTTCTATGGCTACTCGTGTAGGTATTAACGGTTTCGGACGCATCGGTCGCCAGTCGCTCAAAGCAATGCTGGAACGCCATCCGCGCGACCTCGAAGTCGTTGCTGTGAACGATCTGACTGATACGAAAACGAATGCCCATCTCTTAAAATATGACTCCACCTATGGTCGCTTTCCAGGCGAAATTGAGACGACCTCTGACACTCTTATCGTCAATGGGCACACCGTCAAAGTCATTTCACAACGCGACCCGGCACAAATTCCCTGGGGTGATTTAGGTGTAGAACTTGTCATCGAATCTACCGGTCTCTTTACGGATGCCAGCAAAGCGGCAGCGCATCTGCAAGGTGGTGCGAAAAAAGTCATTATCTCTGCTCCTGCCAAAGGTGAAGATATTACCCTTGTGCTTGGAGTCAATGAAGATATGTATGATCCGCGCACGCACAACATTATTTCTAACGCTTCCTGCACGACCAACTGCCTAGCTCCTGCCGCGAAGGTACTCAACGATGCTTTTGGTATTGAGAGAGGCTTGATGAACACCATCCACTCTTACACGAACGACCAACGCATCCTGGACCAGGTGCATAAAGACCTGCGGCGTGCTCGCACTGCCGGTGCCAACATCATCCCTACTACGACAGGAGCTGCTCGCGCGCTTGCACTGGTCATTCCCGAACTCAAGGGACGCTTCGATGGCATGTCACTGCGCGTGCCGTCAGTTACCGTCTCGGTCGTCGATTTTGTGGCCACTGTGCGCAAGGGAGCCGCGAAAGAAGATGTGAACGACGCGTACAAGCGGGCTGCCGCCGGTCCTCTCAAGGGCATTCTCAAATATTCAGAAGAACCGCTTGTTTCTTCTGATTTCCGGGGTGACGACCACTCCGCGATCGTTGATGGCCTTTCGACTATGGTCGTTGGCGGGAACATGGTCAAAGTTATTGCCTGGTATGACAACGAGTGGGGCTACTCCTGCCGCGTCGCCGATCTCGTCCATTTCCTCGCGGAAAAAGGCCTGTAGGGACACCTCTTGCAGTACCTGGACGTAGCAGGTAGTTAGGACAAATTGTATGAATAAGAAATCAGTTCGCGATATCGATGTCGCGGGAAAGCGTGTTCTGGTGCGCGTTGATTTCAACGTGCCATTAGATGCAGAGCGACATATTACGGACGATACGCGCATTCGCGCATCGCTTCCCACCATACAGTACTTATTGGAGAATGGAGCGGCTGTTATCCTCATGTCACACCTTGGGCGACCAAAGGGAGAAGTGAATAAGAAATATAGCCTGGCCCCAGCAGCGCAACGCTTGAGCGAACTCCTGGGTAGGCCCGTACAGATGGCACCGGATTGTGTTGGTTCCGAAGTCGAGGCTCAAGCAAAAGCGCTGCAGCCGGGACAGGTACTCCTACTAGAGAACCTACGCTTCCACAAGGAAGAGGAGAAGAACGATCCTGGGTTTGCTAAACAGCTTGCCTCTCTCGGCGAAGTATATGTCAACGACGCCTTTGGCTCCGCCCATCGCGCCCATGCTTCGACGGAAGGTGTCACTCACTATCTGCCGGGTGTTTCTGGCTTCTTGATGGAGAAAGAGATCAACTATCTGGGATCGGCCCTGGAACACCCTCAGCGGCCTTTTGTATCCATTGTCGGTGGCGCTAAAATCTCCGATAAGATCATGGTGTTAGAGCGGCTTATCAGCATGGTTGATAAGCTCCTTATTGGTGGAGGCATGGCTAATACTTTCCTCAAGGCGGAAGGCTACGAAATTGGCGATTCGCTATTTGAGGAGAGCAATGTTGATACTGCCCGCGATCTCATTACGAAAGCGCGTCAACGTGAATTGGAGTTGCTATTGCCCATTGACGTGGTAGTCGCTGATCGCTTTGAAGCCGGTGCGAACACCAGGGTCGTTGATAGCAGCCAGGTTGAACCCGGTTGGCGTATAATGGACTTAGGCCCTAAAGCCATTGATGCTTTCCAGCGAGCCCTCGCAGACGCACAGACCATCGTCTTTAATGGCACACTAGGAGTAGCAGAATGGCCTGCCTTTGCTCAGGGGACCAGTGCTATCATCGAGGCACTGGCCGAGCGTACCAAAGCTGGGGCAACCACGATCATTGGCGGTGGTGATTCTGCGGCAGCAGTCGAACAGGCAGATGCAGCCGATAAGATGTCCCACGTTTCAACAGGCGGTGGTGCCTCTCTTGAATTCTTGGAAGGGCGTGTCCTGCCAGGGGTAGCAGCATTGCAGGAGAAGGAATGATGACAACACCATCTCGCAGTGCCATCATAGCAGGTAATTGGAAGATGCACTATGGCCCCGAGCAGGCATCACTCTTCGCACAGGAGATCGTACCGGTGCTCGGCCGGCTAGCCGAGCACTACCCTCAGATCGTGACGGTCTTGTGCCCTCCAGCCATTTCACTCGCTGCTGTACGCGAAGTGCTGCAGACACACCCGTTTCCGCGGATTGAGCTGGGCGCACAGAACATGTTCTTTGAGGAGAAAGGCGCTTTTACTGGCGAGATTTCACCCAATATGGTACGAGAGTTATGCCGTTATGTAATTCTTGGCCACTCTGAGCGCCGCACGTATTTCGGCGAAACCGATGACATGGTGAACAAAAAGGCACAGGCCGCACTGCAACATGGTTTGTGCCCAATAGTATGCATAGGTGAGCGCCTTGAACAGTACGAGGCTGGTCAGACTGAGGATGTCATTCGCTTCCAGGTTCAACAGAGCCTCGCAGACTTCCCAGCACACGCTATGCAAGAAGTGGTTGTTGCTTATGAACCTATCTGGGCTATCGGTACCGGCAAGGCTGCTACTGCTGATGGGGCAGGCAAGGTGATTTCTCTTATTCGTCGACTCTTCGAGGAGAGATACGGGAATGAAGCGGCAACAACGCTACGCATTCTCTATGGTGGCAGCGTCACCTCAGCCAACATCAGCGAATTTATAGCCCATCCCGACATAGATGGAGCACTTGTCGGAGGAGCCAGCATTACACATGACTTCGTGGAGATCGTGCAGAAGGTGAGTGAGACGATGCAAAGGTAAAAATGGAACGGTAATTTGTAGTGGATACAGGCTATTCCATAAATAAGGGTTACCGTATCATGTGGACGAAACAGACACGAAGCGTTTGCAAGCGATGGAAAAAACAGTTGTTCTGAATGATACAGCGACCCCTGAGAGGAGAACCGATGCGACGCACCAAAATTGTCTGTACGATCGGTCCAGCGTCCAGCAGCGAAGAGCGACTCGAGCAGCTCATGCGTGCTGGTATGAATGTTGCTCGCCTGAACTTCTCGCACAGGACGCACCCTGAGCACGAGTTGGTCCTGGATCGCATACGCACGATTTCTGCCCGCTTAGGGTGTGCCATAGCCATCCTGCAAGACCTGCAAGGACCCAAGATTCGGACTGGCACGTTAGAAGGAGGCCAGCCTGTCCTACTGGCGGATGGTGCCAGGGTGACGATTACTACCAGCGATGTGGAGGGAAATGCAGAGACGATCTCGACCACCTACAAGCAGTTACCGCAGGATGTGAAGGAAGGTGACCATATTTTGCTGGACGACGGCCTCCTGGAACTGCGTGTGCTTGGCTCAGATGAGACCGGGGTACAGTGCCTGGTCGTGCATGGTGGCCTGCTCAAAGAGCACAAAGGCATCAATCTGCCGGGGGTTGCTGTAAGTGCGGCAGCACTCACAGAGAAAGATCGTGACGACTTGAGATTCGGCGTGAGGCACGGCGTTGATTATGTCGCGCTCAGTTTCGTCCGCCGACCAGAGGACATAGTAGAGGCCAGGGCTTTTATGCGGCAACTGCAAGCGGAGCAAGGGGGAGAACAGGAGCAGGTGAGCATTCCCTTGATTGCCAAGCTTGAGAAACCAGAGGCGGTCGTCCGGCTCGATGAGATTCTCGACGTGGTCGATGGCGTGATGGTCGCACGAGGCGACTTGGGAGTGGAGATGGCCCCGGAGAAAGTGCCGCTCATCCAGAAACGCATCATCGTCGCTTGCCATGATCGGGGGTTGCCCGTCATTACCGCAACGCAGATGCTCGAGTCCATGATCACGCACCCACGTCCAACACGAGCGGAGGCCAGTGATGTCGCCAATGCAATTCTCGATGGGACGGATGCACTCATGCTCAGCGCGGAAACAGCCGCAGGTGCTTATCCTCTGGAGGCGGTTCAGATGATGGTGCGTATTGCCCAGGAGACTGAGGCCGGCGATCGCAGCGTTCGTCAACCGCACTGCCAGGACCTGACCCCGGCACACGCGGTCAGCCATGCCGCTCGCGCATTGGCAGAGGAGACCAGTGTGCAAGCCATTGTTGTCTTTACCCGTTCGGGTGCCTCAGCTCACCTCATCTCCACGGATCGACCACGTACGCCGATCCTGGCCTATACCCCCTCAGAGCGCGTCTATCGTCAGCTTGCACTCTGGTGGGGCGTGTGGCCCCAACGCATTGACATGCAAGAGACGACGGAGAAGTTGATTGCGTGTGTCGATCAGAGGCTGCACGAGGACAAGCTCGTATCACGGGGCGAGCATGTCGTGATCATGGGGGGTCTACCCATCGCGAGTGAGGCACCGACGAACTTTGTGAAATTGCAGCGGGTAGGCGATGGTATATGATGCAACAACAGAGAGGAGAGGTATATGTCACATAAGAGCCAGGGACCGACCATTATCGAAGATATGCAAGCGAGAGAAGTGCTCGATTCACGTGGAAATCCTACTATTGAAGTGGCCGTGCTGTTGATGGGGGGAGCACATGGTGTGGCGGGCGTTCCCTCCGGGGCCTCAACCGGAGCGCATGAAGCGGTCGAACTGCGTGATGGGGACAAGAGCCGCTATGGCGGCAAGGGCGTGCTGAACGCTGTTCGACACGTCAATGAGACCATTCGCGAGGCGCTTGTTGGACGCGATGCCGCCGAGCAGGTGCTGGTAGATGAACTCATGATCGAACTGGATGGGACGGCCAACAAAGCCAGATTAGGAGCCAACGCCATCCTTGGTGTCTCGCTTGCTTTGGCAAAGGCGGCAGCCAACGCAAACCAGCAGCCCCTGTACCGGTATTTCGGTGGGGTTTCAGCACGCACGCTGCCCGTTCCCATGATGAATATTTTGAATGGGGGCAGACATGCCGATAACTCCACGGATATGCAGGAATACATGATCTTGCCTGTCGGGGCCTCAACCTTTCGTGAGGCCCTGCGTATGGGCGCGGAGGTGTATCAGGGCCTGAAAAAGGTCTTGCAGGGCAAAAAGCTCAATACGAATGTAGGGGATGAAGGGGGCTTTGCTCCCTCGCTCGGTTCCAACCGCGAGGCGTTAGAGGTCATTGTCGCAGCAATCGAGGCAGCGGGTTACAAACCGGGCGTGGATATTTTCTTGGGGATGGATCCTGCCGCGAGCGAGTTCTATCAAGATGGCAAGTATGTGCTGGCACGAGAAGGCCGCACCCTCACCTCCAGCGAAATGGTCGACCTCTATGAGCAATGGCTGAATGAGTACCCGATCATCACCATCGAAGACGGTCTGGCCGAAGATGACTGGGAAGGATGGGCTCAGTTGCAGCAGCAACTGGGCCAGCGGGTGCAGCTGGTAGGAGATGACCTCTTTGTGACCAACACCGAGCGTCTCAAGCGGGGGATTCACGAGCATTCGGCCAACGCGATTCTCATCAAGCTCAATCAGATTGGGACGCTCACGGAGACTCTGGCGGCCATTGAGATGGCCAAGCGTGCAGCATTTACAGCGGTGGTTTCCCATCGCTCGGGCGAAACCGAGGACACGACGATTGCAGATCTGGTGGTTGCCACCAATGCCGGACAGATCAAAACAGGTGCACCCGCACGGAGTGAACGTGTGGCTAAGTATAACCGCTTACTCGCAATCGAGGATGAACTTGGGGCAGAGACGGCCCGCTACGCTGGGTTCAGTGCCTTCTATAATGTGCCAGTCCTTTATGCCAGGGTATAACAGTGTACATTTTGATCCGATAGTGAGGTTATGAAGCAAGACAGAAAGTGAGGGTTGACCCAATGGCAAACCAGGAACAAGAGGCACTCATCGCTAACGGTTGGGAGTTTCGCCTCGTCAATGACCATCTGTTTATCACGTCTCAGAGCGATCCCACAAAACAGGTACAACTGAGTCCGCAAGCGGCATTCGCGCTCCTCAACTACTTGTCCAACCGCAGGGATGCACTCTACTGGGCGACAGAACAGGAAGGGAAGGGCGAACCAGAACCCGATTTTGAGCACATAGATGAACCGGAGTATTAGAACGCTATGGTGAGGTACCGTGCAGAACTGGCAAAAGGCGCGAGTATTGTCGTTACCAGATCGGCCCCGAGCAGAGTGTGCGCTGCACGGGGCTACGTCTGAAATCGTCATGACCTAAAAGGAGTTACGTAGTAATGAGCACAACACCTTCAGGACGACCACGCCCTTTTGTTTTGATTGTCATGGATGGCTGGGGTATCAACCCGCGCAAAGAGGGCAATGCCATTACCCTGGGACGCACGCCGAACATTGATAAGATCGCAAGCCAGTGGCCTCATACCGCCGTCAAAACGTCAGGCGCAGCGGTGGGCCTACCAGAAGGCCAGATGGGGAACTCGGAAGTGGGCCATCAGAATATCGGTGCGGGGAAGCGCGTCTTGCAAGACTATACCCGTGTCAGCGAGTCGATTGAAGACGGCAGCTTCTTCCGGAACCCGGCGCTGCTGAAAGCTATCGAGCATGTCAAGGAGAACTCATCCCAATTGCATATTTGTGGTCTCCTTGGCGATGGCGGAGTGCACGCGCACGAGTCCCACCTGGAAGCACTGCTGCGGTTGGCACAGATCCATGATGTTGAGCGCGTCTACGTCCACTCCTTTACCGATGGTCGCGATACCTCACCTACAGGCGGCATCGAGTTCATGAAGCTTTTACAGGCTCGTGCGCGAGAGATTGGTGGTGAGCACGCGGCGAAGGTGGCTACAGTCAGCGGTCGCTATTATGCGATGGATCGTGACAATCGTTGGGACCGCACAGGCATGACTTATCTTGCCATGACTCGTGGAGAAGGACTGCGGGCCAGTTCAGCAGTAACGGCTATTCAGCAATCCTATGATAAGGACATCACTGACGAGTTTATTATTCCCACGGTCGTCATGGAGGATAACCATCCCGTTGTGGAAATAAAGGCAGGTGATGCGCTGATTCATTACAATTTCCGTCCTGACCGTGCTCGTCAACTCACCAAGGCTTTTGTGATGAAGGAACTGCCGCCCCAGGCTGAAGGCAAGTTTAATAGAGGGCCGCGGCTGGATGACCTGGCGTTTGTGATGATGACGGCTTACGAGGAAGGACTGGATGCTGATGTTGCCTACCGCGCCGACGAGGTAGAGATGCCCCTTGCACGAGTTATCTCCGATGCTGGTTTGCTCCAGTACCACACTGCCGAGACAGAGAAATATGCCCATGTGACCTATTTTATCAACGGGCGGCGCGAGATTCCGTTTCCGGGTGAAGACCGTTTACTGGTGCCGTCACAGAAAGTGCCCACGTATGACCTGAAACCAGAGATGAGCGCAGCGGGCATCACCGATACGGCAGTCGAGCGTATTCGCAGCGGCCAGTACGACATGGTGATCATGAACTATGCCAACGCCGATATGGTTGGTCATACAGGGGTAATCGAGGCTGCGATCAAAGGCGTTGAAGCGGTTGATACAGGTGTTGGGCGTGTCGTAGAGGCAACACTGGCAGTTGGCGGTGGATTGCTGATTACCGCTGATCATGGCAATGCCGAGCAGCTCATTTACTATGATACGGGCAAGCCATTCACGGCGCATACAACATTTCCGGTACCGCTGTATCTGGTAGTGCCACAACTGGTACAGGCAAAGTTGAGGACGGATGGAATTTTGGCGCATGTGGCACCTACGATTTTACAAATTATGGGTATTCCGCAACCGATGGATATGACGGGAAGGTCGTTGATTTTGCCGTGATTTGTGTAGACCTTGAGGGCATCTCTCATCATCCTGAACGGGAAGGCCTGTTCACTATGAAACCGAGAGCAAAGGAGAAAACCACCGTGCCGCGTGACTTGCCACTTGGGAATGGAAAACTGCTACTGAATTTTGACCAGCACTACAATCTCCGTGATATTTACTGGCCTCATGTCGGTCAGGAACTGCACACTGGAGTCGATATCGTCGATATCGAGGAAGAAGCTTCCCCCCCTATCTCTCACACAGGGGTCTGGGTCGATGGGCAGTTTGCATGGCTCGATGCCCCTGAGTGGGAACGTGAGTTGCTCTATTCCAGGGAGACGCTTGTTACCCACGTGACACTCCTTCATCCCACGTTACAACTCCAACTGGTCTTCAGCGATGTCGTTGATTTCCATGACGACATCTTCCTGCGTCATGTTGAGGTGACGAATCAAGCCGATCATCCACGAGAGGTGCGTCTCTTTTTCCACTATCACTGGCATATCACAGGTGATGCAGAGGGCAATACGGTCTTCTACTCTCCAAAGCAGCAAGCACTGGTGGCTTACAAACAGGCAACCTACTTCCTCATGGACGGACAGGTCGGTAGCGGCAATCAGACCACCGTTGGGATTTCGAGTTGGGCCACGGGAAAGAAAGATTTCAAGGGAGCCGAGGGAACCTGGCGCGATGCCGAGGACGGCGAATTGGGTCGCAACCCCATTGCTCAAGGGCGGGTCGACGGAACACTCGCGCTGCATCTGCCAGAAGTGGCAGCGGGGGCGACTGAAGAAGCCTTCCATTGGCTGACCGTAGGAGACGACCTGCCAGCGGTCGTGTCTTTAGACAAGAAGGTTCGCGCTCGCAGTCCTCAATCGTTCCTCAACCGCACACGCAATTACTGGTTTCGGTGGGTCAATAAAGATGAGCAACACTTCGGTGACCTCTCACCTGAACTGGTTGAGCTGTACAAGCGCAGCCTGTTGGTGCTGCGCACCCAGATTGATGCTGGTGGTGCGATTGTTGCCGCCAATGATGGCGATACCTATAGTTATTCGGGTGATAGTTACTCCTACATGTGGCCCAGGGATGGGGCCCTGGTGGCAAACGCTTTGAACCATACGGGCTACGCGGCGATCGCACGCCTGTTTTATGATTTTTGTCAGGAGGTGCTGACAGCAGAGGGCTACCTCTTACACCGCTATAGCCCCAACCGCTTGTGGGGCAGTAGCTGGCATCCCTGGGTTGATCAGGAGGGGGAGTCACACCTGCCGATCCAGGAGGATGAAACAGCGCTGGTTGTGTATAGTCTCTGGCAACATTATCGCTGCTTCCACGACATCGATTTCGTCTCGTCCCACTATCACCGATTCGTGACTCCTGCTGCTGGTTTTCTTGTCAGCTACCGTGAGCCCCACACGCATCTGCCCGCTGCCTCCTATAATCTGTGGGAAGAGCGACACGGGATTTTCACATACACGACGGCGACGGTCTATGCTGGACTCGATGCTGCTGCCAGCTTCGCCGTACTCTTTGGAGAAGAGGAGCTCGCCAGCAGATATCGCCAGGCCGCAGAAGAGATCAAGGAGGCGGCCCTTCGCTATTTGTGGGACGAGGAACGGGGACATTATCTGCGGATGATCACCGTGGACAAAAGCGGCACCATCCAGAAGGACCCGACGCTTGACAGCAGCGTGTGTGCGCTCTTCCAGTTCGGAATGTTGCCAGCGCATGATCCACGCCTCGAGCACACCATGCACGCGCTCGAGCAGACGCTGTGGGTAAAAACGCCCATAGGGGGTATGGCACGCTATGAAAACGACGACTACTGCCGCGTCACGCCTGATCTCTCCCTGGCACAGGGCAACCCCTGGTTCATCTCTACCCTGTGGCTCGCACAATATCGCATTGCTCATGCCACGACGCTCAATGAATTGCACCAGGTGAGCCCGCTCTTAGAGTGGGCGCAGGCCCATGCCTTGCCGAGTGGGGTCATGGCGGAACAAATCGATCCCTTCACCGGTGAGCCACTGAGTGCTTCACCGCTGACCTGGAGCCATGCCGAATACGTGATGACCGTGCATCGGTACCTGGGAAAGTACCGTGAGTTTCAGAAAGCATAAGGGGCTTGCTGGGGGTACGAGTAGCATTGGAACGGCGTACCTTCTGATGAGAGGAGGTGTAGCTCTTTATAGAATGGGTGAGTTTTTAAACTGATATCGTATATTATGGGCGAGATATAATTATGGTGTGCAATTGTGAAGGCCAGCCTGGGATTTGATAATAATTCCGTCGGGCTCTTCGTTCGTAATCCAAAGTAATATGAGCGATCCCGACGTCTCGAAGTACTTCTACAAATCTTCATGCTAAGTAAGTTACGCGGGAAGAGGGTAGACTCCTCCTCCCGCGGGGGAAGGAACGGAACAGATGGAACCAACCAAAGTACAAGGCAAAGCGCGGATGTCCCGCGGAAAGTTTAATGGGATCAATGCTGTTGCCGATGAAAGTGGGATCATCGCCGCCGCAGCGATGGATCAGCGTGGTTCCCTCCGCAAAGCCATTGCTAAGGCAAAGGGGAGTGATGCTTCTGAAGCCGAAGTGAGCGAGTTCAAGGTGCTGGTAACCGAGGTGCTCACTCCCTACGCCAGTGCGATTTTGTTAGACCCGGAGTACGGGCTCGAAGCGGTGAAACATCGGGCCAAACAGGCTGGTGTGTTTCTCGCTTACGAAAAAACCGGTTACGATACCATGTCCAGAGGGCGGCTGCCTGATCTACTCTCGGAATGGTCGGTGCGACGGCTCATCGAGGCGGGTGCCGACGTGATCAAAATCTTGATGTACTATGATCCCGACGATACCGGGCAGATCAACACGATCAAAGAGGCCTTCGTCGAGCGGGTGGGGGCCGAATGCCGAGCCTACGACGTTCCCTTTTTCTTGGAGGTTATTGCCTACAGCGACGAGGTCGGCGCTGACACCAGCCTCGCGTTCGCACAGGTCAAACCCTCTATGGTGAAGAAGTACATGCGGGAATTCTCCCAGCCGCAGTACGGGGTGGATGTGTTGAAAGTCGAGGTCCCGGTCAATATGCGCTATGTGGAGGGCTCCAAGGCCAACCCGGATGGGCAGGTCGCCTATAGTCGGGACGAGGCCAAGCAGCACTTCCGCGAGGCCGCAGGCGCTACGCGCGTGCCCTTTATCTACCTCAGCGCCGGTGTGAGCGACGAGGTCTTCCGCGAGACGCTGGAACTGGCCGCCGAAGCCGATACGCCGTTCTCTGGGGTGTTGTGCGGGCGGGCGACGTGGCAGGAGGGGATCCCCTTGTATGGGCAAGGCGGGGCCTCGTCATTACGGAGCTGGCTGGAAGATCAGGGAGTGCGGAACATCCAGGCATTGAATGAGGTGCTCAGGAAAGGGGCGAAGCCGTGGTGGGACTTCTATGGGGGCAAGAATAACATTGAGCTTGTAGACGCACAGATGTAACGCCCATTGCTGATGGGGAGATACTTTATCTCCTGGATTATCGCCATGGTCCAATTACCTGTGCGGATGAACGGACGCTGGCGTGGTACTTCGCTCCGCTCGAAGATGCCGCAAGCTGGACGGGCGCTACCGCGTGATGGACAGACGATGATCCGCACATTGCCCTCGCAAAGGCTCGGCTTCTTGCGGTAACGAAATACCTTAAGAAGGAAATGCAGGCATGAAAACTGAAGAAGTTATGACCACCAGGGTAATTACGGTTACAGAAAACGATACCAAACAGCAGGCGGCACGCCTGCTCTCGCAGCACCGTATTAGCGGCCTGCCTGTCGTCAACGCTGACAATGTCGTGGTGGGTGTGGTGACCGAGTACGATGTTATCAGCAAAGAAGGGCCGACGGTCCGCGAGATTATGACCCGTGGGGTCATCAGCGTGACCCCGGATACTGACTTGGACGAGGTGAGATATATCCTCGTGCACGAACGCATCAAGCGCTTACCGGTGATCGATAAAGGCAGACTGCTTGGGATTGTCAGCCGCGCCGATCTGGTCAGAGAGGTGGCGATAGGCTGGATGTGTCCTGTGTGCGGAGAAGTGGTTCGTGGCGAGGAACAGCCGGAGCGTTGCCCACGCTGCGAGGCAAAAAATGTGGCTGTTACGTATGAGCCGGAAGATCCAGGATCATAAGAAGCTGGTTTTACCGACCCTGTTATATCTCGCGCTAGCTATAGAGGCTGGGTGGGCTTCGCCACTCCGTGGTCACCACCGCCCTTGACCAGAAAGGATCAGGTACACTGTGGACACGACAAGCAAACCGCAAGCGGATGCGCAGGACGCCGCATCTGTCCGCGAACAAACATATCCGCCACTCCCCGAGGGGGTAGATCGCGAGACGCTCCTCGACTCCTATTACCAGATGGTCCTTGTCCGCCGCTTTGAGGAAAAGACGGGGGAGATGTATCAAAAGGCTCGTATTGGCGGCTACTGCCATCTCAATCTAGGTGAGGAGGCCACCGTCGTTGGCTTCTGCCAGGGTCTGGAACCGGCCGATTACGTCTATACGAACTACCGGGAGCATGGCTATGCCATTGGTCGTGGCATCTCGCTCGGTGCAGTCATGGCCGAGCTATTTGGTAAGGACACCGGCTGCTCACGTGGGCGTGGTGGTTCCATGCACCTCTTTGACCTCGAACGTCACTTTATGGGTGGCTACGCCATCGTCGGGGGCCAGATTCCCCTGGCCACCGGTGCCGCCTTTGCCATCGCCTATCGTGGCTCCTCGGAGGTCGTGGCCTGCCAGATGGGCGATGGCACCACCAATACCGGCGCCTTCCATGAATCGCTCAACCTCGCGAAGATCTATCATCTACCCATCGTCTATTTCGTGGTGAACAATCTGTATGGCATGGGCCTGCGCGTTGAGCAAGGCTCTGCCGTGAGCGAACTGTACCGCAAGGCCTGCGCCTACGATATGCAGAGCTGGCGGGTCGATGGCAATGATGTGCTGGCCGTACGCGATGCGATGCGCAACGCAGCAACACTTGCACGCGAAAAGCACGAACCGAGCCTCGTAGAAGCGGTGAGTTTCCGCTTCCGCGGGCACTCCGTGGTGGACCCGGATCGCTACCGCGCCAAGGAGGAAGTGCAGAAAGGGCGCGAATATGATCCGATCATGGCGTTCGCGGCACGCCTCACGGCGGCCGGTCTGCTCGATGAGAACGGGGGTCGCGAGATCGACGAGCGAGTGCAGCACGAGGTGGATGAAGCGGTCAAGTTTGCCGAGGAGAGTCCATATGCGTCGGTGGAGGAGTTTATGCAGGGGCTCGAAGAGTATGTCTACGCACCTGGAGATGCGGCGGTGAAAGGAGCATAAGCATGGCTGAGATCACCTATCGGCAAGCGCTGCATGACACGCTGCGCGAAGAACTGCTGCGCGATGAAAATGTCTTCCTCCTTGGTGAGGAGATCGCTGTCTTCGAGGGCTCCTATAAAATCACGGCCGGGCTCTTGAAGGAATTTGGCCCCAAACGGGTGGTGGACACGCCCATTGTCGAAAATGGCTTTGTCGGGATGGCTACCGGTGCCGCCATGCTCGGGCTGCGTCCCATCGTGGAGATCATGACCATCAATTTCATCATCCTGGCGATGGATGAGATTGTCAATCATGCCGCGAAAATCTATGCCATGTTCGGCGGGCAGTGCCCGATCCCGCTGGTGATTCGTACCCCTGGCGGTGGTGGCAATCAGCTGGCGGCCACGCACTCGCAGAACCTGGAGGTCTGGTTCGCGCACGTACCCGGCCTCAAAGTGGTTGCCCCGTCCACACCGGCCGAGGCGAAGGGGCTGCTGCGTAGCTCTGTACGTGACAACAATCCGGTGATCTTTCTCGAAAATCTGGCCCTGTATAATACCAAGGGCGCCGCTCGATCATGAGACCATGCTCACCTCGGTCAGGAAAACGAACCGGGCGATTGTCTTTGAAGAGGACTGGCGCTCGTTCGGCATCGGCGCGGAAATTGCCGCGTTCTTACAAGAAGAGGCGTTCGATGACCTGGATGCCCCTGTCAAACGCGTGGCCAGCCTGGAGGTGCCGCTGCCCTACTCCAAGCCGCTGGAGCTCGCCACGCTGACGGGCGCCAAGCAGTTAGTGGATGCAATTCACGAACTTGCACCACGTCGAAGGAGGAGCTAAACGATGAGTGAAATAACCATGCCCAGACTCAGCGATACGATGGAGGAGGGTACCATCGCCCGCTGGCTGAAGTCGCCTGGTGACGAGATCAAGAAGGGCGATATCCTGGCCGAGATCGAGACCGACAAGGCCACCATGGACCTGGAGGCCTACGAGGCAGGCACCCTGCAACAGGTCCTGGTGCAAGAGGGTGAAACGGTACCCATCGGCCAGGTCGTGGCTCTCATCGGAACCGGCGCGGTAGCCCAGCAGCCAGCTCAGCCTGCGCCTGCCGCCGCCAGGGCCGGTGCAGACGGAGCAGGCGCATCTCCGCCTGAAGGCCCACCGAAGGCAGAGGCGAGTACGCAGGGCCCTGTCACCGCCGAGAGCGGGGAGAGTGGAGCAGTCAAAACGTCCCCATTGGCCCGGCGGATGGCCGAAGAGCACAGCATCGACCTGAGCCAGGTGCAAGGGACCGGCCCCGGTGGCCGCGTTGTCCGCGATGATATTGAAGATTTTCTGGAGCAGCGCGGCGCGCCTCCTGCTCCTGCTGCACCTGCTCCTGCACCCATGCCCGCCGCTCCTCCACCGGCGGCACCAGCCCCCGCCGCAGCTCCGCCGGAGACAGAACTGGTGAAGCTCTCCCGTGTGCAGTTGCTCATCGCACGTCGCCTGACCGAGTCGAAACAGACCATTCCACATTTTTATGTCAGCAGCGAAGTCGATATGACTGATGTCCTGGCCCTGCGCCAGACCCTCAATGCGAACGTCGGCGAAGAGGGCGTGAAGGTCACCGTCAATGATTTGATCGTGAAGGCCTGCGCCCTGGCCCTCGAGAAGTTCCCTGAGGTCAACAGTTCCCTCAAGGAGGATCATTTCGTTCGCTACAAGCACATCAACATTGGCATCGCTGTAGATGCCCCAACCGGACTGGTGGTTCCCGTCATCCGCGATACCAATACCAAGGGTGTGCGCTCCATAGCCCGCGAATCCAAAGCGCTGATTGCGAAGGCGCGCAACAACAAGCTTACTCCAGCCGATTTGGAGGGGGGCACCTTCTCGGTCTCGAACCTGGGCATGATGGATGCCTCCAACTTCATTGCGGTCATCAATCCCCCGCAGGCCGCGATTCTGGCGGTGGCAGCCGCACGCAAACAATTCGTCCCGGTTGATGGGCAGCCGGTGATCCGTGATCTGATGACGATGACCATGTCGACCGACCATCGTATTCTCTCCGGGGCAGCGGTCGCCCGCTTCCTCCAGGAGGTCAAGCAGTTACTGCAGAACCCGTACAGTTTAATGGGCTAGTAGCCGGGTAGAGTGCCGATTTATCGAGCAAGCCAGCAGAGGAGAAAGAGCATGGCAAGTACGCAGTATGATGTCGCGGTGATTGGCGCGGGCCCTGGCGGTTATGTTGCTGCCATTCGTGCCGCGCAACTTGGCGCAAAGACCGCCATCGTCGAAAAGCAGTATCTGGGAGGCACCTGCCTCAACGTCGGGTGCATCCCCTCCAAGGCGATGCTGCACATCGCCGAAGTAATGCAGAGTGTGGCATCAATGGGCGAACTGGGCATCGAACTCCCGCAGCCACCGAAGTTTGATATGAGCAAAGCCGTCTCCTTTACCGCCAGCGTCGTCAAGCGCATGACCGGCGGCATCGGGACACTGATGAAGGGCAACCATATTGATGTGTTTGATGGGCTGGGAACCGTCGATTCCTCGCGTACCGTCACGGTGACCAAGAGTGAGAGTGCCAAGAGTGACGGGTCGCCACAACAATTTAGTGCGAACAAGATCATTCTTGCCACCGGTTCTGTGCCGCTCATACCCCCTTTTCCCGGGATTGACGGGCGCAATGTGATCAATAGCGATACGTGCTGGCACCTTCCCAAGCTGCCGGAAAGTATCATCTGTGTGGGAGGCGGAGTGATCGGGGTCGAACTGGCCTGTATGTTCCATGGCTTAGGCTCGCAGGTCACGGTGGTCGAAATGCTGCCCACCATTCTGGCCCCGGTGGATGACGAGGTACGCACCCTCCTCGTGCGTTCGCTCGGCAAGCACGGCATCACCATTGCCACCAATGCCACGGTGCAGTCCGTCGTCGATGAGGGCAACCTGAAGAAGGTGATCGCCAGCACACCACAAGGGGAAAAGACCTTCACCGGCGAGTATGTGCTGATGGCGGTCAGCCGCCGCGCCAACACAAGCGGACTGGAGCAGCTCATGGAACAGGGACTGGAGAACGACCGTGGCCGTGTGCGCGTCAACGAGAAGATGGAGACGAACCTGCCTGGCATCTATGCCATCGGCGACCTGGTCCATGGGGCTGGCTTGGCTCATGTTGCCTCGGAGGAAGGGGAGGTGGCAGCTGACAACGCGCTGGGCCATCTCGCGAAGATGGACTACAACGTTGTCCCCAACCCCATCTATACTTTCCCGGAGATCGCGTTTGTCGGGCTGACGGAGGCACAAGCGAAGGAGGAATATTCCGACGTGCTGGTCGAGCGCTTCCCATGGGCGGCAAATGGCAAGGCCGTCGGCAGTGCCCATACCGAGGGCTTCACCAAAGTCATCCTGGGCAAGTACAACGAGATTTTGGGTGCGCATATCATCGGTCCAGATGCGACCAACCTGATTACGGAATATTCGGTTGCTATGCGCAATGAGCTCACGGCTGATGAAATTATCAGGACGATCCACCCGCATCCAACGCTCAGTGAGGGGCTGCGCGAGGCGGTCCTGGCAGCGGAGGGGCGTCCGATTCATATTCCGCCAAAGCAACCAGCACGAGCAAGATAGCACACAAATACACCCTTCCAAAGGAGGTGGCTGATATGAAGGACGTACCCAATACAGAGACGAATACTGCCAATGAACAACTGGTAGCACCACAGAGCGTTGAGCCTGCGCAGCACCCGGTTCCTGCGGTCAAGCCGCGTGTCGTGATTGTCGGAGCTGGCTTTGGCGGCTTACATGCAGCGCGCGACCTACACAACACGCCTGTCCAGGTGACGGTGATCGACCGCAATAACCATCACCTGTTTCAACCCCTGTTGTACCAGGTAGCGACCGGAGTGCTCTCCCCGGCTGAAATCTCTGCACCTATTCGCAGCGTGCTCAGCAAACAAAAGAACGCCGAGGTGGTGCTGGGTGAAATGACGGGAGTAGATACACAGGCCCAGCGGGTGCTTATGCACGATGAGTCCCTGCCCTATGACTACTTGATCCTGGCGACCGGCGCACGTGACGGTTACTTTGGCCATAACGACTGGGCACCATTCGCTCCTGGACTCAAATCGATTGTCCAGGCGACTGCCATTCGACGCAAGATTCTGCTGGCGTTTGAGAGGGCTGAACGAGAGAGCGACCCGGAGAAGCGCAAGGCGCTGTTAACGTTTGTGCTGGTGGGCGCTGGCCCCACGGGGGTCGAGATGGCGGGGGCGATTGGTGGCCTGGCCCACAAAACCCTGGTCTCTGACTTCCGCCATATCAATCCAAAGGAAGCACGTGTTGTGCTTGTCGAGGCCCTTCCACGCATCCTGATGCCTTTTGATGAGCGGTTAGCGAAAAAAGCGCACAAGGCCCTCGAACGTCTGGGGATCGAAATCCGAACGAATGCTCCTGTCGAAGCGATCGATAGTGAAGGAGTTGTGATCGCCGGGGAACGTCTTGCCGCCAAAACGGTCATCTGGACGGCGGGTGTCGCGGCCTCGCCTGCTGGTCAGTGGCTGGGCACCGAGACGGATCGGGCGGGCCGCGTCAAGGTCGGCAGCGATGTGACCGTCCCTGGTCATCCCAACCTGTTTGTGATTGGCGATACGGCCAGTTGCGCCCAGGATGGCAAGCCGCTGCCGGGCGTGGCGCAGGTCGCGATGCAGCAAGGACAGTATGTGGCTTCCGTCATTGCTGATCGGGTCGCTGGCAAAACACACCCCAAGGCATTTCGCTACGTCGATAAAGGGAATATGGCCGTGATAGGACGCTTCTATGGCATCGTCGCGATCGGGAAGTTTCGCGCCGCCGGTCTGGTGGCCTGGTTCTTGTGGCTGGTCCTGCATCTCATGTTTCTGATCGGCTTTCGGAACCGCGTAGTCGTCGGGCTCCAATGGTTGGTGTACTTCACGACCTTCCAACGTGGTGCGCGGCTCATCACCTTCGAGGATAGCTCACGTCCCCTGTAGAGGTGCGTTCGTTTTCCATCTTCAGCATGGGGGGAGATCATAAGAGGGGTTGCTGGCCCAAGATTTGAAAGGAGACAGTCATGTAGGGGGTACACCACCCGGCATGAAAAAGGACTTTTTCAGAGGAGAAATATGCGATGTCAACATTGGAAGGCGCGGTTGTAGTCGTCACTGGTGCTGGTAGAGGCATAGGGCGTGCGATAGCAGAAGAACTGGGGCAAGGTGGAGCAAAGGTGGTCGTGAACTATTCGCGCAGTAGGGGACCAGCAGAAGAGCTAGTCGCGGAGCTTTTGCAGAAAGGAGCACCGCGAGCTGTAGCGATCCAGGCAGACGTAGCTAATCCAGATCAGGCTGCCAACCTTATCGAGGAGACAGTGAAACAGCTTGGCCGCGTCGACGTGCTGGTCAATAACGCAGGCATCAATATTGACCGGTCGTTGAAGAAGATGACGGTCGAAGATTGGGATACCGTTATCCAGGTGGACTTGAGCAGTTTCTTTTATATAGTCAGGGCCGCCATTCCCTATTTAACGGAACAAAAAAGCGGGAAAATCATCAACATCAGTTCCTTTGTAGGACAGGCGGGGAATTTTGGTCAAGCTAACTACTCGGCAGCCAAGGCTGGAATAATTGGTTTTACCAAAACAGCCGCCTTAGAGTTGGCTCGCTCCAATGTAACCGTCAATGCAGTTTGTCCTGGTTTCATAGGAACCGAAATGTATGCAACAATTCCAGAGAAGGTGAAGGAGGCAATTCTCCAGCGTATACCTCTCGGTCGCGTTGGTACTCCTCAAGAGGTAGCTCGCGCAATCCGCTACCTGATTGTTGACGGGGACTATATCACGGGTCAGACGCTTAGTATCAACGGTGGCATTTACATGTAGAGGATATCTGAGCGATTTCCTAACGACCAGTTGTCAATCGTTGTTTGAAAATACATCTCGCAAGAGATACAATGTATTGCCTCCCTTCAGGCATGTCAGGCAATTGTAGTCTACCCCTGAGGAGATGTGGGAACTTTGTAGGATTAAAACAAACAAACAGGAAGGTAGCAAATCCCTATGGCTGAATTGCAAGAAGCGGTGATTGTGAGTGCGGTGCGTACCGCGATAGGTACGTATGGCGGTGGACTGGCAGAAGTGCCAGCAGTAAAATTAGGCGAAATTTGTATCAGAGCAGCTTTGGAGCGTGCCGATCTCAAACCTGATCAGGTTGAAGAGGTGATCATGGGCAATGTGCTTCAAGCTGGGCTGGGTCAGAATCCGGCTCGTCAAGCTGCTGTCAATGCCGATTTGCCTGTCGAGATTCCCTCGATGACGATTAACAAAGTCTGTGGGAGCGGCCTCAAAGCGGTCGCGTTGGCAGCGCAAGCCATCAAGTTAGGAGACGCGGAGATTGTCGTGGCCGGTGGAATGGAGAGTATGAGCCGTGCGGCCTATGTGATCGAAAAGGCGCGTTTTGGCTACCGCATGGGGGATGGGCAACTGGTCGATTCGATGATCCGGGATGGCTTATGGGATGCGTTTAACGATTGCCATATGGGCATCACGGCGGAGAATATCTGCATGGAGAGCCACTTGAGTCGGGAAGAACTCGATGCGTTTGCGCTGGAGAGTCAGCAGCGAGCGGTGCATGCCATCGAAAGTGGGAAATTCCGCGATGAGATTGTACCGGTGGAGGTCCCGGGCCGAAAGGGTCCCACCTTCTTCGAGCAGGACCAGCAACCACGAGCCGGTACGACCGCCGAGGCTTTGGCCAAGTTGCGCCCGGCATTTAAGAAGGACGGGATGGTGACCGCAGGCAACTCGTCTGGCCTCAATGATGGAGGAGCGGCAGTAGTGGTGATGAGCCGGAGGAAAGCCGAAGAGCTGGGATTAAAACCACTGGCCACAATACGCGGCTATTCCTCAGCAGGGGTGGATCCGCGCATTATGGGGATGGGGCCGGTGCCTTCCAGCAGGCGCGCGCTGGAGAAGGCGGGCCTCTCGGTGTCGGACCTGGATTTGGTAGAGGCCAACGAGGCCTTTGCTGCGCAGTCTGTAGCAGTAGGTAAAGTGCTCGGTTTCGATCGCTCGAAGCTCAACGTCAACGGTGGTGCCATTGCCTTAGGTCACCCGGTTGGAGCCAGCGGGACGCGGGTGCTGGTCACTCTGCTCTATGAAATGCAGCGACGGAATGCTCACTACGGGCTGGCCACCCTGTGTGTCGGGGGTGGTCAGGGCGTGGCAATGATTGTCGAGCGCTGATCGTCGTGAAGTGCATGTGTTAACAGCCTTCGACACTGCGTGATGAAAGCTCTCAGCGCCTCAAGCACAGGCGGAGCGCGCTCGTGCCCTCGTCGAGAAGTTGCAACAGAAGACCCAGGAGCAGCAAGAAGTGTTCCAGCCAAAGGAGCTACCTCTATGGCAGATACAGTATCGGGCGAACAGAATCCCTTCGAGGCCTGGAGCAAGCTGATTGAGAGCACGATGAAGGGGTATTCGGCCGGGCAACCGCTTGCCCGGCCCTCACAGGGGAACGAGAAAGATCCCTGGATTGTCCAGATTGACCAACTCTGGAAGGCCAATCCTTACAGCAAATTGTTGCCCATTGACCCGGCTGAGATTACGCGTGCTTTCCAGCAGATTTGGTTTGATTCTGTACGCCATCCGGATCGTGCCTGGGCCACCTATAGTGATTTCGTTCAGCAATCTACGCAGTCGATGACGACGGCTGCTCTGAAGTTCTGGGGGGGTGATCAAGATGCCAAGTCAGTTGTTGAGCCAGAGAAAGGCGACAAACGCTTCAGCGCCCCAGACTGGCAACAGAATCCCATCTTTGACGCACTCAAACAGAGTTATTTGCTTACAGCGACTACCTTACTCAAGACCGCTTCGGAGATTGAGGGTTTGGATGAGCATCTTGCCAGTGGCCCGGTACGCTTTATCCTGGGTGGGAGTGGTCATATTGCTGGCATCATCAATCCACCCAGCAAGGGGAAGGGGTATTGGACGAATGAGAAGCCCGTGAAGACCGCTGACGAGTGGTTGGAGAGCGCCGAGCAACACAAGGGCAGTTGGTGGGCGGACTGGCTAGAGTGGCTCAGACCTCGCTCGAGTGAGCAGGGAGCGCCGCCATCGATGGGCAGTACGGCCCATCCCCCGATCATGCCAGCACCGGGCACCTATGTGCTGGAGAAGTGACAGTGCCTCAGATGAAGAAAGAACTCTTCCAGCAGATCAAGCACGCACGAGGTGCTCTGGCTCTTACGATCCTCTTTGGGGTCCTTGCTGCAATCGTGATGATCGCTCAGATGGCCTTCCTGAGTCGGATCGTGAGCCTGGTGTACATGGCCCATCAGGACCTTGCCCAGGTCAGTTCGCTGCTCCTTCTCCTGCTGGGCACCATCGTGGTGCATGCGGGCATCGTTTGGGGACGCGAAGTGACCGCCCTCCAGGGGGCCATCCGCGTCAAGTCCGAGCTACGCGAACGTCTCTTCGCTCGCCTGTTACAGTTAGGCCCCGCCTACAGCAGAGGCGAACGTACTGGCGAGCTCGTGGCGACCCTCAGCGAAGGGATTGAGCGGCTCGATGCCTATGTGAGCCGGTATGTCCCCCAGCTGGCTTGGAGTGTCCTGGTGCCCCTCTTGATTGCTGGATATATCTGGCCCCTCGACTGGACCAGCGCCGTTCTGCTCCTGGTCACCGGCCCGGTCATTCCGCTCTTGATGCTCCTGGTGGGCAGCTATGCTGAGGAACACATCCAGCGTCAATGGATCGCGCTTGCGCGCATGAGCGCGCACTTCCTGGATATCGTGCAAGGCTTGCCCACGCTCAAGCTCTTCGGGCGCAGTGAGGCACAAAGCGCACGCATTGCCCAGGTGAGCGAGACCTTCCGCGAGCGCACGCTCAACGTGCTCCGCATTGCGTTTCTCTCCGGAGCGGTGCTGGAATTCATGACCGCGATCGCGATTGGTTTGATTGCCGTCACGCTGGGGGTGCGTCTCCTCAATGGGGGCATTGCCTTTGAGCCAGCCTTCCTCGTGCTGCTCCTGGCACCCGAGTTCTACCGGCCGCTGCGGGAACTCGGGGTCCAGCGCCACGCGGGCATGGAGGGCAAAGCCGCGGCAAAGCGAATTGTCGAGATTTTAGCAACTCCCGTCCCTCTCCAAACACATCAGCAAGCGGTCTCTCTTGTGGATATCCCTGGTGGGCTCACCGTTGCGTTGACTGACGTGCTGTTTACCTATCCTGGCAGTGATCACCCCGCTCTGCAAGCGGTCAACCTGACCCTGCCAGCCCGCACTTGCACGGCCCTGGTGGGTCGCAGCGGCGCGGGCAAGAGCACCCTGGTGAACCTGTTACTGCGTTTTCTGGATGTGCAGGGTGGAGGGATTACCGCGAACGGCATCCCGCTCACTGCCCTTCCGGCTGAGGCGTGGCAAGCGTTGGTGGCCCTGGTGCCACAGCGGCCATACCTGTTCTCTGGAAGTGTCCGAGCCAACATTCGACTGGCCCGTCCCGGCGCCAGCGACGACGAAGTCGCGCGGGTCGCCGCACTCGCGGGAGCGGCCGCCTTTATTGCCCAGCTTCCACAGGGCTACGAGACGGAGATTGGAGAGCGGGGGACTCGCCTGAGCGCGGGCCAGGTGCAGCGCCTCGCTATCGCTCGCGCTTTCCTCAAAAACGCCCCCCTGCTGGTCCTGGATGAGCCAACCTCGAGCCTGGATCCCGAGAGTGAGACGCTGATCCGGCAGGCTCTGGAGCGCCTGGTGCAGGAGCGGACGGTGCTGGTGATCGCCCACCGGCTCAACACTATCGCCCAGGCGCAACAGATCGCGGTCCTGGAGGACGGACGGCTCATCGAGGTGGGCTGCTCCGAGGAACTGCTGCGCCGAAGCGGTCCGTATGCTCGCCTGGTGGATGCTTACAGAATGAGAGAGGTGCCCGTATGAAGCTCTTGCTGCGCTTGCTCACGTTTCTGCGTCCCTTTCGCTGGCAAGTGGCCCTGGCCATCCTCCTGGGGTGTGCCACGGTGGCCAGTAATATGGGCTTGCTGGGCATGGCAGCCTACCTGCTTGCGGCGGCGGCGCTGGCACCCCTGCTGGTTCTGCTCACGCTGCCCATCTACCTCGTGCGCTTGCTGGCCGTCGCACGGGCGGTCTCACGCTACACGGAGCGCCTGGTCGCACACGATGTCACCTTCCGCCTGCTCGCCCAGCTCCGCATCTGGGTCTACAGCCGCCTCGAACCGCTGGCTCCCGCTCGGCTCCTCCTGTACCGCAGTGGCGACGTATTGACCCGCCTGGTTGCAGACGTCGAGGAATTACAGAACCTCTATCTGCGTGTGGTTTCACCCTTTCTTGTCGCCGTGCTGATGGCCATCCTCACGTTCGGCTTATTCACCCTGTTCAGCCCGGTGCTGGCCTGGGTGGCGCTGGCGTTTCTTGTCGCCGCCGGCCTGGGCGTTCCGCTCCTGGCCAACGCGCTCGCGCGCGGAGTAGGGAAACGCCAGCTGGCGCTGCGGGCCGCACTCAACGCGCAGATCGTGGAGGGTATCCAGGGCGTCCAGGACATCCTGGCGTGTGGGCGCAGTGGTGATCAGCGCCGGAAGATCGCTGACCTCGACCATGCTCTGGCACAGGTACAGCGACGGATGGCATGCATTACCGGGGTGCAGCAGGCGCTGAACGATCTCCTGGTGAACCTGGCACTGTGGACCATCCTCATCCTGGCGATCCCCCTCGTGGTCACGAAGGCCATTCATGGCGTCTACCTGGCCTCGCTGACCCTGGTGATCCTGGCCAGTTTTGAAGCCGTCCAGCCCCTGGCGCAGGCCTTGCAATCGCTCGGCCACGCGCTCGCCGCTGGGGAGAGGGTGTTTGAGGTGGTAGACGCCGCTCCCCAGGTGCGAGCATGCGCTCCTGCTCTGCCCCTACCTGGCGAGCATGCGCCAGCTGGGGCATGCGGGCCTCTCCTGGAGTTCGACCAGGTGCACTTCGCCTATCCGACTGCCGCAGGCGAGGTCCTGGAGGGGATCAGCTTGCGCATGCCTCCTGGCAGCCGGACGGCCGTGGTTGGCCCCAGCGGATCGGGCAAGACGACCGTGGCCAGGCTGGCCCTGCGCTTCTGGGACCCGACGCACGGCACCCTGCGCCTGGATGGCCAGGATATTCGTAGGTATGGGCTGAGCGATCTGCGGAGCCTCATCGGGGTCGTGGCCCAGGATACCTACCTCTTCAGCGGCACGATACGCGGGAACCTGTTGCTGGCACGACCTGGCGCCAGCGACAGCGAGATCCAGCAGGCCCTGGAGCAAGCGCAACTCGCCGGGTTCATCGAGCAACTCCCCGCTGGTCTGGAGACCTGGATAGGCGAGCAGGGACTGCGACTTGCGGGTGGGGAACGGCAGCGTCTCGCCATTGCGCGGGTGCTGCTCAAGGACGCCCCGTTGCTCATCCTGGATGAGGCCACCGCCAACCTGGACCCCCTGACGGAGCAAGCCGTGCTGGATGCGCTCGCTGTGCTGATGCAGGGGCGAACGACGTTGATGATGACCCATCGCCTCGTCGCGATGGAGCGGATGGATGAGATTCTGGTACTCGATCGTGGTCGGATCAGCGAGCGCGGCACCCATGACCAACTCTTGATGCAGGATGGTCTCTACCGGAGGATGTTTGAGGTGCAGAATGGCATGCTGGTCCTTCCTTGAGCCAGCCAATGTCAGCGGGAAGAGCACAGCAGCAAGAGACGAAGGAACCATCTTCATCCTGAGCAGCAGGAGCAGACGACGGATTGTTATCCTAGCAGGAAGTAGGGAGCGTATGGACACATCAACACTCTTATCACGCTTACAGTTTGCCTTCACGATCTCCTTTCATTATCTCTTTCCGCAGCTCACCATGGGGCTGGCCCTGCTCCTCCTGATCCTCAAAACGCTCTACCTGTGGCGCAAGGACGAGCGCTACAACACCGGGGCACACTTCTGGGCCAGAATCTTCGCCGTCA
>WNGH01000756.1_pt1 | contig 28755 bp, 24 predicted proteins | sample 5400631 | NCBI WGS metagenome assembly WNGH01 (sample SAMN13153373, study PRJNA577476) | soil metagenome | isolation source: 115 cm soil or saprolite under Garry oak tree replicate 1 | place: USA:California | collected 2016-06-15
AACGGCGGAGGCCATGTCGGCGCATGTCACGACGTTGAAATTCTCGCGACGAAAGGCGATCTTGACCACCTCACGCATTGTGGCGCTGTCATCGATGAAATACACATTCGGTTTGGAGCGCGGCTCGCGCTCGGGAGTGTCGGTCATGGCAGTTCACTTTCCGCGTGCTGACGTTGTGCCTCGTCGAACTCGCGCATGGCATCGAGCAACAAATCCGTGGCGCGCCGATGTACGGTTCGCTGGTTCGCAACCGTGCCGGTGACAAGTTTGTAGGACCCAATGCCCGTCTGCTGGCAATCCTTGATGATCTGGATGACGGCTTCTTCCCCGATCAGCTTGCCGCATTCGGCGTGATGAATTTCGCCGCCTTCGAAGAACATGACCGCGTCGGTTTCACCTGCGTTGACGTGCAACGCGCCGGTTTGCCGCCCCTGATCGAGCATCTGGATGATTCCGGGCAAATCCAGGTGCGCAAGATTTCCGCTCAGGGAGGTCTCCGCCGTTGAGAGCATCTCGGTTGGCTGGAATCCATGGCGTGAACTCCGCACGAAAGCACGGATGTGCGCGGCGATGTCAGCGGGATTTCTTCGGCGGTCGATGAAATCGTCGCAGCCGGCGCGGTAGGCCTCCAGAGGGCCCTTCTCCACACTGTTGCCCAGGGCCATTAGAGGGGTGTTCGCCGTTTTTGGATCGTTGCGGAGCATGGGGACGATTTCGAAGGCTCCCATTTCGCGGAGCTCGGTCGCGCACAGGATAATATCGGGCGGATTCCATTCAATCATGGTGAGCGCGTACGACGCCACCGGGTGATGGAGCACTTCAAAGCCTTCCTTCTGCAGCGCTTCCGTCATGCGCTTGACGAAATAGACATTGCTGTCAATCAGCAGCACACGCAGCGTCGCTTCGCCCGAGGTCACGACAATTCCTCCAGCTCAGGGACCCAATTGTCCTTGTTGGCAGCGCTGATGGCGATCGCTTTTTCGAGATCCAAGACTTGAATTTGTTCCCCGTTGAGATCCAGGTGCCCCGCCACAAAGCCGCCATCGTCCCCCGCAGACAGCATGATTCCGCTCACAAGTTCACACGCGCCTTGAACGGGGATCGCGCACTTCTCGGGCGCGTTGGATATCTGGCGTTCGACCACCAGGAAGAATCGTGTAGAAGGAGACGGCGCGCCGGACACGCCGGGACCCAGGTCCAGCACTGGAAGAATTCTTCCACGCCGCAAGACAACCCCTGCAATGAGGGGCGTGGTGTGCGGAAATGTAAATAACAGTGGAGAGGCAATCAGTTCAGCGACTCCTTCGCGGGGCAAAGCAATCCGGCGTGTCCCGACCTGAAGGACGACGAAAGAAGGGACGAGATTGCTGGTTCCCGCGTTCACACCCGTTCCCTTTCGTGCCGCGACGCTCCCACGGCATGGCCCGCGGTCTGCAGCAGCCCTGGATTCTCCTCTTCCAACCGCCGCAACTCCTCAGCAGTCAGAAATCCCCGTGGATCGGCAACCGGCACGACCTTTCGCCCCAAAACCGTGAGGCCCCGGTACCAAACACGCTCTTCTCCACAAAAAGACCGCGGCAGCCCCAATAGAACACGCATCTCCGCCATCTCCTCAATTCGGTCCACCAGGACAGCGACGGGGACCGCCCGCAGGATCAACACCGACGTGGGCCGGGAAAGAGGAAGATGGAAATGCTCATATCCGCTGACGACGTAATAGGACCGGGAGTCGCGTTCGACAATATGGCGAACTTTCTGCAACACAGGGCGGTCGAGGTCCACGACATTTCCGCCCAGGCTGTCCGTGCTGCGGATCTCTTGGACCGACGACGCAGAGATCACAAAGCAGTAATCGGCAATGGAAAACATAACGACCTGTTCTCTTGGGCGAGCGTCTCGCGCCATTGGACTTGAGTTTGCCGGCTGAGTCATCGTGATGCCACAGGCTGCGTGGGGCGAGAAATAGCGTCCACGTACTTTTCGATGGCCGCGTACATCTCGTCGATGCCGACGACTTGATCCACTGCCCCTGTTCGAATCGCCTCCGCGGGCATGCCAAAAATGACGGAACTCGCTTCGTCCTGGGCCAGCACCCAGCCCCGGGCGGTTTTGACGGCCTGGATCCCCTGCGCACCGTCGCTTCCCATGCCAGTCAAAATGACTGCGACAAGATTAGCTCCGGCATAGCCTGCCGCGGATTCGAACGTGACATCGGCACAAGGCCGGTAGCCGGAGATTCTGGGCCCATCATCCAGTTTCAAACGGCCCGTCAGAGAAATCCGCAGGTGGTGCGACCCGGGACAAACGTAGAAGGTGCCGGGGCAAATCGCTTCGTTGGCTTCCGCCTCTTTCACGCGGATTGTTGCGACCTCGGCAAGTTGCACGCTCAACTGCGAGGTAAATGTCGCGGGCATATGTTGAACAAGGACGACCGCGGCCGGAAAATCCTTCGGGAAGCACGGCATCAGACGCATCAGCGTGGCCGGACCACCCGTGGACGCGGCAATCACAACCAGTGGAAATCGTGCGTAGGCATTTCCGGAATCCTTTGTGGACTCCTCTTGCGGCCTGGATTCCTGAGCCACCGCGGCACGCTGCCGCGCCGCAGTGCGCACAACGCGGACTTTCGCCGCCATTTTGAGCTTACGAAGGAGTTCGTCGCTGACGTTTTTCATGTCCAGATCGATGCCGCTTGAAGGCTTCGAGACGAAATCGATGGCGCCCAATTCCAGCGCACGCAGCGTGCTGGCGGCGCCTTGACGCGACTCGGAACTGACAATCAGAATGGGCCGCGGGTTCTGCGTCATGATTTGTTGCGTCGCCTCCAGACCATCCATCCGGGGCATGTTGATATCCATCGTCATTACGTCCGGCTGGAGAGACGCCGCCAGGGTAAGGGCCTCGCGCCCATCCTTGGCCTGCCCGATCACTTCCATGTTCGGATCGGTGCGGATGATTTCCTCGAGGACCTTCCGCATGAACGCGGAGTCGTCCACAATCAGCACGCGTGTTTTTTTCTCGGCGGCTTCCATGGCTAGGCCAGATCCAATGCCGGCGCAACGGGACGCAGCCGTCGCCCGGAGGAATCCATCAACTCCTCGACTACCGTGAGGAGCTGCTCCTCCTGCACGGGCTTGGTCAAAAACGAAGCGGCGCCTTCTTTCATCGCACGTTCGCGATGCTTGGCGCCCGCTCTCGAAGTGACGACGAGAACTGGAATGCGGCGCGTTGCCGGATCCTGGCGCAAATGCGTCATCAATTCGTACCCGTTCATGCGCGGCATTTCGATGTCGGTCACGAGCAGGTGGCAACCTACCTGGGCAATCAGCTCCGCGGCTTCCATCCCGTCGGAGGCGAGCTTCACGCTGAACCCGGCCTTCTCCAGAATCCTGCCAACAAATTTTCGAACGCTGATCGAGTCGTCGGCAACGACCACGACCCTTTCACCCCGGAGTTCATCCACAGCCGCGGCGGGAATGCTGCCGGAGACAACGGCGGCGGCGCCCGGCGCGAAAACTCGAGCCGCGCTGGCGGAGGGAATCACAACGTCGTTCTCCGCCGCGTCCGCGGCGGCCAGCCGGTTTACATCGACCAGGAGGATCAGGCTGCCATCCGGGGAAACCGTGGCGCCTGGAAAGAGTTTTACGCGGCGCAGGTACTGGCCCAGGTTCTTGATGACCACCTCATCCTTGCCCAGAACCTCCTCGACCACAACGCCCACTTGCCGCCCCGCCGCACGCACGATAACCATGCACAAGTAGCCGTTGATGGGCTCAATGGGTGGCAGACCCAGCGCGGTATCGATCCGCACCACTTCCGTGACTACCCCGCGCACCTTGGTCAGCAACTTGCCGCCGACGTCTTCAATTTCCTCCGGGCGCAATCTTCGAATTTCCTCCACGACGGCAAGCGGCATCGCCAGGACGGAGGAGCCCGAACGAATGAAGAGGGCCTGCGAAATAATCAGCGTGAGTGGAACCTTCACGCCGAAACATGTGCCGCGGCCTGCTTCGCTGCGTATTTCAATTTCACCGTTCAAGGAGTGAACGTTGTTGCGGACAACGTCGAGTCCCACACCGCGACCGGCGACTTCCGTCTTCGAGGCCGCCGTGGTGAAACCAGGATGGAACAAGAAAGACCGCAGTTCGCTTTCCGTAAGATGGCCGGCTTCCGTGGCCGGCACGAGCCCGGCGTGCACGGCGGCATGGCGAATCCGTTCGTAGTCGAGCCCGCCGCCATCGTCCTGCACTTCGATAAATACGTGATTGCCACGGTGGAATGCGCGCACGGTCACTCGGCCGCGTTCCGGCTTCCCTGCCAGTTCCCTCGCCGCGGCGTCTTCGATCCCGTGGGCGATGGAATTGCGAACCAGGTGAATCAGAGGATCGGTGATCTGCTGCACGATGTTGTTGTCCAGCCGCGTGTCTTCTCCGACCAGCTCCAGATCCACCGATTTGCCGCAGACTTTTGCGGCGTCGCGCGCGGTGCGCGAAAGTCGCGTATAGAGGTTGCCGATCGGGACCATGCGCGCCTGCGTGATCTCGTCCTGCAGGTGGTGCGCGAGCTTGGTGAACTCATCAATATCGCCGCCCACGCGTCCTACGAATCCTCCCAGCTGGGAAAGCACTTCGGAAATATCGGCGGAAATCTCGGTCAGTGAGCGCGAAAGGATATTGAAGTCGTCGTACCGATCCATCTCGAGTTCAGAGAAATCCAGCCAACCGCCGGAACTCGGCGCGGACACGCCGTCTCCCGGCACGCCCACTTTTCGCGCCGCCCCGGATCCCGCGTTGGGCCTGGCCTGGCCGACTCGGTTGAATTCATATTTCGTCTGGAATTCGGAAACCTTTTCATACAATCGTTGCCGGGAAATGCCCAGTACCTCGACGAGTTTCTTCAACTCCGTCATGCGCCCGACCAAGCGAGTTCGATTAATGACCAACTCGCCCACGCTGTTCATCATCTGATCCAGACGCACAAGCGAAATGCGCACGGACTTCGCCTGGAGGGTGTGCTCTCCCGATGACATGTTTCCACGCGTTGACGGACTCGCAGGTGCGGCCGATATGGCATCCGCTTCCGACTGATCGGCTGGGGCGCCATCCGCGCTCTCGGCCTGACCTTCCAGCATATCTTCGGGAATCCACTCCGTGATCCGGGCCAGGAGTGGGCCGACCGTGGAGCTGATTTCTTCATCGCTCGCCCACTGCCGGTACAAGAACTTCCGCAACGCATCAACTGTTTGCAAACAAACATCCGTGATATCGGCGCTCGGCTGCAGCGCCCCGTCGCGAAGCAGCCCGATCAAATCTTCGAGGCGATGCGCCACCGCGCCCAATCGCCGCAGGCCCACTTGCGCGGCCGATCCTTTGATGGTGTGAACGGAACGGAAAAGACGGTGGATTTCGCCGGTGGTCGCGTTGGACTCCAGGCCCAGCAGGCATTGCGTGGCGATTTGCAGGTGCTCTTCGGCTTCCGGTATGAAGAAGTCCAGCACCTCCCGTGGAACGTCATCATCGTCGGGCAGGTCATCCGCGAGATTGTGTTCAAGCGGAACTGCGGAGTCCCGATCGTCAAGCCCAGTGTCAGAAGACTCTTGTTCCATTTCCGCGGTTTGCGAAGTGGATATGCCCCTGAATGCAAATCCGTAGCGATGCTTGAACGCGGCAATATCGTCGGCGGTTTCTTTCCCGTCTGAACTGATTTGCAGGAGGTCAAATTCAAGAACCGAGATGGCATCCGCCAGGAACTCAGTGAGCGGGCCATAGGTGTCAGGACTCAACTGCGCTTTTCGGGCATACTGGAAAATATGCGCCAATCTGCCCGCGATTTCCGAGAAGAGCGGATATCCCCAGCGGCTCGCGGATTCGGTCAACTCATGCGCGGCATCGTAAAGCCGGACGAGGTCATCCCCCGTGGACTGGGGCTCGACAGGCAGAGCGGCGTACTCCCGCAGATATTGCAGGCGCTCGGACGCATCCTGCAGGAATTGTTCGAGCGAGCTGGAATCGTGGGAAGTCATGACCCTTTTCCGAGCACCACCGTGTTCCGCTCGGCTCTGGCGCCGAACGGCTTGACGTAATACTGGCAACCGCCATGGACGGCGGTCCCGAACTTTACCCGAGCGCTCTTCATGGATTCAGAGTGTCCCAGAAAGAAAACACCGCCGGGTTCCAGAGCATCGTAAAATCGCTGCAGAAGCTCGTTCCGCCGTTCTTCGGAGAAATACATCAATACGTTCATGCAAAAGATGCAATCCATGCGGCCCACGTACACAGAGCGGGCCAAATTCATCGGCGCAAACGAAATCATTCGCCGAAGACGCGGCCTGACCTGCCACGTATCTCCCAATTTCTTGAAATGCGCCTGCAACCGCTCGGGAGAGACATTCGCGACACTGCGGCCCGCGTAGACGCCGCGCTCCGCGAATTGCAACGCCTCGCGGCTGATGTCCGTGGCGAGGATTTCAATTTGCCACGCATCGGCAAACGGGAGGGTATCCGCTATGGTGATCGCGATGGAGTAAGGCTCTTCGCCGGTCGAGCAGCCTGCGCTCCAGATCCGCAGAGAGCGCGGGTTGCGCCACAGCTTGCGAGCCTGGACTTCGGGCAGAACTACGCGTTCGAGGGCTTGAAAAACGTCCGGATAACGAAAGAACGAAGTTTCTTGCGTGAGAAGACTCTCTAGGAAACGGTCATATTCCACGTTGGACCGGCGAATCCGGCGAAGAAGTCCGCCAGCGTCCGGTTCACCACTTTCGCGCAGATATTGGTTCACGCGCGGGGAGAAAAATCTCTCGCGCGAAGCATCGAACAAGATCGCCGATCGCTCTTCGATGAGTGTGCGAAACTCATCGAGTTCCGATGCGGTCACCGCGGCCGGCATCGTGGATGATTTATCCTTGCCCATTCCAGGGATCCTCAGTTCGGCCCAGACCGGCCGGTTTAGGGCGTATTACCGCCTCGCCTCAACGACCGCTGGCTCACGCCTCTCAGGAGCTGACGCCCCGTTCGAACGGAACTGCGACAGCGCATCGACCAGTTGCTCGGAGAGCTTCACCAGGTTGCCCACCGTGCCGGCCGCCTGACGGGCGCTCTGCGTGGTCTGACGAGTGATCCCGGAAATGATTTGCATGGCGTTGGCGACGCCTTCCGTGCCGCGCACCTGTTGTTTCGAAGCGAGCGAAATTTCCTGGACGAGCTCCGCGGACTGCCGCACGACGCTCGAGATGGCCTCCAGCGCCTTTCCTGCCTGATCGGCCAGCCCCGTTCCGACTTCGACTTCCTTTGTGCCTTCCTCCATGACGACGACCGCTTCGTTTGTCTCGGCTTGAATCGCTTTGATGAGCGCCGCGATATCTTTTGTCGCGGTGCGGGAGTGCTCGGCCAGTTTGCGGACTTCGTCGGCGACCACGGCAAACCCGCGGCCTGCTTCCCCGGCGCGTGCCGCCTCAATCGCGGCGTTGAGAGCCAGCAAATTGGTCTGCTCGGTGATGTCGTTGATGACGTTGATGATTTCCGAGATTTCCAGTGAGCGGTCGCCCAGCGACTTGATTTTTCTTGCCGTCGCCTGCACGGAAGACCGAATGCGCTGCATTCCGTCGAGCGTGTCGCGCACGGCGCGATTGCCCTGCTCGGCAGCGTCGAGGGCGCGGCGCGCGGCTTCGGCGCTGGCTTCCGCGTTGTTGGACACCTGCTTCATCGAAACCGTCAACTCTTCGACGGCCGATGACGTATTTGTGATTTCCTGATCCTGTTGTCCGGTGCCGGTGTTCATTTCGTCGGTCGAGGCCAGAATCCGGTTGGCGTTGGTGGAAACTTCCACCGCCGCTCTGCGCACGCGCTCGATAACCGTCGTGAAGTTGTCGAGCATGAGGTTGATCGAATCCGCGACATTCCCGAGGGCGTCGTTGGTGACTTTTCCGCGCAACGTCAGGTCCCCCCGCGCCACCTGATTGATGAGGTTGAGAAGGTCCGTGATGCTCCGCTGGAGCGAATCTTGCGCTTCCTGGTTTCCGTAGGCCTTAGAGACTCGCGCAACCGTCCGATTTAGATTGTCCGCGATCACGCTGTACTCATCTTCCACAGGCACTTCAGCCTTGGCTCGTTGATCACCAGCCGCGAACCTTTCAGAAAATGCCGACAGAGCGCCAATTGGACGGAGCACGCGACGCGGCAGGGTTAACAACAGGGCCAGCGCCGTAAAAGCCGCCACCCCCGTGGCCAACAACAGCGCCGGACCAGCGCCGGTCGATACCGCACCCTGGAAAAGGGAGACACCCCCAGATTGCGCACCCGCCGCATAGGCCAATCCGAGCACCGCGAACAGCGCGACGCTATTCCAGATGACCAGCAGCCAGATTGTCGAACTTAACCGGGTCTTCATGACTTCAAAACCTCCATCATTTGCTCTCGCGGCGCCCTTCTTTTCTGCGATCCCTACGGAGCCCGAACCTTGCTCCTTCTAAATCACGGGTACGGAAAAAACGTGCATCAACTGGCGCAAATCAACGACCAGCGCCAGGCGCTCGTCGTGCCGCAACATACCGCGGCAGTGCGGCATGTCCGGCGGCGAGTGATCCAGCAGCGATTGCGACGACGCCGGGTACGTCCCTATCACTTCGTCGGCCGCTATCCCGATGTGCGTATCATCACTCCGCTCGTCTCCTGCCAATACGGCGACGATGACGCTGCGTGGCAGCAGCCCCGGCCGCCGGCCTTCGGTGACCGCGATATCCACCACGGGAATAATCGTGCCTCGCAAATTAAAGACGCCCATCAGGAACGGCGGCCCCAGAGGCACGCGGGTCACCAGCGGCCAGTCCACCACTTCTTCCACTTCCAACACAGGAAGGCAAAAGCGTTCGCGGCCCGCGCGAAAGACGCAAAATTGGCGCGTGGGCAGCGCCTGTTCCACCGACTCGGAAACCTCGAGCAGCTCATCTACCGCCGAATCCGGAGGAAGCGGATCCAAGTGTGTTTCTTCTGGCATCAGGCGAATCGCCTCACTTCACGAAGGAGATCTTCCGGGGCAAACGGTTTGACAACGTAGCCGTTCGCGCCTTGCTGCTGGGCCCAGTAACGGTCGCTCGAAGTCGATTTCGAGCTCACCAGAATGACCGGTATACTCATATAGGCTTCCGAAGTTTTCAGTGCCCTGCAAATCTGGAACCCGTTGCGCTCCGGCATGACGACATCGAGCAAAATGAGGCTGGGATGCTCGGAATCAATCGTCTGTTCGATCCTGGAGGGGTCGCTGATGCCGATCGCGCGGTATCCACCCTGTTCGAGAACGGTCTGAATCATTCGCACCATGGCCATCGAGTCATCCACGACAAGAATCTTCTTCACTTTCCACGCCCCAATTCAGAGTGCCCCATCAAGAGACAGCAAGTGCCGCGCCACTCGTCTCCCTGCGTTTCTCAATTCGACAACGGCGCCAACACGTTGAAACCGAAATGTTTATGCAACTGCAGGAGAGGATCAGGCATCCGGCGACTCCACCACTTGGTTCTCCCGTGTCTCATGTGTCTCAACGTGAGATTTTCTATCGCTCAGCTCCATCTCGCTCTCAAGCGAAGAGAGCCTTTGAACCATTTCATTCAAGCGCAGCGCCATCGTACGAATGGTCCGCACCTGCTCCCGGCATTCAGCCGGCAGCGGCTCCTCCGAAAGAAGGATCAAATCGGCGTTGCCTAAAAGAGAGGTGAGCGCATTGACCATCCCTGGCCGGGCCTCGAGTAGGGATCTGCCGAGGACTCCAAACCGCTGGTGGGCGTGATTGGTGAGCTCGGCTTCGCGCGCACGCTTCTCCGCGGTGGTGCGGCGCAACACTTCCCGCGTCACGGACAGCAACGCCTCCGTCCATCCCGAATATTCCGGAAGCAGGATCCAATCGGCATGCTTGGCACGGACCGATGCGAGACTCGCAAGGTCACCCACGGCGCACACCGTTGAATCAAGGTGCAGCGCCGGAGCCGCCGGAAACGCCGCGCCCTGGCGCAATGGACCCACCACAACGAGCACGTACCCGTCGGAGTCCGCCTGCGCACTGACATTCATGGAAACAGCAGTAATGGAGGGAGAATCCAACTCCGTTCGCCAACGGGCCGATAGAGCCCGCACAAATTCAGCATCATCTGAAACAATCAGGATTTGGCCGGAAGTCATCGTTTTTCTTCTTGTCCCGCGTTCCCTTTCTGAAGCTGCTCTGCTTCGTCTACAAGGGAGAGCAGCCGTTTGAGACTGATTCCCAGGTTCACGGCGCTGTCCGTTTTCATGGTGCGCTTCAGTTGGTCGATACGTTCTTGGAAGCGAGGGATCTCCACTCGGGCATGCGCTACTGCCTGGTGCAGCATCCTGAAATCCAAGAAGCGCTTCCTTCGTTCCAAGGCGGCCGAGAGCATGGCGCGCGCGACAATGACGCGGCGTAAATCATCGGAATCCTGCCCAGAAGCACTGATGAACGCCGCCACTTCCCATGCCGACAACAGGACGCGCGTCTCTTCCACCGTCACGGTCGTCATGGAGCGCCCCCGAACAGGCGGTGTCGCAATCAATTGTTCCCAGATTTTCTCTTCGAGGTTCTCCACATCCACGGCAGCGAGACCGGGAATCTTCTGCCCGGGAGATGGAACTGCTTCCTTGGATGCAGCGGCCGAAATTGTTTTCGCCGGCTGCTTTCCGGCCTGTATCACAAGCCCTGATGGTTTCGCGGACGAGGCCCGTGCTGTGGGCGCCTCCGGCATCGCTGAGGGATTGAAATTGGCGGGAGACTTGCCATTTTCAAGGGAATTGCCCTTCCTCACATCGTCCCGCCCGTCCTTTGTTGCCGCCTTGGTAGCGAACGCCGGGCCGGAAGATGCAGGAGCTGCGCCCAGCGCGTCTTCCAAGTCTTCGCGCAGGCACATCAATTGTTCGTAGGGGCGAAACGACGAGTCTTGTTTGTAATCGCTTTGGAAAGGAGCCTTCCAATGCTGGTGAAACTGCCGCAGCTTCGCGATTGGTTCAGCGGCGGAAAGTGCCGCTCTTCGGCAATCAATCGTCTTGAAGCCGCGCCGTTCCAATTCGTTCAGCGCTACACCAATCGCCCGCAAATCCGCATGGAGCAATTGGATGAATGTCCGCCGAAGAACAAAATTGAACCGGCAAATGGAGACCAGCGCCACGGGGTCGTAAAACATGCCCCCCGCGGCTTCCTTGACAATGCGGCCCTGCTCCATCAGACCTTGTTCGACCAGATCGCGCAGACTGCGGCACTGTTGCGCAGCGTCCAATATGCGATCCAGGGGTTCGCAACACTCCAGTGACGTTCCTTCCACTTCGCCCAACACGGGCTGAAGAATTTGTGCGACGTCGGCGAACTCTACCCGCACAGCGATCAAATCCTGAGGAGCGCAAAGGACGAAGTACTGAACGATGAGCAAATCAATTTTGTCACGGTCGGAAATCTGTTTTTCCGGTTTCAATAGCTGGCGCTGCAGAAAGATACGGAGACCTTCCTCGCGCGCCGCAGCCGGAGTTGCCAGGAATTGCCGGATGTGAACGGCCTGGACCTGGCGGTCCACCTCATCCAGCCACAGAAGGTCACGTTCGCGGGTTTTCTTATCAGGCCACGTCTCGGGGTTTACCCCCGCAGGGTACGGCCCATCAGGCAGCCCGCATTGCCGTCTTAACGCTGCATAGATTGGATAGACTTCGCTGAACTCATCCCAGGTGTGACTGGAGACGGCTAGGGGCGTCCGCCCTCGGTTCCGGTCTGAGCTAACCGTGATCACCATCAGCCCTGAATAATCCAGTTGCGAACTTCCGTCACAAATCGAGCGGCGATGGCCCGGCGTCCGCCGTCAAATCGAAGACCAACAACGATTGCATCTGCTCCAAGAGAACCTTCGGAATTCTGAAGATGGAATTTATCTTCCAATTCCAACGGCAGCCGCGATTCAAAAAACACCATTGTGGCAGTCCCGTATTCGATCGTTGTGTTCTCCTCGAGACCCTGCCCCTTCCCTCGCGGCACAACTACCGAAATCGGAATACGCATCGGCGTGGCTCCGGGGAAAAGCTGCACCAATCGCCGGAGACCGGACTTTTCCTGAGAGACTGTCTCTAGATTTTCAATTTGGCGCATGATTCGGACCATCGGGCCGTTGGCACTCGCATGTCGTTGTGATTCACCTTCTTAATCGTGAATACACGAGTGCACTCGCTGAGTAATGCAAGAGGACGGCCAAATGGGGGAACGGAGTGGAAGACGACTAACCCATGAGTTTTCTTGATGTTTGCGCGGGGCTTACATTAAGTCTTTTCTACGAATCTCAGTTTGCAACGCCTTGTCTCACCCACATGGTGAATCCTGAACGGTCTCCCAACGAAGCTATCCCTTCCTCCGGACACGCATTTTCAGGGGGCGACCTTCTCGGCTGGCATATTTGAAGGAATCTCGTAGCGCTTGAGCTTGCGGTAAAGCGTTGCGCGGCTGATCCCGAGTAGCTCGCCAGCTTTTGCTTTGTTGCCACCCACCTTATCCAGCACACGTTGAATCGTCAGGCGCTCGAGTTCTTCGAGCGCCATGGTGGAAGACGCGTCATCGTCAACTGCGTCGGCGGATGGCATCCGGCCGGCGCCGGTCCCGCCAAGCAGGGCGGGCGACAAGTCATCTTCATCAATAAGTTTGCGGTCGCCCAGCGTCAATGCCCGGTTGATACAATTCTCCAGCTCGCGAACGTTCCCAGGCCAATCGTATTGCATCAGGAGTTTCATGGCTGCCGGGGTGAATTTGACATTTTCTCCCTCCGCTTGCCGGTCGAGAAAACATTGCACCAATATAGGAATGTCCGACCTCCGGTCGCGCAAGGGCGGGATGTGAATCGAAACCACGTTGAGACGGAAAAAGAGATCCTTCCGGAAAGTGCCCTCCCGGAACGCCGCCTCCAAGTCGCGGTTTGTAGCGGCAACCACGCGAACCTCGATGCTTATGTTTTCGTTGCTCCCAACGGGCCGCACTTCCCTCTCTTGCAGAACACGCAGCAGTTTGGCTTGCAGCTCAAGCGGCAGTTCACCGATTTCGTCGAGAAAAATTGTGCCCCCGTCAGCCGCTTGAAACAGCCCCGTCTTGGATTTCACCGCACCCGTGAAAGCGCCCTTCGCATAGCCGAACAGATCGCTCTCCATCAGAGTCGGCACCAGAGCTCCGCAATCGACAGCCACAAACGGCCGCTGCGCAAACGCGCCCCGGTAATGAATTGCACGGGCCACCAGTTCTTTGCCCGTTCCGCTCTCGCCGCAAATCAACACCGGGGTCCAGGTATCTTTCAGCCGGCCGATCATTCGCAAAACCTCGCGAATCTTCGCGGAGTCGCCGATGATTCCGTCCAACGCCTGATCGGTTTCCACGCGTTCGCGAAGGACCCGGTTCTCCTGCACCAGCCGGATTTTCTCCTCCATCCGGCGAAGCAGCATCCTGAGTTCTTCCACGCGGAAGGGCTTCTGGATGTAATCGTAGGCGCCCGACTTCATCGCTTCGACGGCCGACTCGATGGACCCATGTCCCGTCATGATGACGACCTCTGTTGCGGGAAGCCGGGATTTAATCTGGCGAAGCAGATCGGCGCCGGACAATTTCGGCAGCCGGAGATCGGCAATGACGATGTCAGGGGTGATGGCAGGACTTTGAGCCAATACGGCTTCGGCGCTGTCCGCTTCAGAGCAGAGATATCCAAGCGCGCCGCCCACGGTGACACAAAGCCGGCGAATGCTCTGTTCATCGTCCACAACGAGAAGCCGAATTCTCGAGTCTTCCGGTGTCATTTGCGAGCTCCCAAGAAAAACAATGGCGGCAGGACCCTGCGAATCCGCCGTCACAAAACCCGCGATTCCCCGCGGCGAATCTTGCGCCGCATACCCGCAATCCAATCCAAGCGCGTCAAATTTACGAATTCACATCCGCCAATGCGGCCTAACCGCGGATCGTCGCGCCCGGCAGCCGGATCAAGAAGGTGCACCCTTCGGCGCCCGCATTGTTCTGGCAAAGAATCTCGCCCGTATGCGCGTGGACGATTCCATAGCAGATACTCAATCCCAGGCCGGTTCCCTTTCCCACGGGCTTGGTTGTAAAGAACGGTTCAAAAATGCGGTCAGGATTGGAAATTCCTGGTCCATTATCCCGAAAATAAATTTCCACCAAGCCGGCGCGGGATACTGTTTCAACCTCGATTCTGCCCCGACGCCGCATCGGCTCGATGGCATCAAACGCGTTGTTCAGCAAGTTCAGAAATACTTGCTGGAGCTGGTGTGGGTCGGCAACGACAACCGGAAGGTCTTCCGCCAGGCGTTCCACGATTTCAACATTGCGGTTTGCCAATCCATACGACCGCAACTTCAACGCTTCCCGGAGGACCAGGTTGATCTGAACGGGCTCGCGCTGAGGGGGCACTTCCCTTGCGAAGCGCAACATATTTTGCACAATCAAACGGGTTCGCTCGGCTTCCTGGAGTATCACGCCCAGTTCCTCGCGGGCAAATTCCGGAAGCTCTGGATTCTCCAAAAGAAGATCGGTGAAGCCGATGATCGCCGACAACGGATTGTTTACCTCATGAGCCACGCCGGACACCAATTGTCCGAGCGCCGCCATCTTCTCGGTGTGCGCAAGTTTGGCTTGAAGCAGCGCCGCTTCGGTCACGTCGGTCATGACAACGACCACACTGTTGGCGCCCCCGCGCTCCTCGCGCATCGAGCTGAGGTGCACGACGAATCGCGCTACGCTCCCATCTCTGCGCAAAAATGGCAACTCGACCCTCTGCACCGCGCCGCTATCCAAAACGGTTCGTAAGGCCTCCCGAAACACGGGGCGATGCGAAGTATGGATCAGCCGTGAGAGCGGAAGGCCCAGAAGGGCTTCCGACGAATACCCAATCTCCGTTGCACGGTGGTTCACATAGCCGATTTGACCGGACGCATCCAGAACGAGAATAATATTTTGCGTATGATTCAAGATGCTCTGGTTGAAATCGCGCTCGCGCTGCAGCGCCGCCCGGGAAACCTTCTGGTCGGTGATATCGAGAATCAGCCCCCGGTACTGGACCAGCGATCCCTTCGATTCGCGGACCGCCGTGACATGGAGGAGCGCTTCGAGCAAACTCCCGTCCTTTCTCTGCAACGTGGCCTCATGGTTGCGCAGAGAATCCGTATCCGATAGCCCTTGAACCAAGCGGCCGCGCTGTGACTTATGCGGAACGAGGTCTTCAAACAAGTTCTTTTCGAGAAGCTGTTCCTGACTCAAATACCCCAGCATTCGCGCCAGTGCCGGATTCGCTTCCACCATGTGTCCGTCAGGGTTGCAAAAGAAAGCTCCCTCCTGAATACTATCGAATAATTCGCGGTAGCGCCGCTCAGCCTCCAACTGTTCACGAACATTGACAAGCACATGGATCATCTGGGCGTCTTCCCCCAAGTCTGTGCCCATCTTCGTCGTGGAAACCAGGTAGCTGCAGTCTGCAAAAATCTCGACAGGACCTTCGATGCCCTCCTGCTTATCCGAGCAAAGCGGGCAAAATCCGGCGCCCTCCCCACCGTTCATTCCCAAAACTTCGCGAATAGGACGGCCAATGAGTTTGGATGGATGAACTCCGAGTCTATCGGCAATCGGACGGTTAATGCGGACGATGTTCCCCATGGCGTTATGAACGATAATGGGGACCGGAATCGCATCGATTACCCGGACCCATCGTTGGCGCGAGCTATAGACCTGCTCGAAGAGGTGGGCATGATCCAGCAATACCGCGAAAAAGGTGCCCAACAAGGTCAATTGGTCCACAAGGAGTTGGTCCGTTCGACCCGTCGCCTCTGACCGCAGTAGCAAGGCCGCACCGAGCGACTTGCCGTGACTCACAAACGGCACAGCCACCTCTGAATGTTCGCTATCACCTTGGGGGCAGAGAAATTCATTCGCCCCGGTCTCGCAGAACATAGCCTTCCCAGTTCTTATCGCCAGGTCTAGCCTTTCCGCCGTGGCCGCACTAAGCGAATCCCCTTGGCATCCCCAAAGTTGGCGGCCCTCGGTTTCCACAATAATCCATCCCTCTCGACTGAAAAAAGAAGCACAACAGGCATCGCTTGCGCCAAAGTACTTTCCGGCTGCCCCGCAGAAGAGCCTGAGTATACCGCTCTGGCTTAGGCCATGGGATTCGACCGCAAGATGAACGAGCAAAGCCTCAAAGGCTGGGTTTACCGATTCGACCGTTCCGGAAGTGCGGTATGCGGCACACATGCATCAGGGGATGCGTGTTCCAAAGGCGCTAAATTCGCATCTCGATACTGTTCCAAATTAGGACTCGCAGGGTGTGACTGTCAACAAAGGATGGGGCCTGAGACGGTGAATTGATCACTCCTATCTCATGCTGGCATCGCAAACTGAGACACCGCGCCATCCCCAACCGTTGTGCTTGAGACTGCTGAGGGAGCGGACCACTCCTTGGTATCGAAGGCAATTCGACAATAACATCTTTAATTTCAATCAAATACATGGTCAGTATCATACCGGGACACCAGACTTGCAGAGGGTCGCCATGCTGGTACCGCTCGTGCATTAGATGTATGTGAATTCGGTGTGCGTTCGTCTGGAGGTGATATATGACCCGTATAAATGGAGTCAAATTCGTGGTTGCGACCATGGTCCTGTCGTCTGCAGGCCTTCTGTGTGCCCCCGCACAAGGCTACGCGCAGGACAACGCGTCCGGGGAAGTCAAAGACCACGGCGGCCGTAAGGTTAAAACCGCGGTGAAGCCGGATTATCCAGAGGTCGCCCGTCACATGCGCGTCACCGGAACCGTCCGGCTCGAGGCCACGGTTGCGCCTGATGGCAAAGTGCGCGACACGAAGGTTCTCGGAGGGAGTCCCCTGTTGGTCCAGGAGGCGGTTGTCGCGGTAAAAAAGTGGAAGTACGAAGAGGCTGCAAAAGAGACTGTCGAAACCGTTGAGGTCATATTCCAGTGATCCGCAGGGCCATCTCTATCCGCGTTGGGCGATGTTGAAAGAATTGAGAGGCGATTGGAAATGACCATTGGCAAGAAGCTCTATGTCGGCTTTGGTTCCATTCTGGGGATCCTGGTGCTGCTGTCCTTGGTCAGCTTCACCGCAAGCCAGCGCGAACATAGCGCCAGAAATACCGCGGCTGCTACGCTCCAAAGTATCCAAACCATCGAAAAAATCCGTTTCCAGGTGATGGAGAACGGCCTCGACCTGCGCAACTATTTGCTCAGCGGCGACCCTCGTGAGGAGTCCGCCGAAGCGGCCGGAGTAAAGGCCTTGGCAACCATACTGCGAGAGGCCCAGAACAAGACGAATGACGATCGTTTGCGCGAAGCCTATTCCTCCATCGAATCGAATCAACAGAGCTGGGAAGATGATTTCGCCAAGCCGCTGATCGCCAAGCGCCATCAAGTGGATGCCGGCCAGACCACCGTTTCGGACCTCCAAATCGTCTACCTGCAACGTTCGACGAACAACTGGGTGGAGAAGAGTGTAAAGGAAATGGATGATGCCGAGCGGAGCATCCAGAAAGCGCTGGAAGGGTCGAATGAGGCTGCCAATACCTTTGCGCTCTACAGCTCCCTGGCTCTCACGGGGGGCACGATCCTTGGCACCCTCATGGGTTTGTTCGTAGCTTATCGAACGTCATTGTCAATTACTCAGCCACTGGCGGAGTTGATTGGCATTACGCGTGAGATTGCAGATACCGGCGACCTCGATCAGAAAATAGAGATTCACAGGGAAGACGAAATCGGTTCGCTGGCCGACCACTACCGCAACATGATGCTTCACTTGAAGGAAATGGCGAGCGTGTCGTCCGCTATTGCTGAAGGTCAGTTGAATGTGACCGTCCGGCCGAGGTCCCAGCGCGATACGATGGCGAACGCGTTTCAGCAGATGATTCGGGGACTTCGCGATCTGGCCATGAAAGTAAGGGACAGCGCCTCGGGAGTTGCGTCCGGATCAAGCCAAATGGCCGCCGCGTCGACCGAATCGGCAAAGGTCAGCGTCGAAGCGGCGTCGGCGATCGACGAAGTCACCAGCACGATGCACGAAATGAGCATCAATGTGCAGAACGTCGTCAAGAGCACGCAGATGCAGACTTCCAGCGTCGCCGAGACGTCCGCGTCCATCGATCAAATGGTGGCTTCCATACAGAGAGTGGCCGACACGTCGCGTACTTTGCTGGAGATCAGCCAACGCTCCCGGGAAGAAGTTCACAAGGGCATTGAGACCATGGAAAAAGCCACCACTGGCCTCACCCGTACCAGCTCCGCTATCCGCTCTTCGTCGGAAATCATTGATGTTCTCGGCAGACGGGCGGATGAAATAGGCAAAATCATCGAGGTCATCGATGACCTGGCCGAACAAACAAACTTGTTGGCGCTGAACGCCGCCATAGAAGCGGCTCGCGCCGGCGAACACGGACTCGGCTTTGCTGTCGTAGCCGAGGAAGTACGGAAGCTGGCCGAGAAATCCACGCAATCCACGAAGGAAATTTCCGAGTTAATTCAGGGGATTCAGAAGGAAGCGCGCGAAGCCGTCGAGAACATGGAAAAGAGCACGGCCATGGTCCAGCAGGGACTTGAACTTGGCGGTGAGTTGAACGTAGCGCTGACGAAAATCTCCGAAGTGGTATCCGAGGTATACAAATACGCGCAGCAGATCGGCGGAGCGACCAACGAGCAATCCGCCGGCTCGTCTCAAATCGCAAAGGCCACGTCCAGACTGACCGAAATCACGCAGGAAATCAATTCCACCATTGAGGAGCAGGCATCCGGCGCTCAATCGGTGGTCCGGGCGATGGAAAAGATGCGCGAGGTGGTCCAACAATCCACGTCCAGCTCCTCGCAACTTGCGGCCATGGCCGAACACTCCTCCAAACTTTCCCGCAGGCTGATCGAGGCGGCCGACTTGTTCGTTCTCGAGGAACAAGGACGCTCACGATCCGGCGGAAACGCTCCTCGACGGGCGTCAGTGGAACGGGAACACGAATCCTCTGATGAATTGCATCCCGAATTGGCGCGGGTCTAAGCCTTGAGCCCGGCGATGGACAAGCACCTGCAGATTGTCGGCCTGCGGATTGGCCGGGAAACGCTGGGATTGCCGATTTCCCTGGTACGGGAAATTGTGCGCGTTCCTGAGATCACTCCTGTCCCGAACGCGCCTCCTCATATCGAAGGCGTGATCAACCTGCGCGGCAAAATCATCGCTGTCATCGACCTGGGAAAACGGTTTGGCGAATCCGCGATCGAACGCAACTCAAAACGCCGGATTGTTGTGGTAGAGCTGGAAGAACGGCTGGTGGGACTTCTGGTGAATTCGGCTTCGGAGGTTCTAAGGATCGCGCCGTCGGAGATCGAGGCTCCGCAAAACGTCTTCCCCAACGAGGACATGAACTATGTCACCGGGGTCGGCAAATTGAATGACCGCTTGATCATCCTTCTTGACCTGAGCCGGATTTTACAACGCGTCGAACTGCAACGTTTGAACGAAGTCACGGAGCTCGCCAGCGCAACGATAGACGCCGGAGCGTCCCGCCTGCGCTAGCACGATGGGCATTCCAAGCACCGGAGAGCCATGTCCACGACGACACTACTGACGCCCATTCCCCTTTCAGATGCGGAGTTGAAGCTTTTGCAGACTCTGGTCTACCAGGAGTGCGGCATGTTTTTCGACGAGCGCCGGATTCACTTCCTGCGCGACCGCGTACATCGCCGGCTGAAAGCCTGCCAGATAGAATCCTTCTACGGCTACTATCGCCTCCTAACCAGCCGCGAAGGCAAAAACGAACTCATCGCGTTACTCGAGAACCTGACCGTCAACGAAACCAGCTTCTTTCGAGCCAAACCACAACTGGAATTGTTCCAGAAAACAGCCCTCGAAGAAGTCCTGCACCGAAAACAGGCGCGCCGGGATTGGAGTCTGCGCGTCTGGAGTGCGGGATGTTCCACGGGACAAGAGCCCTACAGCCTGGCCATGCTCATCTGCGATGCCCTCGCTTACTACTACCTCCGAAACCCGCTCCCCATGGAGATGCCCTCGCCCAAACCGATGGTTCCGCCGCCTTGGAAGGTGGAAGTTCTCGCGAGTGACATGAGCTATTCGGGCCTCGTTACGGCTCAACAAGGCGTGTACAACGAGGCGCACATGGAGCCCGTGGATTACACATGCCGGCTGCGCTATTTCGACCGGCTCGCCGACAAATATGTTGTGAAGCCGGCGCTGAAGAGCCTCATTCAATTTGACTTTCACAACCTGAAGGCGGACTTCCTGCCGCGGCGCAACGACATCATCTTTTGCCGGAACGTCATGATTTATTTCGATGAGCCCGAGCAGAAGCGTCTGATCGAAAAGTTCTACCACTGCTTGAATCCCGAAGGGTACCTGTTCGTCGGCCATGCCGAAAGCCTGTTCGGCTTAAGCACCAAATTCCGCATGATCCATCAGAACAACGCTACCACCTATCAGCGCATCGAGGTGGCCGGTTGAACTTTTTTTCCGATGAACGCGCCGCCGAACTTCGCGAACTCTTCTTTGAGAGCGCACAGGAATTGCTGCAGGAGCTGAACGAGGCGGGGATCCTTCTGGAGAGCGATTCGGGCAATTCCGACGCGTTGGCGCGCGTCCGCCGCGCCATGCACACGCTCAAGGGCGATTCGGCCGCCTGCGGGTTCCGCCAACTCAGTGAGCTTGCGCACGACCTCGAGGATTTGCTGACTCCCGCCCTGGTCGTCGAGCGCGGCGAGGCTGTCGCCGAGATTGTTCTCTCCGCCGCGGACAGCTTCCACGCAATGCTCGGATCCTACCGCGGCAATTTGCAGCCGCCCGACATCTCCGAACTCCGGGCGCACATTCGCAAACTTGCTGAAAGCCCAGAATCCGTTTCCGAGCCTCAGCCCGTGCACACACGGCCTGAGTGGACTCCCAAGGAAAAGACGCGCATTCTCGAAGCCCTGCGCGGCAACGAGCCCGTGTATCAGGTTATCTTGCGCATAGACCCGTCCCTGCAGATGCCGGCGGCGGCGTTACAACTGGTTCGCTCGGCCTTGGAACAGTGCGGGGACGTCCTGGCGCAGTCTCCTGCCAGCGGCGTCCCTTTGCAAACTCTGACCGCGGTTCATGCCGCGCTGGCGAGTTCACGCACCTCTGATTGGATTCGGACGCGGTGCCATGTCCCCGGCATCGTCTCGGACGTCTCCCTTGAGCCGCTGAAAGTAGTCGACGACGCGCCTCGTGATGCGTTGCAGATTTTTATGGAGGCAGAGACAGCTGCCGAATCCGCGGCGAGGGCTTCAGCCGACAACGGCCAGATTGAATCCGCCGTCGAGGGAGCTGCAGGGTCTCCCGGCACCACGGGGGGGATGCTGGGTTCAAACGAGGCCTGGCTCCGCGTCGAAACGGGGCGCATCGACACGGTCATGAATTTGATCGGCGAATTGATTATCGGGAAATCCATGTTTCATCGCGCCGTCAATGAATTCGACCAAAAGTTCCCCAAAGACCCGTTGCGCAACCGTCTGGGCGATGCACTCTCTTTTCAATCACGCGTTCTCGGCGAATTGCAAAAATCGGTCATGAAAATCAGGATGGTCCCGGTGGAACAACTCTTCCGGCGCCTGCCGCGCATCGTCCGCGACGTCGCGAAAGCCCGCAAGAAGGAAATCGCCATCGAAATGGCCGGTCAGAACACGGATCTGGACAAAAGTGTGCTCGATGCGCTGGCCGACCCCCTGGCCCATCTGGTCCGCAACGCCGCCGATCATGGCATAGAAACACCCGAAGACCGGTTGGCGCACGGAAAGTCAGCCCGCGGGACGATCCGGTTGGACGCCTACCACCAGGGAAATCAAGTTGTCATCGAAATTTCCGACGATGGCCGCGGAATCGGCCACGAGAAACTTGTCCGGAAGGCGATTCAGTCCGGTTTGGTGTCGGAAAAGGAGGCCCGTGGTTTGTCCCACGATGAAATCCTCAATCTGGTATTCCAGCCCGGCCTTACCACTGCTGAAGAAGTCACCGAGATCTCGGGGCGTGGCGTGGGCATGGATGTGGTGAAGAGTGTAATGGACCGGTTGAAGGGCAAAGTAATCGTCGAAAGCGAACCCGGCCGCGGCACGACCTTCCAACTCGTGGTGCCCTTGACGCTGGCGAGTATCCAGGCGCTGATGTTCCGGGTAGATACTCAACATTACGCGGTCCCGCTGGATTCCGTGCTGGAAATCGCGCGTGCAAACGACAGCGAGATACACGAAATTGACGGCCACGAAGTTCTTCGATTGCGCGACCAGGTTCTCAGCGTCGTGCGGTTGGATCAATTGATTGTGAATGTCTCGCCTGCGGCTGCTCGAAAGAATCGGCACTTCGTGGTGACCATCGGCGCGGGAAGCCGCCGATTCGGTCTGATCGTCGATGGCCTGATCGGCGAGGAAGAACTTGTCATCAAGGCGTTCGAGGATCGCCTGGTCGCGTCTGATCTTGTGAGTGGCGCGTCCATACTGGGTGACGGAACGGTCGTGCTGATTCTGAACGTCCCTTCCGTGGTTTCGCACCTGACTCGAAAGCGTGTTCTAGAGGTATCCGCATGAGGAGGCCCGTTCGCGTGCTGGTTGTGGACGATTCCGCATTAATGCGGAAATTGATTCCACAATTATTGCATGGCGATCCGTCCATCGAGGAGGTGGGAACGGCGATGGACGGCCTCCTGGGGCTGAAAAAAATCGGCGAGTTGCACCCTGACGTCGTGACCCTTGATCTGGAGATGCCGAGGATGGACGGCTTCGAAATGCTCCGCCAGATTGTCCGCCGATACCATGTTCCCGTCATCGTTGTCAGCAGTCACAACGAAGAAGGCGCCTATTCAGCCTTCAAAGCGCTGGCCCTTGGCGCTTTTGATTTCGTCGCCAAACCATCCGATGCTCAGAGGGGCGGCCTGGAGCAAATTGCCAGGGAACTCTCTGTAAAAATCAAGGTGGCGGCGATCTCGGGACCGCCCAAACAGACTTTTGCTCCATCGCCGCTTACGAACCCGGCGTTGAAACCGAAACAGACAGACGCCCGGCCGACTCGTTCTATCGCCATCGGAGTTTCGACGGGCGGACCGAACGCTCTGCACTTCATTTGCTCGCAACTCCCGGCCGATTTCACGGGCTGCCTGCTCGTTGTACAACACATGCCTGAGGGATTCACCGGCATGTTTGCACGCCGCCTGGACGATTGTTCGTCAATCAACGTCGTCGAGGCACGCTCGGGTGATCTTCTCGCACCGGGACGCGCTTTGATTTGCCCAGGGAACCGTCATATAAAAATTCGGCGCGTCCCACAGGGAGACATGGTTGTGCTGGTGGACCAGGCCCCGGTTAACGGCCACCGTCCGTCGGTCGACGTCCTGTTTCATTCCGTGGCCAAGGAGTTCGGGACGGAGAGCGCCGCGGTCCTCATGACGGGGATGGGCGACGATGGCGCCGATGGCATGCGCGCCGTGCAAATGGCGGGCGGCGTGACCATCGCGCAGAGCATGGACACCTGCGTCGTGGACAGTATGCCCCGGGCGGCGATCGAAGCCGGGTATGCCAGCAGGGTCGTGGCGCTCGACGCGCTTCCCAGCGTTTTACAAACTTTGTGCTCGAATGACCGCTCTCGAACCCGAGCCGACTTGGCAGATCTCGAAACACCCCGCGGAGCACGACGATGATCCGGAATGGGGGAGGAGAAAATCATCATGGACTTTAAACCTCTGACCTGTGAAGACCAACCAAAGGTCCGCTTTCTTGTGGTGGACGATTCCGTCTTCGCACGCAAGAACCTGTGCAAAATGGTGCAAGCCTTCGGGGGAGAAGTTGCCGGCGAAGCGGGCGACGGATGCGCGGCCATCACCGAATATGCCAGCACTCACCCGGATATCGTGTTGATGGACATCACGATGCCGAAGATGGAGGGCATCGAAGCCGTGGAGCACATCGTGCGCGACCACCCGGAGGCGCGCATAGTCATGGTTTCCTCCGTGGGATACCAGGACAATATTTTGTCCGCGCTACAAAAGGGCGCGCGCCACTTTGTGCAGAAGCCCGTGAAGCCGGAAGCTCTCTACGAGATCATCCGCTACGTGCTGAACGACCCGGTGGCGCAGGCGCCAGCCACCGTGGGAGAAGTCCAATCATGAAAATGGAACTGATCCAGCCTTTCATCAACTCTCTTGACGCGGTGATCGCGGAAACCATGGGATGCCCCGCACAAATCGCCGACGTCACCATGGAAGAAGGAAATTATAAGCGCACAGGGATCGCTGCTCTCGTCGGCATTAGCGGAGAAATCGAAGGACGCGTCATCCTGGACATGGATACGGTTGCAGCACAGCAGGTCTCTGCCGATCTTACGGGCCCAGCCAGCAACCCAACTGAAGAAACAGCGCGAGAGACAGTTTGCGAACTGACCAACATGGTGATCGGGAACGCCGTGACCCAACTGAATAATCATGGCTTCAAATTCAGAGTGCACCCGCCCGAAATTTATTCGTTGGACGGCGGGCTGCAAGCAGCGCTGGATACGGAAGCCGTTGTGCTGCGGTTTGAGACGCCGAAAGGCGCGGTATACCTGAACATCGCCGTTCGTTATAAGCAGCGCCGCTCCGGCGAGCACGCTCATGTGAATGTGCTTTGCCCCTGAGCAGAGTCCTCAAGTTCCACGGATTGCATGCCACGCACGCTATTGCACAAATAAATCTGGTCGGCGCGCATGAGGTCATCCAGGATAAGGACCTCTTCGCGCGCATCGGGATGTTCCCGCAGGAACTGCGCGCGATACGTGCCCGCCAACAGCCCGCATGGAATCGGGGGAGTCTTCCACACGCCATCCTTCACGATAAAGACGTTGTGAATCGATCCCTCTGTCAGCTCACTGCTTTCATTGAAGAATAACGCGTCATCGCATCCCGCGTTCACTGCCGCCGGCAATTCACGGTCGTATACGTCTCGATTCGTTGTCTTGTGGTAGAGGAAACGATCTCTCGAAGAAACCCGCAAATTGGAAATTCGCACTCGTCCGAAGCGGCTTGCACTGAGGTCGCGGCGCTCCACTCGCACGCCGCCATCCCGGCTCGAGGTAACGCGGACTCGCTGAGCCGCGCTGCCCATTCGGCTGGCGAGATCCAGAAGCGCGCCGCGCACTTTACGTTCGTCAAATTGAAATCCAAAATACACTGCCGAAGATTTCATGCGCTCAAGGTGCTCGTCTAGCAGATAATAATCCCGGTCCCAAATCAACGTTTCCAATAATTGAAATTCCGGGACGCTGCGCGTCAGGAAGGCAGCCTTCCATTCGCACTCCTCCCATTCTTCCGCGGGAGAAGAATCATACGTGATGCCGCTGCCCACTCCCATGATTCCTTCGCCATCCCGCAGAACGGCCGTGCGAATTGCCACACTGAAATGGGCCTGGCCAGGGGCAAAATACCCCATCGCTCCGGTGTACACACCCCGCCCAGACTTCTCGAGGCGGGCAATGTGCTGCATGGCGCGGATTTTTGGCGCGCCCGTCACCGATCCCGAGGGAAACAGAGCGCGGAAAATATTTTCGATTGTGCGGCGATCGGCCAAGTCGCCTTGAATGGTCGAAGTCATCTGCCACACCGAAGGAAAACGCTCGACCTCGAATAGGCGCGTGGCCTTGACGGTTCCCGTGCGGCAGATGCGCGATAGATCGTTGCGCATCAAGTCGACGATCATTACATTCTCCGCGCGGTTCTTTTCGCTGGCCGCCAATTCCCTGCCCCGCTGCTCATCATCTTCCAACGTGAGCCCTCGGGGCGCCGTCCCTTTCATCGGTTTTACGGTGATATGCCCATTCTCAATGTTGAAAAATAATTCCGGCGAAAGAGAAACGATCTGGTGATCTCCCGTGTTGACGAACGCCGCATACGGCACAAGATGCCGGCGGCATAAATCGACGAATAGTTGCCACGCGCTTCTTCTCGCGCGGAAGCGCACCGGATAAGTGAAGTTGAGTTGATACACTTCTCCCGCAGCGATCAGCTCATGAATCTCCTCCAGTTTTTCGCAGTATTGATTCCGGGGCATCGTCACGGTGAGACCCTCGATCTGATCTCCCGGCTCGGATGGAGGGAAATAGATGTCCTCCAATGCAGCAGACTCTCTGTAGAGGCCAAACCACAGTAACGTTCCGGTCTTTTCGGACTGCAGCGCTTGCAACTGCGGCTCCAGTGCATAACCCGCTTCGTAGTGCACAAAGCCCGCGGCTTCGCCTCCTGCATGGACATGCCCCTCGATTCGCTCCAAGGAAGCCGTGAAAGACGACGAATCGCCCGGGGTAATGACCTGTTGCGGATGTTCGAAGAGTCGCCAAGCGCTTCCTGTGCGTATGCGGGCAAAGCCCGGCTCCCGCGCGCTTTGTTCTAATGCGGAGGCATCCAGAATTTGGGAGTTGGGGGAGACAACCATGCGAGCGATTTTATACCATTGGCAGACGGCCAGCTCTCATTTGCCGTCAGCTACTTCGTATCGGCGGCAATCGCTCCTTACGCTGTTCTTTCTTTGGCGCTGCCACCCGGCTTTCGCCGGATGTTTTTTGCGACGACTTCCGCGAGGTCAAGGATTTCGATGTCGTCGCGTTTCGCGTGATTTGCGGCGTCTCGCAGCATGATCGGACAATACGGGCAGGCTACAACCACCGTCGACACCTTGGTTTCCGCGAGCTGAGCGAACCGAAGTTGGTTCACCCGGCCTTTGTCCTGACTTCGCGAGTCGTCGGCAATGAAGAGTTGCGCGCCGCCTGCTCCGCAGCATTGCGTGTTCGCGCCATGATGAGCGGTTTCCGTGATTGAAAATCCAGCGGAGCGCAGGATTGACCGGGGCTCCTCCGTGATGCCTCGGCCTCGGGCGAGGTAGCAAGGATCATGGTACGTTGCTGCCACGGCGGAAGGTTCAACGGGAAGACGCGGCAGCAATTCCGCGATCAGTTCCGAATGGTGCACTACACGCACGCCGACTTTCGAGTACGCCGCAATCTGCCGATAGTCCTTGTCGAGCATCGTGGTGCAGTGCGGGCAGCACGATACGATGCTCTTCACTTTCGCGTTGGCAAACGTCCCGATGAGCTTCTCCGAAAGTTGCAGGAAGAGATATTCGTTTCCGGCGCGCCTTGCGGGCTCACCGCAGCAGGTTTCACGCGTCAGCACTCCCCAGGAAACGCCGGCGGCGTCAAGGATCTGCTTCATCGCGAGGGCTACCGCCTGGCCGTGCGGATCAAAACTCAATCCACATCCCAGCCAGAACAACCATTGCTGCTTTCCGTCGAAAATCGGGAATTGATTCGATTCGATCAGTTTTTGCCGCGTGTCCTGAGCGATTCCCCACGGATTGTGCGGAGCGCGTTCCATGGTTGTGAACATCTGGACCACTCTATCGTTCGTGACGCGGCCCTCGCTCACCAGCCCTCGGCGCAGGTCGAGAATTTTTCTTCCCACATGCTCGATGCCGACGGGGCACACGTACTCGCACGCGCCACACGACAGGCATTGGAAGAGATCTTCCTCGGAAACAGAAACTTTCTTTTCCGTTTTTTCCTCGGGAGTTCCCGCAACGATGTCTCCGCCGGACAGAGCTCCTCTTTGCAAATCGAGGATGATCTCTTTGGGATTGAGAGTTTCCCCCGAAAGGTTCGCGGGGCAAAACTGAGTGCAGCGGCCGCACTCGACGCAGGCATTTACGTCGAGAATGTCCTTCGCGTCAAAATCCTTGAAGTGAATGATGCCCAGGTCTTCGTCTTCTTCTCGCAGCGGGCGCATCGCGCTGGTCGTCTCCGCACGCAAGAATATCGTGATGGGAGAAAGCAACAGATGCAAGTGCTTTGATTTCGGGATTACAACCAGGATCGAAAAGAACGAAATCGTGTGCATCCACCAATTCACTTTCCAAGCCGCGCTTCCGACTGGAAAGACGCTCCACCCCAGGAGATAAGTCACCATGAGCGCGGTGATGAGGACGGCCACTAGGCCCGAAGTGGCGGAGAGTTTTCCGAGAGCCTTGGGCCTCAATACGAATCGGCGAAACGAAAGCCCAGCCATGCCCGCGATTACGGCAAAAGCCCACGCGGCAGCGAACGTTCCATACCAGCCGTGCGCAGGAGTTGCCTTTTCAAGCCCCCGCAAGCCAAGTGTGAGGTGCTCCGCGCTCACCCAGGCAAAGGCGAGAAATCCCCAAACGACCGCGGCGTGGAGAATGCCCACGAGGGGCCGGTCGCGCACAACTCGATACTGCAAGATGACTTCCACAAACACGCGCCACAGCCGTTTAGGAATATTGTCAAGTGAAAGATCCCAACGTCTGTCAAAAATGGAAGAAAGGCGTCGATTTACAGTCGCCAGAAATAGCCACATGCTTCCAATGGAGAGTGCGATAAAAACCGCTCTCGAAAGACCGTCAAATGGAATGGCGACGCTGAAAACAATCGCGATCGTTGCAATCATTCAGTAAACTTCCTTGGTTCTTCTTAAACGCAAGTCCATTCTGACCTGTCCCTGCAAGAGTTTTCCTTTTTTCTACCAGCATCTCGCGCGTGTGTAAACATTCTCGGCCTCCGATTATACTTGGAGAGAGGCGAACCCTCCGGGCTCAAGGGGAGAGCCTTTTCTTCTCGACAGCCCCCTTTACAGAACACGGCGTTAAGCCCGGATTTATCACGAATGCGTGATGGATGTCCTCTGCGATCTAAA
>WNGH01001059.1_pt1 | contig 28733 bp, 23 predicted proteins | sample 5400631 | NCBI WGS metagenome assembly WNGH01 (sample SAMN13153373, study PRJNA577476) | soil metagenome | isolation source: 115 cm soil or saprolite under Garry oak tree replicate 1 | place: USA:California | collected 2016-06-15
GTGATGTTGAGCGTCACCGCCTGGGTGTTGAAGGCGCCCGAGGGGTCGCTCGCCTTGACGTTGAAGCTGTAGCTGGTCTTCGTCTCGTAGTCCGGTACCGCGTTGAAGGTCACCGCACCCGTGGCGCTATCGATCGTGAAGGCGCCCGCATCGGCACCGGTCAGGGCGTAGCTCACCGTGCCCCCGGCTACATCGGTCGCGCTCGCCGTGTACACCACCGTCGCCGTCGAGGTCCCCTCGACCACGCTCGCCGTGGTCGCCGAGGTGATGCTCGGCGCGACATCCGTTACATTGAGCGTCACCGCCTGGCTTGAGGTGAGCGTGCCATCGGAGGCGACCACATTGAAGCTGTAAGAGCTCTTCGTCTCGTAGTCGGGCACCGCATTGAAGGTCACCGCCCCCGTCGCGCTGTTGATCGTGAACGCCGCCGCATCGGCCCCCGTCAGGCTGAAGCTCACTGACTCCAAATCAGTCGCGCTGGCGGTATAGACCACCGTCGCCGTGCTCGTGCCTTCGGCTACGTTCACGCTGGTCGAGCTCGTGATCGTCGGCGCCACGTCAGTGACCGTGATCGAGGACGAGTGCGTTGTCGTCGAGAAAGCCGTCGAACCGCCGTTGATCGAAGTGTCAGCTTTTGCGCCCGTTACCCCGGACGTCTCGTCCCAAGCCCGGTAGGTGATCGATGAGCCACTGCCGAACCCGGTCGGCACGTACCTCATCATGTCGGTCGGACGCAACAGCAGCGCAGAGGTGTTCGCAACGGCGCCGACAGCCGCCCACGTCGTGCCTCCGTCGACCGAGTACTGCCAGGCACCGTTGGTTTGCGCCATGGCCGTAATCGCGATCCCGACCGCCTGGCCTGTATCGGGGTCCGTGACAGTCCCCATCAAGGACGATACGGACTGTCCGGCATTGGTGGCGTCATTCTCGGTGATGGTCGTGAAATTCGAAGCCGCGCCGCTCCATGCGGGGGCGGTATTGATAAAGCGCTGGCTGATCGTGATCGTCTTGGCTGTCGGATCTGTGTCGACTCCGCCACTGGAGGTGCCGCCGGTGTCCTGGACCTGGAAGGTGAAACTCCGGCTCGAAGCGTTGTCCCCTATGTACTGCAGCTTGCCGGCAATGATGTCGGCGACCGGAACGAACGTACCCGCCGCGACCGAGACACCGTTGTCTTGTATGGAATTCGGCCCGCTGGGCAGGCTCGTGATCTTGACAGCCTTGAATGCATTGCCGTCACTATCGCTAAAACCGAAATCAGCGACCGTGAAAATGTAAGACGAGGCCTGCACAATAGTGATCGTTGTGCTCGTGCCAGAAGGAGCATCGTTCACCGAGAGCACATCAATCGATGCGGTGTCGGTGGCGGTGGAGAAGGCAGTCGCGCCGCCGTTGGCCGTGGTATCCGCGGTGAGTCCATTGGTGCCAGTGGTTCGGTCCCACGCGCGGAAGGTGATCCCGTCCGGGACCGTGCCGTTCCAGTTCGCGTTGGGCTTGAAGTAGAGCCGCGTATTGGCATCGGCGGCCAGCAGCCGTGCGCTTGACGTGCTGGCCGCCCCGAGAGCTGACCAGGCACCTCCATTGTTCGTGGAGTAATACCAGGTACCGTTGGCCGAGTTGGCCCCAACCACGGCAATGCCGAGGTTTGCCCCAACGTCCGGATCGGTCACGTTTTGAACCCCGCTGCCGCTTCCCGAGAGGCTCACCAGGCTCGACACGAGCGTGCCCACAGCCCCGACGGGCGCTGCCGCGTCTTCGAGCTCGACAGTGAATACCGGGCTCTTCGTCGCGTCGAGCACCGGTGCGGTATTCGCCAACTCGATTTCTCCGTCGGTGAGTAACCGCTCGTTGCCGAAAAGCGAGGTCTGGATCGCGCCGGTGGCGACTTCGAGATTCCAGTTCCCGCCGCGCGTAAAGCTGCCCGTGGTGTCGGTGGAGGCGGCGACATCGGCGCCTGTGAGCTGCGCGAGAAGCCCGACGTAGGCCGCGCCCATTGCGCCAGCCGCAACATCGCAGCCGTAGAGAAGCAGATCCGCGCCCTTGTCGAGGTGGGCGGCCCAGCCGTTCACCTCGGCGGCCCGCTCCTGAAGGGCATCGAGGCTCAGGACAGCGGTGCCAAGCTTGATCTCACCCGGGCCGCCATGAGACACGATGTGCACGGCGTCCAACTGGTCGTGCGACCCCAGGATTTCCGAAATCTGTTGCACGCCGTCGCGCGCCGGATCGAGCACGATGACTTCGACATCCGAGCGCGTGGAAGCCTTGATTTGCGCGATCGTGTCGCTGGAAAGCAAGCCGTCAATGAAGAGAATTTCGTGCGGCTTGCTTGTCAACGCGGCGTCGGTGCGCGTGTCTGCAGCGGGTTTCTCGGCAGTAACCTCGCGAGGATCGACGAGCGGAGCGGAAACCGCGGCCGGTGAGGCCTCTCGAGGGGTAGCGGTTGCCGGGGCATGAGCCGTCGAAGCGTCGACGGCACTTTTGTCCCCCAGCAGCGCGGCGGTCGCGCCGGCGGCGAGATCGAGCCCGAGCGCGCCGTCGAACAGCATGCGCGGCTCGAGTGCGATCATTCGCGTGCGGCGCTGCGGAGCCTGCGCTTTTCGCGTCTCGACTTTGCGGTTCGAAGGTTTCGAGGACTTGGATTTCTTGGACATGGTTTAGGCGGGTCGGGGAATCAGAGCCCGCTCTCCCGGATCAGCACGGAAAGAATGCGATAGACGAAGTTCTCAACCACGAATCTCAAGCTCGTTTCGATGCGCACGCTGCCGTGAATGGCGGCGTCCCACTTGAGGAGCGCGTCGCGCGGCTTGACGGTCACGCGGAACACCGCGTCCTGCGTCACCAGCGCGCCGCGTGCGCCCTGCTTGACGGCGATGTCGCCGCCGTAAATGGACGCAAGCATAGGCCGCGAAAGCTCTTTTTGCGGCGATTTGTCGACCGACACGACTTCTCCGGAGATGACCGGACGGTCGGGCAGATGCGGATAGAAGCGCACCACCTGACCGGGTTGAATCGCCGCCACCTGCTGCTCGCTCACGTAGGCTTCGATGACCTGCTCCGACTCCGATACGACCCTCATCAACAGCTGGCGCGGGTTGATCCAGCGGCCGACGATCAGGTCCGGCGCGACATCCCGGACTATCCCCGCCTGGCTGGCGCGCAGCACCTGGCGGTCGAATTCTTCGGCGACCGCCTGCTTCTCGGCCATCGCCTGCGCAAGACGCTCCTGCAGGACCTGATAGTTCTCCTGCTGCATCCTGCTCGCGGGCATGCGAGCGAGCTCCGCCCGGGCCGAGGCAATTCCAATATCTGCCTTCTTGTCCCGCGACTCAAGGTCTGACGCCTCGACGGTGATCAATTCCGCGTTTACCGCGACGCTCTGCCGGTCCGAAACTTGAATCGCGGTCACCTTGCCTGCAAACGGTGCATAGACGGCGTGCTCTTGCTGCGCGCGGAAGACGGCGGGCGCGATGACCTGATGCGAGATCGGGAACAGCCAGACCATGACCGTGACGACCGCAAGCGCTGCAATCAACGGCCGGGCGGCGGGGCGGGCCGACTGGCGCGCCTGCCACAAGTAGACGGCTTCCTTCCATACCGGCATGACGATGAACCAAATCACCTCGACCAGCATCAGGACGTCAGTCGATAGAGCCAGGTGATGTAAGCGAAAGCAATCAGCCCGGCGCGCTGGTGGGGGCGCAGCTGCGGCTCGGGCATCGGCTCCTCGAGACCGAAGAAGGCCCGGCGCAACCACCACCGCGCGCAGGCGGAGCTGCGCTCATGAAGGTTCGGAAAATCGAGCAGGTCCGAGAGCACGAAGTAGCCGTCGAACCGCATGAACGGGCTCAGATTGATGGCGAGCGTCATGATCCAGGTGCTGCTGGCGAGCACGAAAAACACGCTCTTCGCGGCGCCTTCGGGGGAAAGCGCCCATAGAAAAGTCGAGAAAACCGCAAGCACCAGCTCGGCTGCCATGCCGGCGCAGGCGATGACAAGCTGCTTGCGCCGATCGGACAGCTTCCAAGTCTCGCCGGTATCCGTGTACAGGTAGGGCCACAGCACGAGGAAGGCGACCCCGAGTGTCGGCACCCGCACGCCGTAGCGGCGGGCTGCAAAGGCGTGCGCCAGTTCGTGCACGACTTTGGAGAACGTTACCGCGATGGCGTAGTAAAGGAACGCCTGCGGGGTGAAGATGCGTCCCATCGCATCGGTGAAGCTGTACCACTCCCTGGACAGGAGGTAGAGGTCAAGTCCGAGCAGCACCACAACCAGCAAAACGAAGCCGCGCGTGAAGAAAATATCCGTGAGCGCGACTGCGCGCGCGAGAAAAGCGTCCGGCCGGACAAGCGGGATGCGGAAAAACAGGTAGTGGTGCAGCAGTTGCTTGTACCAAGCCTGCTTGGAGGCGCTCAGGCGCGAGGCGAGCGATTCCCGCGCCATCGCGCTGCCTGGCGCAAGCAGTTGATTGGCGGCGAGGAAGTTGACGAGCTCCTTGACCTCGTCCAGCGTCGGCTTGAGCGGCGTTTCCGCAGCTACGCGAGCGGCGAGCTCGGCTCCATCGCGGTGCTCCCTCCACCGGGCGATGAGTTCGAACTCGATCCAGCCGATCTCGAAGAAGGAATTGCGGATCGGGTCCAGGATGCGCCAGCTCGGCGAGCCGTCGCGATGGGCGACGCCTGGATAGAGGCGCAGATCCTCACGCAGCGGCGGCAGCGCGACAGCCGGCGCCGCGGCGCCAGGGGTTCCCATGAGCTTCGCCTGAATCATCCGGCTTTATCTCCCCTCTCCCCGGACCCTTTTCTTTAAGGGTTCCCCGGTCGATAGCCATTCTGCTCCTGCTAGCGCAACCAAATGACAATTTTGGTAATGATACGCCACCATAAAAATCTCTTTACACCAAATACTTACGCGTCTTAACTAAAGTACTTTACGAAGTTTTTACAAGTTCTTCCAAGACCCGGCGGTTCGGGGCGCGAAGGCGCGGGCTCTGAAAACGCAAATTACCTGCGCCCGGCCGTCCGGTGAATCGGGGGAAACCTCAGGAAAAGGCTCGAAAAACCCTAGGCTTAAGAACCGCTAAACCAGTTGTAGCCCTTGTCCTCCCAATAGCCCCCGGGATAGTCGTTGGTGACGAAAATCTCCGAGACGTGCTTGGGATTCTTGAAGCCCAGCTTGGTCGGAATGCGAAGCTTCATCGGGAAACCGTATTTCGGCGGCAGAAGCTGGTCGGCAAACCGAAACGTGAGAAGGGTCTGCGGATGGAGCGCGGTGGGCATATCGATGCTGGTGGAGTAGTCGTCCCTGCATTTGAAGCCGACGTATTTCGCCGAGAGATCGGCACCGACCCGCTGCAGGAATTCGGAGAAACGCACCCCGCTCCATTTGCCGATTGCGCTCCAACCTTCGACGCAGATATGCCGCGTAACCTGCGACACCTGCGGCAGGGCATACAGCTTTGGCAAAGCCCAGGGTTTCTTGTCCCGGATCAGCCCGGCAAGCTCCAGGCGGTAGCCTGCTCCGTCCACCTCGATCACTTCCTCCTCGCTGTAGTAGGCGTTGAAGGGAAACGGCGTCGTGATCCTGTTTTCCGGAAACTCGGGCGCGAGCCTGCGTGGATCGAACAGCCAATCCTGGACGCCATCGTTCCAGTGCGACATCGCCGCCAGGACTCTTTGCACGCTCTCGTCGCCGGTCAGGTCGCAGCCGGACAGCAGCGCAAGCGCACCCACCGACAACCCCTGCTTCAGAAAGAGTCGCCGCTCAAGGCTCGCGACCCTAGTCGAGCGGTGAGCGAGAAAGCCCGAGCCCATGTCCGGCTTCTTGCTCATCGTGCCTTCCCGGTGCGGCCGGTAATCATGGTCGGGAATGTGCGGGGAACCAGGGCCACCATCGCCACGTGCACGACGACGATGAATGCGACCGCCGCCATGGCGAAGAAATGCAGTAGCCGTGCACCCTCGTAGTCGCCCATAAGAGCGGCAAGCCGATAGAGCTGCACCGGTTTCCAGATCGCCAGGCCCGAAAGCGCCAGCACGACCAGGGCGATGATCAACGCGAGGTATGCGGCCCGCTGCGCGGCGTTATAGACCGAAAGATCCTCGTGGGCGAGCTTGCCGCGCAGGGCCTGGCCCACATCGTGCAGCACCGCTCGGGGAGAAATCGGCAGCAGCTTTCGCCAGAAGTGGCCCGAAAGGATGCCGTAGCCGAGGTACACGAGGCCGTTCAAGGCCAGCAGCCACATCGCGGCGAAATGCCACTGCAGGGCACCCGCTAGCCAGCCCCCCAGTGTGAGTTCGTATGGAAAGCTGAAGGCGAATAGCGGCGACGCATTGTAGATTTGCCAGCCGCTCGTGATCATCATCAGGACTGCCAACGCATTGATCCAATGCGTAATGCGCACCACAAGGGGGTGAATCTTGATCGTTGTGCCCTTGTCCCCTTGCTCCAAACTTATCTCCTTCGCCAGGTAGTGCTTGAACCACTGTCCTCCAGCACGATTCCCCTGTCCAGCAATTCCTTGCGTAGGTCGTCGGCGGCCTTGTAATCCTTACGCAACCGCGCCTGCTGCCGTGCAGCGATCATCCGCTCGATTTCCTGGACAGGCAGCGGCTGGATCCCGCCCTGGAGGAACTTTTCGGGATCGCGTTGCAGGATTCCAAGCGCGCCGCCAAGTGCTTTCAGTTGCGCAGCCGCTCCGGGCCGTCCTTGGAACGCTTCGCCCGCCAGATCATGGAGCACCGCCACGGCTTCCGGCGTGCCGAAATCATCGTCCATGGCCTCCTTGAATCGCCTTGCGCGGAGCGCTTGCCAATCCAGGGTCGCGTCTTTTTCCTTGGCTTCCCTCAGCGCGGTGTAGAGGCGCGTCAGCGCCTGCTTTGCGTCTTCCAGGTGTGCATCGGAATAGTTCAGCGGGCTGCGGTAATGCGCGCGCAGGATGAAGAAACGAACCACTTCTGCATCAAAGGACTTCAGGATCTCGCGGATGGTGAAGAAATTGCCCAGCGACTTGGACATCTTTTCCTCGTCGACGCGCACGAAGCCGTTGTGCATCCAATAGTTGACGAACTTGCCGCCATTCGCGCCCTCGGACTGTGCGATTTCATTCTCATGGTGCGGAAACTGCAGGTCCTGGCCACCGCCGTGGATATCGAAGTGCTCGCCCAGCAGTTCGCAGCTCATGGCGGAGCACTCGATATGCCATCCGGGGCGGCCCCCGCCCCAACGCGAAGGCCACGCCGGCTCATCTGGCTTGGAGCGCTTCCACAGCGCGAAATCGAGCGGATCCTCTTTCGTCGCATCGACTTCGACGCGCTCCCCGGCGCGCAACTCGTCCAGCGATTTGCCGGACAGCTGGCCGTACGCTGGAAAGCGGCGCACGGCGTAGTTGACGTCTCCGGAACCCGATTGGTACGCGAGGCGTTTCCTCTCGAGGCGGTCGATCATCCCCAGCATCTGCGGCACGTGATCCGTAGCGCGCGGCTCATGATCGGGCTTCTCCACGCCGAGCGTAGCGGCATCCTCGTCCATAAAGCGGATGAAGCGTGCCGTAAGTTCGCCGACGGTCTCGCGATTCTCAATCGCGCGGCGGATGATCTTGTCGTCGATATCGGTGATATTGCGAACGTAAGTGACCTTGTAGCCGCTCGCCCGCAGCCAGCGCTGGACGAGGTCAAAGACCACCATCATCCTGGCGTGTCCGAGATGCAGATAGTCGTAAACGGTCATGCCGCACACGTACATGCGCACTTCGCCCGGACGCAGAGCAATGAATTCCTGCTTCGTCCTGCCAAGCGTGTTGTAGATTTTCAGCATCGGAAAACCCGCTAGGCCGGTTGTGAACCAGCGGGGGTTAGTCTAGAATGCGACGCTTTCGTAGAGCCTTGAAAATATAACACAATGCTGATTTTCGCCGCTCCACGGCCGGGTCTTCGCCGGGGCTTGATCGCGGTCGTCGCGGCAGCTCTGGTCGCCGCTTTTCCGGCGCGCGCCGACGAGTTGCAAGACGCAGCCAAGCTGCTCAAGGCGGGCCAGCACCAGCAGGCGCTCGAGCGCGTGAACAAGGTGCTCGCCTCCAAGCCGCGCGATCCGCAGGCGCGCTTTCTCAAGGGCCTCATCTTTACCGAGCAGGGCAACACCAGAGAAGCGATAGACATTTTTTCCAAGCTTACCCAAGACTATCCGGAGCTTCCCGAGCCGTACAACAACCTTGCGGTGATCTACGCTTCGCAAGGGCAGTATGAAAAGGCGCGTACCGCGCTGGAGCAGTCTATCCGTACGCATCCGAGCTACGCCACCGCGTACGAGAATCTCGGCGATGTCTACGCCAAGCTCGCGAGCCAGGCTTACGACAAGGCGCTGCAGCTCGATTCCTCCAACGCCGGAGCGCAGAACAAGCTCTCCCTTGTGACGGAGCTGGTCGGCGGGTCTACGCCCGCGGCCGCCAAGCCTCCAGTGATCGTGGTGCAGAAACCCGCCGCTCCCGCGGAGAAGCCCGCTGCCGAAGGGACCTCCGAGGTCCTGGCGGCGCTAAACGGCTGGGCCCAGGCCTGGTCCCAGAAGAACGCCGACGCTTATCTCGCGTACTACGCCAAGGATTTCAAGACGCCCGGGGGCGAGTCCCGGACCGACTGGGAACAGGCGCGCCGGGCCCGTATCGCGGCGCCCAAGTCGATTTCCGTGGCGATCGGTTCGCCCAAGGTAACGATGAGCGGCCCGGACCAGGCGAAAGTCACTTTCCGGCAGTCTTACCGTTCCGATGTGCTGAAGAGCACGGGCACGAAGACCGTCGTGATGGTAAAGAACGATGGCCGCTGGCAGATACAGCAGGAGCGATCGGGAAGCTGATGCGGCAGGTTCTTTTCGCCCTACGGGCCCTGGCGCTCGCCTCTTTGGCGGTGCTGCCGGCCTACGCGCTCGACTCGACTCCCGAAAACCGGCTGTCCGAAGTTTTCCAGGCGATCGAGGCGAAGCAGCCCGATCTCGCGCTGAAACGCGTCGACGCGCTGATTCGCGACCATCCCAACTTCCGCCTGGCGCACCTAGTGCGCGGCGACCTGCTGCTCGCCCGCTCGCGGCCGCTGCAGACCTTCGGCAACGTCGCCAAGACCGTACCGCAGGAGCGCATCGACGATCTGCGCGAGGAGGCGCTGGCGCGCCTGCTAGCGCAGCGGCAGCGACCCAACGAGGACCGGTTGCCGCGCCTCGTCCTGCAGCTTCATTCGGAGCAGAAACATGCCCTCGTCGTGGATACGCGGCGCTCGCGGCTCTACGTATTTGCCAACGCCAGCGGGCGCCCGCGCCTAATCGCCGACTATTACGTCACCCTCGGCAAGAACGGCGTCGAGAAGACGCGCGAAGGCGACCAGAAGACGCCGATCGGCGTCTACCACGTCACCGGCAGCTTGCCCCGGCAAAAGCTCACCGACTTCTACGGTGCCGGCGCATTCCCGATCAATTACCCGAACGAATGGGATCGCCGCAAGGGCCGCAACGGCCACGGGATCTGGTTGCATGGCACGCCCTCCGCGGTCTACAGCCGGCCGCCGCGGGCAAGCGACGGCTGCATCGTGCTTGCCAATCCCGATCTTCAGAGGCTCGGCGGCTATCTGCAGGTCGGCCTTACGCCGGTAATCATCGCCGACGAGGTCGAATGGAGCGACGCCGCCGCCGTCGAGGCGGAGCGCAGCTCGCTCGCCGCAGCGCTTGAGCAGTGGCGCGCCGATTGGGAAAGTCGCGATACCGAACAGTACCTGGCGCACTATTCAGCGCACTTCAGCACCGGCCAGCAGGACCTCGCGGCTTGGGGCGAGCACAAGCGCAGCGTGAATGCGGCCAAAAAGTGGGTCGCCGTCCGGCTGTCGCGCGTTTCCATGTTCCGCTACCCCCGCGAAGGCGACTTCGTGGTGGTGAATTTCAATCAGGATTACCGTTCCAGCAACCTTTCCAAGGTCATGCGCAAGCGGCAGTACTGGATCAAGGAAACCGGGCGCTGGAAGATTCTTTATGAGGGAGCGGCGTGAATCTCAAGTTCTTCCTAAGGCCCCTCGTGGTGCTATCCGCCGCCGCCGCGGCGCCGGGCGTGCTCGGCGCCGACCCGCAGGTTGATGTGCGCACGAGCGCGGGGACGATTCGCCTCGAGCTCTACCCGGGCAAGGCGCCCAAGACCGTGGAGAACTTTCTCCAGTATGTGCGCGACGGTCACTACAACGGCACCGTGTTCCACCGCGTGATCGACGGCTTCATGATTCAGGGCGGCGGCTTCGAAGGCAGCTTCAAGCAGAAGCCGACCCACTCGCCGATTCCCAACGAAGCCCAAGCAGGCGTCAAGGCGGGACTGACAAACGCAATCGGAACGATCGCCATGGCGCGCACCGCCGACCCGAACTCGGCCACCGCGCAGTTCTTCATCAACGTCGGCGATAACACGTTTCTGAACTGGGGAGACCCGCGCGGCGACGGCAACGGCTACGCGGTATTCGGCAAGGTGGTTTCCGGTCTGGACGTGGTGACCAAGATCGCCAAGACCCCCACCAGCGCAGGCGGCCCCTTCCCGCGCGACGTTCCGCGTCAGCCCGTGGTCATCGAATCAATGACGGTTGTGGGTGGCAAGTAGATTTGAATCTCTTCATCTCGGATCTCCATCTCAGCGAGAGCCGGCCCGCAGCGAACGAAGCATTTTTTGCCTTTGTCGAGCGTAAAGCGCGGGCCGCCGAGGCGCTCTACATCCTTGGGGATCTTTTCGAGTATTGGGTCGGCGATGACGATCTCGGCGAACCGTTCCACGCCGTGATCGCCGGGTTTCTGCGCGGGCTGTCCGAAAACGGGGTGAAGCTATACGTCATGCGCGGTAACCGCGACTTTCTCCTGGGGGGGCAGTTTTCCGAGCAGACCGGAGCCCGCCTTCTTGCCGACCCGACGACGCTTGAGTTGGGAGGGGTAAAGACCTTGTTGATGCACGGAGATACCCTGTGCACCGACGACGTCGACTATCAGCAGTGGCGCCAGGTCTCGCGCTCGCCGGACTGGCAGCGGGACTTCTCGTCCAGACCGCTCGCCGAGCGTCGGCAGATGGCGCTGGAGGCGCGGCAGCAGAGCGCGAAAGCAATCGCGGCGAAGCGGGAAGAGATCATGGACGTCACTCAATCCGCAGTGCGCGACGCATTCCGCCGCCACGATGTCAGCCGGCTGATCCACGGCCACACTCACCGTCCGGGCCGCCATCAACTTGATGTCGACGGACGCCGCTGCGAGCGACTGGTGCTGCCGGACTGGTACGGGCGCGGCGGCTATCTCGAGATCGCTCGCGGCGCGCCGCAGCTGGTCCGCTTCTAGGGAATTTCCTCTCAGCTCACGTCGCAGCGGTAGTCAGTTCTTCGGAAAGAGGCAAATAGAGCGTAAAGGTACTGCCCTTGCCGATTTCGCTGGACAAACGGATCTCTCCGCCGAGCAGGCGGGTGAGCTCGCGGCTTATCGACAACCCGAGCCCGGTGCCGCCGTAATGCCGGCTGGTCGCGCCGTCGGCTTGCTGGAACGCCTCAAAAATGATGTCCTGCTTATCCTGCGGAATCCCGATGCCAGTGTCGACGACCGAGAACCCGACAACAGAGGGTGCCGCGCTCAGGCGAGCGTGCTCGGGCGACCAGCCCGAGCGCGCCGGGGCCACGCGAAGTGAAACGCTGCCCTGCTTGGTGAATTTGAAGGCATTGGCCAGCAGGTTTTTCAGCACCTGCTTGAGCCGTGCCGCGTCCGTTCGAATCGATAGCGGCAGCCGCGCGTCGATGTTGACGCTGAACTGCAGGCCCCGCTCCTGCGCCACTTGCAGGAATGTCCGCTCCAGATCGCTGCGCAGCTCGTCGAGACGCGCCGGGGCCATGGTAACCGAGGTGATCGCGCCGGATTCGATCTTCGCCAGGTCGAGCAAATCGTTGATCAGCGCGAGCAGATCCATGCCGGAGGCATGAATCGTCTGCCCGAACTGCACCTGCTTGGCGGTCAGGTTGCCGCCGACGTTGTCGGCCAGCAGCCGCGCCAGAATCAGGAGACTGTTCAAAGGAGTGCGCAGCTCGTGCGACATGTTGGCGAGGAACTGCGACTTCGCTTCGCTCGCATTCTCGGCTGCGACCTTGGCGCGAATCAGCTCCGCTTCCGCGCGGTTGCGCTCCGTTAGATCGTGGGTCACCTTGGAATAGCCGATCAGCTCGCCGGTTTCGTCCCGCACGGCGGTTATCACGACGCTCGACCAGAAAGTCGAGCCGTCCTTGCGCACGCGCCAGCCCTCTTCCTCGTAGCGGCCTTCCTTGCGCGCGATCCCGAGCTCCCACATCGGCTTGCCGCGCTCGACATCCTCGCGTGGATAGAACCTGGAGAAATGCTCGCCGATGATTTCTTCTACGGCGTAGCCGTTGATCCGCTGCGCGCCGGCGTTCCAGCTCGCCACCCTGCCCTCGGTATCGAGCCCGAAGATGGCGTAGTCGACGACGCTGTCCACCATCAGCCGGAAGCGGCGTTCGCTTTCCATAAGCATCTGCTCGGTGCGTCGGCGCGCCGCGACGTCCTGGTGGAGCAGGCGGTTGGCCTCCTCCAGGTCCGCAGTGCGCTGGCGCACGCGCGACTCGAGCTCCGCCTGCCTGCCGCGCAGCTCGCCCATGGCGGCCTCGAGCTGGCTCAGCACCGCGCAGAGTACGAGACCCGTCACGACGAGCGTGCTCGTAAAAGCTAGGAGAACGAGTAGCGATTCGTGAACCGGCGGCGCAACGAAAGGACCGGTCTGCTGCATGGGAGTGAACCAAAGCGCGATGGCGCATATCGCCGCGGTAGCCGTCGTGACGCCCCGCTGGCCGAACCTAAATCCCGCCCAGACGATAAAAGGCACCAGCACGAAGGTGCGACCGAAGTCGCCGCTGAACACCACGTGCGTGGCAAGGATGAGCAGCGTCCAAAAAATCGCGCCCTCGAGCACCTTGCGCCTTGTCCACACGACGGTGTCGGGCGCAGCCCAGCTGAAAATAAGAGGCGCGATCACCAGCATCCCCGAGCTGTCTCCCTGCCACCATATCCACCAGTTCCAGAATAGGTCCGCGCCGCCGAGAGAATGCGTGACCAGGAGAGGCAGCAAGGCGAACGTCGGGGCAATAGTCGCGCTCAACGCGACCAGCGCGACGAACTTGATCACCTCCGGCACGCGGGTGAAGCGGTACGGAATACCGACATGGCGGCGAATGAGGGCCGAGGCAACCACCGACTGCAGGGCGCTTCCGGTGGCGATCGTGACCGAGGCGAACACCGAGGCTTCGATCGTGAGATTTGCGGCCAGGCTGCCGAACCACACCCCCGGCCACAGGCGCCCGCCAAGCATCAGTAGGGCTGCGACTGCGATGCCCGAAGGCGGCCAGATGGGGCTTGCATAGCCAGGCGAGATCGCGAACGCCAGCGAAAGCTTGGCGGCCGCGAAGTAGGCGCCCGCGAGCAGGGCAATCTGCCCGGCGTGAATCCAGGCCCGACTCGAGAAAACTACGGCCTTAGGCACATAAGGATTATGCACATAAGGATAGGCTGCGATCCGAGGACTTAGGTCACTCTAGCCCAAGCCCCGGCTGAGATCCGCCTTCAAGTCGGTCACCGCTTCCAGACCGACCGCGATCCTTACCAGGCCGTCGCCGATTCCGGCGGCGGCGCGCGCCTCCGGCGAGATCCGCGCATGCGTAGTCGTTGCCGGGTGAGTGATCGTGCTCTTCACGTCGCCCAAGTTGCCCGTAATGGAGATCAGGCGCGTGGCGTCGATCAACTTCCACGCCGCCTGCTTGCCGCCCCTGACCTCGAACGATACGACCGCCCCGCCCGCCTTTTGCTGCCGCGCGGCAAGCGCATGCTGCGGATGAGAAGCCAGCCCCGGATAGAACACGCGCGCCACAGAGCGATGGCTTTCGAGCCAGCGCGCAAGCTCGAGCGCCGCCGCAGATTGAGCGCGCATGCGCAACTCGAGCGTCTCGAGTCCCTTGAGGATCACCCATGCGTTAAAGGGCGAGAGCGAGGGTCCGGCGGTGCGCAGGAACGGGAAGATCTGCTCGGTGACGATCTTCGCTGGCCCGAGCACGGCCCCGCCCAGCACCCGCCCTTGACCGTCCAGATGCTTGGTGGCGGAGTGGATCACGAGGTCGGCGCCGAGCTCCAACGGGCGCTGCAGCGCCGGCGTGCAGAATGCGTTGTCGACGGCGAGCAGCGCACCGGCTCGCTTGGCCACCGCCGCCAGGGCGGCAATGTCGGAAATCTCGGTGAGCGGATTCGATGGTGTCTCCAGGAAGAGCAGACGTGTCGACGGCCGCACGGCGCGCTGCCAATCTTCCGTCCTCGACGGAGAAACGAACGTCGTCTCGACGCCGAAGCGCGACAGGACGCTGCCGAAAAGCTGCACGGTGGCACCGAACACCGCGGTCGAGCAGACAATGTGGTCACCGCTTTTCAGCAGCGCCATCGCGGTGGCGAGGATGGCGGACATACCCGAGGCCGTGGCGACGCAGGCCTCGGCGCCTTCCAGCGCCGCCAGACGGTCCTGGAACATCGACACGGTGGGATTGCTGAAGCGCGAATAGACGAAGTCACCGCTACCGCCGCTGAAGCCTTCGGCCGCCTGCGCGGCGTTCTCGAACACGAAGCTCGAGGTCAGGAACAGCGCTTCGGAATGCTCGCGGAACTCGGAGCGCACCTGGCCGGCGCGCACGCCCAGCGTGGAAATCTCCAACTCTTTATCCATAAAAAAAACCCGGCCTCTCTTGGATCAAGCGGACCGGGTTTCCTCGGCACGCTTTAGCGGCATTTATTACGCGCCCGCAAGCTGTGGCTCAAATCGGCGCGACAAACTCCACTATAGCAAACTTATTGCGCGGTGGCCAGATTGAGATCGAGCTGCGCTCCTTCGTCGTCCCCGGAATCGCGCGCCGCGTCGCGGCGGATCTCGATGGTCCGAAGATAGTCGCTGGTGACGTCGCCGGTGATGTAGATGCCGTCGAAGCAGGAGGTCTCGAAGCTCGTCAGCCGCGGATTGGCGCGCCGCACCGCGTCCTTCAGCGCATCGAGGTCCTGGTAGACGAGCGCGTCGGCGCCGATCTCGCGCGCCACTTCCTCCTCGCTGCGGTGCGCAGCGATCAGCTCGGCCCGGGTCGGCATGTCGATGCCGTAGACGTTCGGAAAGCGAACCGGCGGAGCCGCGGAGGCGAAGAACACCTTGCGCGCGCCCGCCTCACGGGCCATCTGCACGATCTCCCGGCTGGTCGTGCCGCGCACGATCGAATCGTCGACCAGCAGCACGTTCTTGCCTTTGAACTCCATCGACATCGGGTTCAACTTCTGCCGCACCGAGCGCGAGCGCACGGCCTGGCCGGGCATTATGAACGTGCGCCCGATGTAGCGGTTCTTCACGAATCCCTCGCGATAGGGAACGCCAAGGCCTTGCGCCAGCTGCAGCGCCGAAGGCCGGCTCGAGTCGGGGATCGGGATTACGACGTCAACCTGCAGGTGGCGGTACTGGCGCCGGATCTTTTCCGCGAGCTTCTCGCCCATGTTGAGGCGCGTTTCGTACACCGAAGCGCCGTCGATGAGCGAATCGGGGCGCGCCAGGTAGACGTACTCGAAGATGCAGGGATTCAGGCTCGATTTCGGCGCGCACTGCTGGCTGTGGAAATTGCCGTCTTCATCTATGAAAACTGCTTCCCCAGGAGCTACGTCGCGCAAAACGCGGAATCCCAACGCATCCAGGGCTACGGACTCCGAAGCCACCAGATACTCGGTGCCCGTCTCGGTCTCGTTGTAGCCGATGACGAGCGGGCGGATGCCGAAGGGATCGCGGAACGCCACCACTCCATAGCCGGCAATCATGGCCACCACGGCGTAAGCACCCTTCACCCTGCGGTGCACGTTGGCCACAGCCGTGAATATGGTCTGCGGTTCGAGCCGCAGCTTGACCGAGGCGTTTTCCAGCTCGTGGGCCAGCACGTTGACCAGGACTTCGGAGTCCGACCCGGTATTGATGTGCCGCAGATCGGTGCGGAACATCTCGTCCTTCAGCGCATCGGCGTTGGTGAGGTTACCGTTGTGGCCGAGGACGATGCCGAAAGGCGAATTGACGTAGAACGGCTGGGCTTCGGCCACCTTGAAGGCCGACCCCGCGGTCGGATAGCGGCAATGCGCGATGCCGATGTTGCCGGCAAGCGAGCGCATGTTGCGCGTTCGGAACACGTCGCGCACCTGGCCGCTGCCCTTATGCATGTGGAAGGAGTTGCCTTCGCTCGTGACGATCCCCGCGGCGTCCTGGCCGCGATGCTGGAGAAGCAGAAGCCCGTCGTAAAGCGGCTGGTTGACGGGCGAACGAGCGACGATTCCGAGGATCCCGCACATGGGGAGTGCACTCCCTCAGTCGTTAAGGGTCAATGATAGCGCAGACGTTCACCAAATGCGGGCGGCAGCCACGGTTTTAAAGCTAGGCAGAGGTTGCCGAGAAACGGCCCGCTGGCGGACTGCTTCCACACCGGCTGCCGGGGCAGCGGCGTCAGACCCGCGACGAGCGCGAGCGCGCCGACGATGAGCGCGCTACGCGCAATCCCGAAAAGCGCACCGAGGGTGCGGTCCAGGCCGCCGAGGCCCGCGGCTTTCAGAATCCTGGAGAGCAGCAGCCCGGCCAGCGTGCCCAGCGCCAGAACGAGCACGAAAATCCCTACAAAGGCCAGGAGAACGCGCAGCTCGGGCTGCGAAATCGATTCGGGCAGCAGCTCGCCGAGCGGTCCAGCAAGCAGATTGGCGAGGAGGAACGCGATGACCCAGCCGGTGAGCGAGATGACCTCGCGGACCAGGCCGCGCCAGATTCCCCAAGCGATTGACACGGCCATCACGCCAAGTACGGCGTAATCGAGCCAGGTCATCCGGCCTTGGTGCTCACATTTCCCGGCTTGAGCCCGAGGCTCTTGAGCGTCCCGAGCGCCTTCTCCGCCTCGTCTTTGGTTGCAAACGGGCCGGCCCGGACGCGCGTCACCGGGCCTGCCTTCGTTGCCACCGCCTCCGTGTAGTAGCGCAGCTTCGCTTGCGCCAGTTTGGCGATCACCGGATCGGGGTTCAGGAAGGCACCGACGGGTATCACGTATTCCGCGTTCGCCAGCGCGGCTTCCGCCCGCGCCCGTTCGGCATTAACTGCCTTGGCCGGTGCTTTTTTCTCTTCCGGCCTTTTTTCTCCCGCTTTCGACTCCGCTGCCTGCTTCTCGGCAGGTCGCGGCACGGGTGCGGCCTTGGCCGGAACCTTGGGCGTGAACGGGCTTTCGTCCTCGCCGGGAATTCGCACGCTCACGGGCGGCGCGCTGCGGCGCGGCTCAGGATCGAAAACCATGGGCAAGACGATGACCGCCAGCAGCACGAGCGCGACGGCGCCGACCAGCCGCCTGCGCCCGCGGCGCTTCAGCGTGTCGACATCTTGTTGTTGTTCAGCCATGCCATTGTTTCGCCGACCGTGAGAAAGGAACCGAACACGACGATCTTATCACTCTCGCGCGCCCGCATTTTCGCCGCGGCGAAGGCTTCCGCCGGAGAAGCGTATTGGTGTACCTCCTTTTCATTCCCCACATGGGAGGCGAGCTCGCCGGCCGATGCGCCGCGCGCACCGGGGAGCGAGGCCAGATGCCATCTATCGATCCGCGGCGCGAGCTCGCGAAGCACACCTGCGATGTCCTTGTCGCGCAGCATGCCGCATACCGCGATCGTTTCGGCGGCGAATCCGGAGGCTGCCAGATTGCTGCCGAGCGTTTTCGCCGCCTCGACGTTGTGCGCGACGTCGAGAATCACCTGTGGACGTCCCGGCAGCACCTGGAAGCGCCCCGGCAAGGTGACTTCGGCCAGACCGCGCCTGACATCCTGCATGGCGATCGATAGACGCTCGAAGAGCGTGCCGAGCGCGCATAGCGCTGCGGACGCATTGCGCAGCTGAATACCGCCGCGCAAGGCGGGATACGCCAGTCCCGAGCGCTTTCCGCCCGGCCCCCAGTAGGACCACTGCGCCGATTCGGCCGAGTATCCAAAGTCTTTCTGAAAGAATAATTTCGTGCCCACTGCTGAGAGCACCGAGCCCGGCGGATCGGGCTCGGCCACGATCGCCGGACGGCCGGCGCGGAAGATACCCGCTTTTTCCCGGCCGATGCTCTCGCGCGTACCGCCGAGATAGTCGACGTGATCAACGCCAACGCTCGTCAGCACCGCGCAATCCGCGTCGACCGCGTTCACCGCATCGAGCCTGCCGCCGAGGCCGACCTCGAGGACCGCGACCTCGATTCTCTCGCGCGCAAACAGCCAGAGCGCCGCCAGTGTCCCGTACTCGAAGTACGTCAGCGGCGTATTGCCGCGGGCCTTTTCCACCGCAGCGAAGGCTTCGCACAACGCGATGTCGTCGGCTTCCCGGGCGCCGATCCGCACGCGCTCGTTATAGCGCAGCAGATGCGGCGAGGAGTACAGCGCGGTGCGGTAGCCCGCCGCAGCGAGGATCGATTCCAGCATCGCGCAGGTCGAGCCCTTGCCGTTCGTGCCGGCGACCGTGATCACCGGGCAACGCAGCCCGGCGTGCAGCCGGCGCAGCACGTCGGCGACCCGTTCCACGCCGAGCGCGATGGTCTTCGGATGCTGCCGCTCGATGAACTCGAGCCAGCTCGCGAGGCTCTTCATTCCGCCAGCAGCGTCACGACACGACGTCTGCGGGCATTCCTTCCAGCATTGCGAGGAGCGAGTGCAGCTTGTCGCGCAGCTGCCGGCGATCGACGATCATGTCGACCGCGCCTTTCTCGAGCAGGAATTCGGCGCACTGGAAGCCTTCGGGAAGCTTCTGCCGCACCGTCTGCTCGATCACGCGCGGGCCGGCGAAACCGATGAGCGCCTTCGGCTCGGCCAGGACGACGTCGCCGATCATCGCGAAGCTCGCCGACACCCCGCCCATGGTCGGGTCCGAGAGCACGGTCACGAACGGCAGCTTGCGCTCGACGAGATCCGTCAGCGCCGCGGTCGTCTTCGCCATCTGGGCGAGGGACAGCAAGCCTTCCTGCATGCGTGCGCCGCCCGAGGCCGTGACACAGACGAATGGCAGCTTCTGCTCGATGGCGACGCGCACTTTCCTGTTGAAGCGCTCGCCGACCACCGAGCCCATCGAGCCACCCATGAAGTCGAACTCGAATGCGGCGCAAACCACGCCCAGCGCCTTGATCGAGCCCTGCATCACCACCAGAGCGTCCGATTCAGCAGTCTGCTCCTGCGCCTCGGCCAGCCGCTCCGGATAGCGCCGCGAGTCCTTGAACTTCAGGGTATCGACCGGCAGCACTTCGGCGCCGATCTCGAAACGCCCGTCCGGGTCGAGCAGCGCGTCGAGCCGCGGCCGCGCGCCCAGCCGCTCGTGGTGGCCACACTTCGGGCAGACGTTGAGATTCTTCTCCAGGTCGGTGCTGTAGAGCACGGCGTCGCAGGCCGCGCACTTGGTCCATAGCCCCTCGGGAACCGTCTTGCGCGCGCCGCCGCCGGTTCGCTGGATCTTGGGAGGGAGGAGTTTCTGCAGCCAGCTCACCGAGCCACCTCGTAGCTGTTGGCGTCGAGGGCCTCGCGGATGGGTGCAAGGAAGGACTTGACCCTTGCCACCGCTTCGCTGGCGGGGCCCGCCTCGATCACCTCGATGATCCGGCTACCGATGACGATGGCGTCCGCGGTCTGGGCGATCCGGCGCGCCGATTCGGCGTCCCGGATACCGAATCCGACCCCGATGGGCAGCCGCGTGACGGCGCGAATTTTCGGAATGCGCGCGGCGACCTCGGAAATGTCGATGTTCTTCGCTCCGGTAATGCCGCGAAGCGACACGTAATACAGATAGCCGCTGCCGCTGCGGCCGACTTCCTCGATTCTCCTGTCCGTCGAGGTCGGCGCCAGCAGGAAAATCGGATCGATGCCGTTTTTCTTTGCCAGCTTGGAGAACTCCCCGCATTCCTCGGGCGGGTAGTCGACCACGATGACGCCATCGACTCCTGCGGACTTGGCGGCACCGACGAATTTCTCGACGCCCATCGCTTCTACCGGATTTGCATAGCCCATCAGCACGACAGGGGTGGTTTTATTTTCTTTTCTAAATTCATTTGTTATTTTTAGAACGTCTGCGAGCCCGACACCGTGCTTCAGCGCACGCTCCCCGGCACGCTGGATCACCGGGCCGTCTGCCATCGGGTCTGAAAACGGTACGCCGAGCTCGAGGATATCGGCGCCCGACTCGACCAGCGCTCGCATCAGCGGCACGGTGAGCGAGGGATGCGGATCGCCGGCGGTGATATACGGGATCAGCGCCTTGCGCTTCGCCTTGCGCAGCGACTCGAAGCAGGCCTGGATCCGCGACATCGTCAGAACTTGATCCCGCTGCGCTCGGCGACGGTGTGCATGTCCTTGTCGCCGCGGCCGGAAAGGTTCACCAGCAGGATCGCGCTCTTCGGCAGAGTCGGCGCGAGCCTCATGGCGTGCGCCATCGCATGCGCCGACTCGAGCGCCGGGATGATCCCTTCGGAACGGCATAGCGCATGGAAAGCCTCGAGGGCGTCCTCGTCGGTCACCGCGACGTATTCCGCGCGCTTGCTGTCTTTCAGCCACGCATGCTCCGGCCCAACGCCGGGGTAGTCGAGGCCGGCCGATACCGAGTGCGTCTCAGTGATCTGTCCGTTCGCGTCCTGCAGCAGGTAGGTGCGGTTGCCATGCAGCACGCCCGGCTTTCCGGCGCACAGCGATGCCGCGTGCTTCCCCGACGCGAGACCCTCGCCCGCCGCCTCGACCCCGATCAGCCGGGTCTTCTCGTGCCTGATGTAGGGGTAGAAAATCCCCATGGCATTGGAGCCGCCGCCAACGCAGGCGATCACCGCGTCGGGCTGCCGCCCGGCCTGCACCGGCATCTGCTCCAGGCACTCCTCTCCGATGACGCACTGGAAGTCGCGCACCATCATCGGGTATGGGTGCGGACCTGCCACCGTGCCGATGATATAGAAGGTGCTTTCGACGTTCGTCACCCAGTCGCGCATCGCCTCATTCAGCGCGTCCTTGAGAGTTTTCGATCCGGATTCGACGGCAACGACCTTTGCGCCCAGGAGCTTCATGCGGTAGACGTTCTGCGCCTGGCGCTTGATGTCCTCCGACCCCATGTAGACCACGCACTCCATGCCGTAGCGGGCGGCGACCGTCGCGGTCGCCACCCCGTGCATGCCCGCTCCGGTTTCGGCGATGACCCGCGGCTTCTTCATGCGGCGCGCGAGCAATGATTGGCCGATCGTATTGTTGATCTTGTGCGCCCCGGTGTGGTTCAGGTCCTCGCGCTTGATGTAGATCTGCGCGCCGCCGCATTCCTGCGACAGGCGCCTGGCGTGGTACACCGGGCTCGGTCGCCCGACATAGTGCTTGAGCTCGTAGCGAAACTCGGCATCGAACTCGGGATCCTTGCGCGCGCGCTCGTACGCCTCGCGCAACTCTTCGAGCGCGTGCGAGAGCGTCTCGGCAACGAACACGCCGCCGTACGGGCCGAAATGCCCGCGCGCATCGGGCAAGTCATACATCCGCATTTCTGACCTCCGCGATAAAGGCGGCGATTTTGGCGGCGTCCTTGATGCCCTTCGCCGACTCAACTCCGCTAGAGACATCGACACCCCAGGGCCGCACAAGGTGGATCGCCTTGGCGACGTTGCCGGGCGCCAAACCGCCCGAGAGAACCAGCGGCCGCTCGCGCCTGCTGGGTACGAGCGACCAGTCGAAGCTCTCGCCCACGCCACCGTACTCCTCTACATGGCTGTCGAGCAGCCAGGCCGCGGCGCGTGAGAAAGGGCGCAGGTATTCTAGCAAATCGACCCCTGGCTTCACCCGGCACGCCTTGATGTAGGGCAGCCCGAATTCGTCGCAAAACCGGGGCCTCTCCTCGCCGTGGAACTGCAGCATCGCAGGCCTGACGCGGCCGATCACTTGAGCGACCTGCGCGGCATCGGGATTGACGAACAGCGCCACGGTCTGCACGAAGGGCGGCAATGCGTCGCGGATGCCGAGCGCGCGCTCGACGCTGAGAAAGCGCGGGCTCGGCGGGTGGAACACGAGTCCGATGGCGTCGGCGCCTGCCTCGGCCGCCGCCCTGGCATCGCCTGGGCGCGTGATGCCGCAGATTTTGATCCGGGTTCTCACGATTCGACCGGGATACGCAATTGGCTGACTGTTCTTTCAGGCAGTCTCCATTTTGAATCGTATTCAACCTGCTCCAGGTACAAACCCTCCGGGGCAAAGGTCGGCGCGGCCAGCGCGCGGCTCCTGGAATCCAGCACCTCCTTCGCCCAGCGCGGCGGATGTTTTCTCTTGCCGACGTAGACCAGCGTCCCGACCACGTTGCGCACCATGTGGTGCAGAAACGCGTTGGCCTGCAGGACGAAATCGATGCGCTCGCCCTGCTGCTCGATCGCCACGGAATGCAGCGTTCTTACCGGCGACTTCGCCTGGCACTCGGCCGATCGGAACGCAGAGAAATCATGCTCGCCGACCAGCAAGGCCGCGGCTTCCTGCATTTTCTGAATATCCAATGGAATATGAAACCAGCCGACGTGGCGCGCCGCAAGCGCCGGTCGCACCGCGCGATTGAACAGCACGTAGCGGTAGGTCCGCGCCTGCGCGCTGTAGCGGGCGTGGAAATCGCCCGCCACCGGCTGTGACCAGAGCACCGCCAGGGATTCGGGCAGCAGCGCGTTCACCCCGCGCACCCAGGCCGACGCCGGGCGATCCGCTCCGGTGTCGAAATGCACCACCTGCTCGCGCGCGTGAACGCCGCGGTCGGTCCGCCCCGCGCAGGTTACCGGCGCAGCTTCGCCGGCGATCGCGGCGAGCGCAGGCTCCAGGGCGTCCTGCACCGCGCCGCCGCCGGGCTGCGTCTGCCAGCCGAGAAAGCGGCTGCCGTCGTATTCGATTCCTAGCGCTATCCTCATAAAGCAAAAGCCGCGGTCGCCCCCCGGGACGCTCGCGTCCCGACCTATCGGGCTCGCGTACCGCTCGGGCGCCGCGGCTTCTTGGAGTGGAGGTTTACCCGACGCCTAGCCCAGCTTCGCGAGCAACTGCTGCGCCTGGCCCTTCTGCGCGGCGTCGCCGTCCTTCACTACTTCGTTCAGCAGCTCGCGCGCGCCGTCCTTGTCTCCCATTTCCTCATAGGCCTTGGCTAGGTCGAGCTTGGTGGCAACCTCCTGCCATTTCGGATCGCCGCCGCTCGGCGCCGAGGCGTCGCCTCCGCCGAGGTCTAGGCTGATGGACGACAGGTCCATCGAGGCGGCCGCCTGAGTCGGCTTGTCGGCGGACTTGTCTGGGCCGCCGAGATCGAGATTCAGGTCGAAGTCCATGCCGCCGCTCGTATCGGCGGGCGCTGTAGCTGCTGCCGCAGGCGCCGCCTTCTGCGCGCCGCCGGAGAGTCCCAGATCGAAGTCGAGGCCGCCGCTCGTATCCGGACCCTTTTGGCCCATGATCAACGTGCCCTCGGGCGTGAAATCGCTCGTCTGGGCGCTCGCGGCTGGCGCTGCGGCCGCCGCGCCAAGGTCGAAATCGACCGACGGGGAGATGGCGTCCCTGGACGTTGCATCGAGTGAGATATCCGGTGCCGCGCCTGGCGAAGTGCCTCCGCCCAGATCGAAATCGAGCGTGGGCGCTGCCGCTGCAGCGGCAGCCACTGCGACCGGCGCAGCGCCCGCACCGCCGTACAGGCTGTTCTGCGGATCGATCGCGCGCCCGAGCGCCGCCGCCTTGTCCCAGTCGGGGCCGACGCCGTTGGTTAACCCCTTCAGCTTCAGCGCGGCCTGCTCGAAAGACTTCGCGTCCTTCCGGTTGGCATAGATTTCCAGCAGCTTGGCGTGGACCGTCGTGCGATTGGCGTCCTTGGCCAGCGCTTCCTTGAGAATTTCCTCGGCCTGGGCGTCGCGCCCATACGCCATGTAGACGTCGGCCTCGGCGATCGGGTCTACTTCCTCGGTCTCCATTCCCGCCGGCGCCTGGCTTACCGAAGCTTGCGAGACCCCGGCGGCGGCGCCGGCCCCGCCTGCGGCAGGAGCGCCGAATACCGAAGCAGCGCCGGCACTGGAGGCGGCATCGAGAACGCTGTCCTGGAACTTAGCCTGCGATTTTTTCTTGCGCCTCCATGCCCAAGCGCCATAGCCGGCAAGCAGGACGACGACGCCCCCGAGCGCGCCCAGCGCGACCGGATTGTCGGCGAACTCGTCGAACAAGCTGGGCTCCGGCGGCGGCGCTGCCTTTTTCGGCGCCGGCTTGGCCGGCTCCGCGCCGGGTTTCGGCTTAGGCGCCTCGGCGGCGGGTTTTGGCGCCTCCGCTGCAGGTTTGGGCGCTTCGGCGGCGGGCTTCTCGGGCGCTTTTGCTACCGGTGCGAGAGTGGGCTTGGAGGCTTCGGCAACGGGTGCCGGCTTTTCCGGCGCCTTCGCTGCGGGTGCCGGAGCTGCCGGCGCCGGCTTCGCGGCCGCTTTCTTCTCCAGCTCGGCGAGCTGCTGATTCTTCAGCTCAAGCAGCTTTTGCAGATCCGCGACGTTCTTTTCCAGATCCGTTACGCGCGATTGCGCTTCCTTGAGCGCGCGCTCTCTTGCCACGAGATCGTCCTCGCGCGCCGCTTGCGCGCCCGGTGCCGACGGCTTTTTCGGGTCGGCCTTGGACAGTCTCAACTGATCCTGCTTCTCCTGAGGCGCGGCGCTCGGTTTAGGCTCGATGACCCCGGTCACTTCGCGCTGACCGGGCGTTGCTTCGGCCGGCGCCGGTGCCGCCGCCAGCCGGCTGCGATACGCGTTGAAGTCCGCATGATGAGACTGCACTAGACGCTTCGCGTCCGCGACGTCCAGCGTGCCGGCGGTTTCGCCCTCGGGGATACTCAGGATGCGCCCGGCGCGCACCAGGTTGATATTGTCGCGGATGAAGGCGTCCTGATTCGCGCGGTAGATCGCAATCAGCATCTGATCGAGCGTCACGCCCGGGGTCAGATGCTGGCGCGCTATCGCCCCTAGCGTGTCGCCCTTCTTCACCTCATATTGATTGGTCGCGGGCATCGCAGCAGGCTTGCCTTCGGCAGCAGGGCTCGGGGCGCCGGCGGGAGCCGCCGGCGGCGTTGGTTCGAGCGGCGTTGCCTCGATCGGCGGCAAGCCTGCTTCCGGTTTTAGCGCTTCGAGCTTCTCCGTCTCCGCGGCGGCGGGAGCCTGGGCGGGCGCCGAAGGCGCCACAGGCGCCGCCGGAGCGGCAGCCAGCGTACTCGGACCTTTGTATTCGGCCGGGTCGAGCAGGAAGGTGTATTCGCGCACCAGCCGGCCGGTGCTCCATTGCAGCTCCACCAACAACTCGAGGAACGGCTCGTTCACCGGCCGCGAGGTCGTAAGGCGCAGGAACGAACGGCTGTCGCGGCGCTCGATCGCAAAACGCATGCTGTTGAGCGCCGCATTGAATTCGATACCGGCCTGCTTGAACGCCTCCGGCGATCCTAGGCGCGCCGTCAGGCCGTCTTCTTCTCCGGGCTGCAGCGCGACGATCTCTATCTCGGCGTTGAGGGGCTGACCGAGTGAAGACAAAACAATCAGCTTGCCGAGCCCCGCAGCGTGCGCGGCTGGCGGCACCGCCAGGCATAACGCGGCCGCAACTACTGCGATGGCGAATGATCTACCCACGATTCCCCCGCCCTGGTTTCTTCTTAGCTGGACCAACTAACATAACATCATGATGTTACGCTGGCAAATCAAGAATTTCCGTGAATTCGGGCGGTACCCGAATTCCGGGCTTAATGCCTGACCCCGGCGTCCAGCAGGATACGAAGCATGCGGCGTAAGGGCTCGGCCGCTCCCCAGAGGAGCTGGTCTCCCACGGTGAAGGCCGCCAGATAGTCCTTACCCATCGGCAGGGTTCGCAAGCGCCCGACCGGCACCGCAAGCTTTCCCGTGACGGCCGCCGGCGTGAGTTCCGCGAGCGACTCTTCGCGGCGGTTCGGCACCACCTTTACCCAGTCATGCGCCTCCGCCAGCATCCCCTCAATCTCGTCGAGCGGCAGCGGGCGCCGCAACTTGATGGTGAGGGCCTGGCTGTGACAACGCATCGCGCCTATCCGGACGCACACGCCGTCTACCGGAATCTGTTTTCCATTCCGGCCAAGAATCTTGTTCGTTTCCGCGTGCCCCTTCCATTCTTCGCGGCTTTGGCCGTTGCCGAGGTCATTGTCGATCCACGGCAGCAGGCTGGCGGCCAAGGGATACCCGAAATTCTCCCTCGGCAGCGCGGGCGAGCGGAGCGCGTCGGTGACGGCGCGGTCGATGTCGAGAATTTCGCTCGCCGGGTCGTCGAGCAGGCGCCGTGCGCTGTCACCAATCTGCGCCATCTGCGCCGCGAGCTCACGCATGTTGGCGGCGCCCGCGCCGGAGGCCGCCTGGTAGGTCATGGTGGTCAGCCACTCGATTTCGTCGCGCTGGAAGAGACCCGCCAAGCCCATGAGCATGAGGCTCACCGTGCAGTTGCCGCCGATATAGTTCTTCACACCCTTTGAAAGGGCGCTCTTGATCAAAGGCATGTTGACCGGATCGAGGATGATGGCCGCGTCGTCGTTCATGCGCAGCGCGCTCGCAGCGTCCACCCAGTAGCCCTGCCAGCCGGCCTGGCGCAGCTTCGGATAAATATCGTTGGTGTAGGCGCCGCCTTGGCAGGAGACGATCACCGGCAGCGATTTCAGCGCCGCGAGGTCGGTCGCGCTTTTTACCGGTTCAGTTCCTTTGCCGACCGCCGGACCCTTGCCCCCGGCCTGGGAAGTGGAAAAGAAAGTCGGCTCGAGATGGTCGAAGTCCCGCTCCTCGCGCATTCTCTGCACCAGGACCGAGCCCACCATGCCACGCCACCCTACGATGCCGACTCTGAGCATAAACAGTAGTTTATAGGGCCGCTGCGACGGCGTCGCCCATTTCCTGAGTCCCGACCCTTTTTGTCTGAGGCGTATGAATATCGGCAGTGCGAAGGCCCGCGCGCAGCACCTTCGTGACCGCCGCCTCGATGCGCGCTGCAGCCTTCTCTTCCTTCAACGAGAAGCGCAGCATCATCGCCGCCGAGAGAATCGCCGCCAGGGGATTTGCCATGTCCCGGCCCGCGATATCGGGCGCCGAGCCATGGATCGGCTCGTACAGCCCCTTGCTGCGCGCGTCGAGCGAAGCCGAGGGCAGCATGCCGATCGACCCGGTGAGCATCGAAGCCTCGTCGGACAGGATGTCGCCGAACAGGTTGCCGGTGACGATGACGTCGAACTGCTTCGGATTGCGCACCAGCTGCATCGCGCAGTTGTCGACGTACATGTGACTGAGCTCGATGTCTCGAAAGGATCTTGCTTCTTGAGAAACAACATCTCTCCAAAGCTGCGAGGTTTCCAGCACGTTCGCCTTGTCGACCGAGCACACGCGCTTGCCGCGCTTGCGCGCGGCCTCGAAAGCGACATGCGCAATGCGCCGGATCTCGGCTTCGCTGTAGCGCATGGTGTCGAACCCCTCGCGGCCGCCGTCCGCGGCGGCGCGAATCCCTTTCGGCTGCCCGAAGTAGATGTCCCCGGTCAGCTCGCGCACGATCAGGATATCCAGGCCGGCGACGACTTCCGTCTTGAGCGGCGAAGCCGCCGCGAGCTCGGGGTGTACCTGCGCAGGCCGCAAGTTGGCGAACAGCCCGAGCCCCTTTCTCAGCCCGAGGATCGCCTGCTCCGGGCGCTTCGAGCGCTCCAGGCCGTCGTAGCGCGGATCGCCGACCGCGCCGAAAAGGACGGCGTCGGCATCCTTCGCGATCCGCAGCGTCGCGTCGGGAAGAGGGTCGCCATGCACGCAATACGCGGCGCCGCCCACCGGGGTTTCCTGAAATTGAATTTTCAAATCCAATTTCCTCAACACCGCGCAAGCTTGAGCAATGACCTCCGGCCCGATGCCGTCACCGGGCAGTACGGCGACGCGCATCAGAAATACCAGGGAAACTGCGCTTTGCGGCGCGCTTCGAAGGTCCGGATCTTGTCGGCGTGGCGCAGCGTGAGGCCGATCTCGTCGAGGCCGTTCAGCAGGCAGTACTTGCGGAACGGGTCGACGTCGAAGCGCATGGTCTGCGCTCCGTCCGCCGTGGATACGGTTTGATTCTCAAGATTTATGGTCAGCTTGAAACCGGGAAAAGATGCGGCTTCATAGAACAACCGGTCGACTTCGGCTTCGGTAAGCACCACCGGCAGGAATCCGTTCTTGAAGCAGTTGTTGAAGAAGATGTCGGCGAACGACGGCGCGATGACGCAGCGAAAACCGTAGTCCATCAACGCCCAGGGGGCATGCTCGCGCGAGGAGCCGCAGCCGAAGTTCTTGCGTGTAAGAAGGATCGTCGCGCCCTTGTAGCGCGGCTGATTGAGGAAAAAGCCGGGGTCGCGGCGCCAGACGCCGAACAGCGCGTCGGCGAAGCCGGTGCGCTTGATCGACTTGAGGTGCTCCTTCGCGATGATCTGATCGGTGTCGACGTTCGCGCGGTCGAGCGGCGCCACCAGCCCCATGAGGACGCCGAATCTCTCCATCAGCGCCAGCTCCGGATGTCGACGAAATGCCCGGCGATGGCGGCGGCGGCGGCCATCGCCGGGCTGACGAGATGGGTGCGCCCGCCGGTGCCTTGCCGGCCCTCGAAATTGCGGTTCGAGGTCGACGCGCAGCGCTCCC
>WNGH01003166.1_pt1 | contig 28704 bp, 23 predicted proteins | sample 5400631 | NCBI WGS metagenome assembly WNGH01 (sample SAMN13153373, study PRJNA577476) | soil metagenome | isolation source: 115 cm soil or saprolite under Garry oak tree replicate 1 | place: USA:California | collected 2016-06-15
ATCGTCATCCGTATCGATGAGCACCGCATTCATCTGCACGTCGCCTTGCGCCACTTCAAACCGCGTCGGCAGTGCATCCAGAAACTTTTTAATGATTGCCACGCGGTCCATTCCAATTACGCCGCCATGCGGCCCCGTCATCCCCACGTCGGTGATGTAAGCCGTGCCTTCGGGCAGAACGCGCTCGTCCGCGGTCGCTACGTGCGTGTGTGTGCCTACTACGGCCGTCGCCCGGCCATCCAGATACCAGCCCATCGCGATCTTCTCGCTCGTCGTCTCCGCGTGCATATCGACCAGCACAAACGCCACGTCAGCGAACAAAGTGGCTAGCAATTCATCCACCTTGCGGAACGGATCATCAATCGCCGGAAGAAAAATGCGTCCTTGCAGGTTGATCACGGCATATTTCATGCCGTTCTTTGCAGTTCCCACGTACATCCCGCTTCCCGGATTGCCATCAGGAAAATTCGCGGGACGCAGCAGGCGCGCCTCGTGCGGCATGAACTCCATAATTTCCCGCCGGTCCCAGCTGTGATTGCCGCCGCTGATCACTTCCACTCCGCACTTCAGCAGCTCGTCCACAATCTTGGGTGTAATCCCGAACCCCGAAGCGGAGTTCTCCCCGTTCGCAATCACCAGATCAATCTTCTTTTGCGATACCAGATCGGCCAGCCGCTCGCGAACAATCTCGCGGCCCGGTGATCCCACAATGTCTCCGATGAAAAGTACGCGCATAGAGGCAATAATCAGTTCTCAGTTTTTCGATTCCAAGTGTATAAAAAGAAGGTGCCCACGCTGTGCGGGATGTTCTTAGTCCATTTGCTCCAACAAGCGTATCGGTAACGGCGTGTGTCTTCGCACCTGATCAGCAACTGCCATCGTGTCGAGGTTACGATTCCGGGGAATGAATCGCACAGCGTCCACTCTTGTTCTAAGTCGCGTTCTAGTTAAACTTATAGCCCAACACCTAAAGAAAAAAGGAGCGGACTGCTAAGCCGTGGAGAGCTAGGCCGTGAACCTCCGAATTAGGTGGGCACCACGAGCCAACCATTAGGCTTTCCTGCCCCGCTCGCTCGTCGCCTCGTCTTTCCTTGCGCTTGTAAAGCAGATTTCACAAGCGCGCTTACAAGTAAGCGACGCGCCAACGGGACAGGCCGTGCACACAGGCTGTCTGTCCGCAGCACCCCAGAGATTCATTACGGTTCAAACGGCTTTCGCACTCTCACCTGCTTCGAAGTACCGCTCCATCCTAATTGTATTCCCTCCGCGCCGCGCCGCCAAACCTCCTCACGGCTCCCATCGCCCCGGCGCTTGGGTTCCGACAAGATGGCAGTCGCCACAAACCAAAACATGCAAATTTCTTTTGAAGCAAAAAAGGCTGCCCGAAGGCAGCCCTTTTGTGTCACCGCAAACGAATCGCGGCAAGGAGTTAGAAGTGGAAGCCCACCTCAGCCGTATACGTGCGCGGCGTCACGAAGTGCGTGCCGCTGAACGTCGACAGGAAGTTATAAAGCGCAACTTCGTTCGTCAGGTTGATCACGGTGAAGCGCAAGCTCCACTTGTAGCGATCGGCGTGGAACAGGTTGTCGTGCCCGACGCTCAAATCAAACAAGTGACGCGGCGCGATGCGGGGAGGATTGTGATCGTCGTTTTCGGTTCCGGGCGCCGGTAGGCTGATGTGCGTCGATCGATACAAAGATGGATCGCAGCTGATCAGTGGGGCCGTCAGCGTCGGAACCTGCGTTCCGCAGACCAAGCCGGCCTGAATCTGTTGATCGGCCGTAAGTCCCGTCAGGTCCACGGGAACCCCTGCCTCCGCCACCGGTACCGCGCCCGCGACCAGTCCGTTGTCATACCGCCAGTTGAAGGCGATCCACGGCCAAGCCTTGTTCGGCTGATATTGCAGATGGGTCGTTTGCTGGAACTTCTGGTCGTGGTCGATGCGGAACACGCCTTGCGTCGTAAAGTCCGTACCCAACCCGCCGACTTGCGGATCGAAAAACCGGGAGTTCACGCCGCTCATCACCACGAAGGCCGTCAAGCCGTGATAGTCCGGCACGCTGGCGCGGATGGAAAACCCGCTGATTTTGGAATTGTGCCACGCGATCGGAAACGTAATCGGAGTATTGAAAAGCACCCCGAAGTCGAATGCGTTATGCGTGTATTTCCATAGATAATCGCCATCGATCACCAGGTGTCGCCCGAAAGCTTGCTGAAACCCGGCATGAAACTCATTTCGTTGACCCGAACGGATCGCACCCGGCTGGCCCAGAACGCTTGAGAACACTCCGGCGGAATCACCGAGACTCCCAACCACCAGGTTTTCATTGAAGGGAGTTTCCATAACGCGAGCGTAGGAAATCCGAAACACCGTGTTCGTGGGCTTCAGGTTGTAAGCGACGCCCAGGCGCGGTTCGATCTGGCTGTCCTGGCTGATACCGCGATAAATATCACCGCGAACCCCCAGGTTGAATGACCAGTTGCCCGCCGTGATGGTATCCTGGACGTACAGCGCAACTTCCTTGATGTCTGTGTGACCGCGAAATCCAAAGAGACTTCCGCCGCGCGTCAAATCGAACGGCAGCAAAGTGGAGCACGGGTCGGCCAAAGCCACTCCGCCTGCAAAGCATGGATCGCCGTTCGCATCTGTCAGCGAGGGAATGAACGTCGAATCCACGATCCCCAGATTGTCCTTCTCGGTTAAAAACGTGTGTTGGAACGTGACGCCTGCTTTTACATTGTTTCGCCCTTTCACGTAAGAAATATCGGAGCGAAAACCCAGGTTGCCGAGCGTGCGGTCTTGCGCGATGGTCTCGCTCTGCAGCAGCGGGCTGAAGTCGTCAAACGGATTCCCGCTTGGATAATAATTGTAATGATCGTGCCGCCAGAAAACTCCCGTCGTCAACAGCGTCGAAGTCCCGAAAAGGTGAGTCCATGTGGGAGCCAGGTTGTAGGTTTTAATTTGGGAACGCTGATCGCTGGGCCCCAGCGGGTCGCCAGTCACGGGATTCACCAGCACCGTGCCGGTGGGATCGCAATCGAACCCCAGTCCCGGTGGACATAGATGAAGTTGCGCATCGAATGAATTGGGATTCTGAAACCACGAACGCGTATATCCCGCGTTAAAGTGAATGGCGTCCGCCGGGGTCACCTGAAAATCCACGCGGTCAAAAATGTTTTGCTGGTTTCCCTTCGCGTGCGTTACCTCGACCTCGGGTGGATCAAGGAAGCGACTCGTTTGCAGGCCGCTGGCAGAAATAAAGTTGCCCAACTTCTGGCTGCCAAATGCGAGATCGAAGCCTCCCGTTGTCGTGCCAAAAGATCCATAGGACGCCCGCACGCTGCCCGTGGGAGTGGTCTGTCCCAAGCCAGAACGTGTGGTTACTTTGATCACCAGGCTCGTCTTGTCGCCAAACTCCGCGGGTGGTGCTCCAGAAATCACTTCGAGCGATTGAATAGACTCCACTGGGATCTGGTTGGAAAAAACCTTGCTCTGTTGATCCGTGATTGGCTGTCCGTCGACGGAAAACGAATTTTCCGCATGATCCCCGAGCCCGTGGAAAAGCCCGTTGGAATCCGCCACTACGCCAGGCGATCCAAGCGTCACCAATGAACTGACGGAAGAGGAAGGACTCTCAAGAGGTAGCTTCTCAAAGAGTCCGCGGTCAATGTCGGTATGAGGCGTCGAATCGTTCTCAACCAGATCCGCGCCATTCGCTTCGACGGTAATACTTGTCGACGCTGTACCGACCTTCAAACTGATCTGCAGAGTCGTCGGAACCGTTGAACGAACGTCTACGTCCTGCGTGTACGATTCAAATTGCGCCGCGCTTACCACGAGGTGGTACGGATTAAACGGCACGTTCGTGAAGCGAAAGCTTCCATCAGCGCCCGTGGTTGTCTCACGGCGGAAGCCGCTGACGGGATTTGAAACCTCAACCTTCGCTCCAGCAAGAACTCCGCCGGACGCGTCCTTTACTACGCCATCGATCGATCCAGAATTGCCCAGCTGCGCATGCGCCGGCATCGCCCCAAAACATAAACTCAACGTGAATGCCGCTGTTAGAAATGCAAAAGATGCAAAACTTCGAAAACTCTTCAACATGATTTCTCCGTGCCCAATGGGCGATGAGTGAGTAGGTTGGATCAAGACCGCTAAATAATGAGGCGGCGCGTCTTCCGCGGAGCTCATGGCGCGCGGAGGACATTTGGGAAAAGGGCAGGAATCGGACGGATTGTTCTAAACGGAGGGAGGTGCGCGGCCGGAGCGGAAAAGCGAGGACTCGTCGAGTGCAGCCGCAAAAACGGGGCGCGAATCGTGCCATCCGGAAATCTGAGGAGCGGAGGCAATTCCGCTGAAGGCGACCGTTAATGCCGGAGCATGCAAAGACTGGCAAACATGGCAAACCGTCTCCGGTCCGCCGTTATGCTGGTGTAGCAAGCTGCCGCCGCCCGCAAAGTAGAGCAGCGTCAGACAAATCAACGCCGCGCCGATGCGCCGCAGCGAAGGTCCCTTCGGTCCTGGACTGAACTTCCTCATCTATATGCAGAGTTTACACTATCCCTGCTCCTTAGACGGCCCAAACCCTACTTTCGTTGCGCCGCACACAACATAAATCCTATTGTTCTTGACCAGCCATTTCTTCTTTCCTAAGCTCAGTCCCACTACTGGGATGCTCGAAAATCGCACTAAGATCTTTCTCTCTGGCCTGTTCCTCGCTTTTCTCTTTCTCTTCGCGCAATTCCACTTCTGCGCGGACACGGGCCTTCACGCGTTCTGCTCATATCCATGCCCGGCCTGTTCTGCTTTCGGCTCAGCAATTACTTCGACTTGTCCCGTCCTCGCTCCCGTCTTTGTACTCCGTGGAATTCTGCGGCTCGATGCTGCTTCAACTCCCCTGCTTAACACGGTGAGGAGAATCTCTCCTCGCGCGCCTCCGGCCCTCTAAAGTCTTTTCTGCATCATCCCTGTCTCATCTACTCGATCTTTTCCAACCGTTTTCGAAGGAGTGCATGTATGAAATGTCTCGTTCTGCTTGTGATTCTGATCCTGCTCACCTCGTTCTCCGCTTGTGCCCAACAGCCTTCTGCCCCGTCAATCCCGCCCGGTGAAGCACGCATCCAATCCCTCGAAGAACAAGTACGCAGTCTCGCCGAACAAGTCGCCTTACTGCGCGCCGAATTGCAAACGATGCGCCAGACTCAAGCCCCCGCGATTCCCGTCACCACTCAGGTTGTGCTCACTGCCGCCCACGTTGAACCGGGCATGCTCGCCGCGACTTCCATTCATGTCGCGCCAGCGAGCTCGCAGCCCGCTTCTGCTGCAGCGCCCATCGCGTCGGCTCCCCCTCAAGTCACCCAAACACAAACTTTCGGCGGCGCTTCTTCAAACGCTAAACTGCTCAATCCCGACATCAGCTTGATCGGCGATTTCATCGGCACTGCCGGACACAACAACGTCGCGCCCGGCAAATCGCTTGAGCTGCACGAATCCGAAGTCGGCATGCAAGCCATCATCGATCCTTACGCTCGTGCCGACGCGTTTCTCTCTTTCGGCGAAACCGGCGTGAACGTCGAAGAAGCTTACGTCACCTTCACTGCGCTTCCCGCGGGACTGCTTCTCAAAGTCGGCAAGATGCGCGCCGAATTTGGCAAGGTCAACACCATCCACAATCACGCTCTTCAATACATCGACCGCCCTGTTGTCACCAACAATCTCGTCGGCGGCGAAGACGGTATCGATGATGCCGGCCTCTCGCTCACACGCTTCATCCCCGCGCCCAAGGGCTGGTTTGCTGAGGGCACCGCTCAGGTTTTTCGCGGCGATTCTGATGATGTCTTCACCGCGAAACGCCGCCAGGATCTCAGCGTCGTCGGCCATCTGCGCGCCTACCGCGATCTCAGCGAATCCACCAACCTCGATCTTGGAGTCTCCTACGCTCACGGCCACAATAATTCCGGCGAATTTGCCTCCAATCCGTCCGCATTCCTGACCAATCTTTATGCCGCCGATGCCACGCTGCGCTGGAAGCCGCTCCGCCGCGCCATCTACAACTCTTTCCTCTTCCGCACCGAACTCTTCTGGAGCGCACGCGACCAGCTCTCGCCCTCCGACATTTTCCAAACGCAGCACGCTTTCGGCATGTACACTCACGCCGAATACCGTCTCAATCGCCGCTGGACTGTCGGCGGACGCTTCGATCGTAGCGGCCACGCCGACAATGGCAACCTGACCGACACCGGTTTTTCGGGTATCCTCACCTACTGGCCCAGCGAGTTCAGCCAGGTCCGTGGACAGTATCGCTACGGCCATCTGCTGGACCCCGCGACCTCGCGTTACGACAACGCCAACGAATTCTTGTTGCAGTTTCTTTTCGTGATGGGTGCGCATGGCGCCCATCCATTCTAGAAATTTCGGAGACACGTGATGACCGCTGTAAAACCGCACACTCGCCTTTTCGCTTTGTTCGCCGCCGTGGCGCTGGTCGTTTCTTTCTGCCCTCCGCCATCGCAAGCGGCAGGCAAACTCAACGTCATGACCGCGACCACCGACCTTGCAGCCCTCGCGCAGGAAATTGGCGGCGACAAAGTGGACGTTGAATCCATCGCGCGCGGCTACCAGGACCCGCACTTCGTGGAAGCCAAGCCCAGCTTTCTTTTGAAGCTGCGCAGAGCGGACCTGCTCATTGTCGTCGGTCTCGAACTCGAAATCGGCTGGCTTCCTCCGCTCATCACTCAATCCACCAATCCCAAAATTCAAGTTGGAGCTCCTGGTTATTTCGATGCCTCACGCTATGCGAAAATTCTTGAAATCCCCACTGGCCAGGTCACCCGCGCCGAAGGCGACGTTCACCCCCTCGGGAATCCGCACTACTGGCTCGATCCGGAAAACGGTTTGCGCATCGCCAAAGGCATATCCGACAAATTCAGTGAAATGCGCCCCGGCGACTCGGCTTATTTCGCGCAGCGCTATGCCAGTTTTGAGCAGCGCCTCAAACAAGCCGATCAGCAATGGCTCGCGCAGATGAAATCCTACGCCGGCCGCAAAATCGTCACCTATCACCGCTCGTGGCCCAACTTCGCGGAACACTTCGGCCTCAATGTTGTCGGCTACGTCGAACCGCGACCCGGAATTCCTCCCAGCCCGCAGCACACCGTAGAACTGATCGGCCAAATGAAACGTGATGGAGTGAAGATCATCGTCGTCGAACCATACTTTGATTTGAAAACACCGAACGCCATCGCGCGCGACACCGTTGGCCAAGTTGTCGTTCTCATGCCCAGCGTCGGCGGCGAAAAAGAGATCACCGATTATTTCAAGCTGTTCGACTACGATATCGCCAAACTCAAGCAGGCTCTGGACACCGCAAAGTGACGCCGCACAGGCAACTGTCGCACTGCGCAGTGACAAAAAACGCGGCGTCATCCTGAGGCGAACCGATAAGGTTCGTCGAAGGATCTCAACGTACTACTCGTGCTGGCAAAGGGCGATTCGAGAACCTGAACAATGCCGTGTCATGAAGAAGAGCGCAGCAGGTCAAAAAAGAAGGAAACGCGTGAAGAAAGACGCAGAAACCGAATCTCTTTCGCTCGACATTGCTCGCGGATAAAGCGACCATAGGGGGAAATTCATCGCATGGAAATTCTCGCATTTCTGATCCTGCCCTTTATCGCCAGCCTCATCCTCACCGGCATCCACTCCTATCTCGGCGTGCACGTCGTCGAACGCGGCGTCATCTTTGTTGATCTCGCGCTGGCGCAAATTGCTGCGCTTGGCGCAACCGTCGCCGTCGTCGTCAGTATGGACCCTCACGGGCGCGCTGCCTACTGGATCAGTCTCGGCTTCACTTTTCTGGGTGCCGCCATCTTCGCTGTCGCGCGCAGCAGCCGTGGCCACATTCCGCAGGAAGCCTTCATCGGTATCGCTTACGCCGTCGCTTCCGCCACCGCCATCCTGCTCATGAGCAAAGCCACCGGCGAAACTGAGCACCTGAAAGACATGCTCGTCGGCAACATTCTCGCGGTCTCGAAAGGCGAAGTGATCAAGACCGCCATCCTGTACGCGGCGGTCGGCCTTTTTCATTTTATTTTTCGAAAGAAATTCCTGCTCATTTCGATGAACCACGAAAAAGCGGAAAGTCTCGGCCTGAATGTTCGCCTCTGGGATTTCCTTTTCTATGCCTCATTCGGATTCGTCGTAACTTCCTCCGTCGCCATCGCCGGCGTGCTCCTGGTTTTCTGCTACCTGATTGTTCCAAGCGTCGGCGCGATGCTTTTCGCGGATCGCATCGGCCCGCGCCTCGCCATCGGCTGGACCATGGGCACCGTCGTCTCAGCTCTAGGTTGCTGGCTAAGCGTCCAGCTGGACACGCCAACAGGCGCAACCATCGTCGTCACCTTCGGCGCCGTCCTCATCCTGATGTTCCTCATGCACTTGATCGTTCATCACCGCAATCATACTTCGCTAGCAGGAGCACACGCCGCCCAACGCGAACTCACCGGCGAAGGTGTCCCCGCTGACCGCCCCTAATCCACTCGATGGTGGTGCAGGCACTCTCGCCTGTTCTGTTCGCCGTTGTAGTGGCCGGTCTTCCGTGCCTTTTGCGCTCCGGTTCTTTCCGGAGAGACCGGTGCTTTGTTGTAGATGCCGCCCTTTCACGGCGACCGCGTGCGAAGGTCTCACGCGCCGCCTCGCATAACTACGCAGTTCTGTGCTCTCGGTGTCCTCTGTGTTAGATTTTTCTTGTTGGTTGTCCGCGGAGGATTGACGCCATGTCCGAACCAAGCTACGAAGAACTCAAAGCGCAACTCGCGCAACTGCAAAAACAATCCGGCTCAAAAAGAAGCGGCACTCTCGATTTTCGCGTCGGCGAAAAAGGCGGCGTCAGCGTCTATGGCCTCGGCCGTTTCCCCGTCACACTCTATTACGAACAGTGGACCCGCCTCCTCGAGGCCGTCCCAGAGCTCAAAGCCTTCCTCGAAGAACAAAAAGCCGCAGGCAAACTCAAATTGAAGGAATAAGTCGCGGACTCTCTTTGGATTCATCGGCCGCGCAGCTTGCGGATCGCGCGAAGTACTGCCATTCCGGGAACACCGATCCCGCGATACTTCGCTAGTGGACTTGTCTCTCGAGGGATCTGCTTCTTGGTTGTGTTGCCCTCGCGCCCAATGTGGGAGCGGACATTCTAGAAGCGCTTCGCCAGACGACTTGAGCCCTGTCGCCAAAGTCAACTCCTCTTAGGTCCTCGACCAGTTTTGGCTAGCAGTTACCGGGCAGTCGAAGCCGTTGCGGAAACTGCAGACTTTTGCCGTGCAGGCTCAACGACAAGCACGGAATCCATGGTTGAAGCGTGAATCGCGAAAAGCCGGCGAAGTGTCGCATCCGCGCCGGGAGCGTCGCCCGATTCGCGTTTCGCACGCGCCAGCAAATCCAGCGAAAACGCGTCATCGCTCGCCTGCTCAAGTTCAGGAATCGCTTCCTGATATTTGCGTTGTTCCACCAACCACGTGCCGCGCAACGCGTGCAACTGATCTCCGATAGACTCGTTTTCCGTGGACTCGTATCTCTGCTGCATCACGCGGATACAAACATCCGCCATCGCGGGATTCCCGGCGTGCAAGGAGCGTACTCCCCGCCACCGCCGAATCACCGCCATGTGTTCGTCGCGGGTCACCGTGGCCAAATCTGCGTCGCTGCGGATCGCATCTTCCGCGGCATCCAGATGTTTCATGGCCTCAAGATCATCCGCTTGGTATAGAGCCATCGCTTCGTGAAGCGCGGCTTCCAGGTCCGTGTACTTTTTCGATTTTGCTTCTGCTGCCAGCGTCGCGTATTCCCGGTCAGCAAACCCGTAAAGGTTTTCGCGCACGTAACTCAATGCAATCGAAGAGCGGTATTCGAGGCCTCGTCGTGGATTCGCCGCCACGCGCGCCGATTTTTCGTAAGCTTCCCGCGCTGCTCCTTGATTCCCCAGCAACGCGAACACGTCTCCCAATTCATGCTGTGAAGGACCGAACGTAGGATCTTTTTTCAATGCGGATTCAAAATGCGCGCGAGCCTCGCTGTATCGGCCCGCCTTAAAAAGAATATCGCCGTAAGAATCTTCCGGATTCGGATCCGCCGGCATCGCCGCAATGTACTGTTGCATCAGCGCTTCCGCGCGTGCCATGTCGCCCATCGCTGCATACGCGTAGCCAAGCCGATTCAGGACCGGTGTGAATTCCGGATCGAGCACCAGAACTTTTTCAAACAGAGGAATTGCGTGCTGTTGGTCGCGCTGGTCCACAAACCAGCGTCCCGCCAGATACAGGACAAATTTGTCGCCGGATTCTCGCTTCACCAGATCGTTCAGATTGGAAATTGCCCCGATCTGATCATTGTGTTTCAGAGCGGCCACCCAGCGGACGAAAAGCATTTCGCTCGGAGACGCTTTTCCAACCAGACTCTGCGCGCGAGCAAGCGCGTCTGCAGCCTCGTGCGAATCCGTTCCGTAATATGCAAGCAAACTCCAGCCTGCGGCAAAATCCGGGTCTTCACTGACCGCCGTGCGCAAGCTCTTCAGGCATTCGTCCAGCCGGTAATTCCCGCTCAAAATAATCGCCTGGCCAAATAATTCGCGTGCGTGATCGGATTTTGTAGTCAGTCGCATCTGCTCAATGGAATTTTTAGCAGAGGACTTTGCGTTTGCTGAGTGCGCCGCTTGCTGCGCGCGCAATCCCGCGGCGGAAAAACCAAAAACCACCACGGCCAGAAAACTGAGCCCGCGCTTCATCGGAAAGCATCTCCTTACCGGCAAACTCCGGCCCTATTTTTCGATGCTAGCAGGCGCGCCGCAGGAGAACCGCCTGTACCAAGGTACAGTTGAATCGCAACAGTTATAAGCGTCCAGCAATTCCGCGCATATATAATGTGCACGCACGCGCACACACAGTGGCGGGGAGAAGAGCCATGAAATTTCGGCGGTTTGGTCGGACGGGGTGGCAGGTCAGCGAAATCGGCTACGGAATGTGGGGCATGGCGGGATGGACCGGTTCGCAGGATGCCGAATCCCTCGCCTCGCTCGAACGCGCGATCGATCTCGGTTGCAATTTTTTTGATACCGCGTGGGCCTACGGCGACGGGCACAGCGAAGAGCTTCTTGGTAAAGCGCTGCGCGCGAACGCGGGGAAGAAATTGTATGTAGCGACAAAAGTGCCGCCAAAGAATCGACAGTGGCCGTCAAGGCGCGCATTCACGCTGGATGAATCGTATCCACCGGATTATGTGTTCGAGTACGTCGAAAAAAGTTTGTGCAACATCGGCACGGACACGCTCGATCTGATCCAATACCACACCTGGGAAGATCAATGGCTCGATGACGAACGCACGGCGCACACGATTGAAAAATTGCGCGAGAACGGAAAAGTTCGCGCCGTCGGCATCAGCATGAACCGCTGGGAACCGTGGAACGGAATTCGCGCCGTGAAATCCGGGCTTGTGGATGTGGTGCAAGTCATCTACAACATCTTTGACCAGAACCCCGAAGACGAATTATTTCCGGCATGCCGCGCGCATGATATTGGCGTGATTGCTCGTGTGCCGTTCGACGAAGGCTCACTGACGGGAACGCTCACAGCAAAAAGCACGTGGCCAAAAGAAGACTGGCGCAGCACATATTTTGTTCCAGAAAATTTGCAATCGAGCGTAGAGCATGCCAATGCCTTGAAGCCGCTCGTTCCTGCCGATTCTTCCATGCCGGAGATGGCGCTGCGATTCATCTTGAACAATCCTGATGTGAGTACGATCATTCCGGGCATGCGAAAACTCCGTAACGTCGAAGCGAATATCGCCGCAAGCGACCAAGGCCCGCTGCCCGCCGCTCTGCATGCGGAATTGCAAAAGCATCGCTGGGTGCGCACTCCCACCGAGTGGAGCCAATAAAAAGAGTGATCAGCGATCGGCGCCGAGTGTCGACGCGAGCCGAGAAAATTGGGGAACCACTGAATGCGCTATAGAAAATTTGGACGGACGGGCTGGGACGTGAGTGAGATTGGCTACGGCATGTGGGGCATGGGCGCGTGGAGCGGTTCGGAAGATACGGAATCGCTCGGGTCCCTGCAAAGGGCAATCGATCTGGGATGCAATTTCTTTGACACGGCATGGGTGTACGGAAACGGCCACAGCGAGAAATTGCTGGAGCAAGTGTTGCGCGCAAACTCGGGCAAGAGAATATTTGTCGCAACGAAAGTGCCGCCGAAAAATCAGAGCTGGCCCGCGCCGGCAAATTCCACGTTGGACGAAAATTATCCACCAGAGCACATCACGGAATACGTCGAGAAAAGTTTGCGAAATCTGGGACTCGAATCGCTGGATTTGATCCAGCTGCATACGTGGAACGACAGTTGGCTGGAAGATGCGCGAATCGGCCCGGCGATCGAGAAATTGAAAGCGAGTGGAAAAGTGCGCGCCGTGGGCATCAGCTTGAATCGCTGGCAACCGTGGAATGGAGTGAAAGCGGTGCTCGCGGGCCTCGTCGACTCCGTGCAGGTGGTGTACAACATTTTCGACCAGAATCCCGAAGATGAATTGTTTCCGGCGTGCCGCGAAAAAAATGTGGCGGTGATTGCGCGCGTTCCGTTCGATGAAGGAGCGCTGACCGGAGCGCTGACCGCTTCGAGCAAATGGGCGGATGGAGACTGGCGCAACTCGTATTTTTCTGGCGGAAAGTTGCAGGAAACTTTGAAACGCGTGGATGCGCTAAAGCCATTGTTACCTGAATCGGCGCAGGACAAAATGGCGAATGGTGGAATGACGCTGCCGGAATTGGCGCTGCGATTCATCTTGAGTAATCCCGATGTGAGCACGACGATTCCCGGGATGCGCAAGACGCGCAACGTGGAAGCGAATCTTGCAGTCAGCGAACGCGGAGCATTGTCTGAATACGCTTCCGCGTATTTGCCTGCTGATCTGCTGGTGGAATTGCGCAAGCATCGCTGGGAGCGCAACTCCCGAAACATTTTCCGGTAAAGTGAAAAAGAAGTTGCTGAGTTTCCTTGCGGGCCGCTAAGAAGAAATCATCATGGGCTTCTATCGGGAACACATCGTTCCGCACCTGGTAAATCTCGCGATGCGCAACAGCGAATTGTCGCCGTACCGGGAACGGGTGCTTCGAGCGGCGGAGGGGCGCGTACTTGAGATTGGCATTGGCGCAGGTCCGAATCTGAAATTTTATCCGCCGCGCGTAAAGGAAATCCTCGCATTGGAACCGTCGACGAAATTGACTGAGATGGCCCGTCGTCGAGCCAGCGATTCTTCCCTTTGCGTGACATTCCTCGAAGCGTCGGCCGAGGCCATTCCGCTGGAGGGCAGCAGCGTGGATACCGTGGTGATGACCTGGACATTGTGCTCCATCGCCGATGCCTCAGAAGCCCTCCGTGAAATGCGGCGCGTGCTGAAACCAAGTGGACAGCTGCTGTTCGTTGAACATGGGCAAGCGCCGGAAGAAAGCGTAAGAAAGTGGCAGGACCATTTAACGCCAGTGTGGAAGCGCATTGCCGGCGGCTGTCACTTGAACCGGCCAATTCCTGCGCTGCTCGAAAGAGCGGGCTTTCATATTACCCACCTGACGACCGGCTATATGAAGGGTCCAAAACCGATGACGTTTCTTTATGAGGGCAGCGCGTTGCGCGATTAAGCGGTTTGTTTGAGAGCGCGTTCGACGAGGGTGAGGCAGCGTTCGGCTTGTTCGCGCAAGAGTTCTTCCTGTTCTCCACGTTCGCGAAGGCCGCTGTGGAGTTCGTCGGCAATGGCGAGAGCGGCGAGGACGGCGGCTTTCTGCGTGTCCACAGTGCTGGTGGCGTCAGAGATCGCGCGCATCTTTTCATCCACATAGGCGGCAAGTTTCTGGACGTAAGCGGGATCGAGATCGCCCGCGATGGAATAAGTCTGGCCGTAGATCTGGACTCTGGTGGGTGATGGCATCGAGTGCGCCGGGTTTCGCGGCTAACGGGAAAGTTAGCATAAAAGTTTGCGCGCGGCGACCGTGACTGCGGCAGCTGCTGTTTGAGCGATGTATCCCGTTGTACATGGCCCCGGTTGAAAAACAAATTAGATGCCCGTAGGACCTGCAAGGGCGGCCTTTAAGTTAAACGATAGTGGCCGTTGCCGAGGAAGTGCAGGAGAGCGAGGCCGCGGAGGACTTGGAGTTGTTGTCGGATTTTGGGGCGGATGTTGTGATTGTCCGGATGAAGTCTGGAGAGTTCTGGTTCGAGTGAATACGCTTCGGCCAATAGAAATTCTCTTTTCTCGAGAAAATGAATGGCGTTGGGTACCTCAAGGGTCCAGCAACCGCAGTGCGGTTCCATGATCACGGAATACTGGAGCGCGGCCTTCGGTGCCAAAGTCAGAAACTAGACGCGCCGACCGATGTAATTTTCACGTGGAAGGCGTACGTGCGGCTGGGTGTTTGCTTATGGCAGGTAGGCGGAGGTGGAGGTTGGAGTGAAGTCGAAGCGGATTATGGCGGACGGGCTGGCTCCGGAAGCAGCGGAAGAGGATGGCGTGGCGAATTGCCATTGGCGGGCGGCTTTTAAAGCGGCGGCGGCGAAGAATTGGCTGGGGGCAGGATTTGCGAGTGCGGCGGTGGAGACGGTGCCATCGGGATTGATTTGTACGCGGACGTTGATGCGGACGCTGCCGCGAATGGTGGAGCGCGATTTTTCGGAAACTTCGGGGAGGACTTTGCGAAGAACCGCTGGGGAAAGCGGCTGGGAGTTAGAGGATGACGGAGCCGCGGGCGTGACAGCCGAACGTGGCGGTGCGGACTTGCTCGTGCCGGAAGGAGAGCTTGTTGCTCCTGAATTGGACGATGAATTTGTTGTGTTCGTGCGCGAGTTTGCGTTTGGCGATGAAGGAATCGCATTGGACGAGGGGGCGTTTGTCGCGGACGAATTTCTGGATGGCGCGGGACTGGAGGTTGCGGGTGAAGTTGTTGCGGCCGTGGAAGTGGAATTAGCCGGAGGAATTTTCGCATCGCGCGAGGCTGAATTTTGCGGAGTGGAAGACGTTGTGCCTGGGTTCGCGGAATTTGGTGACGACGAATTGCGAGAGCGGAGAAAATAGCGCGGCACGAACAGGCCGAGAAGGATTATGGCGGCAGCTGCGCTGACGAGAAAAAGTTTATTGGAACGAGTGGAAACAGGAGGGTTGCTGCTGATACGGCGCGGTCCGCCGATGGTGGCGTTCACTTGTGGAAGCGAAGAGACAGGAATGCGCGAGCGCGGTACTTGCTGCGCGGCATTTGACCCAGATGATGGTGACCGGGCTGGCGGCGAGACAGGGGAGAGTGGAACGGCAAGCGGATCGATTTCCGGAAGCGGTTCGCGTTGCGCGGTGCCAGATGACGACGTTGCAGCGGCGGCGGGAGCAGCTTCGACTGCCGCGATAAGCGATTCTGGAGAATCGGGTGACTCGGGCGGACGAACGTAAGGAGAACTCACCCCGACCTCAGTGTTCGCCGCTTCGTTTGTTGCGGGGCTTGCAGTGTTTGCGGCTGAAATTGTAGCGAGAGTGGCTTTGCGTTTTGCGACGAACTCCGGATCGAGCAATGAGCGCACTTGATCGAGCGTGATGCGGAGCGTGGCATCTTCGACCAGGGCGGAGCGAACGATTTCCGCAAAAGGCGCGGGAAGATCGGGCAACGTGAACTGTCCGGAAGGTTCGCGCGCGGGGAAATCCTTGATTCAGGCGCGGCAAATGGAGCGGCGAGCGGCCACGCGGAGGAAGATTCGCCCGCGGGCAGAATGCGGTCGGCGGAGAGTTTTACGTTGTCGCCGGTGGCGTGGATGTTGGAAGGCTTGAGCCCGGCGTGAACGAGTCCGTTTTCATGTAGAAAATCGAGCGCGGGAAGAACTGCGGCGAGCATGCCGCGAGTTTCGTCTGGTGTGAGCGCGCGGCGCGGAAGAAGTTGGCCGAGATCTTCGTCGGCGAGTTCGGTGACGACGTACAGGCACGGTGCGCCGTCAATCGTGCAGCGGCCAAAATGAAGAATGCGCAGAAGTCCCGGATGCGAGAGAGCGGCAGTGGCGCGCCAACGGTCGAGTTGAACGTCGGAGTTGGATGGATCTTCAGGGATAAGCTTGATCGCGGCGTCGGATGCGGAATCGCCGGGCCGCGCGGCTTCGCTGGAAGTGAGAAATACGGCGGAGTTCGGCGAGACGCCGAGAAGTTTGCGGAGCGCGAAGCGGCCGTCTGCAAGCTGGCCTAAAAGATGTTGAGCTGTGGCTGACATGGGCACCTGCCGGTCCGCGCGCGGGGTGGCGTGCGGCAGTAAGTTAAGAAAACAAAATTATAACTGGGCGCGCAAGAGGGTTTCAGAGTTTGTACTTACAAACCCTGAGTTGCAAGGATTTCTTGCGCGATAAGGCCGGGGAGGCTTCTAGGGATTGTGACGGGGACGAGCGGGAAAGGAAAGAGGGTTGTGCGAAAGAGATAGCAGGCGCCGAATGTCGCATCGTTTTCACTAGCGATGCCACGAACAAAGTCGCCGCCTCCACGCGAAGTGCGGGCCAGGCAGACGGTGGACGCTATAAAGGATGAGAACGGGGCGAATGGCGGCGATCGCCGTCTGCGTTTACGAGCCCATCAGGAAGAGCGGCTTGTTGGCGAAGCTGGTGTACTGCGGGCGCAGGCGCTCGGTGTTGTATTGTTCCTTTACGTTGACAAATTTTTTCGAAGCGGTAATGGTCGCGATGGGTACGTTATCGTAGCGTCCTTCTTTAAGGACCACCAGACGGCCAAAAGTTTTGTTGATGATGAGGTCGAGCGCGAGATTGCCGTAGGCCATGGGCACGATGGAATCGAGAGCGTCGGGATCGCCGGAGCGAACAAGGTAACCGAGCTTTTGGCTGATGACGTCGATTTTTTTGCCTTTGTTGAATTTGGCGGAGCGGTTTTTGACTTCTTCAGCGACGATATCGCCGATGCCGCCAAGCTTTTTGTGGCCGTAGGCGTCCGCGGATTCGCCTTCAAAAACCATTTCGCCGCCTTCGAACATTGCGCCCTCGGAGACCAGGACAGTGGCGTAGTGGCTGGGATTTTTGTGGCGGTCAGAGACGAGCCGTTCAGTGAGATTGTCGATGTTGAATTTATGTTCTGGAATCACGCAGCGATGAGCGGCTCCGGCCATAGTGGGAAGCATAGCGGTGAAGCCGGCGTAGCGACCAAAAACTTCCAGCACGAGGAAGCGCTCATGCGAGCCGGCGGAAGTGCGCAGATCGTTTGTCAGCTGAATGGTGCGCGTGACGCAGGTGCTGAAGCCGATGCAATAGTCGGTGCCGGGAACGTCATTGTCCATGGTTTTGGGAATGGCCACGACTTTGAAACCTTCCTGATGCAGGCGAACGCCGTAACTGAGCGTGTCATCGCCGCCGATCGGCACCATGTAATCGACGCCGAGCCATTCAAGATTCTTCAGGACTTCGGGAGTGAGATCGTTTTTCTCGGCGTTGTACTGGCTTTTGAGATGTTCGGGCACGTTGGCTTTGTTCGTGCGGCCGGGGTTGGTGCGAGAGGAATGCAGAAACGTTCCGCCGGTGCGTCCGGCGCGATTGACGATGTCTTCGGTGAGGATCTGGAAGTTTTCAGAATTGTCGTAGGATTTGTCGCGCACGATGTCGATCAGGCCGCCCCATCCGTGGCGGAAGCCAATGACTTGATAGCCTTCACGGAGCGCGCGGAAGGTGACTCCGCGAATCGCGGGATTGAGTCCGGGGACATCGCCGCCTCCGGTGAGGATGCCGATGATGCCTTTGCGGGTGCTGATGTTAGACATGAGTGAGCCCTTTTGAGTGAACTTGAACAGACGATTTTACACGAGACGCGAGGAAACCGGAGAGAAAGTGGAGGCGTCCAAGAAAAACACGAATTCATGAAATTGTAAGAAAGGGTCGGGAATTCGAAAGCACTATTGCGGTAGGGACCGGAGGGTTCATGCGGACGAAAACGAAGGTGCTGGGAGTGGTATTGGGATTGGCACTGGTGCTGGGCGAGCAGGCATTTGCGTGGAATGACCGCGGACACATGAGCGTGGCCTACGTGGCATACAAGCAATTGAAGCCGGCGACGCGGGACCGAGTGAATGTGCTGTTGAAGCTGAATCCGAAATATAACGATTGGGCGACGACAGTGGATCAGCAAGTGCCGACTGCTTCCGCGGACGACAAAAACCTGATGATCTTCATGATTGCAGCGACCTGGGCGGATCAGATCAAGCGGGATTCGACGTACACGAAAGACGGAAGCCAGAACGGAAACCGGCCTGACGGAAGCCCTGATCCTGCGAAGAACACTGGCTATGACGATTTGCTGATGCACAAGTATTGGCACTTCATCGATACACCGTTTACGACCGATGGAACTACCTTGCCGGCGATTCCCACGCCGAATGCGCAGGAGCGGATCGCACTGTTTCGTGGAGTGTTGGCGGCGGCGACTGCGGCGGACGGGTTGAAATCGTACGATCTGACCTGGCTGCTGCACTTGGTTGGCGACATTCATCAGCCGCTGCATGCTTCAACGCGCGTGAGCAGCACGGATCCGGACGGCGACGCGGGCGGAAATCTGGTGAAACTCGACTGTTCGAAGTGTCAACTCCACGCGTTTTGGGACGATTTGCTCGGCAAGCAAAACGATTTGAAGACTGTGACGAAGGCGGCCAGAAGGCTGCCGAAACCCAATGCGGCGCTGGCGGCGAAGTCAGACGAAAAAGATTGGATTGCGGAAAGTTTCGAGGAAGCGCAACAAGCCGTTTACACCACACCAATCGCGGCCGGCGACGGACCGTTCACACTAACGACGCAATACAAGAAAAACGCCGGGAAATTGGCAAAACAACGAGTGGCCTTGGCGGGAACGCGGCTGGCAAATCTGTTGAATACGGAGTTGAAATAAACCAGAAGCGCAAAGACCCCAGCCTAATAAGAAGACGGCCAGCTCCTGCAAAAAGCGAAAAATTCGAAAGGCTACAACGGGCGGCGGATGCCAAGCTTGCGAATGCGCGCCTGGAGCGTGGTGCGCTTCATGCCAAGAAGGTTGGCGGCACCGCGCGGACCGGCGATGCGCCACTCTGTCTGACGAAGCGCGCGAAGAATATGTTGGCGCTCCGCTTCTTCCAGCGTGGCAACGGGGGCCGCGGTTGACGCGGCGAGCGGAGATTCTTCCGCCTCAGGCATCGCAGGGGCGTTGCGGAGCTCCGAAAGCGGCACGCGAAGTTCCTTGCCGGGAGAAAGAATCACGGCACGTTCAAGAAGATTTTCGAGTTCGCGAATATTGCCGGGCCAGGCATACGAAACCAGCGCGTCCATGGCGTCAGCAGGAACGTACTGAACAGTTTTGTTGAGGCGGCGGCTGAATTTCTGAACGAAGTAACGTACCAGCAGCGAAATATCCTCGCGGCGATCACGAAGCGGCGGAATCTGAATGGGAAAAACGTTGAGGCGGTAGAAGAGATCGCTGCGGAATTTTCGCTCGGCGACGAGACGGCTTAGGTCAGCGTTGGTGGCGGCGACGAGGCGAACGTCCACGCGAACCGTGCGCGTCGCTCCCAGGCGCTCGAACTCCTGTTCCTGAAGAACACGGAGTAGCTTGGGTTGAAGCTCAAGCGGAATGTCGCCGACTTCATCGAGGAAAATGGTGCCACGATCGGCGAGTTCAAAGCGGCCGACTTTCTGGCTGACGGCGCCAGTGAAGGCCCCTCGTTCGTGGCCGAAAAGTTCACTTTCGAGAAGGCCAGAAGGAATGGCAGCGCAATTTATCTTCACGAACGTGCGTTCCCGCCGTGGACTTAAATTGTGAATGGCGCGTGCGATAAGTTCTTTACCGGTGCCGGTTTCGCCGAGGATCAGAACGGTGGTGTTGCCGGGGGCAGCGAGCTCCACTTGCGCCAGAGCGCGTTTGATGGCAGGACTCTCGCCGACGATTTCCTCGAAATTGAATTCGCTGCGAATTTCTTCCTCGAGATAAAGTTTTTCGACGGCGAGTTTGTCTTTGAGAGAGTCGATTTCCTTAAAAGCGAGGGCGTTTTCAACGGCAATGGCAATTTGGGCCGCGACGCGGTTAAGAAGATCGGCGTCGCCGTCGGAAAAAGCGTCCAGACGCCGACTGGCAAGATTGAGAGTACCGAACGCGCGCCCTTTGCTGAGCAGCGGAACGCAGCATACAGACGTGAGGCCTTTTTCTCGGAGAACGCGGACGAGCTCGGCGGGAAACTGATCCAACTCCGCGCCATGAAAAATGGTGGGCTTCCCGGAAAGCATGCAACGGCCGGCAGGAGATTGATCGAGCGCGACGGAGACTTCCTTTCCGGCAAAGAGGGTGTCAGAGCCGTCGAAATCGAGCGCGTGCAGCTTCAGTCGGTTGGTCGCGACATCAAGCAGGGCCAGGCTGGTGTAGTCATGATGAATCACGCGAGTCAGCGCAGAGACGATGCCGCGAAAAAGATCGCTAAGCTCCCGGCTGGTGACCAGGACGTTGTTGATGTCGAGCAGAACCTGTAACCGGTCTCGCTGTTCGGCGAGCTCTCGCTGGTAGGCCTGCGTGGACTCGAAGTTGAGCGCGTTGTCCACGGCGACGGCGACCTGAGCCGCGACGCGTTGCATGAATTGAATATCGGAATCGGAAATCGCCTGGGGACGCAATCGGCCGAAGCCCATGGAGCCGAGCCGGCGCTGCGCTGTCGTGAGCGGAAGGGCGGCGAAGGATCGGACGCCCTCTTCGCGCAGCCGCGTAAGAAATTCTCGAAAGCGCGTTTCGGTCAAGACATCTTCAACGATGAATGGTTGCTGTGTTTGCCAAACCCAGCCGGAAGGACTGCCGTCGACGGGATGTTCCATGCCGAGAGGCTTGTCGGTTTCGAGACGGGTTTCGAGTACATGAAGCCGCATGACATTCTTGGCGGGATCGTGCAACACGAGAGTGAGAAAATCGGAATCGACGACGGAATGCAGACGGAGGGCGAGCTCATGGAACAGCGTCTTCAGATCGCGATGCTGCGCGATGATTTCGCTGACGTCGAGCAGCGCTTCCAGTTGGCGCCGGGAGTGATCAAGCACCGGGGACGGAACTGCCTCCGGCGGAGAAATCGTGGGATCCGCCATGCAGCGAGAATAACACCGCGAGGGAGACCGGCTCAACCGACGCCAACGGGCAGTCGATCATCTTCCCACGGCGCCACTACACATCCAAACATCCAAAGGAAGATGATTAAGTGTCGTTACAGCCCATCACCGGAATTCTGAGGCGTTACCTGGGCCTGCCGGAAGAAGGCTTTTTTGGCTTTTTTCTGCCTCTTTGACTTCTTCTGGCACGCGCCCTAAGATGCCATGAAATAGGCGGTACCCTCCGCATGATTGGCCAATCTCTCGGCCATTATCGCATTTTGGAAAAGATTATCTAGGAAGGTTTGATGAGTCATTGATTGAGGCGAGAAAAGCCGTTGAGCTCGATCCTCTCTACATCACGCATGGAATTGTGCTCGGAAATGTTTTCTACTATCGCGGCGATTATGATGCGGCGCTGAAGGAATACAACAAGGTCTTGGACATGGATCCCAATTATTGGTTGGCACACGGCTCTTTAGCGCTCACTTATGGACAAAAAAAGATGTATACGGAGGCCTTCGCAGAGTTGCAGAAAGTGATGGGCGCATTTCCCAACAGCAATTCCACTGCGGTCTTGGGACAGCTCAAAGCACTATCAGGCGAGAAGGCAGAAGCGCGAAGAATCGCTCACGAATTGCAGAAGCGTTCCAAGAAAGAATATGTTTCTGACTATTGGTTGGCTACTATCTACGTCGCCCTCGGCGACAACAATCAAGCGTTCCAATTGCTTGATAAAGCGTTCACGGAGCGCTCGCAATGGCTCGTCCAGTTGAAAGTCGATCCGAGATTCGCCAACCTGAGGTCTGATCCCCGATTTCCGGATCTTCTACGCCGCATCGGCCTTCCGACGTAGTCCTCAGTATTTGTTGCGATGTGCGAGATCGATACGCCAAAATTCATCGATTCTGAACGTGAGCGGAAACCGAGCCTCTCGGTCAGTACCTTCCAAAATAACGAAAATAAAAGGAAGAAGGCACGATCCACGCGTTTCGTTCTGCGTTGGACCATGCCTTCTTCCCGCGGGGGTGAGGGCCGAAGCCGGCCGGTAGACAAGATAAAGCTTCCGGATGCTTCAGCGGGTGACCGTGGCCGCGAGGACGAACTCCTCCGCCGGATTATGATTCTTCGCCAGTTGGACTTCGGCGCTGGACTTCGGGAGCTCCCGGCCCCTGTCGTAGCCTTGCATCCAGACCTGGGACAAGAAATAGCGGCCAGCCAAGCTATGGAAGACCAACTTTGTTTTGTCCGAAGGACGGAAGGACGAGCAAGACTGTGTGAGTGAAAGGATGGCGGACTTGCTGTCATCCGAGCGGATCACGATTGCCTGGTTGGTGCGGCCTTCGGAGACAACCATGTATTCTCCGGCGGGAAGAATTTGCTTCCCAACGACGAAATCAAAGGGGATGTTTGCCTTGACGCGAGTTTCCTGCGCCTGAGCGGCGGAAACTGCGAGAAGCAATCCCAAACCAAGAAAACCAAAGCGTAAGCGATTCATAAAACCTCCTCCGAAAAACGGCGAACAGAAGGCCGGGCCGCTGCGACAAATGCCGACTGCCGAGGTCTGCTGCTTTCGTCGTTCTGGTGTTGTCGGTGGCTTTGATAACCAGGGACATACGGAGAGAATGCAGGTGGAGTGCCAGCAGAAGAAACTGGTGAAGTGTTCGACGGTCAAAATGTAATGCATTGATGAATAAACAGGTTACGACGATGGCCTCAGGACCGGAGGCGCGCAGAAACGCTGATGGAGCCAGTTTCACTAACCCGTTGGTTAGTGACAGCCCGCCGAAAGGCTAGCTCCTTCAGTAGCGGGCCCCGAAGCCCGGAAAGTGTGATAAAGAACAGCGTGGGAATAGGAATGAATCCCCGGTTGATTGGCGTTGCTGGGCCCTTGGAAGGCAGCCTGTGTGTGCTGCCCGAGGGCGAGGTTTCGATCGGGCGCGATGCAGCAAATCAGTTGTCGGCCGGCGACGGGTCGCTCTCAAGGCGACATTGCGTCGTAAGACGCGAAGGCGCCAAATGCAGTGTGCGGGACGCGGGCAGCCGTAACGGCACGCGGGTGAACGGCGTGCCGGTGGACGAACAGCAACTGACGCACGGCGACCAGCTATCGGTTGGGTCCTCGGTGCTGATGTTTTTGAGCGAAGCGGAGAGCACAGCTTCATGGACGAATCAGGTTTTGTTCGAGGACACTGCGGAGCTTGATGGCTTAGCGATCCAGTTCAGACAGGAAAAGCAGGCAGCGAGGAGGCCGGAAGAAATTCTTGCGGGGCTGCCGGGGACGCCGGAGCTAACGCGCTACCTGCAGTCATTACTGAAAATTGCAACGGGCATTGGAGGAATTCGTGATCGCGAGTCGCTGCAATGGCAGCTGCTCGGGTTTCTCTTCGATGTATTGCCGGCTGAGCGGGGCGCCGTTCTGTATTTTGATAAGACGGGCGAAGTGGAATCGACGGCGGCGTGGGATCGCCTGCGCGGGCCAGAGCATGCCGTGCCGATCAGCGAATCGCTGGTGCGGCGCGTGTATGCAGAAAAAAGCGGCCTGGTGGCGGGGGACGCCGCGGTCGAGCGATCCGCCGAACAGGGAGTGGGCGAAATACCGCGCGCCCGCTCGGTGTTGTGCGCGCCCATGATGATTTTCGGGGAACTGCTGGGCGCGATTTACCTCGAAAGGAGCGGCCTCGAAGGGCCATTCGATGATGCTCACTTGCAAGTGATCACGGCGGTCGGCTCGATTGCCGCGCTGGCGTTAGAAAACTTGCGGCACTGGGAACGGCTCAAGGAGGAGAACCAGACGCTGAAGGCGGAAGTGAACCTGCAACACAACATGGTCGGGATAAGCGCCCGGATGAAGGAAGTATTCGAATTCGTGCGAAGGGTGGCGGCAACGGATGCCACGGTGCTGATCGAGGGTGAGAGCGGGACCGGAAAAGAGTTGGTGGCGCGGGCAATTCACCACAACAGCGGCCGCGCGGAAAATCCCTTTGTGGCGATTAATTGCGCGGCGATTGCGGAAAATCTGCTGGAGAGCGAATTGTTTGGACATGAAAAAGGTTCGTTCACGGGAGCTTCGGCGCAGAAAAAGGGGAAAATCGAAATGGCGGAGGGCGGAACGCTGTTTCTGGACGAGGTGAGCGAGCTCGCGCCGGAACTACAGGCAAAGCTGCTGCGGGTGTTGCAGGAAAGGGAGTTCGAAAGAGTGGGCGGAACGAGAGCTATTCCGCTGGATACACGGCTGATTGCGGCGACGAACAAGAAATTGTCGGCGGCGATCGAGGCGGGAGAATTTCGGAAGGATTTGTACTACCGGCTGAACGTGGTGACGCTCACGATGCCGGCTCTGCGCGATCGAGTCGAGGACATACCGCAACTGGCGGAACACTTTCTGTCGAAGGCCAGTCGGAAATGCAAAACAAAAATGAAGCAACTGTCGGAAGAGGCTATGGCCTGCCTCGTCAAATATGATTGGCCAGGAAATGTGCGAGAGCTGGAAAACGCGATCGAACGCGCAGTGGTGCTGGGGTCAGGCAATGTGGTTTTGCCGGATGATCTACCGGAGGCGGTTCTGGAAGTTGGGTTGACTTCGCCAGACGGACCCGCGAAATACTATCGTTCTGTGAAAGAAATGAAGCGGCAGATGATCGTGCAGGCGCTGCAGCAAGCGCACGGCAGCTATCTTGAAGCGGCGAAGGCGCTAGGGATACATCCGAATTCCCTGCTGCGGTTGATGAGGAATTTGAACGTGAAAGCATCGACGAAGGCCGGGCAACTCCCGTGAGGAGACGCAAAGAAATAATCGTAGCCCGGTGGAAGCGAACAGGTGCAGCGCGAGGACCTCAATTTGACATGCTGGTCTTCTTGGGCTCCAACGCCTTTTGAACGGCCGGAGGCAGTTGACGGATTCGCCTGACGTAAGCGGCCATGGTCCAAAGATCCTTGTCGGGAGACCATTTTCCGTTAGCAAACATGCCGGTCCGGCGAATGCCATGTTTTGCGATCCAGAAAATCTGCGCCTCCGTATATTCCGTGCCCACCCTATGCAGTTGAGGAATGGGCGGAAAGAGTGAGTCGCCGTTGTTTTCTGGACTTCCGGGATTGCCGTGACACCCGGAACAGTTGCCGCTGAACAGCTTGCCGCCAGCGATCAAGTTTTCATCGGTTGGCGCAATAGGGTTAGAGATCTCCGGGGCCTGCCGCCGGATCGAAGCGTGGACGGCAGCAGTCAGTATCTTAGTTTCGAGAGAAGAAGGCTGCAGGTCGGCGCGAACCTCGGCAAGCCCAAGCCGCAGGTACAACATAATTCCGAGAATTAGCAAAGCAGAGCCTGCTACGACGCCAAGAAGGAAGTTTTTCATGGTTACCTCAAATGAATCGCGCAGTTGCGGTGCTGCCGGAGTGTCACACGAACGACGCTTGCGGAGGAGAGCTTTCACGGCAGAGGAATCAATCAATGGACGTCGGTCTTATCGTTCCCTTTGTCTTTGCTGCTATTGGTGAGCGTGTCGCCGTTCGCTGACATCTCGGAATGTCGTCGAGCGCTGACTTTTTGGATTGTCGCCGCTCGCTGCAGCCAAAGAGTGCTTGACCACTCGGCCAAGCGTCATTTATACTTGCCAAACAAGCTAAATATAGTGCATACAGCAACTATAAAGCAATTAAGATTGCCAAAAGAGCGAGTTGTGTTAGGCGTGACAACTATGAATCTGCAAGCCAGGGTTGACAGGTACAGGGAGCGCGATTTCCAACAGTTAGATGCCGAAATCCTCGTCCTCATCGAAGAAAGTGCCGTGGCGCTTTTCACGTCGTTTCCCGGTCACTTCATTTTGTTTGGGGGAGCCACCCTCGTGCTTTTTTACGGGAGCCCGCGATTGTCCCGCGACTTGGATCTTCTCGCTTCGGCTTGGCCACTACCCAAGTCAGAGCATGTTCAAGCTGTTGTTCGCACGAAAATCCAGCCTCTCGGGGAAATTTTTGGCCTCGGTCAGCTTGAATTCCGGCAGGACATCGCAAATCCAGATTTCGTTAAGCACTGGGTCCTCGCGAATCAAAAGCCCCTTTTCAGCATCGACCTAACTAGAATTGGCGGGAATGTTCTCGAAACCCAGATCATCAAAAAGACCATTGGCGACACTCCCGAAACGACCGTACTGACGCCGAATGCCAATTATCTTCTGTTTCAAAAATGCGAGACTTTCCTGCGTCGTCGCAACGTGAAAGCTAGGGATGCCTTTGACATACATTTGTTGCTTTCGCGCGGAGCAAAATTACACAAGACTCTCCGCCCGCATCTCGAAGATTTCATCGCAATGAACGAACTCGACAAAGAATTCATCAAAGCACGCATTGAGGCTGTTACCTCAAAGCTCTGTACGGTGGAACTGCGTCCGGTATTGCCGCCACCGTTGTTCGAACAGCTTGAGAAAGAAGGATTCGAACCAATTCGCAAATCGCTGCGAACCGTATTCTCAGACTGGCTCGCTGGAGGAAGCCGATGAACTGGACAACCATTCTGACCGAAGAGGCGCGCCGAAATTGCATCCTACGATCCGATGAATTGGCTCGCAGATACAAACTTTCCGAGGCGGCAGTGCGTAATGCCCTGCGACGCCACGAGGGGAGAGGACTTGTTGAACGCGTTTCCACGAGAATCTATATCAATCACTTGAACCAGCAATTCTCGCCACGTGACCTAGTCAATGTACTCCGTCCAGAGTCTTACATTTCGCTTGAGTCAGTAATGGTCGAAAAAGGGATCACAAGCCAGAGCCCGTCCGTGCTCACTTGCGTGACGCTTGGATACCCGCAATCATTTCGAACAAAGTCAGTCGGCATCGTGTACCGGAAGATCTCCTCCGACCTTTATTGGGGCTACGAACAGAAGGCGACCCGCTACAACAACTATCTCATCGCAGAACCTGAAAAGGCGTTGCTCGATTGGATTTACTTGACCCGTCAGGAAGGGCTTCCTACGCCTTTCGATGAACTCCAGCTCCAATTTCTCAGTGCTGCAAAACTTAGAAAGTACTCCGAGCGGTTTCCTCGCACGGTTCAGTCATCGATAAAGGATCTGTTGCTTGAAAAAGCTTTCCCCTTGGAAGACCCAGACCACCGCCAACGCAACACGGGTCGAGCGTCCCTAACGTGACGCGGGGTCACTCAACAATCTTAATCTTGCGAAATAGCTTCAGCACGAAAGTCAGTGTGATGCAACTTCTGCCGTAAGAGAACTGACGATTTTCGTTATTGCCTCGGAAACATCCGTCGTCTTTTTGACCAGCGCGAAGGTCCACCTACCATAGCTGCCCTCCGCATTGACGGCGGCAACCCAACCAACGTTCGGCGGCCGCCCGTTTCACTTCTTCTCGCGGGTCGTAGCCTTTGGTTTCGAGAACAAGGTGAGAAACCCGCCGGCCCCATTGGATGGTTAGTTTGAACGCATAGGTCGGCAAACAAGAAGAAATTTGGTTCCTTCCTGTTCCTCGTCACTAGCCCGCAACCAGCGTTGCCCGTCCCCTCCCAAAGTACGGCGAATCCCGCAGGCTGGGAGACTTTTCAAAGTCGCGCCCCGTACTTGGGTCTAAAATCCAGTCCAAAGGAGCACACATGACCTCGCTCAGCAGAAACGCCAGAATCGCAGGACTCCTCTACCTCACACTCCTGACCGCACCCTTGCGCCTCATCTACATTCCCAGCAAGCTGTTTGTGGCAGGGAATGCGAGCGCAACAGCCAACAATATTGCCGCGCACGAGACGCTTTTCCGCCTCGGCATCCTCAGCGATCTGTTCACCGCGACCATGGCCATCTTTCTCACACTGGCCCTTTACCGGCTGTTCAAGGGAGTGGACCAGGGCTTGGCTCGGCTGGTGGTAATCCTAGGCGCGCTGATGGTGACGCCCATCTACTTCCTCAACACCATCAATGACGCAGCTGCGCTGCTGCTCGCCCGTGGGGCAGACTTCCTCTCTGCCTTCGACAAGCCGCAGCGCGACGCCCTGGTCATGGTGTTCCTTCGGATGCATGGCCAAGGGATACTTGCGAACGAGGTATTTTGGGGACTCTGGCTGTTTCCCTTCGGCCTGCTGGTGTACAGGTCTCGGTTTCTTCCGCGCATCCTCGGCGTTTGGCTGATGCTCAACTGCTTCGCCTATCTGGCTACGAGCGTCACCGGCATATTATGGCCGCAATACGAACAGAGGGTCTCCAATTGGGTTTTCCCGGTGATGTTCGGCGAACTCGCCATCATGCTGTGGCTCATCTTCATGGGTGCGAAGGAGCGGCAGCCCCAGGCGTCCGCCGCCTGATCCTGGGGATTAGCAGTGATACTGAACCAAAAGAAGTAGCGCTCTTGATCGACCCCGGATGGCCGGCAAGTATTCCCTAATCGGATTGTGGAAGAGTAGCCCGTGATACGGCCAGAGCTGCTTAATACTCCCTAGCAATCCTCAGTGACTTATTTCGAAGGGATTCATTTGGCCTTGAAAGCCGGAAAGCATCGTGGTATTTACGAAGAGTGCGCTCCAGGCGCCAGCAGGTTCGCGCGAAGGGCCAAGCCCACTGCCAATTCGAAGGTT
>WNGH01000760.1_pt1 | contig 28697 bp, 31 predicted proteins | sample 5400631 | NCBI WGS metagenome assembly WNGH01 (sample SAMN13153373, study PRJNA577476) | soil metagenome | isolation source: 115 cm soil or saprolite under Garry oak tree replicate 1 | place: USA:California | collected 2016-06-15
GGTCATCCCTGCCGTCTGGTTCTGGTCGAGGCTTTGTACTACCGACGTTAGCGGGTCTATGTTCGTTTTCGCCAGCTTCCAACTGAATGGGATTTTGACGCCAGCTCCGACATCGAGCGTCCACCATCGGAAGTGGGGATTCGCTATACCAGGGATAGGGGTATCTGCACGAGAGGAAAGAGACTGACCCACGAGGTTTCCAGTGGCAGCATCGAAGACGTAAACCCTGAAGCTGGTTGATCGAGGCACCGCCGCGAGACCGTCAGTAGCGGTTACTAGGTAGGAAGCGCTTGATGATGGTGAAAGACTCTGGGTCGAGTTTGAGGCCCAGAGGTATGGTAGAAGGTTCCATTTGACGAAGAATGATGGAACGACAGGTCTTGGAGTCAAGTTGTCCAGTGTAACGTTCAGCATTGTGGCTGCGCCTATTCCATCGGGATCGGCTATGGAGCGAATCTGCACGTCTACCCTGGAAGGTGGCGGGCTTGATACATAGGCGCCAAAGGCCCCGACGAACACCGTTGTAAGCAACAGACTGGCAATTAGTGGAACTCTCAGCCTCCCACGCACTGATCGAAGGGTGGACCCAATTGTGGGATGCCAAGGGATTGTGTTGATGGGGAAGAAGTGCCAGATCGACAGCGAGGGTCTGCTCTTGAAAAATTCGAAAGCTAGAGGGAATACCCAGTAGACAATGTAGTTGGGAAAGGATCGATAGTACAAGAACATGATAAGAATCGGGAAAATCCAGACGAAGTATCTTGATTTGGAGAAGCGGGTCGAGTACAGATAGAGCGATCCGACGCCGACGAGGCCCATCAGAGTGACGAAGAATAGAGGTGAAGGGGCTACTCCAATGTTCAAGAGTATTCCGGAAAGACCTACTCCTCCTGGGACCTGTGCCGCCCCTCCCGGGAAGTAGGGGGCGATGGTGGCAGCCCACCATTGGGAGGGCGAGGATATCATGAAAGGAATGTTTGGGCCTATGAAGCCAGCGGCGGCGATACCGGCGCCTACGAGTGCGTTCCTTAACTTCGAACCAGGAGATTCCTGCCAAAGACGAATAAGCAGAAACGGCATGGCGATGAGGGCGATCTGTTTTGTGGCTCCTGCGAAGCCTACCATGAGGAGGCCGAGGTTTCGGTTTTTATACCATAGGATCGCGCCTGCGACCAGGAAGAATGCCCAGACACTATCGGTCCAGCTCGCCGCGATGAATGCTGGAAAGAAGACGAATGGAGCGAGGCTGAGCGCTTTCTGGCGTGAGGGAACAAGCCCGAAGATTAAGAGGACTGATAGAATGTGGAAGAGAAAGACTCCATCGCGCAGGTCGTGTAGTCCCGCGGCGTAGAGGGGGAGGAGTGTGAGGAAGTTTAGAGCGGGATAGTTGAGATGAAATTCGAAGGAACCGTCTATTCTAGGCGTGTAGAAGGAGGGGGGAAAGCTGAACTGGTCTAGGAACGGTTTGATGGAGTAGCCGTATGGATTCTGAAACGCTAGAACCTTCAAGACCCCCATGTAGGAGCCTACAATGCTGTCGGTCATGTAGGACACCCAGAGAATTCTGGTGAAGAGCAAGTAGAGGACGATGGTGGCGCAGAGATGTCCGGAAAGAGAAAGCAGGTTTGATCGGCTGAGCGACAGTGATTTCCTCTTTGCGTTGACTACGTTGTATAACCCAAACAGGAGAATGGGAATCGCGAGAACGACGAAAAGACTTGAGACGAGAACAATTAACACCCCAACGGATACCAGGAAAGCTCCTGAGACAAACAGCCCTACTCTCGTCCCCCTTCCCGCCTCGGTAGAGAGGTCCTGGTTCAGACCTACGAATTGGGCCATACGCGTTCTGAAGAACTGAGAAATGCGATGAACGGGAATAATCAATGATCAGACCTTATGGCTTCTCGCGACTCAAGAGTGATACCATTTTAGCAAAATGACCTCTTAAGAGTTAGGTGAGAAGGCGGAACACCTTGCTTAGACTCCCCTAAGAGTGCCCGCAACCGCATCTCCCTCATCGCTGAACCCTTTCCAGCCTCTATTTTATTCTGGTGTTCCGAGAACGACGCGAGATTTGCGCAAAGCAGGTTGGCAAATTATCTCGCAAAAGCACTCCCTTAGTCAGGTTCTCTACAAGAATTTCTCGACCATAAGTTCGAGCCTATTCTACGAGCGTTCCGACACTAACCATTAGTATTCCAACCTGGACGTGGTGTCGCACGATTACCGGAAACGGGGCGCAGTAATCTTGTTTCTCCTTGGACACAGCTGCTGGAGCTATCTCTTCTCCAAACTCACCGGTAGACAAGTCAAATCCATCCTTCCGGCATACATGGCTCTTCTAGCGGGCGTTCTTCCGGACTTTGATATTTACTTCAAACCCTTCATCCAGCACCACACCTACACTCACTCGTTGATTATTCTGTCGCCGATCTGCGCGGTTCTCGTTATTCGATTCAAAGGCTTGGGACTGGCGTTTTCCGCGGGAATTCTCTCTCACCTTGCAGCGGACTCAATGGTTGGAACAATTCCGCCTCTCTATCCTCTGTCTGACTTCCAAGTGGGAATAAGTCTGGGATTGCCGAGTCCTGCGGACACCACTCTCGAGGTTGGCGCTCTCGGACTCGTTCTGGTCCTAGCATATCTTAACGGAGACTACAAACTCGTTACCGAGTCCCACCGAGAAAGTGTCTATCTCACCATTCCAATGCTTTCCATTGTCACATTGACCCTTTTGTTTGCGGGCGACAACAACGTTCCGCTGGCAGAATTCGCTTTTTCAAGGAAGGCTCTGACCCTGATAACCTTAGGCCATGCAGCTCTAATCGGGATCCTTGGTCTAGCCGTCCTTCACGGCCTTCGGGCTGTCCTAATCGATAGGCGACCAAGTCAAGCCTCGAATGGCCAGTCTAGGGAGCATTAACCGCTAGGATCAGCTCTGCCGAGTAACACCTCGCCTTAATTCCAGCTAACGACCTGTCTCTCTTGAGACTGTTCTGGAGGTCTCAGATATGGGCTACCTGACCTGGTGGAATTTCCCGAAGAAAGCTTGGCTCATTATCATTGTAGAGCTGGGGATAATCGCATCTCTGTCAGGATGGCTTTACTCGACCTACCTAAACAATGTCTACTTCCAAACATATGTAGACAGCCTCTCCCCAGTATTGGTCCCGGTTCTCAGCGTCGCCTTCGGAATCTCCTCAGCCTCAATAGCCACCTACCTCTACCTTGGGATGAAACGAATCCAAACTCTCCGAGAGCCTGAAGCCCCGGTCAAGAAGAGGGTGCAGTCGCGGAGGGGATCAAAGCGGCCTCTGCAAACTTCAACCCCGCCACCCAAGAACGCTGAGCTTCCCCAGACTACGGCAAAACTCAAGCCTATCGCTCCACTCCAGAGCCACGTTCAGACCCAAAAGCCTCCCATGAAAGAACGAGAGGATCACAATTCAAACGCGGAAAACAAGAAACAGCTCTAGCTCTTCGTGAGGACTGGGCCGATCATTCCGCGATTTGACGGAGGCTGGCGATCCCGCTGGCATGCCTTCGGATAAGAGTGCAAAGCAGGCCACTGGGCGAGACAGATGGAAATGATAAACTCTAAGACGATATTGAAATCTTAGATGTCGGGTTCTCTCGTGTTAAGAAAGGCTGTAATTCCAGCTGCCGGGCTAGGTACTCGTCTCCTCTCCGTAACAAAAGAACAACCAAAGGAGATGCTTCCGGTCTTTGCCCAAGGAACGAATGGGGAAATGTGTCTTAAGCCTATCGTCCAGATAGTTTTCGAACAGTTGTACGGCGTCGGATTCCGCGAGTTTTGCTTCGTCGTCGGCCGCGCAAAGAGAGCGATTGAGGATCATTTTACCCCCGACTTCTCGTACATTTCTATGCTTGACAAGAAGGGAATGGATGGAGTCGCCGCAGACCTAGATGCATTCTATAAGATGATAGAGGGATCCACCCTCGTCTGGGTAAATCAGCCGGAGCCAAGGGGATTTGGCGATGCTGTGTCGCGGTCGAGAGCTTTCGTGGGAGAGGAGAACTTCCTTGTTCACGCCGGTGATAGCTACTTCATTTCCAGAAACGCGGAACACTTGAGGCGACTGGTCACAACCTCCGAGAGATTGAAGGCAGATTCTTCCTTCCTCGTCCAAGACGTAAATGACCCGAGCCAATACGGTATAGTGGATGGAACGAGCTTCGAAGATGGAGTGCTGAAGGTGAAATCCGTTGAAGAAAAGCCTCAAAATCCCCTAACAAAACTCGCCATAATGGCGGTCTACGCATTTCGTTCAACGATTTTCAAAGCTCTAGAGTCGATTGGGCCTGGTCATGGAGGAGAGCTTCAACTGACAGACGGGATTCAGAAAATGATCGACTGGGGCCTCGCGGTGTATGGAATAAGTCTCAAACCAGACGAGCTTCGGCTGGACATCGGATCTCCTGATACTTACTGGGAAGCGCAGAACGTATCTCACAAATTCTTTGCGCACCACCCCTGAGTGTCAAATGGGTTACTGCATGTAACTTCCCTACTGGATTCGACCTACCCTAACGAAGAGTTCGGGAGGAATCTTGGCTCTCGAACTGGTCGAGACAAGGATCACATCAGTTTTTCTACCCAAACCCGCGGAGCCTTCTTCGTGATTTCGAGCGGCACCTTGTATGTCGGCTCCTGCGGACCGAAAGACTTCGCCCATTTGATCATTTTTTCAAGCCCCTCCTTGAGAGGATACTTTGTCCGGTAGTCCAATAATTCGATCGACTTTTGCACTGTGCAGTAGGCATGCTTCACTTCGCCAGGTCGGGCTGGCTCATATAGAGGTTGCATCCTTACGTTCATGGCCGCTAACAGTTGGCTGCAAGCTTCTTCGATTGATGCAACTTCGTCGCTACCGACATTGATTATTTGCCCTCGTGCTTTCTCGTAAAACCCGCAGTTGGCTATAGCCGGGGTGACATCTTCGATATAGGAGAAAGCCCGGGACTGCTTTCCGTCTCCATAGATGATAGGGGGCTTTCCCCTCATGATCCTATTTATCCAGATTCCTAAGACATTCCTGAATGGGTCCGAGATGTTCTGTCGCGGCCCGTACACGTTGTGAGGACGAAGGATCACATGGTCGAAATCATACGTATGAGAGAAGATTTCCAGCATGGTTTCACAGTAGGCCTTTGCGGCTCCGTAAGGATCGTCGGGCTTCCGTGGAAGTTCCTCGCCGAACGGTGGGCTTTGGGACCCGTATGCCGCCATTGAGGAAGTGAATACAAATCGTTCCACCCCATTGTTCACCGCTTCCACCAAAAGGTTGTTCATGGGAGCAATGTTGATCTCGTTTATGGCAGCAGGCGAAAAAATTGACTGGCCCTCCGCAGCATAAGCCGCGAGATGAAAGATTATTTCTACACCCTTGGCGAGAGAATGAACTTCGCTACTTCTTCTAAGGTCTACTTTGAGGAATTTGCAGTCGGGATTGACATTAGCCTCGTATCCTCCTAGCAGGTTGTCAACACTGATTACAGTGTGACCTCTCCTGACGAGCTCATCCACCAGCCAAGAGCCCATGAACCCAGCCCCTCCCGTGACTAGAATAGTTCGGGATTCCAGGAAGCTTCTCCTCAGTTGAGACCCTCACCCGACGTCACTCGTTTATACGTTTTCGGCGGAATGTAATCTCCGAATTCTGGCATCAGTTGCAATATTACCAACCTGGGGGAGAATATTGAGCGAAAGTTCTAGGCAGTTGAAGTCTAGTCCTCTTCTGTTTTCGACCTCCTGTTTAATGCCAAATTGCACACACTCAAGAGAGCTGGTGCTCCAACGCCAGCTAAGAAAATTCAAGCCCCGTGCAGAGATTCTTAGCGTCTCGCGGAAGTCCAGACGCGGAACTTTTGAATGGCTCAAAACTGGCTCGTCCCATAGGACCTTGAGGCATCTGCCTGAGCTACACTTAAGACAGGCAGGGCGACGATAATAGATTGAGATCGAAAAGTTGCGTCCAACTTGGAATCATTCCAAGGGCCGCGCCACTATCATTGTTAGCGTGATTTGTGTTGGTTTGTGTTCAGGTCTTGCAACGGTCCCATCAACGCACGCCACATACACATCTCGTGGTGACGTCGCAATCTACGGTAATAGCGGCTTCACACGTGATAACGGCGTTGTGGGTGGTTCGGGCACCAAGCAGGATCCTTTTCTGATTGAGGGATTGGAAATTAGTCCGTATTGGTGCGGAATTTGTGTTACGAATACGACTGCTTATTTTGTTATCCGCAATGTCTACGTGCATTCTGGCCAGTTAAGCGATTTGGGCGGACATGGCATTGGCCTGGACGATGTCAGCAACGCCAGGATAGAGAATTCCGTGATCCAAGATGATAAAAGTGGGATAGTGATAGCGACAAGCTACCGCGGGTCCTACTCCAACGTCGCTGTTGTCGGAAACGCAATATATAATGGCGGCATTGGTGTCATCGTCTACTCACCGGCATCCATCTCTAACGTTACTATCTCGAACAACACCGTTTCGGGGGGCGGATCCTTGGGAATAAGCCTCGAATCTGTGACGAAAGCTACCGTCTCGGGCAATGTCCTTGGTTTCAGCGGGATCTACGTCTCGGGGTCCTCGTCCCAACTGGAGTCTTATACCATAACACCGGACAACTTCGTCAATGGAAGGCCCGTTGTCTTCAGAAAGGGCTGCGAAGGCCTGACATTCAGTGGATCCTCATATGGTGAGCTCGTACTCGCGAGTTGCAGGAACGTCCACGTTGTGGGCGTTAACATGACGAATTCTGTCCTAGCAATCGAATTTGCTCAAGTCGACGGAGGGTCCATAATGGATAGCTACATGTTGAACACGACTCAAGGCATGAGCATCGTCAACTCGGCAAATATCGTCGTTTCCGGGAACAATCTTTCGTCGTCTGCGCAAGCTTATGGCAACATGATCGATGTAACTTCGTCCTCTACGATAAGCGTCAGGAACAACACGGTCTCAGGAGGAGGAATACGTCTCTTGAACACTAATAGTTCCACAGTTTACGGCAACACTCTGTCCGGGAACTTTGGGCTCCAAGTCTCGGGCTCGAACATTAGGATAGCGAATAATTACTTGTCAGATGGTGGCGGGATAGGCCTCGGAAACGGGTATTACACCGCCAGAAACATAAACATCACAGGAAACGTGGTCTCCGGTAGTCGGATCACTATCGGAGGATACTCACTCTTCTTTGTCGGGAACGGAATCCTCGTCTCTTGCGATTGTTACCCGGTATACGGAGCGCTTGATAACATCACAATCTCAAGGAACAATCTGTCGTATGGCAACATTGGGATTCATCTCGTCGGTGCAACGAACGTAACCGTTACCTCAAACAACATTTCGTATAATGACAAGGGAGGCGTGACTATTGAAACCTGCTCGAATCCAGGCTGTAATTTGCCTCCTAAGACATCCATTCGCGTGTATCACAATAACTTCATCAGCAATGGGGGCGACCAAGGCTCAGGGTACGCGACATGGGATAACGGGTACCCAAGCGGCGGCAACTATTGGTCAGACTATACAGGAGTAGACAACTGTAGCGGCTTCTACCAGAACATTTGTCCCTCTCCTGATGGGATAGGCGACACTGTACGCGGTGTGGCAGGAATTACCGCTGATGACTATCCTTTGATGAACCCGTACGGTCCGCTGGACTCAACGAAACCGAGCTGGTCAACAGGTGCGAAATTGTCGTTCATCGATGTTTCGACGACACAAGTCACTCTGGAGTGGCCACCCGCAACAGATGACACTTGGGTTCAGAGCTACCGAGTATTCCAAGATGGAAGAGTAGTGGCCTCTGTACCTGGGGATACCTTCTCGTATCGTGTTTCAGATTTGAGGCCGGGAGCGAGTTACAATTTCACCGTGGATGCAGGCGACGCCTGGGCCAACTGGAGCAGTGAAGGACTTTCATCAACGGTCGTAATGTTATCACGCCCTGCATCTACCCCGCCCCCTGGTTCAGGGGCCGCGGTAAATCCGCTCGGACTTTTGCAACAGTATTGGTATTTTATCGGAGGCGTAGCCGTTTGCGGTTCAGCTCTTTCCGTTTTTCTCGCGTTCAGGCGACGTTCGAATAGGAGAAGCGGGCTTTGAGAAGTCATGAGCTGAAGATGTTTTCTTGCCTATGCGAAATGCCCATATCCTAAGTCGGAAATCTGGACAGCCTCGCCATGGAAGAACACTAATTGCAGGATCTCCCCCGTAATTCTGTTCGGAACGCTCCACCGTTCCCGCTTCGAGTAGTCGTTGCGATAGAAACCTGTTCCCTATACCTCGATAATCGAGAGACAGTTCATATATTGACCGATGTCTTGGAGTCATCACAGGCGACTAGGTACGATGGTCAATCCAGACGCTTCATTTTGGAAACCAAAAAAAGTCCTAGTCACGGGGGGAGCCAGTTTCATCGGCAGCCATCTCGTAGATTCCCTGGTTGGCCTCGGGTCCAAAGTGACCGTTGTCGACAATCTGAGTAGTGGTACTCTTGAGAACCTAGAAGAGAGCTTTCCTAAGATCAGATTCGTCAAGGAAGATCTTGAGTATACGACCCTCAGTAACATGGTTAATCTTTTCACCGGACACGATGTGGTGTTTCATTTGGCCGCAACTCATGGCGGGAGAGGATATATTCAGACCCACCCCGCCGATATCACGTCCAACTTTTCGATTGACCATCATGTCTTCGAGGCGTCTGCCTTGGGGAAAGTGGAAAGAGTGATCTTCGCTAGCAGTGCGTGCGTCTATCCCCCTGTGCTCCAGAGTCGAGTAGGTTCGAACTATCTCCTAAGAGAGGAGGATGCTCCGATTGGAAACCTGGATGGGTCCTTGAGCTCAGACTTGGAATACGGGTGGGCCAAACTGATGGGCGAGATGCAGCTGAATGCATTCGTCAGACAGTATGGAATCAAGGGATGCAGCGTCAGATTCGTCACTGCCTACGGTCCTCGAGAGAATGAAACCCATGCGATTGTGGCTCTCATCTACAAAGCGTTCGAGAAAATGAACCCCTTCGTCATTTGGGGAGACGGCAACCAAGAGAGAGATTTCACCTACGTCTCAGACCTCGTCTCAGGCACACTGCTTGCGGCCGAAAGGATCGAGGACGGGTCTCCCGTTAACTTGGGTACGGAGAGGAGAATCAGCATGATCGAGATCGCCCGAATGGTGTTTGAGATCATGAACTTCCACCCTCAAGTCAAGTTCGATGTCAATAGTCCGGTCGGAGTCTTAAGCCGTGCCCTCGACATATCTCAGGCCCGTGGAACATTGAACTGGGAACCGAGCGTGACCTTAGAGGAAGGGTTGCGAAGGACTATCGATTGGTACGTGGCAAATCACAAGCCCAACGGCGGGGTTGCAGAAAAACTCCTTTACGAGCGGACTCGCTAGTTTGTGTGCCCTTGAGCCCGAGTTTGCTCGGCTCGCTGTCGTCATGCCAGTCTTCAACGAGGAAGAAAATATTCGGAAGACTCTACTAGAGGCCTCAGAAAAAATTACGAAGGTGCATGACAAGGTCACATTCGTCATTTCCGAAGATGGAAGCACCGACAATACAAAGAGCATACTCGCCTCGCTAGCATTCCAGATGCCTAACTTGGATGTCCATTTGGGCACGAGCCGGAAGGGATACCCTATGGCGGCCAGGGATGCGATTCTTGGACTTGATGGAAGAACGGACTACATTCTGTTCATGGATTCAGATGGCCAGTATGACCCTTCCGATTTCGGAGTCCTCTGGAAGGAACTCGGGAACGATTCGCCCGACATGGTAGTAGGGAGAAGAATGAACAGAACCGAACCTCCGCTCAGAGTCTTCTTTTCCACTGCGCTTAGAATCATTGAGAAAGCCCTCTTTAGAGTGAAGAACCGGGATATTACTAGCGCTTTCAGATTGATGAGGAGAGAACCGGCGCAGACGATTGCGAGGAAGGTAAAGTATTCGAAATATAACTTCTGGCTTGAATTCAATGCGATAGCGTCCCTTAGCCCCTATTCAACGACAGAGGTCCCGGTCGCATACCGCCCGCGAAAAGGCGAAAGCAGAGTGTATCCTGGTGCCAAGTTAGCACGCGCAGCCATTCAAGAACTGACTACTATTCTGAGAGTCTGGAGCGACCTTCGCGTGAGCCGGAAACAATGGGACCCGAGTTGGAACGGCGCCTCAGTCCCCACGTCTCAGTAATTATCATTCATGTGAGAGGCTTCGACCCTCTAACAAACACGCTAAAATCAGTATTGACCTCAAAGTACGACAACCTCGAGGTGGTACTGGTTGACAACGGGTCAACAGACGGTTCGATAGGGCTTACTCAGCAAGCTTTTGGAGACAAAATTAGAGTCCTCAAGATCACAGGCAACATTGGCTTCGTGAGAGCCTGCAATTACGCCCTAGAGAGGGTTCAGGGGGATTATGTAGTACTACTGAACGATGATACGGTTGTCGACCCTGACTGGCTGACCCGGTTAGTCGACGTTGCGGAATCCGACTCGTCCATAGTAGCTTGCCAACCGAAACTGAGGATGCTAAAAAGCCCAGACTTTTTCGAATTCAACGGCGCGTGCGGTGGGATGATCGACCTCTGCGGAATTCCATTCACACGAGGCCGCCTATTCGACAAGACGGAAGAGGACTTTGGACAGTACGATAAGACGGTCGAGGTTTTTTGGGCAAGCGGGGCAGCCATGTTTCTCAGACTTAAGGCAGCCAGAGAGGTCGGGTATCTAGACGATCTCTTCTATTTTCAGATGGAGGAGATAGACCTTAGCTGGAGGCTTAGAATGAGAGGGTACAAAGTGGTCTCGGTTCCATCCTCCATCGTCTACCACTTGGGCGGCGGAACGCCCGTCCCGAGAACATCCTTTCTCAAACATAGAAACAATCTGTTGATGCTCGCTAAGAACTATTCTTTTCGGTCTCTCGCCGTTTTCCTCCCAATCCGACTTTTCATGGACGCCGGATACCTTGCCTATCTGTCATCCAAGGGCAGGTCTAAGTTCGGTTTAGATGCTTTCGCGTCATACGTGTGGATGTTGCGAAACATGAGAAAGGTCATTCAGACGAGAAGGGCCTCTCAGAACATTAGAATAGTTCCAGATGGAGTGATCCGATCATCAATGGCCAAAACCAGCGTAGCCTTTCAATACTATATTCTCGGCAGGCGTGCGTTCAGCCAACTAAGCGGCCTACCTCTACCGCGCAGCTCCTACGTGAACGAGGGACTACTCATAGCTCGACGAACTGGACGTTTCCTTGAAGTAGGAAGTGTCTTCTGACCCTTCTTGAGAGGGTTCATCGAGGGACCAAACTCAGATTTGCAATGCTATTTCGCATCTTGCAAGGACATCTCACACAGTAGATCTCATTGACTCTTGGTAGCGATACATGAAGAAACAGTCAGGGGCCTTAGGCGGATTGCTTACGCTCCACCCTGCAATGAGCACCCCAAGCGACAATGAGCCCGCGAAACCTCAGGGCCCTAGCTTGCTTAGGAGACGAGAAAGCCTGATTGTAGGCGCGATCTTGGTTGCAAGCTTCCTCTCGCATTTTGCGACCGTCTCGAGTAGTGGATTCCTCAGTGACGAATCCGTATACTCATACGCAGCTTACGCCATCGGCAGGGGGGTTGTTCCTTATGCTCAGATAATGCTCGCCCATCCCCCTATCGGTTACCTATCCTTGATTCTGCCGGTAATTCTGGCGCAGGGCAATGTCGTCTTTATTCGAATCTATAATCTCGGTTCGTACTTGCTAATCGCAGTGATCTCATTCTGGTTCTACCGCGCACTTCGAGAAGGCAGTAGTGGATCATTTGGATCTCTTGTATCCCTAGCGCTGTTCTCGCTGTACCCCACTTCTTTTGCAATGACTACACCGATAGAGTTCACCGTTTTCGACATTCCTATCCTCCTCGCATCGGTCTTTTTCGTCACGGGTATTACGAGAAGCTCGAATCGACGGCTGTTGGTTTCGGGTCTATTTGTCGGAATCGCATTCATGATATGGTACCCCGCCGCTTTCTTTGCAATATCGCTTCTAGGCTTCCTCGTTGTTTATCATTTTGGCAAGAACCGAAATCAGCCTCACCTATTCTCCTTGAGACAGTTGCTCTCTTTTGCTGTCGGGGCCGGCTCCGTGGTGGCTCTTGTCCTGATGCTAATACTTTCGTGGGGAGCTCTCCCCAACTTCTTGACTCAAACCGTGACATTTGAGTCCCTTCGAGCAGGATTCACCATAGGAGAGCGTCTAAGGCATATCGGCCTTGCCGTTTCGCAATTCCTTCCCATGTTCGTATTGGCGACGGTCGGAGGGATAGAACTAGTGCGCCGCGTAAAGGACGAAGCTGATCCGTTGGTTTTACTTCCCATGTGGGTTGTCTTGGTAAATCTTGGTCTCCTTTTCACGATCCCAAAGATTGTGCTTAACCACTACGTGGCTTATCTCACGCCATTCATCGCGTTCATAGCAGCTGGTCCAATCGAAAAACTCGTCCAAGTTTTGTCCAGTAGAAGAAGTGCGTTTAGGCGCGCTCCTTATCATTATGTTCAAGGAGCACTTGCCATCTCCATGATTACAATCGTAATCCTCAGTTACCCGTTTGGACCCGCAATATTTCAAACAAGTCCTTACACGGTGTCGAACCAAGCCGTTGGCCAATACGTCACGAGCATAACTCTCCCCAATGAGACGATCTGGACCAGCGAGGGTGGGATTGCCTACTTTGCGTCGAGGCTTATCCAGGCACCGGATTCGTCAACCTGGCCTTTCCAGGCCGCATACAATGATATCTTCAGTGCCTCGTATGTCGATTCAGACGGGATCGTCCACAGTGGACTCGGGGTCGTGTCGCCGGCCGATTTCGTGAACGCTTGGCAATCACATGGGACGAAGGTTCTAGTCTTCATTCTAGGCGACGGACCTGTTCCATATCCAGATGACTTTCTATGGAATGGTTTCCCCGGAACTGGAGGAGTGGCCACATGGGTGGGCCAAAACTACCAGGAAGTGAAGGTATTCACGTTTCCAAATGTGAGTTATCAATATTTCGTGTGGGTAATGAAATAACCTGCACTAGGACCATCTCGAAGCCTGGCTTCATTTCCGAAACACTGCGTTCGTAACCAACATTCACAAGTTTAGGGGTATAGAGTCTGAAGATTGCTGGCTATCAGAAAGCGCCTGGCTCGGGCTCATCGGCACAATGTGCAACATTGGTCCGCGTCTTAGCCGATATTTCACCGATCGAGAAGTCCAAGAGTTGTGAGGCATTCGGCGGAGCGAAGAATGCCTATTTATTCAATCTCTAATGGTTGAGGCATTTGAATGGTTAAGTTGTGACCTAACCCTCACGTTGCATCTCAAGCGTCATAGCTTGAGAAGCCCAATCCCGGCCCCTCCTTGACCCCAATCTTTCACTATCTGCTGAGATTCGTAACGCTGTCGAATCTCTGCCCAGAAGCGAGGAACCTCGCCGACGTGCGATGTCAGACCGGGAACAATGTCGTGTAGCGCAATTATTCCACCCTTGCCGACCAGAGGCGAATAGATCCGAAAGTCAGATTGCACCCCCTCATAAGAGTGGTCGCCGTCGATGAAGAGAAAATCGACCTGCCTTCCATTCAGAGCCTCTCGAGTCGAGGAAATTGTGGCGCTATCGTGAGAATCTCCCCGAACCAAGACCACCTTCTGTCCATTCAGTGCAAAGGAACGAAACACTGGGATAAGCGATTTTGGGTACCCTCCCCCAAAACCGCCATTAGGTTTGTCTATGCTCACCAGAGTTGCCGAGGGAGCGGCTACCCGGCTCAACAGAAACAGTGTTCCCCCGTTGGCTGTCCCTATCTCCAAGACTGTCTTCGGGGCGTCCTTCGCAACCGTCGAGAGTAGCAATGAGATCTCCTCTTTGATTTGTATCGGTCTGACGGTCAAGAAAGCTTGCCAAGATGAGTATATGGCTTCCAAGAGTTCTCCAATTGACTCATTTCTTGAATAGTCTCGGAGGAGCCTAGAGAGAGTCGCTCTATAGACTGCACCATTTGAAACACTCGTCAGTTCCTTAATCGCAGATCTTGCAATGATCGATAGCCATTGCGACTGGGAAGCAACTCGCTCATAGATCAAGTCGCTACGCTCCTATCGGGGATCGACCGTTAACTGAGCCAGAAGATTTCCGTAGGGTCATCTCGAATATTTGGATGCTTGTTACGCCGAGCAGAAAGAGGAAGGGAATTACGTAATAGGAAAGGCTGTAGGATCCGAAGTAACGCGAGCGTGCACTGAACCCAGAGTATCTCAGTCCGGTATTGTTCGAATCAAACCTTACCTCAACAGGGAATCGCACGTTGAGAGACGGCGGATAAATGACGAATCCATATGTAATTGATCTGATCTCCCAGTTTGAGTCAGCCTTTGTGCCTAAGTTAGACAGATCTTGCATGATGTCTCGTTGGGCAAAAAAGGACCCGCTCACAGGCTGAATGGGAACGAAGTAATAGCGGTAATTCCCTTGGTTAGAGGGAATGCTCGGGTTACCAACAAGATAGTATACGGTAATTGCGTCCGAAGAGTGTGTGAGGATCAATGATACTCTCACAGCAGATGCGTTCATGTCGAAACCGGTGAAGCTTCCCGAAAAGTTCAAGGTAGTTCCAACTACCATCGGGAAATCCACTGTACTAACGACACTCAAGAATGCCCAATCGTTCGGGTCGATCACATTGTTCGCTCGGAGAGTGAGGCTTACATTGTCAGCTTGCCATTGGCCTGACCCAAGATTATGACTCTCTCCAGTGCCTAGATTTGAATAGTTGTTGGATAATGAGAAAGGTGGAACGTTTTCAACTGTATCATAGGATCCCATGTATCCGAGAGGAAAAAGTATGAGGCTGAGGACGACCGAAGACAGAATCAATGTCGGAAGAATTGCCCTCAACTTCTCTCCCAAACCTCGTATGCATAAGGGTTCCCACTGAACGTCAACAGTGCGATACTTGAGTAATGGCTAGCTACCCAGCCGGACACTCCAGGCATAGCAGATGAACCGCTCCACAAGGTGGCGTCTGGATATGGGATGGGACCGCTACCACGAATGAAAATTAGGACCCTCACAGTTGAATCCCAAGACTGCTCGAATTGAATTGGCGTCACCAAGTCCGAGCCTGGATGTGAGAATCCGGCTGTGTCAGTAAAGCTTGTGTTGAACACATCATCGAAGAAACCCTGTAGCTTCCACAAGGTTGAGTTAGGTGGAATGATCAATCTGTTGGCATAAAAGGCAATGCTGGGCTCGCTGGTCCAAATCAATTGATTGATGGAAGCGATACTCGCGACATAATGCCCGACATATTGCTCGTCGGCATTGAAAGAGTTATTCGAAAATTGACCCGTGGAGTAATTTCCCGCTCCAGAGTACGCTAATGCCGAGACCCCAACTAGTAGAAGTAGAAGGGCGATCAACTTTAGACGGCTTAATCGACGCTGAAGAGAGGAAGTGAGATCGACGATGGGACGAGCAGCGAGATACGCCAAAACCGGTGTAAGAAACCAAAAGTAATGCGGGAATAGAACCTTGGGAACAAGCACCAGCAGTGTGAATATGAGTGCGAACCAATACACGAAAAAAAGCTCTCCAAAACGTCGCTTCTGAAGCGCGGTCAGAACGGATAGTATCCCTCCGATTATACCAAGAAAGACAAGTGGAGAGAAGACTTGGAGATAAGCCAAGATGAAATAGCCCTTTTCGGCGAACGAAAATCCAGCTCGCACACTTGTTTGAAGCCCCAGAGACTGGGAGAGAAATTGCGGATACGCCTTCCAGTATAGAGCAATGAACCCGAGCGTGCCAAGCAGTACAACCGTTAGCCCTGAAAGGACAAAACCAACCTTCTTCAACAAATTCGACCACGACATAGTTTCAGCGAATCGTTTTGTCGTGCCGTACCCAAGAAAAGCAAAAAACGCGAGCAACCCCGGGTACCATACTAAGATCGCCAACCCTGAGAAAATCCCTGAGCTGAAGAGTGAGAGTCTATTTTCCGAAAGACCGAAGTATAGTCCGGCAAAAACCAGGGTCACGAAATAGGTGAATTCGAGAGGAGCAGAGAATGAATACGAGAGCACTGGTGGAAACAGTATGTAGATCAAAGTGCCGACGAAACTGGTCAAAGGGCGAGTCGAAACACGTGTGAGAACTCGAAACACAAAAATTACTCCGACCAGGTAAACAAGGAAATTAATCTCTCGCACCAATTGCAGGTTGGCATTGGTGATGGCAATCTCTCCTGCCAACATCAGATATCCTAGAGGCGGCTGAGGAAGTGTGATCTCCGCATATGGGACCGTACCCCTCATAATCGCATAACCTGCATACGTGTAGATCGCTTCGTCGCTGAAGAAGGGGCCGGTCATTAGAAAGGGGAGATGGGACGCAACCGCTACAGCGATAAGAACCATAACGAGCTGGTTTTGCAAGGATAGACGTAGTTTGAGGTGTTGGAGAACTCTTGTCTGGCACACAATCAAGTATGGAACCTCGACCTCAAATCGTGGCGGTCAAGTAAAGATTTGGGCAAATTCGGCCCTGGCTTATTCTTGGCCAATCATGTCGAGGGATTTCATCATGGATCATCCACATCATCATAACGCCCATAGCTTCGGGGCTTTGTCCAGCACCGACGGTAGATGACTCTCGAAATCGTGCGGACTGTTCGCTCTAGTGGTTTCAGTTTCCTTCTTAGGATCGATCGCCGTGGTAACTACAGTAATTTCAAGCGACATGTCTTCCCAGTGCAGTCAGACTCCATGACCCTCAAACTTTGGATCAGTTCGTTCAAACGTCAGTCGAAACGGAAAGGATCCGCATCGAGCCTGGAAGAGGGAATTCCTAGCCGAACTGTTTTTACCGTTAGCCTTCTCACTAATACGCATGCCGTTCTGCCAGGCATGCCGGGCGGACCTGCAACCGGGCCCCCGATTCTATTGGAGTTGTGGGACTCATTCAAGAGTTCTCGCCACTTCCGACCCATCGCAGCAACCTCTCTTTCCCTCGGCTCAGATTGCAAAGGGAATGAGCAGACGCAGAAAGATCGGAATAATCGTCAGTGTGCTAGCAGTAGCCCTAGCTATCCTCGGGGCGGTGGAAGTTTATTCGACACCGACACCGCATGTCAACCTCACGGCGGTGAATCTCCAAATCGCCTACCCTAACGGCACTGATAACGTTTGCATGGGACCAGCTTCACAATCGCTAGTAATCCCACGAAACGTAAAGGCTGGCAACCAATTTACCGTATCTTGGCAGAATCCTAACTCTGGACCCCCGTACAATTTTTGCTATGTCAATATAACATCTATTAGACTCCTTACATCGGGGTTCTCCATAGTCGGTGTATCTCCGGCGCCGCCCCCCATTCTTATCTTCGCGGGTGACCCTTTTTACATAGACTTGACCGTTCTGGCACCAAACCGCGACTACAATGGACCGTTAGAGGTACAATTCATTTCATAGTTCACTTAACACACACTTGTTCCTTTGCTATACGAAGTCGTGCATCCTGATTAGGTGCCAGACCTCCTTCCTCGCCGCTCAGCTTTCAGTTCTAATATAGCTCTAGATCGCGAGCAACGTTATTCAAGACTGAACCGATAGAATCCTGCGGAGAAACCCGAAATGTTCCTAAGGAGGCGCTGGTTCCTACTTACCCTTGCAGTGTGCATCATTGTCGGGGTCCTAGCTGCTTTGATATTCATTGGCCCAGGAATTCCGGGGGTCGCGAGGACGTTCACTGCACAACGAATGCCTATTCAGACGCTTCAACAATTTCAGGGTAATCCTTTGAACGGTTACATTACGATATATTCTGCATACTACGTCCCGGGATCAACCACTCTGTTGCTTCAAGTATCGAGCCAATTCCCCAATACGCTCATCACATTCCTAACAATCACGCGAGATCCATCCATACGAGCGCTGACAAATTGTCCGGGGAGCGACCCCAAAGGGGGTGGAGGACTCCCTGCTGGCTGCTATCCCAAAAATGCGATAATAGGCACCGGGAAAGTCTGGTTGATAACGCCTCTCAATTCGTGCGGGGATTTTGTCGTTAATGGTACTATACGGATAGGGATGTCCCAACTGAGCAACTCTACGACCTACACGGACCAAGCTGACACAACGTCCAAAGTTAGCGGGATCGAGTTCCAGTGTGTCTTCCCTCACGCTACCGAAACCCTGACTCTTTTGGCACCGTTTACGGAAGTGCAATTTGGCCCCCTGCCCGCCTACGAATTGCTAACATCTACAGGAATGACGTTCAACTCGGCGACGAATGCAACTCTCAGCCTTCGGAATAACGGGACCGTGCCGGTCACACTTACTCGATACTCTATAACTTCCGCAGCATTCAATGGCCAATACAATAGCACATCTCTGAGCGGTCCTAGCATAGCGGTTGCCAGCGCCGGAGCGCTTGGCGTAATCACTGACTCAACTCATTCATTTGGGTCCGGATACTGTTACGGAGTAACGGTGTTCACCTTAGGGCACTCGCATTTTCTCTTCATAAATTGCATGTGAGACTCTGGAATCGATTCGACTATTCCACCATTATTGCTCTTGTCGGTCGCTTCTCGTCACTTTTGGTAAACCGGACCTCCAAGACTCCGTTCTTGTATGTGGCCTTAGCCGTCCTTGGATCAACGAGGTGTGGCAGTTCCATTTCTTTGAAGTAACGTCTCTTCGCGGCTTCTACCGCTATCTTCAATGCTCTGTCAGTAGATTCTAGCTTGATATCGTCCTTCTCTACTCCCGGCAGTTCTGTCACTACGACTACTTCGTTTCCCTCTTGCAAGACATCCACGAGAGGTTCTCTCTCCTCCTTCACAAGAGGACCTCTAGAACTCGGCTCCACGTTCCCAAACTCTCGAATTACCGGTTTCCCGTCTTCTCCGACGGACATTGAGAACCCGTAGACGAAGGGTTGTGGTCCCTCGCTCGCCTTCGGCATCTCTATGGCCTTCCGCATCATCTCGTCCATCAACCGGTCCATGCGGTCCATTTCCTCGAAGATATCGAACCACCAGCCTGACCGGCGGGTGCGTTTCTTTCTGGTTGAGTCTCTACTATGAGCCATGGCGGACCAATCGAGAATATTCCGGGAACTATATTGGATTTTGTGCTACCGAGCTCGGGCTAGATCATTCGTTTGACGAGACGGTTTATGTCCTCGCCCCTATAGCCAAGCTCTCCCCCATCAGTTGCGGCCCGTCTCGTGCTTCGTTTGAAACCGCCTCTTGGCGGGTGGAGTCTGAATCTTGGTTTCACGCCGGCAAGCCAGAGATCCTTGACACCGATCTCTCCGGCGACAACCGATCTCGCGAGTTCTGCGATATTTTCTTTCTTGAAGAAGACTTTCGCGAACGCGTCATCGAATTCCTTGTTTCCCTCCCTCTCAGCTCTCTTCCGCAAAAGGCCCTCCAACACCTCTGGGTTAACCTGGCCCCACGCGACCAAGTTCTTTGCCGCCCGCAGCATACCCATAGTGGACGGGCTGTTTTCTAGGAGACGCGCACGGAAAGTACTCTCCATCTTCAAAGTCTCCATCGTCTTCCTAACATCTGGATTATCGGTCGCTGTTCCGCGTATGCGAACTGCGATGATAACTGGCTCCTTTGCAGATTTTGCCAATAGATTATGCCACCCAGTCCTGTTGCGTCACGACATTGTAGGTCTGCACCAAGGCGTCGAACACCGCGAGCGCGGAAGAGGTAAGCGTCGATGTGGACCCGTAAGTTCGCGTCCAGCAGTCCTTGACTCCAGCCAGCCTCAAAACCTGTTTCGGTATCTCACCAGCTACGAGTCCGAGTCCTCTAGGGCTTGGAAGCACATGGACTCTTACGCTTCCGCATTTTCCAACGACGCTGAATGGTACAGTGTGGGCTCTGCCGCATCGACATTCCCAGCTTCCGCATCCACGGCGCACGGGAACAACGTTCAGCTTCGCCTGTATCGTCCCCTTGTCGATGGCAGTACGGACCTGCCGTGCTTTTCCTTCTCCGACACCGATGTAGCCGTCGCCGTTGCCGACTGCGACTATGGCTCGGAATCTTGACCTTTCGCCGGCGTCAGTCTGTTTCTGGACAAAGCCGATCCCCAGGACCTCTTGCTGGATGTTCGGCAGGAGCGTGTCAACGATCTCTGGCTCTTTGATCCTCATGCCCTGTGTGAATATCTCTTCCATTGAGACGATTTCGCCTGCTTGGACGAGTTTTCCGAGCTTGGTCTTTGGGACCCATCCGACCTCTTGACCGGGTCTCTGACCGCCTCCCTGGTATGGTCTCTGGCTCATGCTTTCGCCTCAATAGGTGCCGTTTGAATCTGTTGTCGGACCTGTTCGAAATGGTTGGAGAGTTCTTCAGGCTTCAAGCCGCGTTTCAGATATCCGCTGAACGTTTTCCGGTAGACGTCTGTTTCGCCTGAGAGCTTCTTTGCATACTCGGAAATGTGCGCTCCGCCAATCCGACCCTTGTCAGGTAGTGGTCCGTCGGAGTGCGGGACTTCGAACCCTGCGTCCGAGAGACCCTTCAAGACAGCAAACAACTTGGAACCTTTCGTTGAAGGTTTCAAGCCGATGTCAAGCACGGCCTCTTTGATTCCTTTCGCCAGAGCGCGGCGCGCGGCCAATATCCCGGTAAGGTAGGCTGATGGAATATTTCCTGTCGCTCCCTTCCATCCCATCTTTGCAAGCTCCTTGGATGATGCCGCTGCTCGCACAATGTCACCGCGAAGCTCGGCATCTGTGATCTGGACGTAAACATACTTGTTGGTTACTCGAACAATGGCTCTCGGTTTCCCTGACCTGACGAGAGCTCGGCGAAGCTTGTAGTCTGTCCTACCCTCTCTTCTGCGCCTGAACGGAACTGAGTATCGTGGACCGTCAGCCATCGTCTAGCGCTTCCTCTGCAGCTGGTGGGCCTTTACATACTCATCGACGTGGGAGCGGCTTCGGAACGCCCCTCCTTTCGACATGCCCAAGAGAAGCTTGTAGCTGGCAGGGGCCAATTGTCGCTTGTCTCTCAAGAAGCGGAGATGTCGTCGGATCGCTCTAATCTTCAGGACCCAGGCTTCCTTGCCCGGCTTCTGCCCACCTTTTCGGCTACCAGCTTTCTTTCGTCGGCCGGATTTCATTCGGTGGCGGCCTCTGCTAACCCCCTTCTTCTGAAGTAATCGTATCCTGCCGCTATCGATTAGCGACTTGACTTCCTGGCGTGTAATTGCGGATTCGACCCTGGTGGTTTCTTCGGGGTCTATCCAGATTCTGCTCTCGCCGGAGCCGAGAAGACTGGCTGCGAGCCGTCGTTGGCTTTTCAGGCTCACTTCTCTTCTTCCTCCTCGTTAGTTTCGTCTTTCGCTGTCTCCTCCATCGTTTCGGGCTCAGCGTTCTCCTCTGTCTCTTCCTCTATCTCGACTGGCCGGGCTAGAGTTTGGGTTTCCTTCGAATCGGAAGCCTCTTCAGCGATTGGCTCTTCTGTCGTGACTGGTTTCTCTTCTTGCTTGCCTGGGTTGGCGATGTGGAAGTTTCGATGGCGTATCTCGTCGAGGAGAGTTAGTCTCTTTCTTTCTCCAACTCTAGCGGATATTCTGATGATGTGGATCTTTGGGTCCAGTCCTTCAAGTTCTGCGAGCCGATGAATGAGACGTTCTTGCAGCCCTCTTGGGTGCAGGCCTCTTGTTGCCGCTGCAGTCCCATAACCGACCTTGACCTTCGCGGGCCAGCCTGCTTCTTCCTTCCTCATCTTACTTGTGACGCCGCGGGCTCGTCTCCATGCTGGCTTTACGCGCTTGTACCGCCAACTCTCTTGCCGGACGAATGCGGGTTTGCTATTGTTCGCCATTCTACTTCACTTTCGCCGGCCCAGCAGGCGTCTCGAGACTGGTCTTCGTATCAATGTAGATGCCGTCTAGGAAGACGCGAAGATCTTTCTTCTTGATCTTCGTCGAGTTCTGGATATTAGCTGCTGTTTGGCTTACAGCTTTGATGTCTATTCCCTCGACAGTAATATCGTCTCCTTTCACCGCAACTTTTACGCCGTCAAGAATCTGGGCGGACCTTGGTGTCTTTTCGCCTGTGAAGTTTTCGACCTTGAGCGCTCTTGCTTTTTCGTCAACCTTTACGGTGACTGGGAAGTGGGCGTAGACGGTTCGGAGATTGTACCTGTAACCCTTCGTTACGCCCCTGATCATGTTCCGAATGTGGGCCGCGGCTGTGCCTAGCATCCCGATCTCTCGCTTACGAGGCCAGGTGACTGAGACCTGAACTTCTTTGCCGCTTTGACTGAAGTTTACTGGCAGGTGGGATAGGTCTTCCTGGAGGGTTCCGAGGGGGCCTTTGACCTTCACAGTTTTCCCTTCGACTTGGACTGTGACGCCGTCGGGAACCTGAATCGTGCGTTGAAGGGTTTCGAAACGCGCCATATTGTCCACCTAGTAGACGTAGCCCAATAGTAGGCCGCCGGATGACATCTCTCTCGCTTCCTTGTGTGCGACAACACCCTTAGGTGTTGTTACGATAAGGATTCCAACATCTCTGGACGGGAGGTATCGTTTTCCCCACTTCTCGTACTCGGTCACGGTAGAGGAGAATCTGGGCCGGACGCTACCGCAGTTGTTTACTCTGCCTAGGAGTTGGATCTTGAATTTTCCGCCGCGGCCATCGTCAACGAACTCGAACTCGCCTACGTAGCCGTATTTTTGCATCACGCGCAGTACTTGTCCCATGAGTTTTGAGGCGGGGTAGACGATGCAGTCGTGTTTGTGTCTCCGCTCGTTGTTGAGGATCGCTGAGAACATGTTTGAGATTGGTTCCATGGTGTGATCACATGTATTTCTTGAATCCGAGGCCGACTGCGACTTCTCTGAAACATTGTCGGCAGAAGTTCAGCCCGTACTTCCTGACAATGGGTCCATACTGGCCGCAGCGTTTGCATGGTCGCGCACCCTTGCCGTATTTCCGGATTTTTTTCGGTTTTATCTTAGCCATTATTTGCTTGTCAGCTTCCTACCTGTGTTCTGAAGTTTTCCTGGATGAACTGGATAGCATCTTTCTTCGAGACGTAGTGATTTTTCCCGATCTTCGCGGGACGGATTGAACGGACTCTCAACCTGTACCCCGGTCGTTCGAGTGTGACGTGGACGGTGGCGCCAAAGATGCCCAGCTCTGGAACGTACCTCGTACCGGGTATTTCGATGTGTTCTTTGATTCCGAATGAAAAATTGCCATAGTCGTCGAAGCAGGAGTTGTTGACCTTGTTCGAGACTGCGTCAAGAGCGCGGGTTAGGAATTGGCCCGCTTCTTCACGCCGGAGGGTTACGACTGTGGCTATGGGTTCGCCTTTGCGGATTCCCCAGTCCTTGATCGCTTTCTTCGCAAGTTTTGTAGTCGGTGTCTTGTTGGTCAGCTGGGTTAGCACTTTCTTAGCCTTCTCAAGCGGCTCACCAGATTTCCCCGTGGCGATATTGATCGTGACTTTTCCGATTCTGATGTTCAGCATCTGATTCGTTTTGGTTGGAGCCTCAGTTGCTTGCATGTCGATTACTTCTCCAAGGTGACGAGCGGTGATTCAGTTCCGACTGGTATTACATAGTCGGCGGGGGTTTCGAAGCCTTCTGCTCCGGTCTCGATTCTCACGATCTTCCGGCGCGCGTAGGTCCCTGGGGTGATGGATGTGATCTTTCCGTAGTATCCTTGGTTTCTTCCGTCGATGACAAGTCCGAGGGATCCGACTTGGAATGGAACGTACTTGACAATTTTCTGTGCTGGGAAGCTCAGCTGGATTGCGCCTCCGACTGCGAGTTCCTCGCTACCTGGCCTTGTGTCCTTTGCCCCGGTGAGCAAGGTTCTTCCATCATGGAGACTGTACTGTAGCTTTCCACCTGGCACGTTCTGTTTTCCGACGATCTTGCAGATCTTGTAGGCAGCCTCCTTGGCCTGGGCTGGGGCGAGGACGAGTCCTCTGTTCGGCTTCGGTAGTGCCCGGTAGACTTGCGGTATGCCTTCGATCTGGACAATGTCCATCAGTCCGACGGGGAATCGGCGGTCACGTCGGATGACCCCGTCAACCTTGACTTTCCCCTGGCTTATTATCCGGATTGCTTCTTTGGCGATGTTGGCGAGCCCGAGGGATTCGCGGACGATCACTAGGAGTGGTAGGCTTTTTTCGCGTGCGTGTGGCCCTGGATGTGTCCTAGGAGCCCAGGTGTGTTCTTTCCTGTGAATTGGCCAGAAGCCAGGTGAGGGTTCCCGCTTTAGCTGTCTAGGGCCGAACTTTCTAGCCATGTCCTATTCCTCTCGAGGTTTTCCTCTCTCGGCTAACAGTCCGCTGCGCCACTTGTCTGACAGATTGAGGTTGGTTATCCGGACCTTCGTAACATGGATAGGCAATTGGGAGGCTACGCCGGCGGCTTTTTCTCGCGACATTCCCTCAACGAAGATTCTGCCGTTGGAGTAGTCTACGCGCTGGACTTTTCCCTCTAGTCCCGCGAAGTCTCCCCTCATTACGCGAACACTGTCGCCAGTTCTTACAGGGAGGCGTCGGACTTTGTGGTTCTTCGTGAGATCATCAGATAGTCGAGCGGCGAGCATTCGGCGTCGTTTATGTGCCGGGGCGTTGAAGAACATCTTTCTTTGCTTAGACGGCTTGGAGGTAACCATTCTAGATCACCGTGCTCGCTAGGTTCGCGACTCTCGGCCATCTCTCAGCAGCCTCCTTCGCCACGGGCCCACGGATCTCTGTGCCTTTGAGCTCGCCCTCGGGAGTCATGATGACCGCTGCGTTATCTTCGAAACTGAGACGGGTGCCATCGGGACGACGAATTGCTCTTGCTTGTCGTACAACGACAGCCGGGAAGACTTGTTTTCTGAGCGTTGGTGAGCCTTTCATGACTGTAATCATGACCATGTCTCCCACGCATGCTGCTGGAACACGTCGGAGTCGGCCGTGGTACCCGCGGACGTTGATCAGCTTCAATTCCTTAGCACCAGTGTTGTCGGCGCAAGTCATCCGGGACCCGACGGGTAGACCGCGTGCGACCTTGGGCCGGTATTCGATCATTCCCCGGGCGCTTACTGCTCGAGTCTTCGGCGCGGGCACTAGGCCACGCCTCCAGTCTTCTCAACGACGACGAAGGTGACCTCCTTGCTCAGAGGTCTGCACTCCGCTATTGTGACCTTATCGCCTTCCGCGGCGGATATGCAGGGCGGGTTGTGGGCGAGAGTCTTGCTCCGACGCCTCTCGTACCTGCTATACTTCGTGTAATAGTGAAGGTATGCTCGTTCGACCGAAACGGTCTTGGGGGACCGCGAGCCAGCGACTATTCCTTCGAAGACTCGTCCTCTGACCGAGAGGTGTCCATGGAATGGGCAGAGAGGGTCATTGCATCCTGTTTTCGGGGCTTTAACGTCAAGCCCGGTGTTGCGAACTACCATTTCCGCAACCCCTTCTTCACTCGGTCCTCCGACCGGAACCGCAAAAGAGAGCCGTCGACCTCCACGTTCTCTACTGGAAGCTCGGCTGAGAAGATTGTTTTCTGTTTCTGGACTTGTCGAAGTCTTCCGTTTGTCTCTATGGTGAACGTGTTCATTGTCTCATCGCGGACTACTCCTTCCAGTCCTTGGAGGGTTGGGTCCGCGGATCTTGCAATCTTGACTTTGAGACCGATCCATTCGTGAGCTGTGATATTCTGTGAAGTTATCATAATTCTATGCGGCCTCCGGTAATGGTTTCGCGGGGGAGTTCTCAAGCGTCAAGAGCCGGGCGATTGTCTTGCGAAGCTCGCGTATTCGAGCCGGGTTGTCTACGGTTCCACCGGACTTCACTGATGTTCGAATATTAGTTAGTTCCGCGCGCAGTTCAGTTACCTTCTTCCGGCGCTCCTCGGGGAGCATCTGGTTGAGCTCACGCTTTCTCAGAATTGCCAGTTTCCTCTTTCTCCTTATCCTCTACAACAACCGGAACATCACCGACCACGGTCTCAACCCCGACTTCTACCGCGGGCATGGCAATTTGTTCCGCTTCCTTCACGGGAGCAACTGGTGGGGGCGTGGTTTCTGCGGGTGGCGTTAGCATGATCGGCTTGTCAATGTAATCTATCTGTGGTGGTAGTATGCGGACGTTGATTCCGAAAAGACCCTGCTTCAACTGAACATCCGCGACTGCGGTCTTTACGCTCTTCAGCACTGGGTCTCCGACTCTCGGCAGGTAGCCTGCCTTGAATTTTTCAAAACGTGATCGTTCTGTTGTCAGTTTTCCGCGGATTGTGATCTCGACGCCGAGGGCTTGTGATTCCATTACTCTCTGGATGGCCCAGTATGCTGCGCGTCGGAAGTGCACTCCTCGCTGGAGGGCGGAGGCAACCTGGGAGGCGACAACCTTGGGGTCCTGCTCAGGGACTTCAATATTCGCAACGGAGAGTTGCGGATTTTCGATGTGGAATTTCTCTTCTAGAACTTTTGTAAGATCTCGAATACTTTGGCCTCTTCTGCCAATGACCATTCCGGGTTTCGCGGCGTAGATTACGACTCTCGTGCCGACAGGGCTCTTTGTCAGCTCGACATGGCTATACCCGGCGCGTTTTAACTCCAGGGCAAGGTGCTCGTCGATTTCGAGGCGTCGAGAAACATCTTTGACAAAATACTTGGTAACTGACAATGATTATTCCAGCTCGTAGCCAACAAGTTCGACGTGCGTCATCGTTCCCTGCAAAAGATCGGATCGACCGAAGGCTCGGGGGTTTCTCTTAGGAACCTTGGTCCCTCGCTGCGCAGCGGCATGGATAATTTTCAACCGTTCCGTGTCGAGGTTTCGGTATTCGGCGCTTGCCTCTAGTTCCTCCAAGAGCTTGAAGATTTTGCCCGCGGCTTTTTGTGGAAAACGGCCCGCATAGAAGTGCTCGTTGAGTTGTCGCCGGTGTGGGACTTCCTTGTGAAACCGGCGGTAGGCGATTGCCTGCTTCATCTCGACGACGCGTTCGAGGAGCCGCTTCGCGTCGGGGAGCTTCATTCCCCTTATTGTGCGACAGATCTCTACGGACGCTTTGGGTGATATGCGGAGTTGGCGGCCAGAACACTTCACAGTACGGTCTGGGTCTAGGCCCGTAATGGAGTATCCTCGTTCTGGCACCACTTTTTCGCCTGAAGCTTCGAGGAGCCCCAGTCCTCAAGCTAAAAACCCTTTGGGGAACTGAGAGGGAGAATACCCGTTTCCCGACGAGGGTCCAGGAAATCATTAGGATCGCTGTGGTCATGATCGTCTTCATCCAAGGTCGGCTAGCAGATCAGTGCCTGAAGACTCTGGTTTCTGGGAGCTGCAGGCTCGCGTCTTTTGCCAGTTTAGGGTGTCTAGAGATCCAATTCTCTTCGATAGCTTGCTGTGTGGCGAGATATAGGGGGCGGTGGCCGATTTCGCGAAGGAAGAACCTCTGGGCAACGATCGGTGAACGTGGGTTCCTAGCGTTTTCATGAAGGGCGGGGTGCGGGAAAATCGACCACCCTGGGGGGTCACATAATAGTTAGCGAAAAAGAAAAGTCACACGAAAAGAATTGTTGTGAGAAAAACATGCTTGTTTTTGAGAGCAAGGCGGGGAGTCGGGAGGTTTATGCGTGGGCTTCGAACGGGGCGCGATTCGGCGCTGGGATCCCGTTTGGTCCAAAGGCCTTTGTGATAGGTAGCGACGCTTGCCGATAAGCCCGGCCCTCTTGGAAGGGTCTGTTTGTGAAATGATCGCTGGTGTAACTTGTGGACTGGCCACAGGGTTACTGTAGCCTTATGGTAGCTTCCAGCCGCCTAGCCTTGGTCCATTATGGAAACTGCGATCGAAAGGGTCCATACTGGGATCCCAGGCCTGGACCACGTTCTCGAAGGCGGCTTCCCCAAAGGCGCCCGAGTCCTCCTAGCTGGAGGCGCGGGCTGCGGGAAGACAATATGCTGCGGACAATACCTCTACAAAGGAGCAACAAAGTTCGGCGAACCAGGAGTCTACGTCAGCACCGAAGAACCACCCTCCGAATTCAAGGCGAACATGCTACGATTCGGCTGGGACTTCAAGAAACTAGAAAACGAGAAAAAAATCGGCATGGTCGACGCCGTCTACCAACGCGTCGAATCAGAAGTCACCGAACAAGAAAGCCTCCAGTCAATCCTCTACAACCTACGATCAAAACTATCCGAGGTCAAAATACTAGTCGAACAACTAGGAGCAACGAGACTGGTCGTCGACTCGCTGCCAGGATTTGGCTTCCGAGTCACTGACCTGAACACTCTACGGGAAATATTCCTCGAGGTCGGACTTCTCCTGAAAGACGTAGGATGCACCACACTGATGACCACAGAGATCGTTGAAGGCTCAGGACTCATCAGTCGCTACGGTATCGAAGAATTCCTAGCAACAGGAGTCATGGTTCTATCACTCGTCAAGCAGAGCTCGCCGTTACGGAAACTGTTCGTCCGGAAGATGCGTGGAACAAGCCACAGCCTAAACGACTACGCCTTCGCGATCGGACCCGACGGCATCGTCATCAAGGGCCCAGTCGGAGTTCGAAGTGTCAGCCACGGCAGGCGCCTCCACAGCAGCAGCGGGAGAAAGCGCCGAAGCC
>WNGH01001900.1_pt1 | contig 28684 bp, 28 predicted proteins | sample 5400631 | NCBI WGS metagenome assembly WNGH01 (sample SAMN13153373, study PRJNA577476) | soil metagenome | isolation source: 115 cm soil or saprolite under Garry oak tree replicate 1 | place: USA:California | collected 2016-06-15
CGATCACGGAGATGTACGTCTACGAGAAGCGCCAGCGGGAGGTCTTCCGGACCGGTGCGGACCCGATGGTCGGGTGACGCATGAGGAAGATGGTCCAGGGGACCGAGCACGAGTACACGTTGTACTGCCGCAAGATGGGGACGATGGGGTTCGACCCCCACATGATGGCGCTCGACCTGCTGCGCGATTCCGACCTGCACCTCGCCGGCGAGTTCATCACGAACGGCTCGCGCGTCTACTACGACGTCGGGCACTTCGAGGTGAGCACCGCGGAGACGACGAACTTCCACGATGTCGTCATCTGGGAGAAGGCCGGGGAGAAGGTCCTCGACTGGCTCCGCCGCGTCATGGAAGAGAAGTACACCGGCGACATGAAGATCCACGCGTTCAAGAACAACACCTCCCCGGACGGGACCTCGTACGGGTCCCACGAGAACTACTGCGTCTCCCGCGACGTCCCGTTCCCCGGTCAGTTCATCCGCGACCTCGTGCCGCATCTCGCGACGCGGATCATCTACACGGGGGCGGGCGACATCGTCCGCGGGAAGTACGTCCTCTCGCCGATGGCCTTCCTCACGTCCCAGGTCGTGAGCGGGGAGACGATGCACGACACCGGCATCCTGAACACCCGCGACGAGCCCCACGCCGACGGCCGCCTGTGGCGGCGCCTCCACGTGATCGTGGGCGACGCGCTGATGAACGAGACCGCGATCATGCTCCGGCACTTCGTGACCTCCGGCGTGCTGCAGCTCATGGAGGACGGACGCCTGAGCGATGTGCCTCGGCTGAAGGACCCGATCCGGGACCTGTGGCACAACGTCGAGATCCGGAATCCGGACCAGTGGAAGGTCGAGCTCGAGGACGGTCGGACCGTCTCGCCGATCGACATCCAGCGGTACTACCTCGAGAAGATCGAGACGATCGTGAAGGACGACTGGGAGCGCCGCGCCTTGCGGACCTTCGAAGAGGTGCTGGACGGCCTCGCGAACCACCGGTCGAAGGAACTCGCCCACCGGATCGAATGGCTCGATCGGTACATCGCGATCCAGGAGGCCGGGGAGAAGAAGGCCGGACCCGACGTCGAGATGATGGCGTGCAAGCAATACTCCGAGATCGGGGCGGAACGGTCGCTGTTCTACAAGCGCCAGCGCGCCGGATTGGTCGATCGCATCACGGACGACGATACTATCAAAAAGGCGATCCAGGAGCCGCCGAAGGACACCCGAGCCGCGCTACGGCGGGAGCTATGCGACACCTTCAATATCGAGATGATTGATTGGTCTATGTTGATCGTGAACGACGGGACGCGCAGGCGAATCGATCTCCTCGATCCTTACGCCACGAAGATGGAGGCACCCTATGCCACAGCAAGTTGAGGAAAAGCCGAAGAAACGGAAGAAGCAGGAAAAGAAGCTGGAGTTCGAAGCCGGCAAGGTGTTCACTCCTGGCGAAGTGAAGGAAGAGGACTTTGAACTCGATCTAGAATCGGCTAAGTTTAGGGCGCAAAAAGGCCAAGGCGGAGATCGCCGAGCATAACACTTTCGCTGACCCCCTAGGTCGTCATTGATTAGGCACAAACGGCTTGCCTTAGTCTCATCGTAGTTTCGGTCGAGTACTTCGCTGGTTTCCTGGACGGCGAAGGCAGTCTGTCGGTCGCTCGGATTCCTCGAGGGCATTTCCACGAATATTGTTCGAGAGTCGTGGTCTACAACAGCAACCGTCAGATTCTGGAGGAAATGCGCCGAGGCTGGGGAGGGACCTTGCATGGCGTCGGTTCGCGCCGTTGGAACTGGAAACCAGCGTACGCCCGAATATGGACGAACGCCGCCGCGGCGCGCTTGATTTGGGAAGTCGCACCCCATCTGAGGGTAAAGTCAGCACAAGCTCGCGAGCTGCTACGCTTCCAGAATCATCTTCGGGCGTGTCGGCGAAGAAGAGACCAGCTTGGACGGCTACTTCCCTTGTCTCCTCGTCAGCGGGAGATTAGAGAATCTTTCCACAGACGTCTCAAGCGTCTCAATAGACGGGGACCGACCAGCCGACGCTCCCACGGCAGTGGGTCTCTCAGGCACGTTTCGCGGAAAGTGTCTGCAGAGTATCTTGCAGGCTTCACTGATGCTGAGGGCAGTCTGATTCTCGCGAAAGTGCGGATCATCGAACGATGGAATCTCCAATACGTGCCGAGGGTATGCGTTGACAACACCGACAGGGCCGTCCTGGAGGACTTGCAACGTGATTTCGGTGGGATCCTCGCCAACCAGGTTGCGCGAAATACTCGATGGAAGCGAGGATACAAGTTGGTCTGGAACGGGCGCAGAGTCGAGCTCTTTTTGCTTTCGGTCGGGCCGCATCTCCGAATCAAGCGAAAACAGGTACGGATTCTCATGCAATTTATCAGGCACCGGAAGCGGACACATCAGAGGCGAATGGGGCGAGGTTTCGGACGGTTCCCTCCGGGGGTAATCGCCTACCGCGAGTCTCTTTATCAGCAAATGAAAAAGGAGAACGCGAGAGGGATATCGTCGAGCGGGCAAAGGAACAACTAACTCAGGGTTTGAGCCGCTTGGCTCCCGCCCGGGTTCTGGCTACCGGACGCGTCTCGGGCAACTTGATATCGCCCGCCCGCCTTCCCACGGGCCGGATGCCCACCCGCGTGGAGACGCTGGACAACGGCCTGAAGGTCATCCTCCGGCCGATCCCCGACACGAAAGCCCTGTCGACCTGGGTCGTGTACCGGATTGGCTCGAGGAACGAGGTCCCGGGCATGACCGGGTCCACCCATTGGGTCGAGCACATGCTGTTCAAGGGCGGCGGCAAGCTCGGCAAGGGGGACATCGACAAGATGATTTCCCGCCTCGGCGGCAAGATGAACGCCTTCACCGACACGGATTACACGATGTACTTCGAGACGATCCCCGCGTCCGCGATGGAGACGGCCCTCATGATCGAGTCCGAGCGCATGCGGAACGCGGCGTTCGACCCGAAAGAGGTCGAGGCGGAGCGGACCGTCGTCATCAGCGAGCGGGAGGGCGCGGAGAACCAGCCCGACTTCGCCGTCGAGGAGGAGCTCTGGGGGCTCGCGTTCCACGTCCACCCGTACCATTGGACGGCGATCGGGTACAAGCAGGACCTCGCGACGTTGGACCGGGAGCCCCTCTACCGGCACTACCTGCGGTACTACGCGCCGAACAACGCGTCCCTGATTTTGGTCGGCGGCTTCGATCCGGCCGTGGCGATGCAGCGCGTCCGCGAGGCGTTCGCGCCCTTGAAGCCGGAGACCCCGCCGGACCCGCTCCGCCTGTCGGAGCCGGAGCAGCACGGCGAGCGTCGGAGCGACCTGGAGCGCCCGGGCCCGGCCGACCTCCTGTCCGTCGGATGGCACATCCCCGCGGCGAACCACGAGGACACCGCGGCGCTCGTCCTCCTGTCGACGGTCTTGGGCGGGTGGCGCGGCATCGTGCCGTTCGCGGCCGGCGATTGGCGACCGCGGTCGAACCGCCTGTACCGCGCCCTCGTCGACGCGCGCCTCGCGACGGACGTCGGCGTGAGGCAGGAGATGAAACTCGATCCGGCGTTGCTGATCGCGAGCGTGACCTTGGCCCGCGGGGCCTCGCTCGACCGCGTCGAGGCCGTCCTCGACCGGGAGGCCGAGAGGCTCCGGAAGACCCCGCCGCCGAAGTCGGAGCTCGCGCGCGCCCGGCAGCAGGTCCGCGCCTGGGCCCGCTACGAACAGGACGGCGTCACGTTCCAGGGGATCCTCCTCGGCGCGGGGGAAGGCCTCGGCTCGTGGGACTTCGGCGAGACGCTCCTCGCGAAGGTCGAGAAGGTCCGCGCCGAGCAGATCCGGGCGGTCGCCCGCAAATACCTCGTCGACGAGCACCGCACGGTCGTGCGGTTCCACGCCCAGGAGGTCCCGGCGTGAACCTCCCGGACCGGACCGTCCTCGGGAACGGCGCCGTCCTCGTGTCGAACGCCTTGCCGTCGAACCCGTTCATCGCGTTCCGGGGGAGCGTGCCCGCCGGGGTTGCGGCGGAGGGGCCCGACCACGGCGTCGCCGAGTTCACGTCCCAGCTCCTCTTGAGCGGCACGCGCCGGATGAGCGCCGCGAAGCTCGCGGACCGCCTCGAGGGGATCGGCGCCACCCTCGAGTTCCACAACGGGGAGGAGCTCCTCTCGTTCCAGGGGCGTTGCACGCGCGAGACGGCCGCGGAGACCGTCCGGATCCTCGTCGAATGTCTCTCCCAGCCGACGTTCCCGCCGAAGGAGATCGAGCGCGTCCGCGGCGAGCTCCTGAACGACCTCCGCATCGAGGCGGACGACACCCGCGCCCGGGCGTTTCGCACGTTGTCCCGTCTCGTCTTCCCGAAAGACCATCCGTACGGGCGGGACCCGAAGGGAGGCGAGGCCCGGGTCCGGCGGATCCGGCGCGCGGACATCGTCTCGTTCCACGAGGCGCACGTGAGCCCGGAGGGGCTCATCCTCGCCGCGACCGGTGACGTCGACCGCACGCTCCTCGAGGACGCGATCGCGGCCCCGCTGTCGCGCCTGCGGGGAGACGAGGGCGGACCGCCGGCGATCGAGCCCCCGCCGCCGCATCGTCCCGGGTCCGAGTCGATCCCGATGCCGCACAAGACCCAGGTCGACATTGCGATCGGCGCGCCCGGCGTCCCCCGACGTCACGCGGACTACTACGCGCTGAACCTCGCGAACCTGCTCTTCGGCCGGATCGGGTTGTACGGCCGCCTCGGTCGGAACCTGCGGGACGAGCAGGGCCTGGCGTACTACGCGTTCTCGAGCCTCGACGCACGCACGGCCGGCGGGATGTGGTCGATCTCCGCGGGCGTGAACCCCGCGAACCTCGGCAAGGCGATCGAGTCGATCCGGTCGGAGATGGACCGCCTGCGGACGGAGCCCTTCACCCTCGACGAGATCCGGGACGGGAAAGACAACCAGGTCGGCTCCCTGATCGTGTCGCTCGAGCGGAACGCGGAGGTCGCCTCGGAGCTGCATCGGATGGAGTTCCACGGGCTCGGCATGGATTTCCTCGAGCGGTACCCCGAGCTCATCGGGGACCTGACGGGGGAGCGCGTCCGGGACGTCGCCCGGAAGTACTTCCTGCCGTCCGCGAGCTCGATGGTCATCGCGGGACCGGTCGGGCGCGCGCGATTCCGGTTGTGAATCCGGAATTATATCGATTGGCAATTAAATAAATACGCTTCGATGGATCCGGGCGGATCGACCCGGGTTCGCGACCAGGTCCGCTTTCTCTTAGAAGAGGTGGTCGTCCGTGATCCGAGCGGGGCCTCCGACCTCACAGGGGATCGTGCGGATGCCGAGCTCCTTGATGGCCTTCCGCACCTCGTCGGCCCGTTCCGGGAGGGTGTTCACGTACACGGTCGCACCCGTGTCGATCGAGAAGAACGCGGGGACTCCGGCCTCTCGCAGGCGGCGGACGGCCAGGATCACGCGAAGGGTGTCCGGTTGCCAGAGCACCATCTCGCCGGTCCCCGTCATCGTGATCCCGTGGAGCATGAGCGTGTCCCGCTCCGCGAGGGCGCAAATCTCGCCGATGGCCCGTTTCCGGATCGCGAGCTCCATCTCCGCGATCAGGCGCGGCATCTCGGCCAGGCGGGCGTGGAAGAACGGGGACGTGAGCGCCTCCCGGTGCGCATCGTCCGTCTGCTTGAACGCGGGCACGAGGGCGACGATCATTGCCATCCGCAGGTCCACCCCGGCCAGCTGGACCGCGTACGAGTCTTCGTCCGTCAGCCCCATCTTCCACTTGCTGAATCCGCCGGTCACGGATCGGGTCGCGGAGCCCGCACCGCGGCGCGCGAAGCGCGAGATCTCTTCGTCGGTCAGGCGCAGGCCCGCGGCGTGGACGGCCGCGGTCGCGAGCGCGGCGAATCCGGAGGCGCTCGCGCCCAGTCCGATGTTCGACGGGAAGTCGTTCTCGCTCGCCATCCGGAACGGCTCGCGGATCGAGGCGCGGCCCCGGATCGGGTCGACGACCGCGCGGATGCGTTCCATGTCCCGCGCGTTCACGTCCCGCCGGTCGATCGTCGCGGTGTCCCGGACGACCCCGCCGAACTCCACCGTCGTCCGGCTGGTCAGGGGCGCCGTGCAGACGCTGATCGAATCGTGGAACGGGAGGCGCAGGACGGGATCGGCGAGGCCATGATACTTGATGAGGCCCTGGATCGGATGGGCCACCGCGGTCGCCTTCATCGCCAGTTCTCCAGGAGTCGTGGGAGTTCGGCAAGCCCGCGGATCTCCGCGTCGGCCCGCTCCGCTCTCGCGTCTTTCCAGAATCCCGTGTTGAACCATACCGCACGCATGCCGATCGACTTCGCTCCGGCGACGTCCGCCACGACATCGTCCCCGACATGGACGACCTCCTTCGCGGCGAGGGAGAGTTCGTCGAGAGCCACCTGGAAAATGGCCCGATCCGGCTTCCTGACGCCGACCTCATCGGAGAAAATCCGGATGTCAAAGGATTCGCCAATTCCCAGGCGGTCCTGGACCGGGCGAAGGAAACGGCCCCCGGTCCGGCCCGTGTTCGAGATGAGGCCCGTGCGGTATCCTCGGTCTCGGAGGGCGCGCAACGTCTCCCCGATTTCCGGATAGAGAGCCGGCAACCGGAACTCGATCGCCGAACCGAAGGCCTCCTCGAGGGTCTGGATGAGATCCTCTCGGCCCTCGTCGACTCCGAGAAACCCGAGATATGCCCGAGTCTGTTCCTCCACCGACAGATCTTGGAGATTGTTCCAAGTCCGAAGAAGGAGGTCCGTCTGGGCGTCGTATGCGCGATACAGAAGCGATCGATTCACCCGGAGGCCCGTGGCCTCGAGGGCCTTCGCGGCCCGGTCGACACGGATCTCCCGCATCTGCTCGTCGTAGACGTCCCGGACCGCCGGGATTTCCACCACCGTCCCCCACCAGTCAAACGTCACGCCTCTGATTGCCATGGTCATCCCTAGATGTCGAAGATGACCTCAGCGATCCCTTTCTCCGGATCCACGGTCAGTCCGTGTCGCGTCACGGCCTTGATTACGAGCTTCAGCTCATGACGCTTCTTGTCGATCGCCTCGCCCCGCGCCCGGCCCTGCAGGGACGTCCCGACGACGCGCACCTCGAACGACGAGAACAGGAGACGCTGCGTTTCGTGGATGTACAAGAGTTCGGAGAGCCAGCGAAGCAAGAGCGTTGGGATCTCCTCCGCTTCGAGGCGGACTTCGACCTCGCCGACGGCTTTGACTGAGTCGAGATCGGCGATGAGGCTGAACATCCCTTCGGCCGCGTTCGCGAACAGCTCGTCCAGCGTGGACCCGTACGCGCGGATCGCGACGTCCGCGGTGTGCTCGATTTCCTCGTACCGCACGGGGAGGCCAAACGCGCTCGAAGATGAAAGTCCTCCGGTATCGCGTATCCCCTCGACGCTCCAAGCGACTGCGCCGACTAGATTCCGCGCTCGCGGCCAGGCCAGATGAGCTTGTGCATCTGGAGCTGGAGCCGGACGGGCAAGCGCTCATCGAGGATCCACGACGCGAGCTGTCCGGGATCCAGCCCGCGCGAGACCTTGTGCGCCGGCGTCGCGGGAGAGAAGAGGACCGTCCGAGCCCTCGTGTCGACCTTCGACAGGACGCCTTTCGCGAATTCGTAGTCGAAGCGATCGAGGAGGACGAACTTCACCTCGTCATGTTCCCGGAGGCGTTCGAGGTTCGCGTACGCCTTGTTCGCGACCATCCCGGAGCCCGGGCACTTCACGTCCATCACGTACCGAACGCGACCGGAGGCCCGTTGGTCCGGCACGAGCGCGTCGAACGTCGTCAGGTCGATCTCGCCGTCCGTCTCGATCGAATGGACGAAGGTCTCGGGAAGGCGTTCGATCGCGCGGGCGATCGACTCGCCCTGGAGCAACGGTTCGCCGCCGGTCCAGCACAGGTTCCGAATCCCCCGGGCGTCGGACTGAAGGTCGCCCGCGAGGCCGAGGATCTTCTTCACCGTCGCGTCGACGCCCATCCGCGTGAAGTCCCCGCCCTCGACCGCGTGCATCGAGTCGCACCATCGGCAGCGCAGGTTGCACGTGTACAGGCGCACGAAGATCGTCGGGAGGCCGACGAGGGAGCTCTCGCCCTGGACCGACACGTAGCATTCGCTCAGGAGGAACTCCTTCCCCTTGCGTGAGGCGACGGTGGCCGGGGCCTCCATTGGATTCCGATGAGCCCGTGGCCTCTTAAGCGTTCGCCGCGCGTCCTCGGCGCGAGGCGTACGTCAGCGGATCCTTCACGCCGGCTTCGCGGAATCCTTTGAGCCGGAGTTGGCACGAGTCGCAGACGCCACACGCCATCGCCCCGCCGAGGTAGCAGGACCACGTCAGGGCCCACGGCACGCCGAGTTCCTCTCCCCTGCGGACGATGTCCGCCTTCGACATCCGAATCAGCGGGGTGCGGATCTCGATGACGTCGCCGTCGACACCATCGGGACGCCTTGACCAATCGCCTCGAGGCTGCGTTTCCTCGGCACCGCGATCCGTCGGTCCGTGAGGGCCGAGCCCCCGATCGCCGTGAGATCGACCGACGCGATCCGGTGGTCGGCGACTCGAAAGTGCTTCGCGACGATCTTCGCCGCGTCGATCTCCTTCCGATGGCGTTGGCCATAGTCGAAGGTCAGGCCGATGACGTTGTGGCCCTCCTTAATCGTCAGCGCGAGGGCGGTCGCCGAGTCCATCCCCCCCGACAAGAGGACCACCGAGGTCTCGACCATCGCGTGAGCAATGGAAGCGAAACCTAAAGGCCTTGCGCGTGGCGATTTCACCGGCCGAGCTTTTCGACCACCCGCTCGTATCGATCGACGAGCGGGGCCACCCGCCGATGGCCTTCTGTCCCTCGGCCTGGTTCCTCCAGCAGCCCGATCTCGTGTCCTTCCGGGTCGTGCAGGTAGGCGACCCGACCGTACGGTCGCTGTGCGGGAGCTCCCAGGAACACGGCTCCGCGTTTGCTCAATTCCTCGTAGGCGGCGGCGAGGTCGTCGACCCCGAAGACGAGGAAACCTTCGGGGGCCTCCCGACTCTCCCCGGGCGGGCATCGATGGATCGCCAGCCGAACCGTACCCGCGTCGAAGTGGATGACGTGGCCCTCGTCGAGGAGGAGCGGCAAGCCGAGGACGTCTCGATAGAACGCCCTCGCTCGATCTCGATCTAGGTCTTCCGAATACCAGACGATACCCTCGATGGCGACGGGCATTCGATCAGAGCTCCGCGACCGCAAGAGGAGGCGGCCGTAATCACGCTTCCGCTGCGGGACGCAAATCATGCCGGGCGTTACGCAGTTCAAAGGTAGACTCGCCAGGGGAATCCGTAGAGGACGGAGACCTCCAGCGCGTACCGGTTGGTGGAGCCGCCGGTCACCGTGAAGACGTCTCCCGTGGAAAGGCTTCCGTCGCCATCCGAGTCGGTGAGCGCGAGGGTGCCGTTCGCGAAGGTCCCCAGAATCCCGCTCGCGAGGGAGACGTTCGTCAACACCGCGATTCCGTTCTCCAGGAGCGACGCACGCAAGGTCCGGTTGAGGGCGAGCTCGGGACTCCAGAACGGAAAGTTCGCGGTCGCATGCCACGGGTTCGTTCCCTGGGTGGTGAACGTTAGCGTCGGAACCCGCCCGATCGGCTCGCCGTAGCCGACGACCCAGACGATGTCTCCGACGCTCGTATTGCCCTGGGCCAGATTCAGGATCACCGAGGTCCGGTTCGATAGGCCGGCGGCACGGAACATATCGCCGGAGTCGAGCCGGCCGTTTCCGTTCGCGTCCGTGAGGGAGAGCGAGACTCCGTTGCTCAGGGTGATCGGCAGGTTAGAGAGGGTCCCGTTCCCAGATGAGTCGCCGGCTTGCACGAAGAAGCGGACGTCCGAACTTGCAGGGGCAGGTCCAAATCCGGGGCGGACGTCGATCCGCGAGGTAAACGTCGTCCCGAAGGTGTCCCCGGCATAGCGCAGTTTCACGTGGGAGTCGCGTCTTTCAGGCAACGGGATGTCGAACGGTCCCATCGGACCGTTCAGGATGAAACGCGTGCAGGCTACGTACGTCTCCGGCGCCGCGAAGAGGCCGCCGATGATGAGCTGATACGTGTCCCACGTGGTCGGCGAGTCCGTGGCGGCCAGGTTGACGTCCAAACGGTCGCCGTCGTCCACGAGTCCATTCCGGTTCGCGTCCACGAACCGAAGCGAGCCGTTTCGTGAGATGCCGGCCGCCAGCGAGGTCATTTCGTCGACGATCGGAAACTCCTGGTACGCTCCGAGCGTGCCCAGATATTGCAGTCCACCGAAGTCGATCCAGCGTGCGAAGGAATCGATGGGGGCGCCGGCAGGGAGGATCGGGTCTGATCCTTGGAGTGGTGTGGACTTGCGCAGCGTGGCGGGGAGCGTGTCGGGTCGGTAGGCCGCTCCGTTCGCGGTGACTATCTCGTAGTGGACGGTGCCGTTCGACGCGGTCCCATTATAGACGAGGAAGAGCCGTCCGGCATAGAGGCTCCCGGCATCCAGGACCGTGCCGATCGCCCACAGCGTCGACTGGAACGGACAGTGAAGTTCCGGAGCGGATACCGCCGGGTCTCCGTTGATCGTGTATCGTTGGAAGTGGAGGGTTGTCTGGAACCGGGCGCCAATCTCGTACTTCGCCGCCGGGTCGCCGCCGACGCTCGGCACGCCCGCACAGCCGGGCCCGCCATCGAGTCCTAGATAGACCTCGGGCCCGTAGCTCGTGTTCTGTCGTTCGATGCTCGTAATCATCCCCACGACGGTGACGGTACTTCCCGGACTCCAGTGTTCGAAGCCGTAGACCTCCGCGAGGGATCGCGGCCGGACGAACACCTCCCAGACCAGGAATCCGGCCCCGACGACCATCGCCGAAACCGCGATCACCAGGATGACCCGACGCTTCCTCCGCGGCATCCCTTCTGGCGTCGGCGGCTCCATCCCGTCAGGCAAGAACTCTCCCGGACAAAGCCCTTTTCGTCCTCTCTCTCAGATCTTGTCGTTATGGTTAAATAACCATAACGGCTTCGGAGGGCCATGCAGGTTGGATGTGGCGTGTACCTTCTCACAGTCCGCAGGCGAGCGTATCTGTACTTCTGGCACTACGAGAGCAAAGGGCGATCCCGGGTGCAGGTCAAGGAGTACATCGGACCCGCGAGGTCCGGGCTCTCGATCTCGGAAGCGGCCCGACGTTGCGAAGGGTACTATGAACGAGCGATGGCCGAGCTGCAGCGTCTCCGGTCGGCGTCGTCGGCGACGATTCGCGGGTCATCGTAGACCGGCCGCCTCGGTGGCGGCGAAATCCGACTCCGTCGAACAATGGTAGGTATTCGGGTGATGGGTGGCTAAGCCCGGATCTCGTCGAACGCGTAGTCGTCCCACGTCCGTTCCCCGAGCACGATCTCGAACTCTTGCGGCGTGAGCATCGGCTGCTTGTACTGAAGAATGTCTTCGATCGCGATTCGCGGACACGCGGTGTTGACCCACGCATCCACGCGGTATCCCTGGAGCAGCTCCGGTCCGACCAGGTCCATGAGGAACAGGTTCGCCTGCTTGCCATGTTTCTCGGCGAGGGCCTTCAAGTCCGTCGCCATGTCCATCCGCGCCTGGCCGGTCTTCTTCGAGACGATGATCCCGAAGACGCTCGCGTCGTGGGCGCGGACGATCGCGGCATGGCGCTGTCGGAGGACGCGGTCCCGCACTTCCTTCAGATCCCTCGCGGTCCCGCGTTCGGGGTCCGCGATGATCACCGGTTTGTCGACGAGGATGGCGACGCCGAGCGGGTGAAAGTCGCCCGTTCCGATGTAGAGGTAGCCGTCGACATCGCTCTCCACGACGGTCGCGGTGTGGTAGTCACAACCGAGGAGCTGCCCGGCGTAGGCGACTCGCCGGTCCGGTTCGCCGATGCGGATGACATGGCCCTTCTTCTCCAGATACTCTTGGATGGCCGGCAGCCAATGGCGGAATTGGGTCGTGGTCAGGAGTCCGACTCGTCTCGGGAGCATCGGCTCGGCCGCGTCGATGAAGGCCATCGAGCCGAGCGGGGGTCCGGGGAGATCGAAGAAGAAGACGCGGTTGTACCGGAGGTGCGGCATCGGCGCATGCCCCAGGTGGACGATGAGGTCCACAGGCATGTCCGCCACGTCGCACGCGCCGAACGACGGGTCCGCGGAGACGAGGCACGTGACGCCCGCCTTCGCTTCGATCTCCTGCGCGAGCTCCACGGCCTTCGTGCGCAAACCGACCGGGAATTGCAGGCCGACCGTCTTCGAGTTCCGTCCTCGAATCACTTCGAGGAGCCGGTCCGTTTCGCCCATGGATCTCGAGAGACACGCAGACGCGCGGAAAAAGATGTCCCTCGGCGTCCTAGCGTTCTTTTTCGCGTTCGATCTCGAGCCGCCACGGCGTCGGAAGTTTCACGCCGCCTTTCCGGAGGGCTTCTTTCGCGTCATCCACGTGGTCCTCGGTCGTCGAGATCGTGAAGACCTTCGTGCCCGGCTTCACCCGCGCGGCCGTGCCGACGGGCGCTCCGAACGCGGCGCGCATGCCTTCCGAGATGCGGTCCGCCCCGGCCCCGGTCGCGATCTTGTTCTCGCGGAGCACGTTGTGCGGATAGAGGCGGAGCTTGAGGTGGTACGCGTTCCCGGCCTTCTTCGCGATGTACCGGTTCGCCGAGATCCGCGCGGCCTCGAGGGCGATGTGACGAATCTGGCAGGCCTCCACGGCGACGAGATGGATCTTCACCGGGAACTTCGTCCGTGGATCGCCGATGTCGAATTGGCTGATTCGGATTTGCGGGACGCCGCCCATGTACTCCTTGCGGGCGTACGCCTGACCGCGGATCTCGCGATACATGCTTCCGGGTTTTCGCGTCATCGGAGGGGCGCTTGAAGTAGGGGTCGCTATTTAATGCTTCGCGGCAAAGGACCGCCGAGTCGCCGCTGGAGGAACATGATGAGCGAGGCGATTCCGAGGCCCGTTCCAATCAGCATCATCGGAATCGTGAATACGTTCCACGTGATCAGACAGAGGTCCCCCGAACACTGAACGTCGGGAAACGCCCCCGTGGATGCGAGGGCCACTCCGATTGAAGCCAGTAGGATGCTCGCCACGGCGAGAGCCCAAACAGTCAATCGGTCGGCCGCGGGCATGTTCGATCCGACGCAGAAGGCGCGCGCCACATCATGACGGTTTCTGTGTGGTTAGTCCAAGAAAGAATTAAGTGCGCGCCAGGTGTGGGCCGCCCCATCATGTTGCTCGTGAAACTCGGCGGCAGCGTCGTGACGGAGAAGACACACCTCCGGACGCCCCGCTCCGCCGCGATTCGTCGGCTCGCACGGGAGCTGGCTTCCCTCGGAGAGCCGCTCTTAATTGTCCACGGTGCGGGCTCATACGGTCACATCCTCGCGAGTCGTCACCGTCTCAACGAGGGGGGCTCGACTCTGCCCCGCCGCCGGGTTGCGGCCGGGGTTCAGGCTGACGTGCGGGAGCTCGACGGGCTCGTCGTGCGAGCGCTGAACCGGGCCGGTCTCGCCGCGATCCCGATTCCGCCGTCTGCCGTGCTCTCTCTCGACGACGGACGCGTATCCACGATGGACCTGACCCCCTTCCTCGAGTTCGCTTCAATGGAATTTACACCGGTCACATTCGGCGATGTCGTGCGGGATGTCCGCCGCGGATTCTCCATTTGTTCGGGCGACCTCTTGATGCTCGAACTCGCGCGCGCCTTCCAGCCCGAGCGGGCCGTCTTCGCGGCCGATGTGGACGGCCTCTTCACCGTGGATCCGAAACGCCGACGGGCCGCACGCCTCCTTGAAACCGTCGGGCCGGACGACCTGTCACGGATCGAATTCTCATCGTCGCCGCGCACCGACGTCACGGGCAGCATCGAAGGAAAGCTCCGTCGGATGTTCGAGATCGCCGACCACGCGGGCGAGTGCTTCATCGTCAACGGTAACGTAAAGAACCGCGTCCGGGATGCACTCCGGGGCCGGCACGTCGTCGGCACCCGCGTCGTCCGAGGTCCTTGAGATGGCCGAGCCCTCCAAGACGGAGCAGCGCAAGGCGGAACACGTCAACATCATCCTCCAGGAGAACGTCTCCGCGGAGTACAACTACTGGAACGATGTCCGGCTCGTCCACGCGGCCCTCCCGGAGATCGACCTCGACGACGTCGACGTGAGCGTGAAGTTCTTCGGCAAGCGCCTCGAGGCGCCCCTCATCATCTCGTCGATGACCGGCGGGTTCGGGATGGGGAAGGAGATCAACGCGAACCTCGCGAAAGCGGCCGCCGAAGTCGGCGTCGCGATGGGCGTCGGGTCGCAGCGCGCGGCGTTGGAGAAGCCGGAGCTCGAGCCCACCTATTCCATCGTCAAGGATTACGGAGTCCCGCTCGTGTTCGCGAACCTCGGGGCGCCCCAGCTCGTGCCGCAGGAAGGCAAGCGTGCGTACGGGGTCGCCGACGCACGGAAGGCGATGCAGATGATCAAGGCGGACGCGCTAATCGTCCACCTGAATTTTCTTCAGGAGGTCGTGCAGCCCGAAGGCGATCGGCGCGCGAAGGGCTGCCTCGCCGCCATCAAGGCCCTGGCCGCCAAGTTTCCGTTGATGGCCAAAGAGACTGGCGCGGGGATCTCCCGGGAGACGGCGCAGAAGTTGAAAGCCGCGGGCGCCCGGGCGATCGATGTTGGCGGCCTCGGCGGGACCTCGTTCTCGGCGGTCGAACATTACCGCGCGCGGAAAGAGGCCGCGAGCCTCAAGGAGCGCCTCGGCGCGACGTTCTGGAATTGGGGCATCCCGACTCCCGCCTCGATTCTCCTGGCCGACGTAGGTCTGCCGCTCGTTGCGACGGGCGGCGTGCGAAGCGGCCTCGATGTCGCGAAAGGGATCGCGCTGGGGGCCACGATGGCCGGGATGGCGAAGCCGATGCTCGAGGCCGCGAGGGTCTCCGCGGATGTCGCGATCCAGGAGCTCCGCGCGGTCATCGAGGAACTGAAGGCGGCGATGTTCCTCACCGGTTCGACGTCGATCGCCGCGTTGCAGGATCGTCCTGTCGTTGTGAGTCCTCCGACCGCGAGCTGGCTCGAGGCCGGAGAGGCGTGAGCGATGTCGGCCCTTGCGACCTCGTCTGCGGAGGACCGACTCGAATCCCTCCTGAAACCATACCGCGACCGATCGAACGCCCACATCCAAGCGATTTGGGAGGAGTTCGCGGCGGAACATCCGGTCGGTACATTCCCGTCGAGCCGGACGATGCGGGACAACTCGCGACTCTTCAGGGCGGGAAAGCGGTATCGGTACGCCCTCGCCCTCGCCGGATATCAACTCCTGACGGGAGAGGCACCGTCCCACGGCCTCGAGCGCGCCGCGACGTGGCTCGAATGGTACCATCTGTACACCTTGTTCCTGGACGACATCATGGACGAGGACGTCCGGAGGCGTACCCTCGCCAGCGCATGGGCCACGGATGCGAAGCTGTACCGCGGCCCCGGTGCGGACCGCCCTGCCGTGGTCTTTCGGACCCAGCGCCATCGATACGGGGTGTCCCAGGCGATCCTCGACGCGCTGCGCATTCGATCGCTGGCCGAGCGGGCCATCGAGGGCGCCACGGATCTCCATCCGTCGATCCGGCTCGAACTGCTTTCGGAGTTGACCCAGGTCGACCTGATTCTCAGCGATGGCCAAGGACTCGACATCGACTTTGAGCGGGCGAATCGAATCCCCGAGGCGGATTATGTGCGGATGAGCGAGGCGAAGACGGCTCGCCTCTACCTGGGCGCCGCCGCGACCGCGGCGATCGCGGCCCGTGCGTCGTCCGAAGACCGCGCGGCGCTCGAAACATTCGCGCGACACTTCGCGATTGCATTCCAAGATCGCGACGACCTTCTCGGGGCCGGCGTCGTCGAGTCTCGAATCGGTGGATCGGCCGAGGGGGACATCCGGCAGGGGAAGCGAACACGGCTCTTCGTCCTCGCGATCCAACGACTCGCGGCCAAGGATCGTGGGGCTTTCCTTCGCGCGTACGGACGCGGCCCGCGCACGACCAAAGGCGATCTACGGAGCGTCCGGGCACTCCTCCGCGAGCACGTCCTCCCCACGATGGAGGCTCGCATCGCGGATCATCTCGCCGAAGCGAAGCGAGCCCTCGAAGGGCTCCCTTCGAAAGACCTCGAGGCCCGGCGGTTGCTTGAAGCGCTCCTCGACGCACAACGCAGCCGTCTGCGCTAGTCCTCGAGCCCGTGGGCCGTGATCCGGAACGCCGCGCGGGCGCCTTCTTCGAGGTGTCGATGCTTCATGAGGACCGCGGCCCGCGTGCTGACCCCGGTCCGCTCGAGGCGCACGATCGTCTTCGCGTTGTGACTGAGCATGTGGCCGCCGAGCGGCATGTACAGGCCCGTATCGATGTCCGTGTACACCTGCGACGTCACGACGACCGGGATGCCCCGGACGCGAGACGCGCGGAGGAGCCTCGCAATCTGTCGGGTGAGTCCGTATCGCTCGTCCCGCCGGGTCTCGTCCCGCATCGTGAGGCGATAGTGCATCGTGATGCTGTCAATCACAATGAGTCCGACCTCGGGATTGCCGTCGGCCAGCTTGACCGCCTTCTCGATCAGCCTCTCCTGTTCCTCGAAGCTGTACGGTTCGGAGAAGAGGATGTTCTTCGCGACGACATCGAAATCGTCGCCGCAAATCTGCTGGAGGCGATCGAGCGACACCCCCTCCGTGTCGATGTAGATCACCTTGTGTCCCCCCCGCACGACGTTCCGCGCGAGCTGCAAGCAGAAATTCGTCTTGCCGCTCCCCGCCTCCCCGTGCAGGAGCGTGATGCAGCCTTCCTCGACTCCCCCGCCCAGGAGGTCGTCCAGGGCCCGACAGCCCAGGGCCACCTTCATTTGCATCGACAAAGTCCCGGCGCCCTTTAAGCCTTCGAAGGCCCCGGCGGCACCTTGGACAGGTACGCGCCGTCCGGGGTCCAGACGACGACCGCCCGCGCGGTCCGATCCTCGGGGTGCGGGCGCAGCGGCTTCGCTTCCTCGGACTCCGGGTGGATGGCGACGACCTGGCCGCTCTCCAGGCGTTCGATTTTCGCCTCAAACCGCTCGGCCTCGACGCGTCGCGCGGTCCGCACGTCTTTCGGTTTGAACCGCCGCGCTTCGCCGGTCGCCAAGTCGCGAAGGACGACGAACGGCCGGACCGACGTCACCTCGGCGAGGGCGCCCTTGTGTCGCACGACGTCTCCGACGTGAAACGCACCGAGGCGGACGAGGGACGTCACCCGGTACACCTCGCGGCCCTGTTTCTGGCCGAACAGCTTCGGGGACGAGGACACACTCCCGCCGAACGACTCGGAGACCTCGCGGGCGAGCGTCTTGCCGAGCGCGTTCGTGCTCAGGTAGAAGTCGAGGCCCCCATGGACGTCCTCGATGCGCGAGACGAAGGCGCCCGAATCCCCGGAGCGGTCCACGCGAGCGAGGACGAAGGTCCGCACTCCGCGGACCTCCTGCGGCGTGAGTTCGCGGCCGTCCCCGCGCACCTGCAGGACCCCTTCAAAGTAGCGGCTCCGCTGCTTTTGACACGAATCGCAAAGGGTCGGCTTGATCCGCACGCGCACCCGGAAGTCCTGGACCGACTGGAGGGCCTCGAACCGCCCGAGCGCCTTGACGGTCAGCGAGAGGTTGTTCGCGTCCTCGTCGCGGGCGACGTGCGTGAAGGTCACGCGCTCCCACGGCGGGAGCTTCCGGATGTTCTCACGCAGGAGCCCTGCGAGGGCGAGCTCGCGGTCGATCTTGGACCAGCCCGACGCGAGCCGGAACGAGCCGCAGGAGGTGCATCGATCCAGGTCGAGGACGTCCGGAGGCGCCACGACCGGGTGCTTCTTCAAGAAGTCCCGGGCGCAAAGGCCCTCGTAGGTCGGCCCTTCCGCCCCGCACTCGACGCAAAACATCTCCATCGGTTTCGAACGGCGCGGCGCTACTTAAGAACTGGCGTGGCGGCATCGGGCCCGATACCGGAGGGGAAGGCCATAAGTATCCGTCGGCGCGTCGCTTGGTCGATGGCGAAGGCGAAGCCTCGTTCGTGGTGGCGGATGCGGCAGATCCGCCATCGAGACGCCGTCGCACTCGCCGTCCTCTCCGCCTCGCTCCTTCTCGCCGGAGAACTTGCGAACCAGGACATCCAGAGCGTGTACCACCAATACATCGTGCCGTCGGGCGCCCTGAACAATCTCGGCTTACTGATTCTCGTCGTCGCTTTGGTCATTCTCGGTTTCACGACGTATTTCGGCGGAGTCTTCGTCCTCCTCGGCGGCCTTCACTTCTCGTGGGGCCGGGTGAGCCGAGGGCGTTTCTTGGTCGGCCTCGGAATCGGAGTCAGCCTCATCGGACTGCTGAGCCGTCTCGCCCAGGCGGTTTTGGTAGCCGGCACACCCTTAGCCGCCATCATCCCCTATACGACTTCGCTGACCGGACTGGGGATCCTGTGCGGGTTCGTGAGCCATACTCTGATGGCCCAGTACGCCATCTTGCTGAAGAAACACGCCAAGCGCGTATGGCGGCGGTGGCGAAAAGCGCAGCCGGAAGCCGATGACACGCCCCGCGCGCGCCCCTCTACATCAAGACGAACTGCGCGTGAGGCACGCCGCTGATCCAGAGGATTCCGTCGTCCGAGACGAAGCCCGCGCCTTTCGCGGCTTCGATCGTCTCGCGGCCGACGAAGTTTCCAATCGTCGCCAGCCGAAGCTCCGCGACGAAGTGTTCCTCGCTGACGACCTCGCCCTCGTAAAAGCGTCCGATCTCGATCTTGAACTTGCCCTCGCGGAACGTCTGGCCGATCAGGTCCGCGTCCGCCGCCGCGACGAGGGTCTCTTTCCCCTGGTGATACACCTTCATGCGGATGGGCATCGGCCGGGTCCCGGCTACAACCGTTCGACGAGCTTATACTTGTTTTTCGCGGGGCTGTAGATCTCGCCTTCCTGGGCCCAGCGCTTCAACCACGCGTCGACTTTCGCCGGCGGGATGCCGCGCTCCTGCGCGATTCGGACAATGTCCTCGTAGTCCGCGACGCCTTCGGGGCCCGCGAGCTCGTTGATGATGTCGCGGATCGAGATGATCTGCTCGCGCTGCGACTGACTGATGCCGGTTTGGATGATGTCGATGTCGAAGCGGCCTTCCTCGCCGGCCACCTTGCCCATCCAGTACTCGACGATGCGGACGGCACGCTCCGCGTCCTCCGCCCCGACGGTCTCGCTGAGCCGGAGCCGGGCGCCGGCCTCGGAAAGACGGATGATCGCCTCGAGCTGCCGCGGGGTGATCGGGACGCTGGAGCCCGCCGCCTCGCCGGTCTTCCGGATCTCCAGATACTTCTTCTCGATGATCTCCATGGCGTCGTCCGTCATCACGGGATAGATCCGCTTCGCATAGGCCACGTACTTGCGGAAGAAGTCCGGATCGAAATGCGGCGTGAACGGTTCCTCGAGGGCCATCGCCTCTTCGACGGCGAAACCCGCCTCTCGTCGCCGGCGGATCTCGCCGACCTTGTGTCCCTTGAGGATGTGCTCCGCGAGCTCCCGATCGCGGTCCGCCTGAGGGCGATCGATGATCGAGAAGATGATGTCGAAGCGGCTGAGGAGCGCGGGAGGCAGGTCGATTTGTTCGGAGATGTACTTGTGCTCGTCGAATCGGCCGAACTTCGGGTTCGCCGCGGCGAGGATCGCGCATCGGGATTGGAGGACCGCGGTGATGCCCGCCTTCGCGACGCTGATCCGCTGTTGCTCCATCGCCTCGTGGATCGCCGACCGGTCTTGCGGATTCATCTTCTCGATTTCGTCGATGGCGGCGAGCCCGAGATCCGCGAGGACGAGGGCTCCGGCTTCGAGGGTCCAGCGTCCCTCCCCGAATTCGTCTCGGACCGCAGCGGCCGTCAGACCCGCTGCCGAGGCGGCCTTGCCGGTCGCATAGATCCCGCGGGGCGAGAGCCGAATCATGTAGGACAGGAGCTCGCTCTTGCCGGTGCCCGGATCGCCCACGAGGATCAGGTGGATGTCCCCGCGGATCCGCCGGCCGTCAGGCATGACCTTCGCCACGCCGCCGAACAACTGGAGGGCGAGGGCCTCCTTCTCGACGTGCATCCCGTAGATCGAGGGCGCGATCGACGCCGTGATGAGGCGGAAAATGTCCGGGCTCGATCCGATCTCCCGGATCCGATGGGCATCTTCCTCCGTGACCTCGATTTCTTCGAACTCGACCCGTTCCATCTCGACCGAGTTGACGTCGACGAAGATATCGAAGAGGGTGGAGCGCTGACCCGGCCGTCCCCGTTGCACGCTTCGGAGGACTCCGTTCAGGATCACCCGTTGCCCCGGCGTGATCCGGCCGGTCAGATCGTCTTCCACATAGGCGCTCAGGCGCTGCGGCTCTTCCCCGCCGCGCAGGCCCTCCGGCGCCTCCTGGACTTCGATCTTCTGCGTGTCCAGGTACAACGAGGTCTCCGTCAGGAGCTTGAACTTCGTCGCGCTCGCGGACCGCTTGCATCCGCCTTGTTCCTCGTAGCATTCGAGCGGCTCTCGGAACGTTTGCCCGTCTTGCTCTTCCTTGATGATCGTCCCGCACCGGAGGCACTGGAACAACGCCCCGACGACCTTGGGGCGGACCTCCGTGCTCTTGCGGACGAGCCCTTCAACGGAGATGTATTGCCCGAGATGCTTCGCCCGCAGATCCCGAATCTGGACCCGGCGGTCCCGCGGAAGGCCGTTGATCCGCAGATGAATCTGGGGAGCTTCTTCGCCGGGCGGCACCAGCCGACGGATCGCCTCTTCGCCCGCGTTCAGGACGTTCAGCGGGTGCCTCAGGAGGTAGATCGCCATGTCCGTGTCGAAGCGATTCAGGTCGAGGAACGACGCTTCGAGGCTCCTCGACTCCGGGTAGCGGTCGGCCACCGCGATGATCTTCGAGAGGTAGCCCATCTCCTCGAAGAACTCCTCCCACTTCGCGATCAGCTCATCTTGCGGAAACTCGACGAGCACATCCTTCCCCCGACTCGGAGGCGGCGCAGCATCGGGAATGGTCATATCTCTTTGAGTCCTCCTTCCACTGGTCTGTCTCCCATGCGTGAGTATAGGTCAGACCGTTTCCACTGGAACACGCGCGTGCTGCGCGGACTCATTCGCATTGCGAATACCCGCAATCGGCACATCGAGTGCAGCCGCCCGCGTGCTGGAGGACCGCGCTGCATTCAGGACACCTGAAACGGAGGCCGTCGCGGATTTCGACGGAGGTGGCTTCGCGGGCGACCGAAGAGACGCGCACGGCTTTCTCCCCGTGGGTCAGTGGACGCGATCCGCGCTAAAAGGAGGAAGGGGAGGGGTGGCTGAAAGTGCGATTCTGGAGGGTGCGCGAAGGTTCTTGCGGGCGCGTAGCTATCGTCACACGTGGATCTGCCCCAGAAGCTCGCCGACCTCCAGCGCTTCCATGGCCACTTGGGTGTGTATGTGACCCTGGGGCTCCGAATGGGTGAAGTCGGGAAGCGGCGGTTCGGACACTACAAGGGCCTCCACGCGCGCGTGGAGAGCCAGCCGGAGCCGCCGATGCGCTGCGTGCTCGACGGGATCCAATTCTCAAGCGGTTGCACGATGGGGAAGGGGAACATCGGCCTCGAGTCCGCGACGGACCCTGCGGTCACGTTCGAGAAAGATGGACGACGCCTGCGGGTCGCTCTGAAACCCGGATGGAGGGAGCGGATCGACCGGGAGATGTCGAAGGAGAAAGAGATCGAACAGTCCTTGTTTTATTACACGATCCCGGAATCCGACGTGTTCGAAGTTCGCGAAGGCTAGGTCGGAAGAGGCCTCATGCGCCTCCCAAAGGTGGTCGGCCTTCATCGGGGAATCGGTAGCCGCAGAAGAAACACGACACGTCGATTGCGTTGACTGTCGTGTGGCATCGCGGGCACACCTTTGCCACGGAGGCGGATGCCGAGGCGCTACCGACGGGTGGCGGCGGGAGCGGGGGCGGCGCCATCCGTAGCGGTTGCTCCGCTTTCCTCCGGCGAGCGAGCAGGAAGCCAACGAGGAGGAAGGCTACAGGGACCCCTACAATCAGCGCAGCAACAACGAACACGAGCGGGGAACGTGGCGGCGGCGGTGGCGGCGGAGATGCGCGAGTCAAGCTGAACGTGCGTTCGGCTGATCCCCGTAAGTCGGCCGGATTGACGACGTCCAAGTGCAAGACCGCCCGGTCCACGGCGACATCCGGCGCAGTCCACACGACGGAGGTCACTCCCAAAGAGGCGACGAGCAGCGCGGTCGTCACGTTGTTGATCGTCACGTTGGCCCACACAGGCAGTTGAGCCGACTCGAGCAGGTCATCCGACATCGTCCACGTGAACGTGATCGTGGATGCCGCCGGGAACGCCTGGTGTTCCGCGGGAGATCCGATCGAGACGGTCGGAGGCTGGTTCGTCGCATTAATCACGACGAAGCATGTGGACATGAACGGACCCCAATTCCCGGGACCGTCTTGCGCGTGAACCCACGCGCAGGCGTCGCCCTCCGGCAAGGTCAGGCGCGACAGCCACGACACGTCCTCGACGGAACCATCGAAGAGGCCGTCCACGGCAACCATCGGAAGACCCGTCCCCGAGTCCCCCGGGTTGGGCGGCGCGATCTGCAGGAACAGCTCCGCCGCCGCGACCGTGCTTCCGCCCCGAGTCCGGTCGTCCGCCGTCGCCCGGAATGCCGCCAGGTACCCAGTTCCCGGCGGTCGCGGACCCACGCGAACGCTTCCGGCCCACAAGATTGGGCCCTCCGAGTCGCCTCCCGGGCGGGCGATTGTGAACATCCCATCGGAGATGTCGGAGCCACCGAGCGAAGGAATCCCGTCGTCTTGTGTCGCGATGCGAACGAGATACCGCGGTCCGTTCGGGAGAGCGCTCACATCCCATGTGTACGATCGCGCGGAGCCCAACAAGGAGGTGATCGGATTCCAAGTCACGCCGCCATCCGCGCTGAAGGACAACGTGAAATTTGCGATGGTCACACCCGACCCATTCGCGGTCGCCGTCCATGCGACTGGGATCGATGAACCCGAGAAGACGCCGCCGTTCGGCGCGGTGACGTTCACATCGGGGTGGTCCCGGTCCAGTCCGGCCGTCGAGGTGCTCACGAGCCATCGGAGAGCCGCGTCGAGTATCGCCGCCCGCGTCGGGCTCGCCGGGTTCAGGTTCGTGGCAGTCGAGTCGATCCCGGTGATCTCGAAGGCGAAGTATGCGAGACGTGATGGAGTCCCGCCCCACGCGCCTTGGCCCGCGGTGCCGTTCATCGATGCGGAGACCCAACGCAATCCGATCGGCTGGTTTTGGGCGCACGACGGACCTCCGGACGGACTCTGAACCAGGCCGTCCGTCCAATCCGTCGAGGCGATCCCGCCCGCCGTACTCGGAGCGAGCTGGTCGTCCGCCCCACCATCCCTGTGCGCCGTGTAGACGACGCCTCCCCCTGTGTACGCACCGCTGATCGGGTCCGAAGAAACGCCGTTCACTTGGCCGATCGTCAGGGGGTCGCACACAAACGTCGCCTTGAGCACGGCCCGGACCCACGACTCTGTTTCCGCGGTCGCGAATGGAGACGACGAGCTCCCGAGTGCCCACGCGGTGTCGTGCGAGGAGACGACTAGGCGCCCGCCACCATCGAGGTAGCTCTTCGCCAACGCTCGTGCGGACGCATTGAACGGCGGGTACTGCTCCAATCCGACCTGCCAGATTACGACACGACGCGCTTGCAGGACTCCGAGGGGAGGGAGCCCGAGCTCCGCGACACGCCACACGGACCAAGTCCATCCGTCATCGCCGAGCGCGGCCGCGTACGAAGCCTCCCGCTCGGGAGGGAACGAGCTTCCGCCCACGACGAGAAGGACATCGCCGAGAGCCGACGTCTGGAATTGGTAGTCCGTCCCGTCGTTCGTATCCGTCGTCACGTTCGCGAGCCGTCCGCGGGAGGTGACCTCGAGGTAGTAGAGCGTCTCAGGGCGGAGACGGGTCAGTGTGATCGTATGTGCCGTTCGTAGGTCGGAGGCGTTCGCGCCAAACGTGAGCGCGCCGACGCTCGTGCCGTATCGGACTTCCGTCGTCGCAGGCTGGTTCGTTGTCCACCCGACCGTGGCCGTCGTCGATCCGATCGACGTCACGGTCACGTCGTGAATCGTCGGGCCGCTCGCGAGGATGGTCGCTTCCGCCATTGCTGTGTGCAGAGGCGAAACGTCTTGATAGGCCGCCGTGACGACATCTCTTTCGCGCACCTGAAGCAGGTTGTCCGGCGTCGCGGTCCCGAACGCGGTGGCAATCGAGCCGTGCCATGTTTCGTCCGGGCCGCCCCGGATCATCGTGACGTTCTCCCCCGCCGGCTCGGTCCTCGATGCGACGTGCGCGACGACCGACGTCGCGTCGGAGTCTTCGACCGAGATGTGGATCGTGTCCGCCTCCGAGTACACGACGCGGTCCAAGGTCAACCGGCCAAAGGAGGCATCGAGGTTGCCCGTCGCGACGAGCGCGAACGGTTGCGTGCCCACGGGTACATTCGAGCCGATTACCCGGACCGACCAGTCCCCCGCCATCGCGCCCTTCAGGATTACGGCCTCCTCGACGTTCGTGGTGTCGAACGTCCCGCCGGGCAAGGACTGCCCCTGCGCGAACGGCGCGAAATGGTTCCCCCGGTACACCGTCCCGTCCGGCGCGGTCACCTCGAGGTCCAAATCGTTCACGAGTGCTTTCGTCGCTCCGATCGTCCCGGGGTAGTCGCTCCATGTCAAGACGAACTTCGCGGGGCCGGAAATTCCGACATGGAACATGTAGGTGGCCTCGTCCCCGGTCAGGAGCCCGGCCGTCCCATCGACGACCTGCGTTCGGAAGGTGTCCCCGGCCGCGGCGATCGGCAGCACCTTCGACAGGAGGACCCGCCCGAATCCCTGCTCGTTGTTCGGCCACGTATCCGTCGAAGAACGAGCGACGAGCCCGCTGCCCGTCACTTGCTGCCCGGAGGCGATGAGGATCGCCCGGATGAGCGCCGCGCTCGGATTCATCGCGTTGCCGAGGACCGGCGCGCCGGAAGGATACCAGCCGTCCACGAAGTACTGCCGGATGATTGCGGCCGCCGCGGCCGCGGCGGGGGTCGAGTAACTCGTTCCGGCCCAGTGGGCGTCCGAGAGCCCGGTCCCGCTCAACGGGTTGCCGTCCGACATCGCGGAGTCGCCGTCGAAGATCGTGACGATCGTCGGTGCGATTCGGCCATCGACGGTCGGCCCCCGACTTGCCTGCGGCGCCAAATCGTTCTGACCGAGTCCGCCGCCCGTGTCCGGGTTGTACGCCCCTCCGACCGCGACGACGTCCTTTGCGGTCGCGGGTGTCCCAACCGTTCCCGGGTTACTCCCGGCGTTCCCGGCGGCGAAAAGGATGGTCATGTCAGGGTGGGCCCATACGAACGCATCGACCATGCGCGCCTGGACGTCGTACACATTCGTGTCCGCACCCCAGCTGTCGCTATGGATCCGCACCGGTGCGAGCGGATCGTTATAGACGAGCCCGGCCGGACCGAAGAGATCGTCGTAGTTCTCCGGAATGTAGATGAGTCCCTCCCCAGTCGAACAGATCGCGATGCCTTGGAAGCCGCCGACGTCTTGGAGGTAGATTTTCGCGCCCAGCGCGTTCCCGTCGTTCGGTGATGCGCCGATCCCGTTGTCGTTCCCTGCCAGCGTCGACGCGACGCCCGTCCCGTGACCGTCCGCGCAGTCCTTGATCGAGAACGGGTCCCAGGGGCCGCCCCCTCCGGGCCATGTGAGTTGTCCGGTGAGGACGCCCATGTTCACATACCGCACGACCTTCCGCCGAGCGGGGTCCGTCGTGTTGTAGATATCTCCGACCGTGATTGCCGATGCGGACTGACGGAACGAGGCGCCGTCATAATCGAGACCCGTGTCCGCCATCCCGATGACTTGACCGCTGCCGTTGAGGCCGAAGGTCCAGTAGCGGTCGTTCCCGGTGAGGTTCGTTTGGATGACCCAGTCCGTCTCCGCGTTCAGGGGGTGGACCGGTTGGACGGGATCGATGAATTCGACCGCCGGTTGATCGGCGAGCGAGGAGACGAGTCCTGCCGGGATTCGCGCAGCCACCCATCGGAAATCCCCGGTCCCGAATGCGCCGAGTACGGCCGGTTCGCTTTGGCTCGCGGAGGCCGTCCGGACGCCTGCATGGCCGAGCCACGCTTCAACCGATTCCGGAGATTCTCCGGGGAGAACAACGATCCGAACGTTCACGAGGCCGTCGGTCGCCGTCCCCGGTCGGACCTTCCATGTGGGCTCATACGGTCCCACCCAGTCCACGTACGGCAAGGACGAGGCGCCCTGGAGGTCCGAGGGGCGGCCACGGACTACGAATCCGTTTTGCGGGACGTACCGAAGGAGCCCGAGCCCGCGAGACGCCAGCTCATCTTGCCACTCGGGCTTGATCGGTCCGACGAAATGGACCACGCCGACCGCCATCCCTCGATAGTCCACGGACCACGATGCCGGAGGCGCGAGTTCCGCGACGTCAACCCGACCGGCCGCAAATTGAAGCGCCGATGATTGGCCGATCGGCTCCGCGTACCGGCCGTGGGATCGGAGGACCGCTAGGGTTCCGCTGGGACCGTGCGCGACGGCGAACGCTCCGTATGATGCCCGCAGCTGGGCACCCGCCGCCGTAAGTTCCGCCTCGGTCGCGTCCGTGCGGAATGTTGTCGGGCTGCCGGCCGGTACGGAGGTTGCGGACATCGGCCCGAGGCGTGTGTCCGAGGACGGCAGTTGGACGACCAGGACCAGCGCGACCGCGAACGTCACGAAAACTCGAAAGACAAGACTGGCCGTGTGGCCGTGCCTCCCGTGGAGGCGCAGGCGGCTGACCTGTACCTCAGAATCGCGGATGCGACGCGGCGCAGATTAGGCTTTTGGCCCAAAATCGGAATCGAGCCGAGATCCGTTCCCCTGCTACTCGGCGATGATCCGCGTCGCTTGAAGAATCCCGCTCTGGAAGATGAGCGTGTAGTAGTTCGGCGAGTGATTCGTTCCGCGCAGCTTCACGCATCGGATCCGTCGCTGGATGTTCGCATCGTCGACGCGTTCCATCTTCGTGTGGATGATTCCATCGCTCAGATACTCCTCGCCGTTCTTCCCGAAGTCCTCGCTGGCCGGTTTCATCTCGCTGATCAGGATCGTCGTCGCCTTCAGATCGCGGATCCACTCGAACAGTTGGAAGAGATCCTCGCGCGGATTTTCGAATCGCGACATGACCTCGAGGACCGGCAGCGAATCGACAACGAGGATGTCGTAGTTTAGGGACCGCTTCAAGTTCATCGCGTACATCTTGAAGATCTCGAGCCACGTGCGGTCCGCCATCCCGTCGAGGTTGCGACGGATCATCCCAAGGTCGACGATGCTGACCTTGTTCTCCACGTCCCGAGGGCTGAGGCTCATCTGATCCAGGTGGCGCGTGAGGTTGTCTCGACCCTGTTCCAACGAGATGTAGGTGCCCGCCCTCCCGTCGCGGAGCGCGTTCTGGTACATCATATTGAACGCGATCGTGGACTTCATCGTCCCCGGCTCACCCGCGAGGAGCACGACGTGGCCCTCCGGGATGCCGCCGCCGAGTTTGTCATCAAAACCGTGGATGAACGTCCGAATACGGTCTCCCTGGCCCATAGCAAGGCATTCCATTGGAAGGAGCGCGTATAACCGTTCCGAGGCCGTTATCACCGGGTGCTAGTCGCGCGCGTATGGAGGAAAACAAAAAAGAAAGGGGGAGTAAGAGCGAACTGGAACACGACAGGGGGCCGAGCATAAGATGATTTTTGCACTCGGTCTGTGAGCAAAGGTTCGGCTGGAAACGTTTATTTGTTATCCGGTTTGTTACCAGGTCCGGGTCGGGAGCCGTTGTTTGTCCCTGAGCGCAACCTCAAGGACCTTGTGGTCTCGTACCTTCGAGAACAGGAACGCTCGATTAGTTCTCTCACGAAGCAACTCCGCGCGGACGGTTATCCGTTCCATCGGCTGTTCGTGACCGGATACCTGAAAGCCCTCGCGGATGCGGGAATCCTCCGCGAGAAGGACATCCCGCCGGCGAAAGTGTACAGCACGTCCGCGCACCGAGAGCCGAATCTCTACGAGCTCGTGGGGGTCCGGTGTCGGGAAGCGACCCGCGAGGAGACGGACCAACTCCGCCTCGCCGTCTCGGTCCTCCAGAAGCTCTTTCGCCGTCCGATCTTTCTTCGAGAACTTCGCGAGTGCGGTTTTGGCGGCGCGATCGATGCGCCGCTGGCCCCGCGGGAGGAGCGCGAGGAGGCGCGTCGCGGCCTCGTGAAACTCGGCCTCCCGGTCCCTACGAACGAACCGGCGTACGGAATGCCGGAGCGCCGCAACGAAGTTCGGGATGAGATCCTGTACGACCTGGTCGTCAAGCGGTTCGGGATGGGCGCGCTCGTCCTCGGGACGAAACAGATGAAGCTGACCGAACGCTGACCGCGAAGCTAGGCCATCGAGGTGGATGCTCAGCTCCGACGCCGGGTGACCCGGATGCGTCCTCGGTCCCGCACCCCCGCGAGCGTTGGTAGTCCGCGGTGAGGCTGCTCACTTCCGTGCCTGA
>WNGH01003044.1_pt1 | contig 28682 bp, 39 predicted proteins | sample 5400631 | NCBI WGS metagenome assembly WNGH01 (sample SAMN13153373, study PRJNA577476) | soil metagenome | isolation source: 115 cm soil or saprolite under Garry oak tree replicate 1 | place: USA:California | collected 2016-06-15
GATAAATTCGATTTTCAACCGCGCGTTGCAACCCTGGCACGAGCATTGGAATAGGACGTTGCGTTTCAACTGAACCTCCGCGGTGTTATATGATCACGAAATATTTTAGTTCTGTTCTATGGCAGGTGGACATGAACCGAAACGTGAAACCGAAGTTCGTCAGCTGTTCAATTGCAGCGTTGGCAGCGGCTTTGATGTTCTCGCCCTTCCTGATGGGGCAAGCTTCTTTTGACGCGCACGACCTGTCGGGCGTCTGGCAGTTTGCACCTGGTGGCGGCGGTCAAGGCCCGGGAGACAATTTTCCTCCTCTTACTGCATGGGGTCAGGCCAGCTACGACGCCAACAAACCGGGATACGGTCCGAGAGCCGCGCCGGGTGGCAACGATCCGATCCTGAAATGTTCGCCCATAGGTGTCCCGAGGATTCTTTTCGTCATCTGGCCTTTCGAGATTATCCATATTCCCGGAAGGATCCTGATGTTCTTTGAAGGACAACACACGATCCGGGAGATCTGGATGGATGGCCGCAAGCTTCCGGATGATCCCGACCCGAGATGGTATGGGTATTCCGTCGGCCGGTGGGAAGGAGATACGTTGGTCGTGGAAACCGCCGGGTTTAATGATAAGACCTGGCTGGGCGCGCAAGGCCAGCCACACAGTGAGGAGATGCACACCATCGAGCGTTACCGCCGCGTCGATCACACAACGATTCAGTTCAACCTCACGATCGATGATCCCAAGACCTACACGAAAACCTGGGAGGCCGAGCCGCGCGTTATTAAGTTGAAGCCGGGGGTAGAAATTCCGGAATCCTTCTGCGTTGCGTCGGAAGAGGAAGAATTTGCCAAAAGAATCCGTGAGCCTGCGGCGCGCCAAACGAAGTAACTGCACAAGAATGCACCGCGAGCGCTCATAGAGCGCCCCTACAGTCGGGAACCGCGAAGCTGTAGGGGGCGGTCCGCGAAGCGCAAGCGCGATAGCGCGCAGCCTCAAAGAATGACCGCCGAGGATTTTTGGTGCAAAGCCAGTAGACACACTTACGGCGGGATAATTCATGATGAACGACCCCGCCGTTGATAAATCTGTGTTTTAAGGGATTACGGTCTTGCGGCCGGCCCACCGTCTTCGTTATTTCCAGCGAAGACCTTCTTGCCATCCGGCAACAACCAGACTCTGGCGTTGACAGTGTTCGATCCATCCTTTGCCAGGAAGCCTTCGATCGCCAACTGGTCGCCAGTCTTCAACGTGTCTTTTCTCCAGCCTTGCCGGTACAGGCCGTTGGGCGCGCCGCCTTCGACAGCATAATTCACGGTCTTGCCACTGGCGTCGGGGGCATCAATGTAGACGTAGATATGGGGATTCATCCACTCTACTTTTGTGACCTTGCCGGTGAACTTGATCGGTTTGTTGTTGTCGTATTCGGCAGCGAACGAGTGATGCGCGAAGAGCGGAACTGTTGCGGCCAATACCAAAACAACGCAGAGACCACTGACGGCTAACAGATACTTCATGTTTTTTCCTCCGGGAGATCGGTTGCAGTTAGAAATTGCATTTCGATTATCAAAGCACTGACGCAATAAGTCAAGCGTTACGACGAATTGCCTGCCGACTCGTCCGGGCGTATACTGACAGGCCTCCGGAACGAACTCATAACATTGAAGGGAGATCACATGAAGTTTGGATCGAGGCGAACGATTCTTGGTGTTATCGCTATAGGAATGGTGTGCCTGCTGGGCGTATCGACGACCACGCGCGGGCAGGCGGCTCAGGCCGCGCAAGCACCCAAACCACAAATGGCCGAAGAGATCTTCAAAAATATTTCGGTTCTGAGAGGAATTCCTGTCGACGAGTTCATGGACACAATGGGTATGATCTCGGCGGCACTGGGCCTGAACTGCCTGGACTGTCATACTTCGGATGCCGACAAAAGCTGGGAACGGTTCGGCGCCGACACCACGATGAAAAATACGGCGCGCCGGATGATCCAGATGGTGAACACTATTAATAAGGAGAACTTCAAGGGTGTGCGCTCTGTGACCTGCTTCACCTGTCATCGCGGCGATTTGAAACCCAAGGTGGTGCCCAGCCTCATTGTTCAATACAGCGCGCCCATGGAGGACCCCAACGAAGTAGAAATTCCTCCAAATGCGAAGGGCTCGCCCGACGAGATATTCAATAAATATCTGAACGCGCTTGGCGGAACGCAGCGGCTTAGCAGGTTCACCAGCTACACCGCGAAAGGTACGTATGTCGGCTTTGATACGCACCACTCCAAGGTTCCGGTCGAGATTTTTGCAAAAGCGCCGAACCAAAAACACTTCGTCATCCACGGTGCGTTTGGCGACAAGACCTGGGTCTTCGATGGCGGTCAGGCGTGGGTTGCGTCGGTGGACAAGCCGCAGCCATTGATGCAACTGAATGCGGGAAATCTGGAAGGTCTGAAGGTCGAAGCCCTGGTGTCGTTCCCGACGGGCTTGAAAGCAAACTTCGCCCAATGGCGAGTGACATCGACAAGCATCGATGACAAAGATGTCACCGTGCTGCAGGGAACGAACCCGCGCCAGCCGCCCGTGAATTTGTATTTCGATAACTCCGGTCTCCTGGTGCGCCTGGTCCGCTTTGTCGATACGGCCATCGGCCGAATTCCGACACAGATCGACTACGCCGATTATCGTGAAATTGCAGGGGTGAAGTTTCCCTTCAAAATTACCTCGACCTGGACCGACGGCCAGGCGACCGTCGAATTGACCGACGTGCAACCCAACGTTAACATCGACGCCGCGAAATTCGCCCGCCCCGCTCCCGCAAAGCCGAAAGCGGATTAGAAACCCAAGGGACAAACAGACCGAGAAGGCCGCCATTATAGAATTGATGGCGGCCTTTTAGTCGCTTCTGGAGGTTGAGAGGATGATCAAGTCTCTGCATTCGATTGTCATCTTCGCGCTCTGCTCCGCACCGGTTTTTGGTCAACAGCGTGGGCAAGGGCGCGCCAATCCCGGCGTGAGTCCGCAGACAATCATGGACACCGCGGAGGTTCGGGTCACGCGCGTCCAGCTCGAAGCAGGCGCCGTGAGGTCCTCGCATGTGCATAATGAAGGTCCATTCCACATGTTTATTCCTATCACGAGTCCTGTGGAGATCTTCTTCGGACCCGAGGGAAAAGAAGAGAGAGAAACCGTCGCCCCCGGACAGGTACATCTTTTTAAATCGAACACGCCGCATGGATTCAAAAATGCGGGTTCGACTCCGGTCACGTTCATCGAAATTTTCGTCAAGAATACCGGTCGCGCAGCTAACATCAGCCCTCGAGTGATTGAAACGATACAGGAGAGTGCACTGTGGCTAAGAAAGACGGATCGTTGAACCGGCGTGGTTTTCTGAAAGGCGCGGCAGCCGGCGCGGCTGCGAGCGCGGCATCTCTGGTCACGGATACGCCGCAAGCGGCGGCGCAGGGCGGCGCAAGCACGGCGGCCGCTGTACCAGCGCCGACCCAAGAGCAAGTCGCAAGAGATGCTGCAGCCGTCCGGCCCCCTGTAAGCGTGCGCGCGGTCCAGCGGCCTGGGTCCGATCTCATGGTCCAGGTACTAAAAGATATGGAGCTGGAATACGTCGCCGGAAATCCCGGTTCGAGTTTCGAAGGCCTGCAGGAGTCTTTCATCAATTACGGAAATCCGCCGAACAAGATGCCGGAATTCATTACTGCTCTCCACGAAGAATCCGCAGTGACAATGGCTCACGGTTACGGCAAAGCCGAAGGTAAACCGATGATTGCTCTCTTGCATGGCACGATCGGTGTCCAGCATGCGGCAATGTCGATTTATCAGGCCTATTATGATCGGACTCCCGTTCTCATGATTGCAGGCCGCGACGAAGGATTCATCCAGGCCCACACAGCACACGACATGGCTGCCATGGTCCGCAGCTTCACGAAATGGGACGCTCAACCCAAAACGCTCGAGCAATCGCTTGCGGCATTACAGCGCGCATACAACGAAGCCATCACGCCGCCGATGGGTCCCACGTTGGTGGTCTTGGATACCGAGCTTCAGAAAGAAGAGGCCCGCGAGCTGAAAATACCAGCTTACCGGCCGCCGCAAATCGCCGGAATCGACTTGGCCAAGGCAAGGGAAATCGCGAAAGGCTTGCTGGATGCACAAAATCCTAGAATCGAGGTTCGACGGCTGCGAACGGCCCAGGGCGTGAAGTTATCGGTCGAGCTCGCCGAACTGGTGGGAGCGTCGGCAGGGACAGGGGCAACGACGGGACCGATGAGCTTTCCACAACGTCATCCGCTATGTGGACCCGGTTCCAGCACCGCCTACGATTACACGCTGGGTTTGGAGATTCCCGCTGCCCAGGCATCCATCATCGGTCCCGGACTTGCGACGCTGCTGGAGCGCGATAGCGCCAACATCGGATTCGGCGGTATCGCACCCGCTGCCGGCGGGCGCGGCGCCCGCGGTGGCGCCGGCGCCACCAACGCCACCGCAATTCAGGCCGATGCGGAAGCGAGCCTGCCGCTCCTCATCGAGGAAGTGAAACGGCAGCTCACGCCGGACAAGCGAAGAATCATCGAGGAGCGCAAAGCGAGGCATGCCGAGGCAAATCAAAAAGCCCGCATCGAAGCGCTCACGCAGGCGGTGCAAACCAAAAGAAATGGATGGGACTCGAGTCCGGTCGCGACTGCGCGCATTTACGCCGAACTTTGGCCGTGGATCAAGAACGAAGACTGGTGCCTGGCTTCGCCAAGCGGTTTCTCCGGCGCACACCACGTGCAGCTTTGGGATCACAATAAGCCGTACAGCTATCTGGGCGGACAAGGCGCAGGCGGCATGGGCTATGGTGCTCCTGCTTCTGTTGGCGCTGCGCTGGCGGCAAAGAGCCGCAATCGCATCGTCATCAATATCCAATGCGATGGTGACCTGAATTACGCTCCCGGTGTCCTGTGGACAGCAGTTCATCACAAGCTTCCCCTGCTGACGATCATGCACAACAATCGCGCGTGGCATCAGGAACTGATGTTCGTCGAGTATATGTGCGGCGTTCGCGGCCGCGGAACCGATCGCGGGCATATCGGCACAAGCCTGCGCGACCCATTCATCGATTATGCAAAGATGGCGGCGGGTTATGGAATGGCATCCGAGGGGCCGATCTCCGATCCGGCCAAATTGGCGGGAGCCTTCAAGCGCGGCCTTGATTCAGCAAAACGTGGCGAACCGTATCTGATCGACGTGATCACGCAGCCGCGGTGAGGAGGAATTGTGAGTGAGCTACGCCGAACTGACCACCCCGGCGCGCCAGCGATTAAGCTGTCGCGCCACCCCTCCTCTGCGAGCTCTGCGAGGAGGGGAATTTTGATCGTTGCTGTTACCGCAGTTCTGGCGATCCCGGCTTACGCTCAGCGCGGCAACTCGCAAGCACCGACGAGTCCCGTGACCGGCAACGCTGCTAATGGAAAGGCGTTCTATTACTCGTACAGCTGCTATGCCTGCCACGGCTATAACGGTGAGACGGGGCGCGCTTTTGTTGGGAACTGGAGTTCGAATCTGGCAACCGAAGAAAACTTCATCAAGTTCCTGCGCGGCCGGGCGAACGTGGCGCCGCTGGCGCCATCGACCAGCATGCCGAATTTCGCTGAAAACACGCTATCCGACAAGCAGGCAAAGGACATCTATGCCTACATCCGGACGTTCAAGAATGCTCAGCCGGATGTGAAAAACATACCGCTGCTGAATCAAATGGTGGAGGATGCTGCGAGGCCCTCGAAGTAATCGTTATCGGCAAAATTAGCCAACCGGGATAAAGGCCCATCACCGCTGAATCAGGAATCGCTGAACACGTTTGCCTGTATCGACTTCACCTGTGTAAACGTTGCCCTTCGAATCGGTCGCGACCATATGCAGCCAGTGGAATCCCCCGCCGGCGTGGCTGAAGAAACCGAAGTGGCCGAGCGTTTTCCCGTCAGCCCGGTTCACGATCCACACGACGTTGTTCATGATGTCGGAGATATAGATGAGCGTTTGTTCCGGACGCGAGAATGTCATGCCGCCTGTTGAGCCACGATCCAGTGTCTCGGGCGCCACAGTGAATTCCCGCACGAACATGCCATCTTTGGTGAATACCTGTACGCGATCCGCGCCGCGATCAGCAGCATAAACGAAACCGTCATTTGCGACCGAGAGCGTCAGGTGCGCAACGAAATCTTTGGGAGGAGTGACGCCGGGGTAGTATTTGAAATTCTGTGTGACTGCGATGTCTTTGAGAGGCTTTCCATACGCTCCCCAACCGCGCTTGAACTTCAGTGTATCCATGTCGAACACCAGAACGCGTCCGCGTAGGTAGTTGTCGGTGATGAATAGCTCCCGTTCGCGCTCCAAGAACTCGCCGCCCTCGATGCCGCCGACGACCATCGGCATATCTCCGGCATACTGGCCCGCTTTGATCTGCCCGGGAGGTTCGGGCACGCGTTGAATAGTCGCCAGCGGTTTGCCTTCTTTCGTGTACTTGCGCATGGTATCGGTGCCAATCCAGATGTTGCCCGCCTTATCCGCGAGAATCAGATGAAGGCCGTTCTGCGATTCCGGATTCCAACTATGCACCAGGTTGCCCACCTGATCGAATGCAAGCACGGCCGGCGGCCTTTTGCAGCACATGGCGGTAGGCGGGTTCAGCGATGCGTAGTTCTCAGTGACTTCGGGACGCCGGAAGATCGGATCGAACTCGAAATCGCCCGGCCGCTCGAGCACCCAGACCAGATCGTCCTTATCGACGGTGAGGCCGGTGATGCCCTCAAAAGTCCATGAATTCGGCAGCGGCATTTTGGGCCAGGAGCTGTCGTATTTGAACTTTGGAATCTTCGGCGCGGACGCGGTGTTGGAGATCTGCCCAAACACCGGTACCAGCGCAAAGCCGGCAAGAGCCACGAATGTTAAAACTTTCATCGCTTTTTTCGCCACCTTCGACCTACGCATACATTTCTCCTCAAAAACAACGAACGGAAATCCAGTCTGGTCAGCGCCCATTATGGCTGCAAGCGCAGGAATGCGCAATCAAGCTCGATGCGGGAAAAAACCAGCAGGGCTGAAGGAACTCTCCAGCCGTGATTACTTGGAAAGTTTTTCCAAAGTCTCTTTATCGGGTAGTTGCGAAATTACTGCCGACTCGTCCTCATTCTTGATCGCCTCGTAGATTTCGTAGCGGTGGACCGAAATATGTTTTGGCGCTGTGATGCCGATACGAATATGATTCCGGCCAATGTGAAGCAATTGGATTTCGATTTCGTTTCCGATAATCACTTTCTCTCCGATTTTCCGCGTGACTACAAGCATAAGGCTCCTCGGACAGGTACGCGCGATCGGCCAATTTGGGCGGACTGGTATAACCGGCTTTGACTACACGTCAGCCCCCACGTGCGTTCAACACCTATGCGGGCTACGCAAGTCGAGCGCCACGGACAGGTCGTAGGAATAGAGCCGACATTATCTTTGCAACTTCCACAATTCTCGATTCTTACACCAGCGTTTGAACCGCCGGCAGAACGTGCCAGGCACATGTGAGAGAGTTGAAAGCGTAAAGAATCTTTACGGAGAAACGGATTCAAGGCCTGCCCGCCAGCTAATTCACTCATATATTGATGCTTGGGAGAATACACGAAGCTTGTAAAGAAACCTTACGGTTTGCTTGAGATTCTGTGGAAAAACAGACCCAAAGACCTAGACTATTCGGCCTTTATGCCCTTAGAAATCTTTTCTAAGGTTTCTTTATCGGGTATCTGAGAGGTAACCGCGGAGACGTTCTCATTTTTGATCGCCTCGTAGATTTCGTACCGGTAAATGGAAATATGAGCTGGGGCTTTGATTCCGAGACGAACGTTATCTCGGCCAATACGAAGCACTTGGATTTCGATCTCGTTCCCGATAATCAGCTTCTCGTCTTTTTTCCGCGTCACAACAAGCATAAGTTTCCTTTGTTGGAAGCATATCGGAAAGGTTAAGGTCAAGCAATACTATGAAAGAGCTGTAAGCGTTGTTGCCCTGGGGGACTCTTGCGTAAGCTATGTCAGAGGTTGACGGACGGGTAAACCCGAGTCGGTCAGGATCATCTGTTTTCCGATCATTCTTTCATAATTAATGAGTAGCGGAGCCTGAAAATTGCCTGTGCTGGCCTGTGGCGAGGAACCGATTACAACAATCACGAAGGCCAAAGGTTTCGCTTTGTCTTTAATGCCAAGCGATTCCCATTCTCTAGGGGGTACGAGCTCGTAATAGTTGCGGATCACACTGGCAGCTTCAAGCACAAGGAAGCCGACCTTCGGTGAATCCAGCGATTGCAAAAGCCGGAAAGGCGCCAGACTCTCGCTCTCCATCAAAACGTAATCCTTGAATTCGGAAAATCCGATCAAACCTTCATCGAAGTGAATGATCGCGTCCTGGCTCTTCAGGTTGAGCTGTGCCCTGTACTCATAAGCTTGCATTGCTTTCACGTCCCCTCCTTGGGAGTTACTTCAAATAATCCAAGATTGTTAGCTGCGAGGCTCTCGCGCCGACGGCGAGCGTCGCTTGCAGCTGTTGTTGGCTCATCGTCAGCTCGCTGATGGCTTTGGCCAGATCGGCGTCGGCCTAGCGCTCCACCATCGGAACCGGCGGGAGCCGTCAGGAGTCTCCGTCGCGTGTAGTTGGGATCGCCTGCATTCGCAATATTGTTCGACGCTACAGACAGCGCGAGTTGGTTCGCCATCAAAGACGACAAGGCGGTGCTCAGCGCTCCCGAGGACCACATACCTATGCCTCGACTGAAATCCGGCGTGAAGTTGTAACGTCCGAAACCCTGCCCTTGGCGTTGTAGCCGTTGTTGCCAAGGGCGAACCACGGAGTGGTCGATACAAGGTTTTGCAGCAAGCGGGTGTTCAATGTGATCAGTTGCGACAGAGCAAGGAGGCGCTCAACGTTAGCGACTTTATCCAGGGTTTTCTTGGAGGCCGAAACCAGGCGCAACTGCGCACGAACGTTAGCGTCGTAAGCGGGGGCGTCAATCTCGACGAGTGCTTTGTGTTTTGCGCTCTCCAAGCGCAATAGTTCTTCTACGAGCCCATCCATGGGACTTTCTCCTGGGGCGTGTGCGCCCTCTAAATCATTTTTTGTTCGCGTCGATCAGCTTTTGGGCGATCTCTCTCGCGGATACCTGGTAGGTACCCGATTCCAACGCTTCGCGAACTTTGTTGAAGCGCTCGACACGGGATTCATCGATGGCGTTCGCCAACCGATCCAGTTCCTTCGCCTTGGAAGACAGGTCGACGGAATCTGAACCGGCAGGGACGTTTCGATCCTTACCGGAGCGACGCGTCGAGTCGTTGGGCTGTGTTCCCTGTGCCCGATCGACACCCACGTTGCTGATGTTCACTCGGTCAATACTCATCTAGAGTCTTTCCCCCCATCCGGAACTTATCGGCAGGGGTTCATCAAAACTTTACTTCAAAATGCACATGCGGCCCGGTAGCGCGTCCGGTGGATCCAACCTCGGCTATGGTGTCGCCGCGAGACACCCAGTCACCCACCTGAACAAAATTCTGATTATTGTGGCCGTACAACATTTTACGGCCGTCGTTGGTTTCGACAACAACAGTATTACCGAAACTGCCCTTGGACCCGCTCTCCACCACCCGTCCGTCAGCGACCGCGTGAATCGGGGTCCCGGCCGGCGCTGCGATGTCGGTTCCGGCATGATAACGGAGTTCGCCGTTGATCGGATCGTGGCGCCAACCCTGAGGGGAGCTGATAACGCCCTTCACCAAGCTGACCTTCCAATGGACTATTGATTTGCCCCGCGAGGGCGTCGGCAAGATGTTCTCTGAGCATGCCTCGGTAAATATCCGACCTGACGCCGCTTCCAAACAAGCCGTCTTCCGCGTCGACGCTGTCCTCCATCGCCTTAAGCATTACTTCCAAAAACATACCTTGGACCTTGGCGGCTACCGCTTTCGGATCCGCTTTGGCACCCAGGCTCATAAGGCTGTTGACGTCAGAAATCATAGAATCTCCGACATAAAATCAATCGGGCGCTGTCGATAATCCGGCGGTACCCGAAGCCGGATGGACCGGCCGTCAATCGGAGTTGCAATCGGTCCGCCAAAGGTGCTATTCAGCGCGTCGGCCGCACGCTTAATGGTCGTAAATCGGCCCGATCGAGCTCTATCTCCAGAGTATCAACAGTTTGCGGCATGCCCGCAACGACGGCGCGTTCGACATTCGCCCCATTCGGAATCCGGCCGACTGTCGGACGATTGACAGTAACACCGGTGCTGGCGTAAGAACGGACCGGTCCGTCAGTTCTTGCCTACCGCTGTCCGATCAACGTTGCAACCGGACCATCCCCAACACGACTTCGATTTCGCCTTCAGTAACACCACAGGATCGCGCAATCTCGGTCGGCGCGATTCCTCGCTTGGCCATGGCGATAACCTGATTGCGCAAATCGAAATTCACTGCCGTGTTTCGCACCGGCAAAGCGAGGGCAGGCTTTGGCGCGGTCAGCTTCGAGAGTTGTTCCTGCGCGTCCCCTACGCAACCCTCATGGGTTGCTTGCGCGCTTTGCCATTCCACCTGGAGCAAGGTCAATGTCTTCGCCGCCCACCGAAACTTGGCACGGACGTAGATGAGCATCAGAATCGTCAGCAGTCCATAGGCTGCGAGAAACCAGTAGATCAGGATCGGACTATGAATTGAGAGACTTAAATCTTTCGCCAGCACTTGTGATCTCCGTAATACGTATTCCGTAAAATCCATCGATCGTAACGACATCGCCACGAGCCAGGACGCGGTTGTTGACGACGAGCTCGACAGGTTGATCGATTCCGGAATTCAACTCGATAACAGATCCGACGCCGAGCGTCACGACCTCTTCCAGAACCATTTCCGTTTCACCGAAACGGATGGAAACCGGAAGCTCGACGTCCATGAGCACAGCGAGATTGCTGCTTTCTTCTTTCTCGTTCTTACTCAGCGATGTGTCCATTCATCGGCTCCTCTCTTCTTGATCGTACGTGTCCAGTAATAACGAAAGCCTTGCGCGCCGCATCCATTTGGGCCCTCGCATACAATTTATTCTTACCGCTGAACTTGATCATGACAGGCCACTTTTCCCGTTGATCCAAGACCAGCGTGTCGCCTACCTGCAGAGACAACAATGATTCCATCGGAAAAGAGGTCTCAGGAGTCTCGATGTCCACCTTGAGAGGAACCTGGCGGAGCAGATGCAGCAATGTGCCGTCCTGAACAATTTTTCGATGGCTATGCTTTTCCTGATCGAAACTGTGGGCGATCGGCTCGAGCACCAGTGTCGGTATGACCAGGTGAATTTTGCCGGTGGCCTCCTTCATCCGCGCCTGGAATTGGAAGTGGATCACCATTTCGTTCGGCGACGTTATCTGAACCATGTGTGGATGCGTTTCCGTTGAGACAAGGGTGCATTCAATCGCATAGACCGGGCGCCAGGTTTCCTTGAGGTTGTCGACGAGCAACCGCAACACATTTTGCATGACGCTTTGTTCGATCTCCGTTATCGGCCGCGGATTCGTGATCGGCCGGCCGGCACCGCCGAGCAGCCTGTCGATCATCGGAAAGGCAAGTGCGGGACCGATCTCGATGGCGGCTACACCGTCCAGGGGCTTCAAGGAAATGCCGGAATAACACGTCGGATCCGACACTGTATTCAAGAACTCGGCGTAACTGGTCTGCGCAATGTTTTCAAGGCTAATTTCGACAACGGTCCGCATATAGGCAGATAACGACGAAGAAAAATTTCGCGCGAACCGGTCGTGTAAGAAATGTAACGATCGGATCTGGTTCTTCGAAATGCGATCCGGACGTTTGAAGTTGTATTTGAGAATTTTTCTTTCAGCCATTCGAGTTTATCCGGCGGCAGCGGTCCGAAACATCGAGTCGACATCGGGAATAAGCTTCCCGAGTTTTCCGCGAAGGCGCAGGGTCGCCTTCGTATGCAGTTGAGAAACCCTCGATTCGTTTACACCGAGCAGCGCTCCGATTTCTTTCATGGTGAATTCTTCGTAGTAGTAGAGCGATAGAACGAGCCGCTCCTTTTCGGGCAGCTCTTCGATAGCGTCCGCCAACAGCCGCGTCAATTCGTTCGATTCGAATTTCGTGTATGGGTCATTGCTTCCATCGTCGGGATAGTAGTTGATGTAATTTTCGCTGTCCTCGCTGTCGCTGAGGTTTTCGAAGGAACCGATCGTCAGACCGTGCAACTGATCGACGAGCGCATGGAAGTCTTCGATATTCCCACCCATCGCCTCCGATACTTCTTCATCCGTTGCGGGACGTCCCAGCTTCTGGCTGAGATCGGTATACATTCTTTCGAGATCCTTGCTCTTCTTGCGTAGCGAGCGCGGAGCCCAATCCAGATCTCGCAAGCTGTCAAGGATCGCGCCGCGAATGCGGACTTCAGCGTACGTCTTGAATTTGACGTTGCGTTCAGGCTCGAACTTTTCGATCGCATCCATCAAGCCCAGAACGCCCGCATTGATGAGGTCTCTAATTTCGACGTTGTTGGGTACGCGTATGGCGACGCGATGCGCAATGTGCTTGATCAGCGGAAGGGTCTCGTTGATCAGCGCATCTCTTTCGGTAGCGGTCATATTACAGCCTCCGGAGGTACAACATAGCCGGCCAAGTCATCGGCCGTAGGGATTACCAGATCCTCTGGCACCCGTTGGCCGTTCGTCAGATACGAAACGGGGACTTCGTTCCTTAGTAGATCTGCGGTGAGCGGGCCTTTTGAATCGGTTTCGTCAATGTTGGTTAAGATCACACTTGTCGGAGAAAAACGGTGGAACCGTGAAACGATGTTCGTGATGTCGTCGGACCGCGTAGTGGCGCTGATCACGAGATGCACTTTTGCATCGGCTGACGAAGTCAACGCTTCCAACCTCGACAAGCGGGAAAGATCCGAGGGGCTCGACCCCGGTGTATCGATGAGCACCAGATTGCAATCGTCGAGACTGGCAACCAGATCTTTCAGCGTGGAAGCGTCAGCACACGCGTATGTCGGAATGCCAAGCAGTTCTCCCAACCGCGCCAACTGCTCATGCCCTCCGATGCGCGTGGTGTCGGTGGAAATCAGCGCTACCTTTTTGTTCATCCGAATCGCGGCGTGGCCGGCAATTTTGGCAATCGTTGTGGTTTTTCCGACCCCGGTCGGACCGACGAAGGCGCTAACAACTCTTGTTTTCGCGCAGAGCTCCACTGGGGCAGCGATAATCAACCGATCGGCCAGCAACCGGCGCACGCGGGAGCGTTGCTCCGACGGTGCGGGATTACCGCGGGACGCGGTAGCAATCAAATCGTCGGCAAAGTCGTGATCAATACCTTGGCCCACGAGCTCGGCCAACATGCCGCCTCCAAACTGGGACTTGCCTGGAATCGCTTTGGTCAACAAACGCAGGGACTTTTTCAGATCGCTGATTTCCGCGATCAATTCGTCCATGCGAGAGTGGCGAGGCGCGCGATCCCGCGTAACTGCGGTTGCGGTGCCGGGTTTCGTCGGACCTGTGACCCTCACCCGCGGCTCCGCCGCGGCCTCTCCCAAAGGGAGAGGCCGGTGCGTAGCGCCGGGTGAGGGTTCAGCTTTCGACGCAACCTTCTCCTCGAGAGCTGCGGTAATCTCCCAAGCCGGCTTTTTGAATAAGCTGAAAGGGGGGCGAACCGAAACGGATCGTGTGCTCAAGATGAGCGCTTCGCTTCCCAGGTCTCGTTTAATGTCCTCGAGCCCTTCATGGAGTGAACGGGTTTTGTACGTCTTGACCTTCATTGTCCTGCGACTCCAAGTGAGACGATCTGAACATTAGGTGAAATATCGTTAGGCGAGATGACCGCCAATTGTGGAAGGAATCGTTCAATCAATTTTCGCAGATGGAACCGCAGCCCGCTGGAACACAGCAGTATCCACTGCGCTGCCATCGTCTTTTGGCAAACCTCGGTGAGCGCTTTCACCAGGCCCTCGAATGTTTTGGCATCGAGCGCGAGATACGTCCCGGATTCTCCACGCACCATTGACTGATTCAATCGTTCTTCCCATTGAGGCGAGAGCGTGATAACGGGCAGTTCGTGTTGATCGTTCAAGAGAGCCTTGCTGATCGAACGATTCAACGCTGCCCGCGTCATTTCGGTCAGCGTGATGTGGTCTTTAGTCTGGGCGCCGTAGTCGGCCAGTGTTTCGAAAATCGTGACGAGGTCGCGGATGGAGACTTTCTCACGCAGCAGGTTCTGAAGAACTTTTTGGATTTCGCCCACAGAAAGCGTTTTCGGAACCAATTCTTCGACAAGCTTCGGATGCGTTTCGGCGACGTGATCGATGAGTGCCTTTACTTCTTGACGGCCGAGAAGCTCGTAGGCATGGCTCCGTATGGTTTCGCTCAAATGTGTTGCCAAAACGGTCGCGGGATCCACAACCGTGTACTTGAGCATTTGGGCGCGTTCGCGATTGTCTTTTGTAATCCAGAAGGCGGGCAGGCCGAATGTGGGTTCTGTTGTCGGCGTGCCCGGAATCGTTTCGGTCGCAGTACCCGGATTGATCGCCAGAAACTTGTCAGGCATCAACTCCCCTCGTGCAATCTCAACGCCTTTCAGCAGGATCGAATACTGGCGCGGACCAAGCTTTAAGTTGTCCGTAATGTTCACGGGAGGGACGATGATGCCAAGATCCTGCGCGACCTGTTTGCGGATCGAGCGGATTAGGTTCAGGAACCCGCCGCCTTGCTGCACATCGACAATACTGATGAGTCCGTAGCCGATTTCGATGGCCAGACTATCGATCTTGAGAAAGCTGGTCGCTTTTTCCGGCTCAGCGGCATTTTTCGGCGGCACGTCATTTGTGGGAGCAGCTTCTCCTTGCTTGGCGGCCTTGGCTAATGTGAACGCGATGAACCCGAGTGTTGCGGCCAGGAAGAAGAACGAAAACTTCGGAAATCCCGGAATCAATCCAAGCCCCGCCACAATCCCGGATCCGAAATAAACCGGTTTGGCATTCGAGAAAAGCTGGCTCGAAATTTCTTCGCCCATGTTCAGGTCCGACGCGGCGCGTGTTGTCACCAAACCACCCGCGATCGAGATAAGCAGCGAAGGCAATGCTGTGACGAGGCCGTCACCGATCGTAAGAACGGTGAATGTTGCTAGCGCGGACGCCACCGGCATTCCGAACTGAAACACGCCGATGAACAGGCCGCCGATGATGTTGATGAGCGTAATGAGAATCGAAGCTATCGCGTCGCGCTGGGTGAATCGGATGGCGCCATCCATGGCGCCGTAGAATTCGGCTTCCCTGCCGATCTCCGCCCTGCGTTCGCGGGCTTCTTGCTGATCGATGATTCCAGCATTCAGGTCCGCATCGATCGCAAGCTGCTTACCCGGCAACGCATCCAACGTAAACCGGGCCGTTACTTCAGAAATACGAACCGTGCCGTGGTTGATCACGACGTACTGGATAACGATCAAGACGAGGAAAATTACAATACCGACCGCGTAGTTGCCGCCGACAACGAATTGGCCAAACGCACGAATGACATCGCCCGCGGCGGATATGCCTTGACTGCCGTTGAGCAAAATGAGGCGCGTGGACGCGATATTCAGCGACAGCCGAAACAACGTCGACATCAAAAGAATCGATGGGAACGACGAGAACTGGACCGGATTCAGCAAATAAACGGCTGCCAGTAAGATGACAACAGAAAGTGAAATGTTCGCCGATATCAGGAGATCGAGGATGATCGTTGGCAGCGGGATGATGACAGCAATCAGGATTACGATGATTGCTATCGGCATTGCGATCTGCGACTTCATGGCACCACGGATGGTGCAACCTCAGTGCCATCCGGCAAAAATTGCCTATTGGGGCCGCTTGCGAATCTTGTAAACGTATGCAAGCACTTCAGCAACTGGCTTATAAAGCTCCGTTGGAATCTCTTGCTCTACATCGATACCGCGATACAAAGCGCAGGCAAGAGACACATTTTCGACGGTGGGAATGTCATGTTCCCGACCCAGTTCTGTTTGTGCGAGCCAATTCCGTCCCTTCGCCACAACCCGCGGGGCAGCCATCTTTTCGGGCTTGTACTCCAACGCAACGGCAAAGTGGGTCGGGTTGGTGACAATGACATCGGCATCTTTCACACGCGACATCATGCGGCGGCGTGCGGTGTCGCGCTGGATCGACCGGATTTTGCCCTTAATCGTGGGATTGCCTTCGAGAGCTTTCATGTCTTCCTTTACTTCGGCCTTTGTCTGTCTGATGCTTTTCTCAAAGCGCCAGCGCTGAAGGAAGAAATCCCCAATGGCCAAAATTCCGACAGTTCCCGTGATGTATACGAAAATGCGAAGTGTGAGAGAGCGGATGATCGAATTAGAGGCGTCGATCGAATAAGCAGGAAGCGTGATCAGTTGCTCCCAGGAAGCAACGAGCGTTTTCCACACGACCAGTCCCACGACACCAACGAGGAACAACAGTTTCAACCACTGCATCCAGGAAACCTGGGTTTTCAGGCGCGATAGTCCGTGAATCGGATTCAGGCGGTCCCACTTGAGCGCTGGGGACTCGCGGGGAAAGATCGGCAAACCTTGAATGAAATTTCCCGCAAGCGCTCCAATTATGGCCGCGGCAAAGATGGGAGCAGCCACGATGAGAAAATACGTGCCGGTTTGCCGGACCAGCTCTGATGCGCTTTGAGTCTCGGCATTCTCGAGCAAGCCGGCGAAAAAAGCTCGAAATCCCGCCGGAGACCGCAGGCCGTAGAAGGCCGTCACCACGCAGGCCGCGAGTGTCATCGCCGAAGTCAGTTCTTGGGAGTACGCGAATTGTCCTTGGTCCCTTGCGCGTTGTCTGCGTCGGGATGTTGCTTTCTCTGTGCGTTCGCCCGCCTGCTGGGCCATGGATCATTTCCTCAAGACTATGGTGTCCATCATGGAGCGGACGGCGAGCGGCACAAACGCCATCGAGGCGCCCAAGATGACAAGGCCCACGAGAATTTTCAGCGGCGCCGTCACGACCATCGTGTTGATCTGGGGCTGCATCCGAGAAATGAATCCAATTGTCATTTCCAGAACGAAGCTCGCCACAAATACCGGCAAGGCAACTTTCCAGCCGATGATGAAGATCTGCTTCGAGGCTTCGATCAACGCGCCAAGCCATTGGCCCGGCGCGATCGATCCTCCGATCGGAAAAGAGGTGTAGCTATTCGCCAGCGCGCGAAAAATGACGTGATGCTGGTTGGTGGCCAAGACGAAGGCGTACCCGAACAAGGTGAAATAGTTCGATATCACTGTCGAGCGGTTCTGCGTTTGCGGATCGATCGCTTGCACTGCAGAAAATCCGAGATGGTAACTGACGAGCTGGCCGCCCATCTGAAGGCCGGCAAATGCAATGCGAATGCCCATCGTCAAAAGCAGCCCGATGAGCAATTCCGCAGGAAAAATGACTCCGGGACTCGACAGCGCCGCCGCATTAAACGGCACAACGACCGAGATGCCCGCGGCGATGGCGAATACCAGCAGGGTACGGAGATATTGCGGTAGACCTGGATAACCCCAAATGGGCGCGAACAGCAGCGCGGCCCCTACACGAATGCTAATGATCAGAACGTGGAGCAAATACAAGTAAGGGATCGAAAGCGATATCAATCGCATCGTTCATCGCACGTAGGGCTGGAAGGATGCGAGAAGCGTGTGCGTGTACGACACCATTGTCGTCATCATCCAGGGGAAGACAATCAGAAACACGACAAACGTCACGACGATCCGCGGTACGAACGCAAGGGCAGTATCATGAATCGATGTGATGATCTGCACGATACTGATGATGATGCCCACGACTAGTCCCGCAGCCAGCATGGGGGCACTTACAAGAAGCGCCGTTTCGAGCGTTTGCTTCGCGAGTCTCAGAATCATTTCTTCAGACATAGCTTTTAACCAGCGAGGAGACAACCAATCCCCAGCCGTCCACCATAATGAATAGGAGAACCTTAAACGGCAGCGATACCATCACCGGCGGCAGTTGCATCATGCCCATCGAAAGCAATACCGAAGATACGACCATGTCGATGACCAGAAATGGTAGAAACAGGACGAATCCGATTTGAAACGCTGTCTTGATCTCCGAAATCATGAATGCCGGCATGACGGCGCGCATCGGCAGATCGTCGGGCCCCTTTGGCTTCGGGCCGCCGGACATCTCGATAAAAAGTTGCAGATCCTTCTCCCGGGTACTTCTCAACATGAACTGTTTGAGAGGCTGGGATCCTCTTTCCAACGCCTGGGCTTGATCGATCTCGCCCTTAGACCACGGCTCATACGCGTCGTTGTAGATCGCGGTTAAGGTTGGATTCATGATGAAGAAAGACAGGAACAACGCAAGCCCAATCAAAATTTGGTTCGATGGAGCCTCCTGAGTCCCCAGAGCCTGCCGTAAGAAGTGAAACACAATGATGATTCGCGTGAATGACGAGAGCGAGATGATGATCGCCGGCAGAAAGGTCAGCAGCGTCAGCAGGATCATGATCTGCACCGGCATTGTCATTTGAACCTGACCATTGGCGCTTGTCATATCGAGCTTCAGCGTCGATTCGACCGGCGGCGACACAGCCAGCAGATTGGTTAAGACCCAGTAGTTCATTGTGCCAATTTGTCCAGGATCGAAATATGCTCGCGCGTGACACCGATCAATAGTTCTTCACCGCGGATTTTGACAACCATGAGGCGGCATCGATCTCCCAGATGGAGCTGTTCGATCACCGAAAGATCGCGCGGCCCGGCCATCGCAGGCACATATTTCTTTAGGAGTTGGAGAACAAGTACGAGGCCGCCGAGGATTAAAATCAGGGATCCGATCACCTGGAACGCGATCATGAAGTGAATCCTCCTGGTTTATGAACCTCGACAATCCTGATGCCGGACGATTGCTCGACATTGATGACCTCGCCCCGCGCCACCTGAACTCCGTTGATGCTGATCTCAAATGGTTCTCCGGCCGGTTTCTTGAGCTCGATGATCGAATCAGGCGCCAGCCGTATCAAATCTCGGACACGAAGGCGTAGGCGGCCGACGTCAATGGTGATATGCACCGGAACGTCATAGACGGAGGTCAAGTTGTGCAGTATGGCGTCGGTTCGCGTTGTCAGTGCAGTCTGCGTATCGCTCATAACTGAATAACGAATTCGGTAAACATCACGTCCACAAGCTTGGGCGTTCGGAAGTAGACCGCCAGCTTTTCCTGGATCTCGCGACGGAGCCTGTTTTTACCTTCCACATTGATCAAATCCTGCGAGCACTTGGCAGTCAGGCTTTCGAGGATGAGATCACGAACTTTCAATTGAATTGCCTGATTTTCGGCGACATCCTTGAGTTTCGTCTTGTCATCGAGCAACAGACCGATCTTTATGCGGAGATATCGCGCTGCATCGGGGTCGGCGAGATTCACCACGAAGGGCTCCAGCGGAAGTACAGCGCTTTTCTCAACCAACTCGGCGAACTTCTCTTGCTCGGCGTTCTCCGATTTCTCGGCCTTAGCAGGCTTCAGGGAAAGCGCCTGTTTGCCTAGGAGGACGAACGAGAGCATGGCTCCCCCGGCGCTCGAAACGAGCGCCACCACAATTACAAGCACTATTTTGCCGATAGCGAATCCAGTTTTTGGTGACGGCTCGGATTTTGTTCCTTCAACGACTTTTTCTTCGGGCACGGTTCGCCTCCTTAATTTTCCGGCCATTGAAAGGCACGCCTCGTACCGTTAGCGCGCACCGAAAAATGAAGGAGTTAGGAAGAGATGGGCGTCAAAGGGCTGACAGGAAATTCGGGGTCGGACGGGTGAATTCCCTATTTTCCGTCAACCGTTTCTTTGATGGAAAATAGGGAATTCACCCGTCCGACCCCGAATTTCCCTACTCAAACAGATGGTCGCCGATATCTCGAATCATTTGGCGGACCTCGATCGTCTTATCCTCAATGAGCTTCGTACGCGCGCGCGCTTTGGCGCTGAGGTTCTCCAACTGCAAGAGCTCCGCCTGAGCAAGGACCGTCCCGACGCGATTATTCAAGTCGTGCAACCATTTTCTGACTCGATCTTCATCCATAAAGGGACCAATCCTAACATCGGGCTATTGTTTGAGGTTCATGGTTTCTTGCATGATCTGATCCGTCACGGTGATGATTTTGGCGTTCGCCTGATAGCCACGTTGGAAAGTGATGATTCTTGTCAACTCAGTCGCCAGATCGACGTTCGTATCTAGTTCTCTCGCCGTGTTCGAACGAAGCGGCCAATCGATATCTCGTCTTGCGATTTCTGGCCTGACGCGTCATCCTGGCGTTCCCACTGATGCAATCGGCCTTCAAGGACCTTCTCGACGATCTTCTGTTCGCGCATTGCTTCGGTCCATTCCTGACGGCGTTGCTCGAGGTTTAGACTTGCTTTTTCAAGAGATTGCCGAATCAATCTTCGCTGCAATTCCAGGGCTTGAATATATATTTCGCCACTTTGCACATCGTGTCCCGTGGCGGTCTGCAAATAGGCAATTTCTGCCTGCTTGCCCTGGATATTCCCAGTGAGCTTGCTCTCGGCTGATTCCAGTTGCCGGACTTCGCCTTCAGCGTTCCTCACGTTAGCTTCAGCCACAGACACATACGTCTGTTTGATCTGGGCGAGGCGGCCCAGTCTTTTCAGGCTGGCTTTCAGTTCATCCTTCACTGCAATCGTGCCAATTGGATGAGCTGCTGTTGGGTGACGGTGCGTTGTGAGAATTCTTCCGGACGTTGTTTAAGAAATGCCTTGATCGCGTCCGCTCTGTCGATTGAAGCATCGATACGAGGATTTGAACCCCGCTTATACGCACCGATGTTGATGAGATCTTCGGATTTTTTGTGGGTGGCCATCAAGTCGCGGATCTCGTAGGCGGCATTTTTCAATTCCGTGCTCACGAGATGCGGCATAAGACGGCTGATGCTGGACAGCAGGTCGATACATGGATACTGGCCTCGTGTTGCCAGTTCGCGATCGAGCACAATGTGTCCATCGAGGATCGATCGCGCGTGATCGGCGATCGGATCATTCATATCGTCGCCTTCGACGAGAACGGTGTAAAACGCGGTAATGCTGCCCTTCGCGAACTTGCCCGATCGTTCGAGGAGTTTGGGCATCAATGAAAACACGGAGGGGGTATAGCCTTTGGAGGAAGGCGGCTCCCCGGCCGCAAGGCCTACCTCGCGCTGAGCCATGGCGAACCGCGTGATCGAATCCATCATCAGCATGACGTTATGTCCGCGGTCACGGAAGTATTCGGCCGCAGCCGTAGCAGCAAATGCAGCTCGGATTCTGACGAGTGCGGGCTGATCCGACGTGGACGCAATAACGATGGAACGTTTCAGTCCTTCCGCGCCCAGATCGTTTTCAATGAATTCACGTACCTCACGTCCACGTTCACCGATGAGCGCAATCACATTGATGTCAGCGCTCGTGTAGCGCGCGATCATTCCCAACAAGGTGCTCTTGCCGACACCGCTGCCGCCGAAAATTCCGAGTCGCTGGCCCAGACCGCAGGTAAGCAATCCGTCAATGGCGCGAACGCCGGTCTGCAGGGGCGCGCGAATGGGGTCGCGGCGCAATGGGTTTGCCGGATCTGCATAGAGATCCTGCCGGTCCAGCAGGAGAGGCAGAGGTCTATCGTCGATCGGCCTTCCCAGACCATCGAGGATTCGCCCCCGTAGCTCTTCACTCATGCCAATGGTGGCCGTACGTCCCGAGGCGTGCAAAATATCGCCCTGTCTGATGCCATCGATCTTTCCAAGCGGCATCGCGATGACTTTTCCTTCCGTAAAGCCAACCACTTCTACAGGAATTCGCCTGCCCTGATTTTCCAACCAGCACACGCATCCCATCGTCACATTCGGTCCGTGCGATTCGATGGTGTTGCCGACGATTTTTTCGATGGTACCGAACTCGCCGATGGGATCCGCGTACTGAAGCCGGTGATGAAATCGGGAAAGATCTAACATGCCTAATCGTCGAACAGGAGGTGACCGATCGCTTCAATTTGACTCGCGATGCGGCCGTCGAGATGGGTTTGCCCCGTATCGATGACGAAGTCTCCTCGCTCCAGCGAGGCGTCCTCTTTGACCTGGACCGCTGGATTTGTCGTCGCAATCGCTGTACGAATTCGCCCGAAATCCTGCCGGCTGACACGCAGCGTGATGGATTGGTGATTCGATACGCGCTTGAGCGCGACAGCCGCCACGGCGGAGACAATATCCGGATCCATGGCGAGCTCTCGCTGTACGATCTTGCGCGAAATTTCCAAGGCCAGGCGAACGATTTCTTCCTCCATCGATTCGGCTAGAGCTTTATGTGTTTCCGCCAGCCGCGAAATAGCGTTATCGTAACGCTTCACAATGGTCTCGATCATCTTCTCGCCCATCTCTTTGCCGATGCGCTCGCCTTCGGCGTAGCCCTGCTCGAATGCCTGCTTCTCGACATCCATGACGTGTTCATGCGAGCCGCTAAGGACCTTGGCCTCGCCGGGAATGCTGATGCCTTTGAGCTTTTGCACGCGGCCGTCGCCCCGAATGATCCTAGACGACATATTCATCGCCACTGCCGCCGAGATTGATAATTCCTTCTTCTTCCAGCTTGCGGACAACGTCGACAATGCGTTGCTGGGCGGCATGCACGTCCTTGATCTTGACCGGACCCATGATGTCGATTTCTTCCTTCATCATCTCGACGCCCCGGCCGGACATATGACGGAAGAATTGCTGTTGCTGTTGTTCGGTGGCGCCCTTCAGCGCTGCCGCAAGGGTCCTTCGATCCACGCGCTGTAAAACCTCGCGAATGGCAGCATCGTCGAGAGCGGCAATGTCTTCGAATACGAACATCAATTCGCGAATCGAATTTGCCACGTCCGGCTTGGTGCTATCGATCTTTTCGAGAACAGTCCGGCTTTTGCGCCGGTCTATACGGTTGAGAAGCTCGGCAACGGCTCGAATACCTCCAAACGCTTGGTTATGGGTGTATGTACCCACGGGCTTAAGTTTCTCTTCGAGCACGGCCGAAATCCCCCGAATCACATCGGGCGAGATTGTCTCCAGACTGGCCATACGCACGGCCACGTCCGCCTGAATATCTCCGGGCAAGGATTCGAGCAGTTCTGCGGAACTGCTGGGGGTGAGATGCGCGAGAATCAGCGCAATCGTCTGGGGATGTTCGTTTTGGATGAACTGTGAGAGCTGCATCGGATTCAGGCGATCGATGGCCTCGAACGCCTTGGAACTGGAGGAGCCGTGAGTTAAGCGATCCATCATGCGCCTGGCCGGACCGGCACCCAAAGTCCGCAGAATGACTTTCTTGGCGTATTCGACTCCGCCCTCAGAAATGAACCGGTTCGCTACCAGAAGCTGGTACAGATCCTCGGCGGACTTCTCCGCTTCCTGGGCTGGAATCGGCCCGACGTACGAGATCTCCTTAGAGATGGCCTCGATCTCCGCCTCATTCAGGTAGCGTAAGACCTCGGCCGCGGCCTCCTCGCCCATCAAAACGAAGAGCGTTGCAGCCATCTTCACATCGCCGTTTTTCATCTGTTCTTCTCATCGGCAATCCAGGTTCGGACGAGCCGGGCAACAGCTTCCGGATCCGACTGGGCGTGCTCGACCACGCGCTTGCGGATCATATCCATCTTGCTCGGACTAGGCAGAGTCATCGAGTCGCCATCCGCATTCCCATGTGGGGAGGCTCCGCTGAGCTGGGCCTCGAATTGTTTCACGGTCATCGGCGTCTGCAGGTTTGCCGGCAACAAAGGCAGGCTTCTCGGGGCGGGCCCCGTTGTGGGCCAATTCGCGAATACCGACTTCTGCACGGGACGCAGGAACAACAGGTACAGAACGATGAATACAACCGGAATGATGAGATACCGCAAAAACATCATGATCATCGGGCCCTGTTTCTCGATAAACCCGGGTTTCTCGATCAGTTCGGTCTCACCCTGAAAGGAAATATTCTCAACAGTGAGCTGATCGCCCCGATCGGGGTTGAAGCCGATGGCGGCGGAAACCAGGTCCCGATATTTCTTCATTTCCTCCGGAGTACGAGGCTCCTGGCTGGTTTGTTCCTTGCCGTCGCTGCCTGTTGTGACCTTGGTGTGATTATCGATAACGACCGCAACGGAAACCCGTTCGATCTTTCCAACAGGATTGACCACATGGCGAACGGCTTTACTCACTTCATAGTTGACCGTTTCGTTCTGCTTCACGAAATCGGAGTTGGTGCTGCCAGCCGATTGGTCCGCTTGTGCCGCAGGCGCGCCCGCCGGATTGTTGGTTGGAGTGCTGCGCGGACCGGGGATACCGCCGACGCGTTCCGTCTTCGGTTGGCGCTCTTCCTGCTTTTGCTCGCTTCGGACGACACTGTGTTGCGGATCGTACTGTTCAACGGTCTCTTCTACTTGCTCGAAGTTCATGACGATGGAAACCTGCGGGCGGATTTTGCCCTGACCCACAGCCGGTTCGAGAATCTGAACGATTTTTCCCGCGAGCTCCGTTTCCACTCTTTGCCGCGTGTCCAGTTGTTGCGCCGAAAGCCCGCTTTCGGGACCCTCGTTCCGTGACAGGATCTTGCCTCGGTAGTCGAGCAGGACTACCTTCTCCGGCCTGAGGCCTTTGACTGCACTGGCAACCATATTGACGATTCCCTGCGCGGCCGCGCCCGGTAACGAACGGCCGTTTTTCAACTTTAGAATGACCGACGCCTTCGCTTGCTCGTCCGAGCTTTGAAACAGGGATTCCTTCGCCAGCACAAGGTGCACGCGCGCGGCCTCAACTTCTGCGATCGTCATGATGCTGCGTGCCAGCTCACCTTCGAGAGCACGTTGGTAATTGACCTGTTCCTGAAAATTCGTAAGCCCGAAATTCGTCCGGTCGAATATCTCAAAGCCGATACGGCCGCTTTCCGGCAATCCTTGGCTTGCAAGCTGGATCCTGACTTCAGCAATCTTGTCAGCGGTTACCTTGACGGTTCGACCGTCCGGTTCCAGCTCGTAGGGCACCTTCAACTCCTGCAACTTTTGAATAATGCCTTGTGCTTCCTGCGGATCGAGATCGGCATAAAGCGTTTGATACTCGACACGATTGACGAAATAAACGAGCACCCACAGCAGAATCAAAACCAGAGCGGCAGAACCGGCCAGAGCCAATTTCTGTTGAAGGCTGTAGCGCGTGAAGAACGTCTTGATTTGTTCGAACGGATTTGGAGCAGCCATTCTCGATTACCGATCCTCGGATCAGACTTGAGATTTCATTAATTCTTGGTACGCCTGGACGATTTTGTTGCGCACCTGCATCATGACTTGGAACGAAAGGTCTGCTTTCTCTAACGCGATCATCACGGAATGAAGATCGGATTGGTTGCTCAGAAATTTCTGAAGCTCCCCCTGCGACCCCTTCTCGACATCGTTGACTTGCTGAACGGCTTCATTGAGGAGCTTGGTGAATGACGGGCCTGACGGCTGCCGGCTGGGCGCCGCCGTAGGCACCATGATTCGGGGAATGTCGCTGTAGACTCTGAAGTCGCTCATCTTACCTAAACCTTCCCTCCCTCATTGATCGCAGCACGCAAGGTCCGGATTTTCTGATTCAAGTACTGGACGAGCGTAATGTACTGAAGCCCGTTTTTCGTGATCTCAGTCATCTCACGCTCCAGATCGACTCACTTTGCTATTCACTGCATGCAGCCGAGCATGAGCCTCATCCTTTAGCGGCGCAATGTGGTTCGCCGTGGTGGTTGAGAGATCAATCGTGGCCAGTTCCTGTTCGAAACTGTAATCCTGGGCTCGATAACCGGGTGTATCCATATTGGCCACGTTGCCGGCCAGAGCCTGTTGCCGCTTGGACGTCCATGACAGAAGTTCCTCGACCGCGGGAAAGAAAGGGGCATTGCTGGGGTTGATCATAGGACTGCTGCCTCCTCAACTCGATATTCGCGAAGCTTGTTGCGCAGAGTCCGAAGGGATATACCCAACAATCTCGCCGCGTGAGTCCGATTGCCGTTGGTCTGCTCGAGTGTCGTCATGATGAGCTTGCGCTCCATTTCTCCCACGGATTGTCCGGCTTGCAGTGCGGGCGCGTACGGTGATTCAACACTCTGATCGAACAAGTCTGAGGGGGTGATCTTCAGGCGGCCGCGTAGGGCAAACGACCGATGAATAATGTTTTCCAGTTCCCGTACGTTGCCGGGCCAGCCATAGCGCTGGAGCAACTCCAGCGTTTCCGCATCGGGCTCGCCTGCCGCGGCTCCCCCGTATTTCTTGACGAAATGCTGGGTAAGCACGGCAATGTCGTCCTTGCGGTCACGCAGCGGAGGAACACGCAACGGAACGACATTCAGCCGGAAGAACAGATCTTCGCGAAATTGTCCGCGCGCGATCAGTTTCCTCAGGTCTTTGTTGGTGGTGGCGATGACCCGGACACGAATTGGAATCGGCCGCTTGCCGCCGATGCGGTCGACTTCCTGTTCTTGAAGGACACGGAGAAGCTTGGCTTGAAGAAGGGGCGCCATCTCGCCGATTTCGTCGAGCAGAATGGTTCCGTTCTGTGCTAGTTCAAACTTGCCCGGCTTGAAGTTGGCAGCTCCTGTAAATGCACCTTTCTCGTACCCGAAAAGCTCGGATTCGAGCAAATTCTCGGGAAGCGCCGCGCAATTGACGGCGACGAACGCGCCGTTGTGGTTCGCGCTGTTTTTGTGTATCCATCGCGCGAGTAATTCCTTGCCCGTACCGCTATCCGCTTGCACGAGAATCGTGGCATTCGTCTTTGCGGCTTGCGCCGCCTGATCCAACAGCGACAGCATTAAAGAATTCTGCGTGATGATTTCTGTCGCTTCGGTGGACGACCGAGGTCCAGCACCCGCAGCTAGATGATGTGTGAAAACGGTTTAAGAAGAAAATCGGTTGCACCGGCCTTCATCGCATCGACCGCGGTAGGGACCGTGCCATATGCGGACAAGACAATAACGGGAAGTGCCCTCTGGCTGCGTCGTATGTGCTGAAGCAGTCCGAGGCCATCCAACCCCGGCATACGCAGATCGGTAATGACGGCTTGAACGGGCGCGCTCTCTAACTTGGAAACCGCATCGAGTCCATTCGACGCGGTCTCCACTGTGTGCCCCTTCCGGCGCAGCGCCGCTTCCAGGGCAGACAGCATTTGAATGTCGTCATCAACAACTAGCAACCGGCTCAAGCGCAACCTCCATGTTGGCTGGAATCCTGATCAGAAACTTTGTTCCATTTCCCGAGCTGACGGTAATTGTTCCTTTATGGCTTTCGACAATCTTCTTGACGATCGGAAGCCCCAGTCCGCATCCCTCGCGGCTCGTAGAAAACATCGGGTCGAAGATCCGGGCCATTCGTTCATCCTGAATTCCTGGTCCCGAATCTTCGACCGCGATCAATACGTCGCATCCTGCGACTCGCCCCGAAAGGCTTACCTTCCCATCCATGGGGGTCTCGCGAACAGCATTGAGTACGAGGTTCAGCAACATCCTGTGCAGCAGCTCATGATCGGCAACAGCCACGCATTCCGAATCGCAGTCCATTGCGATCCGTATTCGTTTTTGCTGCGCGATCGGCTGAAGAAATACTCGAATCCCTTCAAGTAACCGGCTCACCGACATCCGTTCCGGGGCCGGCATAACGGGCCTGCCGAACTGTAGAACGTTCGTAACCGAGTGATTCAGCAAACGCACACTCCGCACGATTTGTTCGGCGTATTCGCCTTCGAGCATCGACGCGTAGAGTTCGATACTCGCGAGTGGATTCCTGATTTCATGCGCCAACTCCATGGCCATTTCACCCATCCCAGCCAGCCGTTCCAGCCGAATCCGTTCCTCCCGTTCTCTCTCCAGCTCCGCCGTGAGAGCTTGAACCCGTCCCTGGAGTTCACAGTACGAACGCTCCAACGATTCGGAAGCCGACTGGAATCTCACTAACAGATCTTCAAGGGTGACTGCATGTCCACTCATCGCCGCCGTTAAGGGCAGTCGGAATGCCAGAAGTCGACGGTAGGCAAACCAAAGACTTTAAGGCAATTTTTGCCTAGTTCGACCAATCCAAAGTGTCGGAATGTTGACAAACCCGCACGGGGAGCGAATATCCTTTTGACACGCGCCAACCGGGCGCGTCTGTCAAAAATCCAACTATGTCAATGTATTGGACTATGTCGGAACTTTGGCTACCAGGCTGCTCAGCAGGAACTCGATTCGTTCGAGTCTGGAATCGATCGTGGTGGATCTTTCGTTGATGACGGCCAGTTTTGCAGACAACCTCTTATTGTCGTCGAGCATGGCGAAGTACTCGAGAATCCGGTTCACGATGATGTCGATTTGAGCGAGTTTAAACGGCTTGGTGAGGTAATCGAAGGCACCGCGCCGGATGGATTCAATGGCGGTCTCAATTGAAGAATAGCCTGTCATTACAACAACATAGCTCGAAGGATGGAATTGTTTGGCGATCTTCAGCACCTCCATACCGTCCGGACCCGGCGGCATGACGAGGTCGGTAAACACGATCTCGAAGTTGCATCTCGGTGATTGCCGAATGTTTATGGCTTCTGATCCGTTTCGCGCGGGAGTGACCATGAAATTGTGCGACCCCAAATA
>WNGH01002730.1_pt1 | contig 28664 bp, 31 predicted proteins | sample 5400631 | NCBI WGS metagenome assembly WNGH01 (sample SAMN13153373, study PRJNA577476) | soil metagenome | isolation source: 115 cm soil or saprolite under Garry oak tree replicate 1 | place: USA:California | collected 2016-06-15
CAGTGACATCCTCGCACGGCTCCCTGCCGCGATGCTGCTCGTGGACGACGCCCGCCGGCTTCTCGTGTTCAACGTGACGGCGGAGGCCCTGCTGGGACCTGATCTCGCGCGCTTCCGCGGCCGGCCGCTGCTCGGCGTGGACGGCCCGCTGCCGGTTGCGCGCGGCAACGAGCCGCTTGCCGACGTGATGGGCGACGCTGAGCGGGCGGGGGCGGCGCTGCACGTCGAAGAGGTGCAGGCGAGCACGTGGTCCGGGACAGCTCTCCTCCTCGACGTGACGATCCAGAGCCAACCTGGGCGAGAGCCCAGTGGCGGTTCCGTGCTGCTGCTGCGCGATGCGTCGGAAAAGCGGCGCATCAGGGAGCAGATCAAGCGGGCCGACCAGCTCGCGCTGCTCGGCGGGATGACGGCGCGGATCGCGCACGAGGTGCGAACGCCGCTCGCCTCCCTTCGGGGGCTCGTGGAGCTCCTGCAAGCCGACCTCGCGGACCGCGACCGTCCGCAGGAGTACCTCATCCGCATCCTCCAGGCGGTCGAGCGCCAGGAGCGGCTCGTCGAGAGGCTCCTGAGCTTCACACATCCCGAGCCGGAGAGCTGGCAACCCGTCCTCGTGTACGAACTGCTCGAGGATCTCATCATGGCGTGGCCCGGTCGGCGACCGTCTCTGACGGTGGAGCGGCCGGTCACGCCGGTCAACGGCGACCCGGTGCTTCTCAGCCAGGTCTTCACGAATCTGATCCAGAATGCGCTGGAGGCGAGTCGCGACCGCGAGGTCGCCGTCCGGGTATCGATGAACGACGGCAGGGTCCGGGTCACGGTCACGAACGAAGGCGCCGGCATCCCGCCCGAGCTGCACGAACGCATCTTCCAGCCGTTCTTCACGACGAAGCCGGGAGGGACCGGGCTCGGGCTCGCGATCGCCCGGCAGGTCGTCGAGGCGCATCACGGGGCGATCCGCGTCGAGAGCGACGGCCGGACCGCCACGTCGTTCGCCGTCGAGCTGCCCTCGCTCCGACAGCCCGCCACGGTGGCCGCGAGTGCCTGACCAGATCCTCGTCGTCGAGGACGATGAGAACCTCGCGTTCGTCCTCTGCGAGGCGATGGGGCGCAAGGGCTACCGGGCCGAGGCCGTCGCCACGATGGCCGCGGTGCGGGAGCGGCTGAAGGCGGCGCCGTACGACCTCGTGCTGCTGGATCTGAAATTGCCGGACGGCGACGGCCTCGAGGCGATCCCGCAGTGCCGGGAGCTCGCCCCCGACACGCCGATCATCGCCATGACGGCCTACGCGGTCAGGCACGCCGCGACGGAGGCGTTGCGCCGCGGGGCGTACGATTTCTTCACCAAGCCGCTGAAGATCGCCGAGCTCGAGATCGTCGTCGGACGGGCCCTCGAGCGCCGCCGCCTCCAGCAGCACATCGCGAGGCTCGAGGCGTCGCGCGCGACCGGCTTCGAGGAGCTGGTCGGCTCGAACCAGGCCTTGGTTCGCGCGCTGGAGGCGGCGCAGCGCGTCGCGCCGACGGACCTCACGGTGTTGATCGAGGGCGAAAGCGGGACGGGTAAGGAGCTCCTGGCGCAAGCGATCCACCGCCGGAGCGCGCGCAAGGACGGCCCCCTCGTCGCCGTGAACTGCGCGGCCATCCCGGAGGGGCTCCTCGAATCCGAGCTGTTCGGCCACGAGCGTGGCGCCTTCACGGGCGCCATCCGCACGCGGGTCGGTCGACTCGAGCTGGCCAGCGGCGGGACGCTGTTCCTCGACGAGATCGGCGACATGCCCCTCGCCATGCAGGCGAAGATCCTGCGCGCGCTCGAGGAGCGCAAGATCGAGCGGGTGGGCGGCGGCCGGCCGATCGACGTCGACGTTCGAATCATCGCCGCGACGAACCAGACCCTGAGCCGGCTCGTCGACGAGGGGCGGTTCAGAACGGACCTGTTCTATCGCCTGCGCGGAATCCAGCTCCGGCTCCCGCCGCTGCGCGAGCGCCTCGACGATCTGCCCGAGCTCATCAACACCTTCCTCGATCGGGCCCGGCTCAGACTGTCCAGGACGACGGCGACGCTGTCCAACGACGCGCTGCAATGCTTGTGGGCGTACGCGTGGCCGGGCAACATCCGCGAGCTGAAGCACGTCCTCGAGGGCGCGGTCCTTCTGTCCGACGGGGTCATCCTGCCCGAGCACCTTCCGCCGGCGATCCAGACGCCCGGCGTCCAGCAGTGCGCGACGCCATCCGGGCGCTCGCTCGACGAGGCGATCGACGACCTCGAGCGTCAGCTGATCCTCGCGGCGCTCGGACGCGCGGGTGGTGTGCAGGTGCGCGCGGCGCGGCTGCTCGGCATCACCGAGCAGAGCCTATGGTACCGGATCAAGAAGCATGGGATCCAGGCGCGGGTGGGGGGCTCACCCCCGGCCTGGCCACCCGACATCGCCGCGCTCCCTCCGGCCCGCCCCGCTCCGCCCGTCGAGCTGGCCTCGAACGCCGCGCGGGATCTCGATCGATTGGCCAAACGATCGAGATTCTCGGCGCAGAAGAGCAATGCTGGCTAACGCCTCCCAGGATTCGCACTGCCCGTGTATCGATTCCGCGTGATCATGGGCGCGTGTTCGAACCGCAGGGGGGTGCACCGCTATTCGATCAGGGCGCCTCTGCGCTGGGAAGGTGTTGAAAGTCGTGACCGCGGGGAAGGATTGACCGAGAACATCAGCACCCGGGGCGTCTACTTCCTGGGCGATCGACCCATGGCGGTGGGACAGCCGATTCGGCTGACGATGACCCTCGAGCGTCGGTCGGTCTCCGTCGGCGGAAGCGGCGTGGTGGTTCGGGTCGAACCGCGCACCAGTGGCTATGGCGTCGGCGTGTGGCTCGAGGAGGTGTCGCCGCTCCCCGATGCGCTCTGACCGCTACGTGGCCGGAGATGGCTGCGCGATCGCCTCCCACCCTCCTATCGACCGGCTCCCTGGCGATCCGTTCAGGCGAGCTCCGGTTTGATACCAGTGGGCGAGCTCACCCCGGCTCGAGAAGTTGAGCTTCACGTAGATGTTGTGGAGATGGTTCTTGATCGTGCTCTCGGAGACTCCCAGGTGGTTGGCGATCTCCTTGTTGCGGGCCCCCTCAGTCAGCAGTCTGGCGACCCGTCCTTCCGCCCCCGTCAGCGGGGACGAGGCCGGTCGCGGCGACGCCTCTTGCCGCAGCAGGTTTTCGACCGCGCGGCGCAGCGACTCCCGCTCGGTCCAGCGTCCACCCGCGTGCACCTTTCGGATGCACTGCACGAGTAGCCCCGGCGCCATCTCCTTGAGCAAGACGCCGTGGATGCCGAGCCGAAACGCCTCGAGCGACTCGCCGTCGTCGATCGCCTCGGGAACGAGCACGATGCGGGTCGGCAGGCCCGCCTTCAGAATATCGCGCGCGACTTCGAGCCCGCTCTTGCCCGACAGCCGGATGTCCAAGACGACGACATCGGGCGCGTGCGCACGCACTGCCGCCAGCGACTCTGGGCCGTCGGTCGCGGTGGCCACAACGGTGAAATCCTCGATCGAACCGAGGAAGCGCTCGAGCCCCAGGCGGACGATCTGGTGACCCTCCGCAATGACGAGGCGAATCCGTTCCTTGGTCACGAGCTGTCCGTGGCTCGGCGCTCCCGGGCCAACAGGTGCCGGTGCCGGGCCCGCGAGAGGGCTCACCGCCGATTCGAGCTTCGCCATACCGTCGCGTCAGGAAGGAGTGCACCCACCGTGCCACGCGTATAATTTCCGGATTCTTCGCCCGTTGGACCTCATGCAGCCTCACATTTTTTGGAGCATCGATCCCCGGATGGTCCGACGCTCCTCACGGCACTTGGGAAAATCAGTTCCCGGAATACATTCCTCTTCAGAGAATCGGCAAATTGCCGACGCGACCCTGCAAGTCGGGCGCATCCTCGTGGCGGGAGCGGCCTCTCCTCATCCGGATCCAGAAATCCGGTGACACGCGTCCCGTGATCAAAGATCTTCAGGAGGCCTCGTCTCGCCGAGCAGGCGAGCGTGCGGTTCTCTGGCCGAACCGCCCGACGATCCGGTTTCTGTAGTAGGCGAGCGGCAACGCGACAGCCACAACAATGGCCGTCAGAACGACGACGTGAAAATAGTCGCCTGCCGCCGTCTGGGCACCTTGTGTAGAGAGCACCCAGGTGCCGGGAATGCGGCCGAGGGTGGAGACGACGACGAAGACCCAGAGCGGCATAGGACTCAGCCCAAACAGATAACAGACCATGTCCTTGGGTAGGCCGGGAATCAAGAAGATGATGAAGCAGAGGATGGTGCCCTCCGCTTCCACAATGAAGGCCATCTTCAACCAGACGTCCGGGCTGACCAGCTTCTGGACGTGCCGGGCGCCCAGCCACCGTCCGACCCCGAACGCCGCGACTGACCCGAGGGCCAGCCCGATCGTCGAGTAGAGAAGCCCGTTCCATTGGCCAAACAGATAGCCGCCCAGGATCCCGGTCACCTCACCGGGGATGGGCGCAATGATGACCTGCAGGGCCTGGATGGCGATGAAGACGGCGGGAGCGAAGATTCCCCACTCCCGAAGGATGTGCTTGAGGAAATGCTTGTCTCCACAGAGCCGGACCAGGAACTGGTACACGGGAGCGTCCGTCAGGACGAACCACCCGTAGTACGCGACCAGCGCGGAGGTGATCACCCCCCCGATGATCCAGTTGGCAGTCGTCCTCACCCGATTCCCCGAGGTGTCATCAGCTTCCGTGGCAGAGCGGAACGCGGGGAGGACGCTGCCTTCGGCTCACGTTCAGGACGCGCCGGCAGTGGATCAGTCGGCATCGCTGCTTCACGGAGCAACCAGAGTGCCAACAGCGGGAAGTGATGAACGGTGGCCGAAACCCGTTCTACGCCGCGGCTTGACCCGCCCGCCTCACGAGCGGGATCTCGTAAACCTTTTCATGCGCGAAGGGCGAGGTTCCGCAGGTCCGCCGCGCATGTGGGCGCCGACCGGAGCGGGTGTGGGCTAGCGAGGAAGGGTGGAGCCGGCGGTGGGACTTGAACTCACGACCTGCTGATTACGAAGAGCCCTCCTGAGCCAGAAGTCTTCGATATTTCGAGACCGCGACGCTGCAAAACATGGCAGATCGCGGCGAGAAACCGCTCGCGGCTACCGGCCTGAATGACGCGAGCGCGAGGAATGCCGCCTCCTGATCCCGAGCATGGGCCCAGATTGCACGGTCCGGGGAGGCGGCCAGGCCGACCTCGCTGACATGGACGGAACCGGGGTACAGGTCGGCGAGCGCGTCAACAAGACGGGCCGCCAGATTCTCGACGAAAAGCAGCCTGGGTGGCTGCTCAGGCAGCCGGACTACTCACGACCCGGCGCTCACGCTCGGCAGCGAACGCTAGGCAGGCGCGGATGTCGCGCGTCAGCTGTGGAAAGTCGGCGAGGATCTCGTCCTCCCGCATTCCGGACGCCAGGTAGGACAGGACATCTCCGACCGTGATGCGAGTTCCCCGCACGCACGGCTTACCGAATCGAATCTCTGGATCGATAACAATCCTGCCCTGGTAGTCCATGCGGTAGATGCTAGGCGCCGGCCGCCTGTCGCCGCCCGTGATGCCTTTCCACTTTCCCGTTCCCTGCAGGAACTTCCATGTTCCGCCGCCGGTCGAGTCCAACGTGTTCTGGCCGACGACGAAGTCGCCGTCCGGGTCCATGAACTTACAATAACCGCTCCCCTCCCGCTGGGCGCCGGCGATGCGCAGGACGTTGGCACAGTGAGGTACGTCGAGTTGTCGAAGGCCTTCTTCTCGGGGTTACTGCGCGCGATGCCCTTGATGTCGACACTCAGGACGGTCAGGTCCTGGCTGGCCGAGATGGTCGTGACCGTAGATGCACCACAGTTCACGAGGTCGTACGACTCCGCGGCAGCGGCCACCGCTGCTGGCGAAGCTACACCGGCAACCAGGGCGACCAAGTAGGCGAGAGCGCTCCTCCATGGTAGTGCCATTCGCTGAGCAGAATTCTCAGTGGCGCCGACGAACGAACGGTTGGAGCGATCTCGCTCGGGTGGAGGCTCTCGCGAATGAGCGCACCGCAGCCTGCTACGTCGCGTGGTTGTTCTGAGCACTGAGAGTTGCACGGTGGCCATGCCGGATCGGTGCCCAACGGTTAGGCTGAGCGGCCGGCGCAGCCGGTCCGCTCCAGCCTGCTGTTCGGCGGCCCATGGGGTCAGAACCAATTCTCTGTCTCGAGCCCCACGATGCGCCTGAAGTGCCGGGTATTGTTCGTGACGAAGGTCAGCCGCAACGAGAGGGCATGAGCAGCCATGAGGGTGTCGAACGTGCCGATCGGCTCGCCGCGTCGAGCTAGTGCGGCCGCGACTGTGGCGAAGCGACTTGCAGCGGACTGACCGAACGAGACAACCTCCACGGTCTCTACGAACGTGCTGATCAGACGGTGAAGTTTCCGTGATCGTCTGGCCTCGGCGCCGAAGCGCAGTTCGGCGAGGGTGATCGAGCTGATGCAGAGTTCCGAGGGGCGGTGTTCTAGCAAGCGCGCCGCGACCCGTCCTTGGCCACGGAGGGCAAAACTGACCGTGTCCGTGTCGAGCATGTAGTGTGGCATCAGGCAAACGGATCACGCAGATCCCGAACACGCCGTTGCTTCGGGCGGGGGATCTTCCCAGGCCAGGCACCCAGGCAAGCGCGGAACTTGTCCGGCCACTCGTCCGCCGCTTCGAGGATGACGCGACGGCCCTCACGGCGCACCAATACCTCGCCCTGTTCTGTGAACCGGCACTCCTTTGGCAGTCGGACCGCCTGACTGCCGCCATTCTGGAAGAGTTTCGTGCGAATCGTTTTCATGTCGACAGTCTAGACGCACGTCTATACAGCGTCAAGCTGCCGAGCCCTCACCCTTCAGGCCTACGCCGAACGGTGGCTCGAGACGCACGTGGCCCCGAACTGCAAGCCGCGGACCCTCGAGCTTACGGGTTCCTCTGCCAGCGGCATCTCTTCGCCCCACTCGGCGCCGTAAAGCTCGCCGACATCACGCGCGAGCACAATAGGAAGCGCGCCCCGCGATCACACCGCTCACCGAGGCCGAGCTCGCGACCCTCCTCGGCGCCTGCAAGCGGTGGTACCCGGAGTGGCTGGACCTGATCGCGTTGGCCGCGTGGACCGGGATGCGCCAGGGCGAGGTCCTCGGGCTCCAATGGGCCCCGCCCCGCTCGCGGCTGCGCTCCAGCGGCGGAAATCGCTTCTCGAGGCCGAGACCGCCATTCAGCGCCGTGGATCGCGCGCCGTGGGTAGTCACGAACCGAAAAGGCGGGGCTCCGTCGGATCCGCTTCCATGACCTCCGGCACACCTAGGCCTCGCTCCTGATCCAGCGCGGCGAGTCGCTCGCCTACGTGGAAGGATCAGCTCGGTCATCACTCGATCCAGGTCACGATGGACCTCTACGGCCATCTGGTTCCGGGCGCCAACCGGGACGCCGTCGATCGCCTCGCGGCGGCAACCAACTGCAACCTAATACGCAACCGACGAGAAGGCTCGGGAGGAGAAGCGCGAGGTAAGTAGCGCTGAGGACTGGAGCCGGCGGCGGGACTTGAACCCGCGACCTGCTGATTACGAAGAGCCCTCCTGAGCCAGAAGTCTTCGATATTTCGAGAACGCGACGCTGCAAAACGCGGCAGATCGCGGCGAGAACTGCAACCCAGCTGCAACCAGTTTTCGGGCCGGTCTAACCTCGAGGTCCCTTCGTCTCCTTCGTCGGACTACATAACGCTTGCTGACACCGTGGGACGCAACAGGCGTCTCCTAGATACAGCGCCCAGTGAGGCGATTACGTCGCACACTCATTGGGTGACGAGCAGCGCGGAGTTGACGTGGTAGCCCAGGAGTAGAGGCGCTCCCTGTTCGACTCGCCATGAAAATTGCTCGTTCGCAGGCCCTCTAGCAAATTGCGACCGATACGTGAGCACCACGAGATGGCCTCCCGTGCCGCGCTGGACATTCCAGACGGGTTCCGAAGCCGACTGCCAGGCGCCCAGCTTTCTCTCAAGCCCCTCCATGAGGCGTAGGAACTGACCTTGCGTGGCAGCCTGACGAAACTCCGGGGCAGCCGTTCGGTAGATCTCGCCGAACGCTCGCTGCGACACGCGGGCTCGAAACTCCGCAACTCCCCGCTTGCCCTCCTCGGTGCCAGTGCTGCAAGAGGTTAACAGCAACGCCGTTGTGGCCAAGACCAAGATCCGGGAGCCGAGTCGCATCTCCATGTCCCTCTCCTCAATGCGCCTAGACATGATGGCCGCCGCGGTCGACTTCTCGTGGGTCGAAATGAACATCTTCAGACCTGACTCCTTGCTGAACCATCGGGCGGCTCTTCAGGAAGAGGACGCCCAGCAGAAGCTGGGGCAACCACCACACGAGAAGCCCAAGGGCCCACTGGACCGCGTCCATGTACAGTTCACGGCCGGTGGCGAGCACACCGAGGTACGCGGCTCCGATCAGCCAGCGGCCTCCGAACCCCGCCCCGCGCCGCTCGGATACGACCGCCGGCAGCGTGGACAGCAGGGAGGCGACGACCGCCATCCACCACCCTGGAGCCCACCGGCCTTCGACACTGACCCGGACCAGGAGCCACAGCCCGAGGATGGCGTGGCAGAGGCCGACGACTATGGCGAGGCTCCGTCCCACCAACCGTCCACGCGTCGCGGCGGTCATTTCCGCCGCGGCGCGCGCGGCTGCGAACGCGGGGGCGGCGCTCGAGCTCCTGCGTAGCAGAACGAGCGCGGCGACCAGCGGCGGGCCATAGTAAAGTGCGGCGTACGCCCACTCGTGCCACACGCCGCGGTAGCCTGACACCGCCCAGGCGAGCGAGGCGAGGGCAAGCCACGCCGCGGCGGAGCGCCGGGCACCCCAGGCGCTCAGAACCAAAGCGGCCGGCGTGGACACGAGTGCCGCGGACATGACGAGCACGTCCCATGGTTCGGGCCCCGTTCTGTACAGGAAAAGCCCGAGCAGCCCCACGAGCCCGTGGTACGTGCCGACCACAACCGCAAGCGACTTTAGGAACGCGCCCAAGAGCAAGTACGGTCCGCTGACTTCAGCATATCGGCACTAATTATTCTCGCGGGTCAGTAGCGGTCCAGTTCTGGAGGGCCCGAGTCGGAGAACCGACTGACATGAGCGGCGAAAACGTGACCGGTACCAGAACCGAGGCAATCGCCGTCTTCGGCCATAAGCCGAGCAACCACAGCGTCATGGTAGCGAGACCGACCAGGACCAGCACCCCAAGCGAGAGCATTCTCCACTTCTGCATCGTCATCTCCTCCCGTGTGGCCGTGTCCAGTTCAAATCACATCGAAGCCGCAGAGGTGGGCCTCGATCGCCGCGCTGGTGTCGAAGTCAAGGCGTGGATACAAGCGTCTGACCTCCTCCCAGACCGCGTGCAGTTCCCGGTTCGTGGTCTGGAGAGCCGGATCGCCCAGCATTCGGGCGAGGTCCGTGGAAGGGTCCTTTAGCTTCGCGTCCAAGAAGATCCGGTAGAAACGAATCTGCCCCTCGGTGGCGAGGATCATTCGTCGGTGGATCGACGTGAGCTTCTGAGGAACATCGATCCGCTGCATTCGAGCCAGAACGTCGAGCTGCCTCCCCCGGTAGATCTCGTACAGCGCCGCATACGCCGCCGGCGAGCGCCGGGTCTTCAGGACGCCGTCGATGTTCAGGCGATTGGTGATTCCGTCGTCCAGCAGCGTGACCAGCCTGTGGAAATACAGCAGTTCGTCGTGGACGTCGATCGAGCTCGCCTTGGTCGGGATCTGCCACCACGTGTACACCAGGCCGCGCGACGGCCAGTAGGTTTCGCTGACGCGCCAGTCGTAATAGCTGGAGACCGTTTCCACGGCGGACACCACAACACGCTCGGGATAGGTGAACACGATCGCGGTGACGACCGCGAGCACGAGGACGACAAAGAGGCGGTTCAGGACCTTGAGCTGGTAACGCTTCCTCGCAGCGAGCGTCGCGTGCTCGGCGACGAACCGGCGGAGCGTCTCGACCACGTCGCTGGTCATCCACGCACCGTGTCGGTCCGGGCAGGCGCTCACGTAGAGCCCTACGACCGGCAGCGTGTTGCGGGCCAGGTCGCGCCGGCAGGTTGGACATGTAGTCGGGATCTCGCCCTGCTTCGCGTTGGACTGGAAGATGTCGGCGAGCAACCGCTCGACGTCGTCCCGCCGGCCGCGCTCGAGCGCGGAATCGATGACCTGCAGCCGGTTACCCTCGATCCACATGACCCTGCTCCCGTGAAAGCTTGAGATTCGACGTCTCAGATCACGTCGAACTGGCAGAGAGCGCCTTCGATCGTCTGCGATGTCGCGCGGTCCAGATCTGGATAGATTCCACGAATCAGATCCCACGCTGCGTGTAGCTCATAGTCCGAGGACCGCAGCGCCGGGTGCGCGAGCATCCGCGCCAGGTTCACCGAGTCGTCGCGCATGCGCGCCTCAGTGAAGGCGCCGTAGAACTCGATCTGCCGCTCGGTGGCGACGATGATCCGATCGTGGACCGGTCGGAGCGGCGCAGGGACGTCGAGCCCTTTGAGCCGGGCGAGCACGTCTCCCTGCCGCTCGCGATAGATCTGGTACACGACCCCGTAGGTCGCGGACTCCGACTTGCTGTGAAGCACGCCTTCAACGTCTCGCCGGTGTTTGGTCCCATCGCCGAGGACCGTCAGAAGCTCCTGCAGATAGCGGCGCTCTTCCATCGGCATCAGCCTCGCCGAGCTCAAATGCGGGACCAGCGGGGTGACGCCGAGCGAGACGCTGACCGCCAGGGTCGCCAGCGAAGCCGCGAGGAGCGCGCTGAGCATCTTGATACGGCTCGGCCTGGGCGCCGAGGTCGCGTGGCCGCGGCCGAGCCGGCGAAGCTCGGCAAGCGTGTCGGGGCTAAGCCATGCGCCGTGTTCCCCGGGGCAGGCAAAGACAACCACGCCACCCTGAAGCTCAGACCTCACGAGCTCGCGGCGGCAGACAGCGCACGCGTTCGAGGTTGAGAGTTCGGATGCGCCACTCCGGAGGATGTCGGCAATGAGCCCGTCGATGTCCGCCGCCCGCCCGGCCTCGAGCGCCGAATCGATCTGCTGGAGCTGGCCCGTCCGGATCCACATGGCTTGTCCCTCCCGCGAAGCTCGATCTGAAAAGAGACAAGCAAGGTCTGTTCCGAGGCAGGCGCCGCGAAAGTACCTGTCTTTGCGGGCTGGAATTATGGGTGGTCCGGTAAGAACGGTGTCAGGCGGGCACGGATTTACCAGCCACTCGGCATTCTCTCGAAGGCTACGGCGCAAGAGCGGTACGAGGAATCGAGCGTCGTTGAGGCGGTGGCGTGTGTTGTTGAGTTTCTGGAGCCGGCGGTGGGACTTGAACCCACGACCTGCTGATTACGAAGAGCCTTCCTGAGGCAGAAGTAATCGATATTTCGGCACGGCGATTCTGCAAAACGCGGCGGAGCAACGCAGAAAATGCAACCTATCTGCAACCCGGCATGGCGTGCTCCGAGAAAATCGCCGCGGCGGCGTCTGCGAGAGTTTAGGTGCCCCTGAGAAGTCGAGCGCGGATAGAACGGGGATCGCGCTTGCCGTGAACGCAAGCGAGGACCACCACGAAGGTGTCGTACGATCGATACCAAAGAACGTAGGGAAATCGTCGTAAAAGCGCACGCCGCGCTCCTCGGTAGCGCTCCGGGTATATGAGAGGATTGTTCGCGACGCGCGCGATCGCTGCGTCCACCTCGTCGCGGAACTCGGTACCCAGCCCCTGCCGCTGGGCATCGTACCAGTCCTCGATCGCCACCAGGTCAAGCTCCGCCGCTCGACGGAGCAGGACGGGAAGGGTCAACGCCGGCGCTGCTTGAGACGGGCCTTAACTTCCTCCCAGGGACTCTGATCGTTCGGGTTGGCGTCCATATCGGCCAGCCGAGCATCGAGAAGCGCCTGTTCCTCAGGTGTAACAGGGAGGTCTTGCTCCGAGAGCGTGTCCCACAGGGCCTCGATCAACTCGAGCCGCTCGCTCGGGCTAAGCCTTAGAGCCGCCGCCAGCAAGTCTGCCTTCATGCCCAGAGTATACCGCCGTCTTGACCCGGAAGGTCAGCGGCCATCTTCACCGTGACTGAGGTTGTTGCTGTTTGACGTGTCGTGGGTGAGGGTGAACGACCGGCTAAATTAATTTAGTCAGTTTGGCGAACCACCCACTCTCCTTGATAGCAATACAGAAGGTTCTGCACCCCGTCATATTCGCTCAGAATCGCGTTCTCAGTGAGTCGAACATTCGGCGGGGGCCGCCGCTTGGGGTCGTTGACGTATACGAATCGATCTAGCGTCGTGCGACGGTCACTGAATATGGATAACCCTCTAGGATAGCCTTGCCACTCGAGCATTAGTGGACACCGCGGCTCCGTCTTGCCGCGAGATATTACTATGAGTCGGAACCGACGGTTTTCGGCTTCCCGCCGTTCACACCAGAAGACAGCGCTCCCTTCTCTTCGCCCTTCCAAGTACCCGTATACGTAGGGTGGATTTACCATGCCGGGCCTCTTAAAGAAGTCGCGCACTTCTTCACAACCTTTACTCATGGCGTACGCGCTAAGCTCTTCTGGCATCGTAACCGATGGCTCAGCCACAACCGGCGTATGACAGATGACCAGAGTGAGCAGTACAACTCCCAGGCGCTTCATGAGACCTCCTATTTCCGACCCGCGAGCGGCGGCGTCCCACGGTCGGCGCTAGGAACGCCGGCCCCAGAGTCGGTTAATGAAAAGGTTGGGTCAATTGCACACTGGGAGTAATACTTCCCACCGATTCGGCAATGCGATGTGCGTGTGTGGATCACGGTATTTTCTATTTTTGTTCGCCGGCGAAAACTCAGTGAGTGCCAACGCCTCTATCTAACGTGTCGTTATCCACGGCGCGAGAGATGATTGGGATGAAACGGCCGCCCCGTGCGCGTTAGGAAGAACCCGGAGACGGGGTCAAGGCGTGGGGAGTTCGCGCGTGAGCCCCACAGTTAGCCCCCAGGGCTGGCCGACTTCCGTCAAAATGATGGATTCGCGACTTCCGCCACCCTGCCAAGAGATGCGCTTCAGCGAGCCGGTCAATTTGTGGGGTGCGTCGTCTGTAGAATGACGGACCGCTGTCACATCTACCCTAACATCTTGGATCTTGCCTCGAAGCGTCACAGCCAATGTGCCATCTTCCAAATAGAGCTCAGCGGAGAAAACTCCACCAACAACCTTTACGTCAGCTGAGCCCTTCAGAATCGCCCAACCATTTTGCATCGTGAGCGCTTCGAACCAGCCCCATTTCTGCTGCGCCGATGCGGTGCCTATCAGGCTGAAATTTAGGCAAACCAATGCCGAGATTAACATGCTCGACGATGGCCAACTTCTTCGGCGGGGAATGCGTTCTACGAGGAACGTCGGCACGAAATGTGTTCGGCCTGAGCAAATCTGTTTCATTAAGGCCTCAGTTTTTCGGCCCCGAAAGCTCGGTTGGTGACGCGCATTTGATCCCCGTTGGATACGGCTGAGCATCTTTGAGATGCTCCATCGGATCCGTGTAGTCTTTGGAGCCGCGCGCTCGCCATTGGTAATGGAGATGAGGACCTGTGGCACTACCACTGCCGTAGTCTGTTCTGCCAATCGGCTGGCCTTCCGCCACACGTACTCCGCGCGCTATCCCTCGTAATTTCTCGGTGTGGCTATAGACGGTAATGTCACCCTCGCCAGTCCCAATTACTATCTCATTTCCTCCCCTTCCACCGGCGACAGCATCGTTCACCTTGATGACCCTTCCAGAATCTGAAGCGACGACGCACGTTCCTTGAGAACTTATGTAATCTACACCCTTGTGGATGTCTTGGCCTCGCGGGGTTCCGAAGCGTTCACGGACCGCACCAGGTACTGGCCGTGTCACCAGCCCCAGAGGATCGATATACCCGGGAGGACTATTGAGAACATAGGCATATAAGTTGGTATCTCCGCCGAAGAAGCCGAGCGGGTCCTCCGAGATGAAGCGCTGCAGGGTGGGGTGGTAGTACCGCGCCCGGTAGTAGTAGAGGCCGGCGAGGCCGGCGTTATCGCGCCCGGTGAACTGGAACGGATTCGCGAACGCGGGGTTCGTCGCGCTCACTGAGCCAAAACTATCGTAGGTGTACTCGGTCACTGCAGTCCCAGTCGCGTCAGTGACCGCGCCGGTGCTCCCCCGGGCGTCGGCGGTCAGGAAGAAGGAGCCGTCGAGATTGGTGAGGCCGAGGGTCTCGTCGATGGAGAGTGAGCGGAGATAGCTCGAGGTGCGCTGGGCCTCGAGCTGCTGCGCGATGTCCAGGCCGTCGTAGAGAAACTGCGTCGGAGGGATCGAATTTCTGTCCGAGACAGGTATCTCCGCCGGATGAGCCTCCCACGCATCGGCGGCAGCCAATTCCAAACGAAACTCGTTACTTGTCCCAGTAACCCCGTTCTCTCTTGAGACTTATTTCTTCGTTGACGGCCTCGCCAAACGTAAACTGTCCCCGTATCGCCGCTGGTTCGATTACTCCTTCGAATGTGCCTCCGCCGTAAATGGGATACGAGTTCGGAATACGAAAGCGGATCTTGTTCTTCTCGACGATAACGTCAACTACCATGAGTTCGCTCGGTGCACCTTCGGCGATCTGGAGGGCACCCTGAAGTCCTCGACCACGGGCAGGAACAATCTTGATCTCGACTCCTCCGAGGTCTCCCGACCCACTGCTGTACCTCAAGTTCGTGTACGTACCGACGACACGAACCTTGCTGGTCTCGGCAGCGACCCAAGCTGACGAAGCAAGCGAAAGAAAGCATGCCGCAAGGTACGCCATGAACATGAGCTCACTCCGAAGTCTTTCCATAGGCCATGACCTCGCTCACTGGCAGTAGGGGATATCGCCCTGACTCTTGCTCTGTTGTTGTTGCGCCCTCTCAATGAACTTCAGCCGCTTGGCCGGACCTCCGGACACTTCCATATAGAAATGGTAAGGATCGTAGTTGCTAGAAAAGCGCCCTCCCCAATCCAACCCGGCCGCTCGCGCCGCGCTGACTATGCTGCTGCGAAGATGAGGCGGGATCGAACTCCAAGAAATATCAACAGCGAACCCTGCGTCATGCAGGCTAGTGCCTGGTTGCGTCGCGCGCGTATTCCTCTGGAACTCTAGCCTCTGTTCCTCGGTAGTGCGGAAAGCACTCGTGAACTTAAGTCTGACCCCCAGAGAGTGAGCCCATCCGTAGAACTCAGCAACGGCATTGGCGACTGAGTCGTCAACAAGAGCATCTCCAAGTCCAGGAAGATCCATCCTGCAGAGCCACAGGCCGATGGGATCTGTGAAGCTTAATGGATTATCACGAACGTAGGCATACACGTTGAAGTCGCCGCCGGCAAAGCTGATCGGATCCTCGCTGATAAACCGCTGGAGGCTCGGGTGGTAGTACCGCGCCCTGTAGTAGTAGAGTCGGGTGCCGTCGTTTTCCAGCGGGTGTAGGAGAATCTTTTAGAGGGACATTGAGGCCAAAGTCCAGTTAGGGGAGAAATTCTGTAGTGCCTTCAATAATTCGATCCAAGCGCCACTTTCCGCCATCCTTCACAAAGAAAAAGTTCTTCTCTCCCTCGAAATCGCCGCCCTCGCCAACTCCGCGAGTCCGAGCAAGGACTAGGATGCTCGAGTCTTGTTTGGTGACATGTAATACTTGGAGGTCCGTATATTTAATCTCTTCTCCGCCTTTAATCTTCGCGTAGCTTTCACTGGTGTTGACATCATGATCCCGTCGCCAAGTCTCCAATACGCGCGAAGACAATAGATCAAAACAAAGCTTAAACTGACGTGACTTGAGACATTGAGCATATCGAGTCCACGCTTTGACAACCTCCTCACGCTCCTGATTAGAGAGAGGCAGCATGCTGTCAGCAACGCTGAACGGCGGCGCGAGGCCCCACGTCCACGTGTGTATGAGTTCCGACTGGAGGGGAATAAGTGCTGATGCCAAGCCAATCTGGGCAGCGAGTTCCGCCACTTCTGCTGACGTCAAACCCGGTATCTTTATGTCGGCAGCTGCGCCTAACGGGTGACGGCTATCCTTCGTCGGATTTTTCCTGGGCTCTGATCCGCTTGTGATAACGACATCTCGGTCGGGTACCAGGCGATTGAGTTCCGGGTGGACCTCCCCACCCCGCTCGCGGCTGCGCTCGAGCGCAGGAAATCGCTCCAGGAGGCCGAGGCCGCCATTCAGGGCAGCGATCTCGCGCCGTGGGTATTTACGAACCGGGTCGACAAGCCGATCGACGCGTTGAACCTCGTGCATCGCGTCTGGCAGCCGTTGCTCGAGAAGGCCGGGCTCCGTCGGATCCGCTTCCATGACCTTCGCCACACGTACGCCGCGGTCCTGATCCAGCGCGGAGAGTCGCTCGCCTACGTGAAGGATCAACTCGGCCACCACTCGATCCAGGTCACGGTCGACCTCTACGGGCACTTGGTTCCGGGCGCCAACCGGAACGCCGTGGATCGCCTCGCGGCGGCAACCAACTGCAACCTATACGCAACCGACGAGGAGGCTCGGGAGGAGAAGCGCGAGGTAAGTAGCGATGAGGACTGGAGCCGGCGGTGGGACTTGAACCCACGACCTGCTGATTACGAATCAGCTGCTCTGCCACTGAGCTACACCGGCACTCGTCGTTCACGCTAGCACAACTTTCTCTCGTGAGCGACCCTCGTCCGGCCGTCCGTCGTTCACGCTAGCACAACTTTCTCTCGTGAGCGACCCTCGTCCGGCCGTCGCCGCCTCCTGCCCGGGCACGCTTCTGCGCCACACGCGTGGCGTCGTTCTGCTAGAATCACGGGCCGTGAAGTTCCTTTGCCTCGACTGCGACGCGCCGATGAAGCTCCACTCGACCGAGGGCCCGGCCGAGGGCTCGCTGACCGCCGTCTTCCGCTGCCCCGAGTGCGGCTTCCGCGTGGCGATGCTGACCAACCCGTTCGAGACGCAGATGGTGAAGAGCCTCGGCGTCAAGGTTGGCGGCCCGGTCTCGCCCGCGGCGCCGTTCGAGCACCTCCGGAGCACGATGGCCAACGCACGCGCCGACGCATTCGAGGGCACGACCGAGAGCGTCTCGGGCGCGCAAGGCCCCGGCTGCCCGTTCGCCGCGATGGTCAACGAGGGGGCGGCGCCGGCGCGCGTCGCATGGACCGCAGAGGCCGAAGCACGCGTCGAGCGCGTCCCGGCGTTCATCCGGTCGATGGCCCGGCGCGCGATCGAGCGGTTTGCTGAGGATCACGGCTACTCGACCATCACTGAGGCCGTGATGGACGAGGCGCGCTCGACCTTCGGTCTGTAACGCCGATGACGAAATCGGACCTCGTCGCGCGCATGGCCCCGGCCGCGGGATGGCCCAAGGCGTCCACCGAGCGCGCCATGCGCGCGCTGCTGGCCGGCATCCGCGGGTCGCTCAAGCGCGGCGACTCCGTGACGCTCGTCGGTTTCGGGACGTTCTCCGTGGCGCGGCGCAAGCCGCGCACGCTGAGGAATCCGCGCACCGGCCAGTCGGTGACAGTCGGCGGCCGCGTGCCGCGGTTCAAGCCCTCCAAGGAACTGAAGAAGGCGGTCCGTTGACGGGCTTTTCCCTTGCTGGCGGCTTCGGCTGCTGGCTAGAATAGCCCCAGTGCATCCGAGTCACCTGCTTGCCCAACTTGCGGCGCTCGCCGCCCTGCTCCTCCCCCCCTCCGCTGTCGCCCAGGACGGGCGCATCCCCAGCCTGAACGGCCGGCGGGTGGCGCTCTCTGCGGACTCCGTCCTGCTTCTCGACACTTACGGGCGGACCGTCTACGCGAAGAACGCCGACGACGAGCGGCCGCCCGCGAGCCTCGTCAAGCTCATGACGCTCTACCTCGCGAGCGAGGACATCCAGCGCGGCAAGGCCGACCTGGAGGAACCGGTCCAGGTCAGCCACTACGCCTCGCTGACGCCGAAATACCGCATGGGCCTGCGCTCCGGCACGTGGGTCCCGCTGCACGTCCTGCTGGATGGCGTCGCAATCGCGTCGGCCAACGACGCCGCGACGGCGCTCGCCGAGCGGCTCGCCGGCGACGAGGCTGCGTTCGTCGAGCGGATGAACGCGAAGGCGCGCGAGCTCGGCCTCGCGGGCACCCGGTTCACGAACGCCCACGGCCTGCCCGACCCGGGCCAGCGGAGCACCGCCCGCGACCTGGCCCAGCTCACCATCCGCCTGCTCGAGGACTACCCCGCATCGCGCACGATGCTGGGCGGCCAGACGTTCGTCTACAACGGCCGCATGTACGCGCGGCACATCCCGCTCTTCAACGACCCCGGCGGTGTGCAGGCGATCAAGACGGGATTCACGCGCGAGGCGGGCTACAACCTCGTCGTCTCGGCGTGGCGCGGCGGGCAGCAGTTCGTCATGGTCGTCCTCGGCTCGCGCTCGCGGTCACTCTCGTTCCTCGAGGCCAAGAAGCTCCTGCACTACGCCTTCGTCGAGAGCGGGCTCGAGCCGCCCGACGAGCGCTCCCGCCAGGGCTGGAGGCGGCCCGGCCGTCCCCGGCGTGAAACCATCGAGCGGTGACGCCGATCCGCGGCTACGTCTTCGACGCGTACGGCACGCTCTTCGACGTCCACTCGGTCGTCGAGGCGGGACGCGAGATCACGAGCGACCCCGTCTCGCTCTCGGCGACCTGGCGCCAGAAGCAGCTCGAGTACACCTGGCTCCGCGCGCTGATGGGCCGCTACGAGGACTTCTGGGCCGTGACCGAGGCGGCGCTGCGCTACGCGCTCCGGCGGCTCGGCCTGACCGCGAGCGAGGCGCAGGTGCGGCGGCTCATGGACGCGTACCTGTCACTGGCGTGCTTCCCCGACGTGCGGCCCGCGCTCGAGCGTCTCGAGGGGCGGCCGCGCGCCATCCTCTCGAACGGCTCGCCCCGGATGCTCGAGGCCGCCGTCCGCTCGAGCGACCTCCGCCGCTACCTCCAGCACGTGATCTCGGTGGACGCCATGCGAACGTACAAGCCGGCGCCCGCGGTGTACGCGCTCGGTCCGAAGCAGGTCGGGATCCCCGCGAGCGAGCTCCTCTTCGTGTCATCGAACGCGTGGGACGTCGCGGGGGCGAAGGCGTTCGGCTACCTGGTCGCCTGGTGCAACCGCGAAAACGCGCCGCCCGAGGAGCTCGGCGTCAGCCCCGACGTCGTCGTCAGCGACCTCTCACAGCTCCCGCTCTAGTCCAACTTCTGCCGAAGATGGGCCAGCGGCACAAAAAAAGGCGGCCCGCCGAAGCGAGCCGCCCGACCCGGTAGAACGGCGTCCGCTTACCTCTTCCCGAGCCTCTTCCGCTTTACGTAGGACCAGAGCTTCTTGGTCATCACGGACGGCCCGATCGGCGTGGCTCCGAAGACCCGCTCCAACGTGTCCGTGCAGCCCTTGAAGCTGATCGCGTAACCCCCGAACGCCTTCCTCCCCTTCGCCATGTCCTCCTCCTCCTTTGTGGTCGAACGACCCACGCCCAGAATTCCTGGGGGTATTACTACCACATGCACGAGGGTAGCCAAAGAAAAAATACCATCGCTTGGGGGTCGCCGGGCGTCGGGAAAATACCCCGGTGGGGTATAGGGGGCCACCGCCCGAAGGCCGGGTGCTCAGCGCGTCTGAAACGCCGGCATCACGTCACGCGCGAACCAGCGGAGCTGCTCTTTGAACTCCTTGGGGGGGATGCCCTCGGCCCAGTGGACCATGAACTGATCGAGGCCAGGGTATTGGGCCTCGACGGATTTGATCGCCTCGATGACCTGCGCGGGCGGGCCCAGCAACCACGCCTTCTGCTCGACGCCGTCCTTGAGCGTCGGCACGCGCGCGGGTGCGCCCGGCGTGCCCCAGGGACGGCCTTCGGCGTCGGTGTAGCGGACGAAGCCGAACGGCGCGAACCACTTGTACCGCTCGTCGTGGGAGGGCTCGACGCGGCGGAACGCCTCCTCCGGGGTGCGCGCGAGGTAGACGCCGGCGCCCCAGCACATGTCCTCGCCGAGCTGTTTCTCCCGGCCGTGCCGCGCGCACGCGTCGCGGTAGGCCCGGACGACCTGGTCGAGGAGCTTCTCGCCGTTGAGCGTCACCATCGCCTTGAGGCCGTGCTTGCCCATGAAGTCGATGGTCTTGCCGCTCGCGATCGGCATCCAGATCTCGACCGGCCGGTGGAGCGGGCGCGGCACGCAGGTGATCTCGCGGAGGCGATAGCCGCGGTAGTCGACGTCGGGCGGGATCGTGTAGTACTTGCCGCGGTGATAAAAGGCCTCCTCGTTGAAGCACTTGAGGAGGACCTCGAACTGCTCCTCGAACATCTCGCGATTGGCGGCGGCGTCCAGCAGCGGCGCGCCGAAGCTTTCGACCTCGCGCGTGTGGTAGCCGCGGCCGACGCCCATGATGACGCGCCCGCCCGTCACGATGTCGGCCATCGCGTAGTCCTCGGCCAGGCGCAGGGGATGCCACATGGGCAGGATGTTGAAGGCGCAGCCGAACTTGAGCCGCTTGGTCTGCGTCGCCAGCCACAGCGAGAGCTGGATCAGGTTCGGGAGAACCTCGTAGCCCTCACGCTGGAAGTGATGCTCGGCGGTCCACATCGCGTAGTAGCCGAGCTCGTCCATCGTCTGCGCGATGTCGCGCGCGGTCCAGAACGCCTCGGCGAACCGCTCGTTCGAATAGCGCCGCGCGTCGGCCGGCGTACCGTCGCGACCGATATTGTCCAGCTCGATCTGGCCGACGTAGAGCACCGAAAATTTCGTGATCATTGCGCCGTCCACCCTCCGTCGATGACGAGCGTGTGTCCGGTGATGTACGCGGCCTCCTCGCCCGCGAGATAGCAGGCGGCCGCCGCGACCTCCTCGAGCGTCCCGCGGCGGCCCGCCGGCGTGATCGCGCGCACCGCCGCGTCGTCGCCGCCGATTCCGCGCATCTCAGGGGCGTCCCTGCCGAGGATCCGTGTGGAGTTCGCGCGCAGGCCCGTCGCGATCGCGCCGGGGCAGATCGCGTTGACGGTGACGCCGCGCGCGGCGTAGGCCACCGCGAGCTGGCGCGTGAGGCCGACGACGCCGTGCTTGGACGCGACGTAGGCGGGCCCGCCGCCCGAGCCCACGACGCCGGCGACGGAGGCGATGTTCACGATGCGCCCGGCGCTCCGCGGCAGCATCTCCACGAGGGCCCGCTTGCAGCCGACGAACGTGCCGGTGAGGTTGATTCCGATCACGCGCTCCCAGACGGGCAGCGTCAGCTCGTCGGCGGGCGCGTACCCGTCGAGAATGCCGGCCGCGTTGACCATGATCCCGAGCGGCCCGAGCGTGGCGACGGCCGCGGTGACGCCCGCGTCCACGTCGCCCCAGCGGCTTGCGTCGCCCTGGAGGAAGCACGCGCGCCCGCCGCGCGCCTCGATCGCGCCGAGCGTCTCCTTGCCGCCATCGGGCAGGAGGTCGAACACCGCGACTGGCGCGCCGCGGGCCGCCAGCGCCTCGGCGATCGCCCGGCCGATGCCGGAGCCCCCGCCCGTGACGAACGCGCTGCCACGCATCAGGCTCATGTCCCGAGGAACTCCATGACCGCCGCGGCGGCAGCGTCGGGCGCCTCGTGCAGGACCATGTGGCCGCCGGGCACGAGCAAGAGCGCCGCGCCCTTGACCCGCCGCTGCCACTCCTCGGCGTAGACGACGGGGTTCGCACGGTCGGCGTCGCCCCAGAGCACGAGCGTCGGCGCCGTGATCCGGTGCAGCCGCTTCTGGAGCCCCTTGTCCGGGATCGGCCAGACGAACTTCGCCATCGACGCGCGACGCTGGATCGACTCGATCTGCGCCGCGAGGGTTTCTTCCTCCGTCTGGGGCGCCGCGGCCCACCGGCGGGCGACCTCGGACGCGGGATCGCGGAAGAGCACGGCCGGGAGGTCCTCCTGCGGCAGGATGAGGAGGTCCTGCGACGGCGCGTCGTCGCGCCAGAGCCCGAGCGGCGAGACCAGGACGAGCTTCGCCGCGCGCTGGCGCAGCGTGGCGGCGAGCTCCGCGGCCACCATCCCGCCGAAGAAGTGGCCGACCAGGTGGGCGGCGCCGATGCCGAGACGGTCGAAGAGCTCGTCGTAGGCCAGGACCAGGTCGAGGACGTCGTCGAGCGACTCGACACCGCTCGAGCCCTGGACCCCGGGGTGGAACGGCGCGTGCACCGTGTAGCGCGCCGCCAGGCGGTCCAGGAACGGCGACCACCCGCCGCGCTCGTGGAACGAGTGGAAGGAGACGAGGTGCGGGCCGCGCCCCGCCGAGAGCACGCGGAACCGGACGGCGCCCTCGCGGATGTCGAGCGTGCGGTCGTCGTCGATCATGCGCCGTTCGGCACGCCCGACGGCCACCAGCGGTCCTTGTAGCCCGGCCAGAGGTCGCGCACGTGTGGCATCACGTCACGTGCGAACAACGCCGTGTTGTGGAGCGTCAGCTCCTTCGGCATCGAGCCGATCTGCAGGAGCACCATGAGGTGGCCGACGCGGAGGCTCTTGATGCAGTCGGTCAGCTGCTCACGCACGGTCCGCGGGCTGCCGGCGATCACGTAGCCCTGCTCGAGGTACTTCTGCCAGTTCAGCGACTGGCGGATCTTCTTCGCCTGGGCGCCGACCTGCGGCTTGGTCCCCGTCTGGAGCGTCTTCACCGTGCGGTAGCCCGGCGCCTCGGCAAAGCCTTCCCAGACGTTGAGGCACTTCTGGTAGAAGTAGTGCACGTGCGGGAAGTAGAGGCGCTCCGCCTCGGCGTCGGTGTCCGCGACGCACACGAGCTGCAGGAACCCCGCACGGTACGGATTGTCGTCGGCGCCGACGCGCGCGATCGCCTCCCAGAACCCGTCCATCGTCGCCTTGCCGCGCTTGTAGCCATAGTACGAGAGGTAGCAGTAGACGTAGTCGAGCTTCGCCGTCCACTCCCACGTCTCGACGCTGCCGCCGCCGGGGATCCACACGGGTGGGTGCGGCTTCTGGAGCGGCTGAGGCCAGATGTTCACGTAGCGCACCTGCGTGTACTTGCCGTTGAAGGCAAACACCTCGGGGCGCGTCCACGCCTGGATGACGAGGTCGTGCGCCTCGTGGTACCGGTCGCGGAGCGTCGCCGGATCGATCCCGTAGGCGAAGTTCATGTCCATCGACGTGCCGACGGGGAAGCCCGCCACCAGGCGGCCCCGGCTCAGCAGGTCGAGCATCGCGAACTCCTCGGCGACGCGGAGCGGCGGGTTGTAGGCGGCGAGGCTGTTGCCGAGCACGATGATCGCCGCGCGGGAGGTCCGGCGCGTGAGCGCGGCGGCCATGAGGTTCGGCGACGGCATGAGGCCGTAGGCGTTGTTGTGGTGCTCGTTCACGCACAGGCCGTCGAAGCCTTGCGCCTCGGCGAACTCCAGCTCGTCGAGGAACTCGTGGTAGAGGCCGCGGGTCTTCTCGGGATCGTAGAGGTGGTGGGGCACGTCCACCCACACGGAGCGATAGCGATTCTCGAAGTCCTCGGGCAGGAAGCGGTACGGCATCAGGTGGAAGAAGCAGATCTTCATGGCGCCCCTGGCGTCGGTGATCATATCACGCGTATCACCCCAGGCGCATTGACCTGCGCGTCGCCTGGTCCTACGCTATCCGACAATGAGACACGCCGAACGCGTGCGCATCCGGCGGTGGACCCGACGAGAGTACGAGCGAATGATCGACCGTGGCATCTTCAGGCCCGACGACCGGCTCGAGCTCATCGACGGCCAGATGGTCGTGAAGGAACCGCAGGACAGCGATCACTTCACGGCCATCTTGCTCGTTGCCGATACGCTCCGAGCGGCGTTTGGCCCGGGCTGGCTCGTGCGACCCCAGGGACCCGTCGCGCTGGACGACCGCTCGGAACCCGAGCCCGACGTCTCCGTGGTACAGGGTTCACCCCGTGACTACCGCGAGGGCCATCCGGTCCGGCCGGTGCTCGTCGTGGAGGTCTCGAAGACCCGGCTCGCCTTCGATCGAGCGCGGAAGGCGACCCTCTACGCCCGCAACGGCGTCGAGGACTACTGGATCGTCAACGTCCTCGATCGCGTTCTTGAGGTCTACCGGGAGCCCTCTCGCGGCGGTCGCGCGGGCTACGGCTCTGTCCGCACGCTCAGCGCCGGCGAGTCCGTGACTCCGCTGGCCGTGCCGGCGGCCCTCATCCTCGTCGCCGACCTGCTCCCGTAGAGACACAACGCCCGCTTCCTTGTTGGCCGCGCGCGCCCGCGTTATACTCGCCCCCGTTCGCGTCGGTCGGCACGGAACGCCACGCCCACTCGAGGAGGAGGTCGAGCAATGCCGCAGACTCGCCGCCAGTTCCTGAAGACCACCCTCGGAGTCGGGGCCGCCGGCGTGCTCGGCGTGCCGGACGTGACCGGCGCCCAGGGGCAGAAGCTCGTCGTGTGGTGGAACAAGGGCTATTACCCCGAAGAAGACGCCGCGATGCAGAAGATCGTGAAGGAGTTCGAAGCGTCGCACAAGGTCGAGATTGATCTCTCCTTCACCGCGCAAGAGGACCTGCTCAAGAAGATCACGGCTGCGCTCATCGCCCGGCGCGTGCCGGACGTCGCCTTCTGCTTCTTCAACGACTGGCAGGTCGTGCCGAAGTTCGGCTGGGGCGACCAGCTCGCCGACGTCTCGGACCTGATCCAGGCGCTCAAGCCGCGCTACAACGCGAAGATGCTCGAAGTCGCCTACGTGATGAACGGCAGGACGAAGAAGCGCGCGTACTACGGTGTGCCCATCGAGGCGCAGACGATGCACATCCACTACTGGCGGGACATGCTGCGCGAGGTCGGGATGGCGGACGACCCCGCCAAGATCCCGATGAAGTGGGACGACTACTGGAACTACTGGAAGAAGGCGCAGGACGCGCTCCGCAAGAAGGATCCGGCCAAGTACGGCAAGCTCTACGGCATCGGTATGACCGAGTCCACGCGCGCCACCGATACGCTCTACAACTTCGAGATGGCGCTGCTCTCGTTCAACGGGGAAACGGTGGACAAGGACGGCAAGGTCGTCGCCGACCAGCCACGGAACCGCGAGGCGATCGTCAAGACGCTCAAGTGGTTCGGCGAGCTGTTCACCTCGGGCTACGTGCCGCCCGACGCGACGAACTGGACGGACGGCGACAACAACGCGGGCTTCCACAGTCGCACGATCGTGATGACGCCGAACCCGTCGCAGTCGATCCCGGCGGCGCAGTTCTTCAACAAGGAAGATTCCGAGAAGAAGAACTACTTCGACAACATGGCGACGATCGAGTGGCCGGACGGGCCCGACGGCCGGAAGGCGCACTACCTCTCGGCGGTCAAGACGATCATCCTCCCCAAGGATTCGAAGAACCAGAAGCTCGCCAAGGACTTCATCGCGTTCGTCGTCGAGAAGGATCGCTTCAGCGAGTACATCAAGGCGGCCAACGGCCGCTGGTTCCCGGCCTTCACCGACGTGGCCGCCGATACATTCTGGCGCGCGGGCCACAGGGGCCCGAAGGGCCAGAAGGACAACCACGTCCCCGTCGCGACGACGATCTTCCTGGACCGCGAGAACAAGGTGTTCGAGCACTCTAAGCACCCGGCGTTCTCCCAGGTCTACGACGAGAACGTCTGGGGCAAGGCGATGGCGCGGATCGCCATCGACAAGTGGCCGGCGGACAAGGCCGCCGATGAGGGGATCGAGCGCATGAAGGCGATCTTCGGCAGCTACAAGTAGCGCAGTCGCCATGAGCCCGACGACGCGCGAGGGGGGCCGACGAGCGCCCTCGCGTGTGGCGCTGGTGCTCCGCTCCCGCACCACGCAGGGCTTCCTCTTCACGGCGCCGCTCCTCGTCCTCTTCGCGGCGTTCGTGATCTACCCGATGGCGTTCGGCGTCTGGTACGCCCTCGACGCCGACAGCTACCGCGCGCTCTTCTCGGACCCGACCTTCCGGCAGACCGTGGTCAACACGCTCTGGTACGTGGGGTTCGCCGTCAACGTGAAGCTTTTCCTGGCGCTTCTCCTCTCGGGGATCCTGGACTTCCAGTTCGCGTGGATTCGGGTCCTGGCCGCGCTCTTCCTGATCCCCTGGGCCGTCCCGGCGCTGCCGGGCATCCTGTCGTTCCGCTGGATGCTCAACTCGCAGTGGGGGATCTTCAACTATCTCCTCGGCAAGTTCGGCTTCGCCTCGGTGCCGTGGCTCGCCCAGCACGACACCGCGCTCGGCGCGGTGATCGTCTTCCACATCTGGAAGTACCTCCCGTTCTGGACGATCATCTTCCTCGCGGGGCGCCGCGCGATCCCGAACGAGCTCTACGAAGCGACCGCGATCGACGGTGCCTCGGCGCTCCAGAATTTTCGCTACGTCACGTTCCCTCTGCTTCGGAACCTCTACTTGATCTGCACGTTGCTCTCGATGGTCTTCACGCTCGGCGACTTCACGGTGCCCTGGCTCATGACGGGCGGCGCGCCAGGCGACTCGACCCACGTGCTCGCCACGCTCGCGTACCGGTACACCTTCCAGATGGGACGGCTCGAGTGGGGGCTGGCGACCTTCGCGGTGGCGCTCCCCGTGACGCTCGGCTTCATCGGGCTCCTGCTCCGGTGGGTGAAGATATGAGCGCGCGCGGATGGGTGACGCTATGAGCGCGCCGGGCCGGCGGAAGCGGCGCGGCCTCCAGGTCGGCCTCTCCCTGCTCGCGATCGTGATCCTCGGCTGGACGCTCTTCCCCGTCTACTACATGCTCCTGCTCTCGTTCACGCCGACCGACGACCTGTTCCAGCCGGGGCTCTACGTCGAGCACCCGACCGTGCGGAACTACACCTACACGATGGGACAGGACAACCCCTTCGTCCGCTACTTCTGGCACCAGATCGGGAACAGCCTCGTCGTGGCGCTCTGGGCCATGGCGCTCGTCGCGGCCGTCGCCGCGCTCGGCTCGTTCGCGATGGCGCGGCTCCACTTCCGGTTCCGCCGCTTCGTGTCGGGGTTGACCCTGTTCACCTACGTCATACCGTCGTCGTTCCTCTCGATCCCGTTCTTCAAGATGATGGCCGACTACGACCTCATCGACACCAAGCTCTCCCTCATCCTCGCCATGGTAACGTTCGCCGCGCCTTACGCCCTCTGGGTGCTCTCCGACTACGCGCGCTCGCTGCCGCCCGAGATCGAGGAGGCCGGCGCGATCGACGGCGCAGGGACGCTCGCGACGTTCCTCTACCTCTACCTGCCGCTGATCCGGCCACCGCTGATCGCGATCGGGACCTACGCGTTCCTCTATGCCTGGAACGAGTACCTCTACGCCCTGCTCCTGCTGACGGGCGAGCCACGGGTCACGCTGCCGGTGGCGATGTCGAACTTCCTGACCACCGACAACGCGCCCTGGAACCTCCTGATGGCCGTCTCGACCGTGTATGCGATCCCGCCGGTCGTCCTCTACTACTGCTTCAAGCGCTACCTCGTCAGCGGCCTCGTCTCGGGCGCCGTCGCCGGGACGTGAGCGCGCGCCCGCGCGCGTCCGGACCCGTGCCGGTGACGGCGATCACTGCAGGCTGTAGGCGAAGAGTTCTCGAACTTGAAGGCCCGAGTCCAATCGCTCACGGATGCGAACGGGATTTTTGAGCTCGGGGGCGTACCATTCTTCATAGCGAATCGCCGTCGTCCGCTTGTTTCGATAAGCAATCTTGAGCGTCCGGAACGTGCCGGCCAGCACGGTGACTGTCTCCTCGCCCTCGATGGATACGGTGTCCTCCCGCTCGGTCGCCCGGCGATCGACGGGTCTGTCCTCGCGAAACGCCTGCTCCCACGTCTTTCCGACCTCCAGCGGCCACACGTATCGGACTCGCGACGGGGAGTGTTGCCTGACAACCGCTCCGTTCACGGTCTCGCGCGTGTAGGCAAGATCGGCTGTTCGATAGAAAATTTCTCGTGTTCCTTGCTTGATCACGTAGTGAGAGACGCCTTCGACCCTCTCTTCACGGTCGACCGACCAGACATACATCCCTTTTCCTGTAGGACTCTCAAGGCAGAAGGTCCACGTGTCACCCGGCTTCCAGACGGGCACCGGTACCCGTATCGCAGCGACCGCCAAAGGCGCAGCCGGTTTCTCCGCCGCTGGAGCTCCCGCGCTGGCCCTGGGGTCCTTGGAGTCGAGCGGGATCGACTCTTCGAGCTCAGCTAGCAGCGGTGCGCTGTCAGGAAAGCGCGCGAGAAGGTCGGCAATTTCGTCGGCGGGAGGGCGATGGCCTGGCGCGAGGGCGCCGCCACACCCAGTGACTGCCTGGGCCCGACGGAGATGGGTGGCCATCGTTCGCACCGCCTCCGTCTGGCTCATGCCTCGAACGCGCATCAGGATCTCCACGGCTTTGGCGTTGGCGTCGAGTTCGCGCAGCTCCTGCACCCGCTGAAGCTCTGCCACTGACACCCCGGATATCGGCTCATGTCTCAGGACGTAATGCGCCAACTCGTGGGCCACGACCGCCGTCAGACCGCCAGAACCGAGCATTCGCACGTTCAGGTAGAAGTTCCCCTGGCGATATCGCCCGCCGATCCCCAGGTTGGTCGCTGGCTCGATCGTGACGCGAATTCTCGGCAGGTTATAGGTCGTCGCCGTCTCATCGGCGAAGCGCTG